>SXGT01093269.1_pt1 | contig 38069 bp, 39 predicted proteins | sample 3176221 | NCBI WGS metagenome assembly SXGT01 (sample SAMN11356862, study PRJNA531348) | freshwater metagenome | isolation source: freshwater sample F1-120 | place: China: Fuxian Lake, Yuxi | collected 2017-12-25 | reverse complement strand
TGCGCACTCTCGCCGAACGCACCGTCGAAGCCCTCTGGAGCGCCATTGGTAAGATCTATGATGCGGTCACCCCATCCCATTGCAACAACTTCTTCTATAAAGCCGGATATGCAGTGCGTAAATTATGAAAATGCTCTAGTGCCTCCTTGAAGACTTGGCGTTCGGCAGCCCAGGCCCACGCCGTACGATAGTGAGACGCTCCAGCCAGGCCCCACCATCCCAGCCATGCACCCAGGTACAGTACTAGATAGCAGGCGTGACGCCATGGGGTCTTGCTCCATGGCATACGAGACTCCTCCTGAGACGATATGGGCCGTCCGCGGCACGTGCTTAGCGCCAGAGGGGCCACACCACGAGGCCGATCAGGCCGGCGGCGGCCACGAGGAGGGGTTCCTGGAGTCGGAACCGCCAGAGGAGCACAAAGCCGGTCAGGCCAATCGCCACGGTCGGGAGGTCAATAAGCGTCCGCTGGCCGAGGACGATCACGGCCCCGGCGATGGCGCCGCTGGCGGCAGCGGTGGCGCCGGCGGCAAAGGCCCGGAGCTGCGGGTTGTCCCGGTGACGCCGAAACCACGGGGCTGGGATAATGGTGAAGAGATAGACGGGCAAAAAGATGCCGATGGCCGCCACCATCGCCCCCGCCGTGCCCGCCACCAGGTAGCCAATAAAAGCGACCGTGATGACCACCGGCCCAGGGGTAATCATCGCCACCGCGACCGCGTCCAGGAACTGGTGGTCGTTCAGCCAGCCGAACTCCTGCACTACCCCTTGCTGCAGGAACGGCACAATGGCCAGACCGCTCCCAAAGACAAAAGCCCCGGCCTTGGTGAAGAAGAGCAGAATCTGCGCCAGTACGTTGCCGCCCGCCGTGGTCTTGGCACCGAGGAGCAACGTCTCGATGCCCCAGATCAGCGCGATCCCCCCGATACCTGCCGCGCTCAGGAGCAGCCCACCGCGCCAGCCCGGCCACGCCCGCACCATCAGGACGACCACACCCGAAAGAATAAACAGTCCTGCCAATTCGGCCTGGGACCACACGGTGGCGACGAGCATGGCGCCGCAAATGCCCCACAGGAGCGGATCGCGCTTATTGCTGCCACGCGCCAAGCGGTAGGCCGCGATGGCGATGATGGCGATGACGACCGCGCCGATGCCGTAAAACAGGCCCTGCATCCAGGGGAGTCCCCCGAAGGCGACATACAGCCAGGACAGGGCAAGCACCATGAGGAACGACGGCACAATAAAGGCGAGACCAACCAGGGTCGCGCCCAATACCCCGCCTTGGAAGTAGCCGATGGCAATGGCCGTCTGCGCGGCCAGGGGCCCTGGCATAATCTGGGCGAGGGCGAGGGCCAGGTTATAGGTACTCTCATCGAGGTGCTGGCCGTCATCGACCAGATCCTGGCGCATAGACCCCACGAGCGCCGCCGGCCCACCGAAACCGATGGTGCCCAGTTTGAGAAAGTACCCCACCAAGTGCCGCAGGCTCAGGGGCGCTGCGGGGAGCGACATGGGCTGTGGTGTCCTAGCGTCTTGGCCTCTCATGCTGGTTCTCCTGCCTGGTTCAGGATCCGTTGGGCCCCTACGGCGCCGTCGAAGCCGTCGCGCTCCACCTCGTCAGCGAGCTGGGTAATGTGCGTGGCGATGGCCTCCAGTGTGCCTGGCAGCGCCGTGCTGGGCGAGGGGACATCATCCCACGCTTCCACCACCACGCCCACCGGAACCAGATCCCCGAGATCACAGCCCAGGGCGATCACGCGCCAGGCCGCGGCCAGCTCCTCCTGAGTGATCCGCCGCGGGCGATGGGCACGCACGTCAAGGCCTTCGGCCAGGAGCGCGGCGGCCACTTGCGGGGCCACCGCAGGATCGGGGTCTGTTCCAGCGGAGGTCGCCTGGAGAGACAGACCCCGCCGGGCCGCCTGACGCTCCCAGTACGCTGCGGCAATCACACTTTTTGCGGCATTATGCGGACAGAGAAACACGATAGTAGGCAGATGGAGCATGGCACGGGCCTCCTGTGGGCGCAGAGAGCCTCTCCATAGACACGAGGGTCTGGAGAGTGTAATGTACGATACTTTCTCGTATCGTCAATTGTATGCAACAAACATTACCAAAAAGTAGCGAGCATTGCAACATGAACAATACCCCTCATGACTGGCTGTTGTTCCTCATGAGCCAACCCGGCAAAAGCACCACCCCACGCATTCGCCTGTGGCGACTGCTCAAAAGCCTCGGCGCCGTGGTGTTACGGGATGGGGTCTACTTGTTGCCCCAGCGCGAGGCGTTGCAGCAGGCGCTCGTGGAACAGGTGCAAGGGGTGCACACTTTAGGGGGGGAGGCCGCACTGTTGAGAGTCGAGCCCATCACCGACACAGATGCTCAGCTGCGCGCCTTGTTTGATCGCAGTGCGGACTACGCCACGCTCCTGACGACGCTGGCGCAGATACGGGCCAGCGCCGCGATGGCGACCGAAGCGCAGGCCCGGCGCCTGCTGCAGCAGGTCCGGCGGGAGTATGAAGCGCTGGTCGCCATCGACTATTTCCCCGGCCAAGCCCAGGCGCAAAGTGCCCTGGCCTTCGCCCAAGCCGAAGCCGCCGTCACGCGGCAGTTCTCACCCGATGAACCGCTGCCCTTGCACCCCGGTATTCGGCAGTTGGCCCGCGCCGACTATCGCGGCCAGCGCTGGGCCACCCGGCGCCACCTGTGGGTGGATCGGGTCGCCAGTGCCTGGCTCATCCGGCGCTTTATTGATCCCGAGGCACAGTTTGTGTGGCTCGCTGCACCGCAGGAGTGCCCCGCCGACGCCATTGGTTTTGACTTTGATGGCGCGGCGTTTACGCATACGGGCCAGCGGGTCACGTTTGAGGTGTGTGTGGCCAGTTTTGGCCTAGAAACGGATCCAGCCCTGATTCGGCTGGGCCGGCTCGTACATGTGCTAGATGCCGGGGGCGTCCCCGTGCCTGAGGCGGCAGGCTTTGAGGCGATTCTGACGGGCATGCGGGCCTCCGGTGTGGACGATGACCAGATGCTCGCCCTCATGACGCCCGTGCTGGATGCCCTCTATACGGCGTTTGCGCAGGAGACGCCGTCCGCCAACCCCTGGTAAGCCGGGTCCGTGTGGCCCGAGACGGCCTGGGCTCCCCGCCCTTCTCAACTTGCCCCACGGAGAGCTGTGCGCTAGGATAGCGTCCAACAGCCCCAGAAGACGTGAGGAATGTTCCCCACGCTCACGTATCACTATGGAGAAAGAGCCCATGATCTACGAAGTCCGTACCTATACCTTGCGCCCCGGCGGGGCGGTGGCTGAGTTTGAAGAGCGCTTTGCCAAGCGGCTCGCTCTGCGGGAGAAGCACTCCAAGTTAGGGGCCTTCTGGCACACCGAGTTCGGTCCGCTCAATCAAGTGATTCACGTCTATCCCTACGACGATTTGAATCACCGCACGGCCGTGCGCGCCGCCCTGGCCCAAGATACTGCGCGGCAGCAGATGCCTGGCGGCGGGGATCTGATCGTGGCGCAAGAGGCCGAGATTATGAATCCGGCGCCGTTTATGCACCCCCTGGGCAGCCGGGACTACGGCACGGGCAACGTCTATGAGATGCGGACCTACACCTACGCCACAGGCGACCTCCCGAAAGTGCTGGATGGGTGGAGCAAAGCCATCGAGGCCCGCGAGCAATTCTCGCCGCTGGCGGCCTGCTGGACCAGCGAACTCGGGGGGCTCAACAAGTTTGTCCACACCTGGGTGTACAAGGATCTCAACGAGCGCGCCCGCGTCCGTGAGGCCTCCCGTAAGCCCGGCGGCCAATGGCCGCCACAGAGCGGAGTACGCCCGATCCGGCAGGAAAACAAGCTGCTGATCCCGGCGGCCTTCTCCCCCGTGCGGTAGTCGTCCTGCCTCACGCTCCCACCGCGGTGCTTCTGGCGGGCCGAGACCGGCAGATGGCCAGCATGAGGCATCGCGTTTGGCGGTGTGCGCATGGTGTGTCATCGTCGCGGTGGTCGCCGGGTTGCTGCTTCCTGGTGGCGGCGGAGACCGTGGGACCATCGCGGCTCCTCCCCCATATGGATCAAGCGAAGCCGCTTAGCAAACCCTTCGTAAACCCCCTGCATTTATGCATGGGGATATAAGCAGGGGCCTGCGAGCACCCTCAATGGGTGCGAACAGGGCGTGTTCCCTTCTTGGTTTTGGTCTATAGTGTGCAACATGCCTCAAACGATGAAATACCGCCTGAAGCCCACGACAAAGCAAGTGCACCTCCTGCAAGACCAGCTTGAGGAATGCCGATGCCTGTACAACCACTTTCTTGAGGACAGAAAGCGTGGCTGGGAGGAACGGCAGGAATCCTTGACCTACTACGGACACAAAGCGACGTTGCCGCACCTCAAGGCGTTTTGCCCCGAGTTGAGCAACGTGCATTCGCAAGTCTTGCAAGACGTGGTGATGCGGGTTGATCTGGCGTTCAAGGCGTACTTTCGTCGCTGCAAAACGGGTGAAAAACCTGGCTACCCGCGTTTCCGTGGCTATGGGCGGTATGACTCGATGACCTTTCCGCAGTACGGCAATGGCTGGCAATTGGCCGATGGCGTCCTGAAGCTCTCGAAGGTCGGAGCCTTGCGCGTTGTCCAACATCGCCCCGTGGAAGGCACGCCGAAAACCTGCACCATACGCCGGAGTGCGACGGGCAAGTGGTACGTCACGATGGCCTGTGAGGTCGAAGCGCAGCCGTTGCCCTCCACGGGCGAAACGGTAGGGATTGACATGGGACTGCGCAGCTTCGCCACGCTCTCGACAGGGGAGAGCACTCCCTGTCCGAAGTTCTTGCGTACCGATGAAAAAGACTTGAAGCGCACCCAGCGCAAGCTGTCGGCTGCCACCAGGGGTACGCCTGCACGCCAAAAGCGCCGCAGGATTGTGGCGCGTGTCCATGAACGCATTGTGCACCGACGCACCAACTTTGCGCACCAAGAGAGCCGTCGTCTCGTCAATCGGTTTGATGTCCTTGTCGTGGAAGATTTGTCGGTCAATCGGTTTGTGCATAATCATTGCCTTGCCAAAAGTATTCATGATGCGGCGTGGTCGCAGTGCGCTACGTTTCTCTCGTACAAGGCAGCCTGCGCCGGTCGAGCGTTTGGAGCGGTCAATCCCGCGTACACGAGCCAGGATTGTTCTGGCTGTGGGCATCGCCAGAAGAAAACGCTGGCGGAGCGTACCCATGCTTGTGTGTGTTGTGGGCTGACGCTCGATAGGGACCATAATGCTGCTTTAAATATCAAGAGACTGGGATTACAGTCTCTTGGCTTGTCCCAAGAAGCCCCTGGCTTGAGCCATGGGGAGTAATCACTCTGTTTGCACGAGCTACCGCGGGGTCTCCTGCTCCTGAGTAGGCATCGGGGCTGGCGGTCCCGGAGGGGGTGGCGGGTACCGCCCTACTAACCAATAGTGTTAGTATATTAGAGACTTAAATCAGCAATGGACAGACGAACTATGTCCTCAGCATCAATTTCTAGTCCCCACCGGGCCAAGAGATTGAACGCCGCCATCGTCCACGCGACGCGGGCGCGGAAGTAGGCCCACACGCGATGGCCCACTTTCTTGCTATGAAAGACCGTGGTGAGCATCGACAACACGGTTTCCACTAGCATTCGCGTGTTCCAAGTGCCACGCGGACAGACTTTCAGATTGGCGGGATCGCCGGTCCTGGCATGGAACCCGGTATCGGCTCAGACAATCATCTGGCCGTCGAACTGGGCAATCAGGGGGTGAAAATGCGTATCGTGGACGTTGGCGGTGGCACAATCCCAGGCACAAATCAAGCCCTACTGGTTCAGGATGAGGCACACTTTGCCTCCCACAATCCACCGATGATTGCTCTGCCCTTTTTTGCCTATCTGGGCAGGGCTACGGCCTGCCCGCATGGGGTGGATCAACGCGATCCCATAGCTATCCGCGACGCCCAATACGGTGGGCGCCACGAGAAAGCGTGTCGTCCATGCCGTGTGGGTTTTCAAGAGTCGTGCCAAGCGGGTGCGCTCTGGCACCTGCGGGCACAATGGCAGATAGTCGTGCGTCAGCCAGCGATAGAAGGCGCGGGTAGCCCCGCCTTTGCTCGCACACAGCAGAGCCAGGGTGACCACTTCACTGGGATAGAGTTTGGCGTCGGGGTGTTTCGGAACCTCCAGCATCTCCTGGTCCACCGCGTAGAACAGTGCAATAATACAATCTTGACTAGTCATACGACTGGCTCCTCTACGTTGAAGTCTTCACAACCTCAACTTGAGCCAATCTGTGACTACCTGTCAACTCGCATTTTATATATTACTTATAAAACTAACACCATTGGTTACTATGCTTTGCGGTAAGCTATGGACGGCGCTGTGACCCTACTGGATCGTCAGCACGCCTTCCCCGGCGACGAGTGCAATGTCGAGATCACGTTCGTCAATCCCGCCTACGTCCGCGACGCTCTGCGCGTCGGGGCACATTGCGAGATCACCGCAGGCGCCCGCAAAGCTCGGAGAGGGGATCATCGTCAGCATGCTGCCAGTTGCCGAGAATGCCGTGGAGGCAGAGGCGGGGCAGCAAGAGTGCGTGCCCGCTTTCAGGTAGAGACGGCAGTGCGGTCCGCATAGCATACGGGCTGCGCTCCTCAGTACCTGGACAAAAATTCTTGCCTGGTTTTTCCTGGGAGCGCGGGCGTCTCGCCCGCTCCGGAAGCGGCCAGGATGGCCGCGCTCCCAGGGCATGACCGCCCGACGAACATGGCGCAAACTTCTGGCCAGGTACTTAGACCCCACGCCTGCAGGGCGACAGGCCACTGCCTGGGAGCGCGGTGCGACGCTCCCGGCTGGGTGGCCTGTCACCCTGCAGGCGTCACCCCGGATATATCCCGGCACAGGGTAAGAGGGTAACAGGGCACAGGGTTAGGGGACTGCCCTCAGCAGGCGAAAGCCCAGGAAGTCGTAGCGGTAGCCCGGGCCGATGCGGTTGCGGTACGCCGCCCGGCAGTCGCCGGCATCGCAGTACCAGCCCCCGCCCCGGATCACCCGATAGGCGCCTGCTGCAGGGCCAACAGGATCGACTGCAGCAGGTGCTGCAGCACCTGCTGTCACACGCTGCCGATATATATCTGCAGCATAGCAATCCTGCACCCACTCCCACACATTGCCATGCACATCGTAGAGTCCCCAGGCATTCGGCTGCTTCTGCCCGACCGGGTGCGTTGTCCGTCCGGCATTGTCCCCGTACCACGCATATATGCCGAGCTGCTGCACATCATCGCCGTAGCAGTACGCTGCAGCAGAGCCAGCCCGCGCGGCGTATTCCCACTCCGCTTCCGTGGGCAGGCGGTAGCATGTGCGCCCCTCGTGCGTGTTGAGACTACGCAGAAACTCCTGCACCTTGTCCCAGGAGACGTTTTCAACGGGATGCTCTGGTCCCTGAAAATGGCTGGGATTGCTACCCATGACCGCCTCCCACTGGCGCTGCGTCACGGGATAAATGCTGAGATACAACGGCTTGGTGATGTGCACCGTATGCACCGGCTTCTTGTCAGCGTTGCCATGCTCCGAGCCCATCTGAAACGTCCCGGGGTGGATGAGGACAAACTCGATGCCAAAGCGGTCCACCAGGAGTTGGGGTAGAGCCGCCACGCCTTCCCTGGGAGCGCGGCCATCCTGGCCGCTGTCTCCCTGAGCGGGCGAGACGCCCGCGCTCCCAGGTATGGCCCTCCCAGGCACGTTGCGCCCAGGCGACCGCACGGCATCCGGCGGGGGCAGCAGCGGCGCCAGGCGCGCCTCGACCAGCAGACGAATGTTCCCCAGCGCCGTGAGCACCGGGCTGGGGCTCTCCTCCGGCGTGCTGCTCGCCAGCTCGATGTCCAGCGCTTCCAGGCTACCATCCTGGCGCTCCAGGTGCTCCCACATCTCCACCAGGCGTTCTTTCTTGAGCTGGCTGGTCGTTAAGAACGTCAGCCAGCGCTCGTCGAGCAACGCGCCACCGGGCAGCGGCGTGGCCTGCTGCTGTTGCAGCAGTTGCCGGGTAAGATCTTCGATCTCCGTCACGGTCTGATGCAAGGTACTGTCCACCTGCACCACCTGTTCCAGCAGACCCTGTAGCGGTCCCAGATGGTCGCGCATATAGGCTTCAAACTGCAGCGCCACCTCGGCCATACGCGCGGCCTCCTGCACCACCTCCTGGATGCGCTGGCGCCGCTCATAGGCGCGGCGGTGCAACTGCAGGCGTCCGGTCAACACCGTGAGCACACGGCGCTGCACGTCCTGGTCCGTCACCAGGCGCGTTAAACCCTCTTCGCACAGGGCGATTTTTTTCAGCAGCAGCAATGCCGCCTGTCCGAGCAGGCGCACGCCCTGCATGAGCTGCTCGCCGTCCTCCTGCACCAAACGCTGCAAGGTCTCGTCCTGCTGCGTCTCCGGGCGTTGCGCGTCGGCCAGGCGCTCTTCTTCCAGGCGCTGCATGGCGGTGCCCTCGCGCTCGACGGCCTGCTGCACGCCGGCGGCCAGGCGACTGAAAAACGCCGTATAGGCCTCCTGGCTGGCGCACAGTTCGGCAATGATGGCATCGTAGTGACGCACCAGCAGGTCGAGTGCCTGCCAGCGCTCCTCCGGGGTCAGCGGCGTGGGGGCGCGGGTCAGCAGGCCAAGCAGGCGGGCTCGTGGGCGCAGGCCGCTCTGGATGACTTGCTGCTGAGTACGCACCTGCTCCTGTAACGTCTGAAAGCGCGTCGTGGCAATGGCGGGCAGGGCGTAGGTCTGATCGAGGATGGTAATGCTGGCCACTGTCGTTCTCCTCTGGCATCCTGGTGTGCCGTATGATGCGATTCTACACTAGTGCCTTCACCGAGTTGTTGTGCCAGTTGCTGCTTCCTGGGCACGCCGGGCTCCAGCCCGGCTCCGGAAGCCACGCTGGCGCGTGGCGCTCCCAGGATACTTCTCAAATGAGCTCGGTTGAGGCCCTAGAGCATATACGGACGGGTGGCGCCCTCGCAGTGGACGCCGTGAGTGCGTCTGCGGGCGCATGGTGTACAATGACAACGTCGAGCGAGAGCACATTGATCGGTCAACCTCGTCATACAAAGGAGGCGTTATGCCACGCTATGTCATTGAGCGGGCCATCCCTGCCATTGGTAGTGCTGAGCGTGAGGCACTGCGCGCCGCGGCGCAGCAGTCCAATGGAGTGCTGGCGGCGATGAAAGCTGAGCACAAAAATATCCAATGGGAACACAGCTACGTGGCGGGTGATAAGACATTCTGCATCTATCTCTCGGATAATGAAGCACTGATTCACGAGCATGCCCAGCGCAGCGGCTTTCCAGCTACACAGGTGACGGAGGTCCGCAAGATGATCGACCCGGTAACCGCCGAAGGGTAAGCGTCTATCCCGGGAGGGGCGACGGCCGGTCGCCCCGACAACGGTTACTGCGCTGCCACCACGCCCACCAGATCGCCAAACGTCTCAAGCACATAATCCGGCTGACAGGCCCGCAGCGCCGCGGTGTCCCCAAAACCATAGGTCACGGCACAGGTGCGCAGACCAGCGGCTTGCCCGGCTAAAATGTCGGCGGTGGTGTCGCCGACCATCAGGGTGTGCTCGGGGGCGCAGTTCAACGCGTGCAAGGCGGCGAGGACCGCGTCCGGGGCGGGTTTGAGCTGCAGACCAGGCACCCAGCCTTGGATGTGCTGAAAGAAGTGGGTCATCGTTAGCTGCTGCACAATCGTCTCGGCCTGGGCCTGGGCCTTGGTGGTGACAATGCCACAGGTGTACGACGCTAAGGCGTGTAGCGTCTCGATGACGCCCGGATAGGGCTGCGTATAGCGGGTGCCAAAGGTGGCATAGTAGGCGCGGTAGGTCGCCAGGAAGGTGGTCAGTTGCGGTGGCGTCAGCGCATAGCCCAGCTCGCGTGCCATGTGTTCGAGCGCTTTGCCGATGTGCTGGGCAATGGCCGTTTCGGTGGGTAGCGGACCATCGGTCACGTGGCGCAGCCCATGTTGAAACGCCAGGGCAATGTCGCGCTGGGAGTCAATGAGGGTGCCATCGAGATCATACAAAATGGCGCGGATGGGTTGGATCATAAGCAAGCTTGCCTCCAACAAGTCGCACAGGTAGAACACATACGCTACAATGCCCGCTTGAAGCTACGCAGGCACCGAGGCGCACAGCAGGCAAAGGACATCGGCATGACACGCCAACTCTCGATCAGTTTTAACTGGCAAGGGTCTGTAGACTACGACGCGGCGCTCACCAGGGTGCGCATGGCCGAAGACGCCGGGGTGGATACGGCCTGGGTGGCCGAAGCCTGGGGGCGTGACTGCTTTACGCTCCTGGCCTTGATGGCCCGGGACACCCGGCGTATCCACCTCGGCACCGGCATCGTCAATACCTATTCACGTACCCCAGCAGCCCTGGCACAACACTTTGCCACGCTGGACGAGCTCTCCGGCGGGCGTATGCTGATTGGCCTGGGCACCAGTGGCCATCGTGTCATCGAACATTGGCACGGCGTGCCCTTTCAGCCGTCGCTCACCCGCCTGCGGGAGTACGTAGAGATTATACGCCTGATTCTCCGTGGCGAGCCGCTGCACTACGCCGGGAAAGTGTTTACCTTACAGCGTGGCTTTCGTTTACGCTTCCAGCCGGTGCGTGACAGCATTCCCATCTTCATCGCTTCCCTCACCCCCAAAAGTGTGGCACAAACGGCCAGGATTGCCGATGGTTGGATGCCCGTGCTGATTCCCCTGTCGCATCTACGCCAGGAAATCCAGCGTTTTCGCGGCCTCGTACAGCAAGCTGGTCGCGATCCGCACGGCGTCACGATCCGCTCGCCAGGCAGCGTCACGGTGACCCACGACGTTGAGAAAGCGCGTCAAGAGGGCAAGGCGCACATTGCCTTTTACCTCACCAACATGGGCGACTACTACCGCGAACAGCTCACCCGTATGGGACACGAGGACACTGTGGCCACGGTGCGGCAGGCCTGGGCCGCCGGGGGCCACAGCGCCGGCATTGCCGCGGTGCCGGATAGCCTGGTGGACAGTCTGTTCTTTGCTGGTTCCGTGGAAGCGTGTGTGGAACGCCTCCAGGCCCAGGCCGAGGCGGGGATTGATATGCACACGGTGCAGGTGGCGATGGATGACCCGCAGACCGCGGCGCGCGACCTTGCCACACTGGTGGGCTGAGGCGAGACGGGTGGTGGGCGGACAGCCCGCCCCCACCTCCGGCCGTCTAGCGCTGGCTGAGCTTTGCCATGGCCATTTTGATGCTGAGCCCCATGCGCTCGAGCGCATGGGCCAGGGCGCCGATTTCGTCACTACGCTCGCTCCCGGGAATGGCGACATCGAGAGCCCCACGGCTGTATTCATCTGCCACCGCGGTCAGCGCACGCAGCGGTTTGGTGAGGCCACGCGCCAGAAGAAAGGCCAGCAGCCCAATACCCACCACGGACACCACGAGGAGCACCAATGTCTGACGCTGTGCCTCGTGCAAGGCAGCAAACGCCTCTACCTCGTCTTGCTGCACGACGAGCTTCCATCCCAGATCCGCCTCCATCGCGTAGGCGACGATGGGATTGCCGCTGTCGTTGACCCTGAGCAGACGCTTGGTGATGCCCTGGGTCAGCACGGGGTGTGTACTGAAGTCCTGCAGCACCTCCTTCACCTTACTCGGCTGCCCGTGGGCCAACACTTTACCGCTGTCGTCCACCAAGAAGGCAAAACCGGTGGTGCCAATGCGGATATCGGCCACAGTTTTTGACACCTCGGTGAGCAGCGAGCACGTGATGAGCGCCCCTGCCACGGTGGCATTTGGTTCACGGATGGGTACGGAGAGACAGTGCGCCGGCTGATTATTGGTCCGACTAATGAGCACCTGCTGTCCAAAAGGCCGTCCTTGCAGCACCTGCAAAAAATAGGGACGATCGCCACGAAAATGCACGGGGCTCCCATCTGGTTTGTACACGGGCTCTTTGTCCTCATCATTCCGTGCCGTCATGTACCCATTTTGGCCCATGGCGAACACCAGGTACGTCCATTCGTAGATCACACCCATCGTTTGCACAATGGGCGTCTGCCGTGCGGTGTTCATAGAACGCACATCACTCAGGGCGGCATTGTGGCGCAGGGCACGCAAATTTATATCGGCCTAGGCGTTGACGCGTGCCACAGCGGCCCGAGCGGTCTGTGCGATATTGCGCTCTAGGTCTGTCTCTAGCATGCGCCGCTCGCGGGTCGAGTCAAGGTACCATAACCCCAGGAGAGGCAATAACGTCAGCAACAACATCGTGAGCACGAGCTTGGGGAAAATGGTGAACTTCATGGTATATTCTCCTGTACCATTAGACGACCCCTGTCCTTCTCCGTACCCACCATGCCAGCGTGGACTTTTTGGGGTGCATCGACAGCATGAGCTCCCTGGGAGCGTGGGAGACTCCGCGTGCGCAACGCCGGACAGATGGCGGCGTGCTCGGAGTCTCTCCTGGTCGGGATGACCGGCTGGTCGCCCCGACAACACAGACAGGTTTCTGGATGGCCTACGGGGATAGCCTCTGAGGCACGTGCGGTTTCTGCTGTGCACCTTCCCTAGATGTAGCATAGCCCATCGGTGTGCCTAGAGAAAGATGCAATCGTCTTCCCTAGCCGCCGAGGCTGTCGTCTCATGTCCTACGGCCCGACGCACTCGCACGCTGCCAGGCGACGCTGGCCTGTACCTATGATAAGATGCCCGAGAGCACTGACAGCATGGATGTGATGTCTGTCTCGACACAGGCGTCGTCTGGAAAGAGGAGGAGTCTGTATGCAATATCGTACCCTTGGCAAAACGGGTCTACGCGTCTCGGTCCTGGGTTTTGGCTGTGGCACCGTCGGCGGTCTGCTGATCCGCGCTGACCCGCGCACACGCGTGCGCGCCGTGGCACGGGCGGTAGAGGCGGGGATCAATTACTTTGACACGGCGTCGATGTATGGCGATGGCCAGTCCGAGGAGCATCTCGGTCAGGTGCTGCGTGAGTTAAAACCTGCGGTGTATGTCGGCACCAAAGTGCGTCTGCGTCCTGAGGAGTTTGGGGACATCCGTGGCGCCGTGCAGCGCTCAGTGGAGGCGAGTCTCCAGCGCCTCGGGATGGAGCAGGTGGATGTGATTCAGCTCCACAACCACATTGTGCCGCGCCGTACGCCGGGTCCAGAAACGGCAGCGGCGTTGACCACTGCAGAGGTGCTCGAAGAGGTGGTCACGGCGTTTCGGCAGCTGCAAGCGGACAGCAAAGTGCGCTTCTACGGTATCACCGGCCTGGGAGACACCACGGCGGTGCAGGAGGTCATGGCTTCGACGTTGTTCCACACGGTGCAGGTGTGCTACAACCTGCTCAATCCCAGCGCCGGGCATCCGGTGCCCGCGGGGTTTCCGAGCCAAAACTATCAGTTGCTGATTGATCAAGCCACGGCGCACGGCATGGGCTCGATTGGTATTCGCCTCTTGGCAGCTGGGGCGCTCTCTGGTGAAGAAACGCGGCATCCTATTGCTGTCCCCAGTGTGGCGCCGATTGGTTCGGGGCCAGCGTACCGCACCGATGTGGAACGCGCGCGCGCCTTGGCGTTCCTGGTGCAGAACGGCTATGCTAGTTCCCTGGTGGAGGCGGGCCTGCGCTTTGCCTGGAATAAAGGCAATTTGTCGACGGCACTGGTCGGCTGTTCGAGTCTGGAACATCTGGAGCAGGCGATTACCGCCGAGGCGCGTGGCGCGTTGCCAGACGGGGCGTTACAACAGTTAAATAGTATCTGGGCGCAGTTTACCGCAGCCTAGAGAGGAACGGCAGCCATGCAAAGCCTAAGGCGATGGTGTGGGGTGCTCCTCGGCAGCGTGTGCGGGTTGCTAAGCTGTATAGCGCTGCCGGAGCAACCAAGCGGCGCCCAGCCGTATGCCCGCCTCGTGTTACCGGATGCCATCCGCCTGGTCGGCATTGATACCCAGGCACTAGACCCCCGGGCGCGTCTCTCTGTCCTCGACGTTGCCCCTGGGGCGCACCACTTCCGTTTTGTCTATGCTGGGAGTAGTACGGCGCATGCCGGGCAGCACAATGATCCGTTTGCCCTCGAGATGGTGACTGGCCGCCAGTATGAGCTGGAGGCCAGAACCTGAGGCATTATCTGGCGACCGGTGGTCGTCGCGCATACGCCGATTCCGCACTACTGTGCCACCCATGCTTGTACGGAGGCCGAGCAGCAGGCACTGCCCCTGATGCCCACGGTGCCCAAATGTAACGAATGAATAAGGAGCAGTACATGAGCGAGCGGGCTGATTTCCGGCAGTTGTACCGTGAGGCCCACGCCAGCCCCAATCTGAGCGAGCGCGAGAAAATCTTTATGGGCCTGGCCGTCGCCCTGGTGCGTAACTGCCAACCCTGAGTCGAACGCCGCCTTGCGGACGCAAGGAAGGCCGGCATTACTGAGGACGATCTCGATTGCGCCGTCGATGTCATTGCCGCGGTGGATGCGGGGATCGTGCAATCCCTCCACCTCCGTGCCAAAGCCCAACTCAAACGTGAGGCCCTGAAGCACCAGGGTTCGTGAAGGGAGAATGCGTCATGGACTACACCATTCAACATGGCACCGTGATTGACGGCACCGGGGCGGCGCGCTTTGCCGCGGATGTCCTCATCCGCGATGGACGCATTGCCGACGTGGCACCGCATCTGCCGCCCGTGGGGGCAGTCATCGACGCCCAGGACATGATCGTGTGCCCCGGTTTTATTGACATGCACACACATTCGCAACTCGTAGTCTTTACCGAGCCCGATCTCCCTATGAAGGCGGCTCAGGGCATCACCACCGAGCTCTTTGGCCAAGATGGTATGGGCACTTTTCCTATGGTGCCTGAGGCTACGACCACCTGGCGCACGCAGCTCTCCGGGCTCGACTGCAATCCCCCCATTGACTGGGATTGGCAGGATGCCGAGCAATATCTGCATCGTCTGCCGCACGCCAGTGTAAACATCGCCACGCTGGTTGGCCATGGCAACCTGCGCCTCTGTGTCATGGGTATGGACGACCGCCCGGCCACGGATGACGAGATCCACCGCATGGGTCTGCTGCTCGCACAGTCCTTACATATGGGCGCCTTTGGTCTGTCGACGGGCCTGATCTACCCGCCCTGTGTATATGCCGACATCCGGGAGTTGATCTACCTCAACCGTATTGTCGCCAAGCACGGTGGTCTGTTCGTCACGCACATGCGTAATGAAGCCGACTACATCTGGTCGGCGCTCGATGAGGTGTTCGACATTGCCCGCGCCTCCGATGCGCATTTGCACATCTCCCACTTAAAAATCTCTGGGCGCAACAACTGGGGTCAAGCGCAACGCCTGATTCAGCGTATTGATGCCGGCCGTGCCTCCGGGCTGAAGATCACCGCCGACCAGTATCCCTACGAAGCGGGGAGTACGATGCTGTCGGCGCTCCTGCCCACGTGGGCCCACGCTGGGGGCATCGACCAACTGCGCAGCCGGTTACGCGATTCTGTCGCCCTGGCGCAGATGAAGACCGATATGGAGCACGGCATCCCTGGGGCACGCAATATGGTGTTGGAGGCGGGCTATGACAACATTATGGTCTCATACACCGGCTCCGATCGTCATCGCGGCGTCGAGGGCGCACGGATTGCCGACATTGCGCGCGAGTGGCACATGGAACCGTTTGACGTGGTGATCCGTCTGTTACTGGAGGAGAATTTCGCGGTCGGGATGATTACGTTCATGATTGGCGAAGACGACATCCAGCACATTTTGCAGGCACCCTGGCGTGCCATGGGCACCGACGGCCTGCTCGGCGGTCGGCCGCATCCGCGCGCCTACGGGAGTTGTCCACGCATTCTGGGCCACTATGCGCGCGATCTCGGCTTGTTCACACTGGAGGAGGCCATCCGTAAGATGACCAGTCTGCCGGCGGAGATTCTCCATCTCACCGATCGTGGCGTCTTGCAGCAGGGCAACGCTGCAGACGTGGTCGTGTTTCACCCCGAGACGATCCGTGAGCGTTCGAGCTACGAAGACCCCCGGCAGTATCCTGAAGGGATGACGCATGTGTTCGTCAATGGACAGCCCGTCATTACGGCCGGCCGCTCTACCGGTGTCCGCCCAGGGCATCTCTTGCAGCATCACGGGTGAGACGCGTGGAGACCGGCCCCCGGTGCACACCAGTAGACCGCAACACCGGGGCGAGGTATAATCGCCGACAAGGTTATTCCCACCGTTAAGGAGGACGTATGTTTGGTTTAGGGGTCCAGGAACTCATGCTCATCCTGATTATCGCCATGTTTTTCTTTGGCGGTAAGAAGCTTCCAGAAATTGCCAAAGGCTTGGGCAAAGGCATTCGGGAATTTAAGCACGCCAGCGAGGGTCGGGACAACGAGGAGGAGGCTGTAGAAGCCAAGAAGGACGCTACGGAAGCCAAGAAGGACGCTACGGAAGCCAAGAAGAAGACAGAAAGTAAAGTATAAGTATGCCCACGCAGCCTCATGAGGACGCCGCCCCGCCGCCCCTACATTGGGACGGTCAGCCGGAGCTAGTCCATGTAGCGACAGTCGAGACGGCGCACCGGCGCTATCAGTTCATCGCCCAGGCCGTGCAGCGTCTGCATAGCGTGACAGGATCAGTGCCGGAGCTCCACAGCGCCACAATTACCCCCCTCGCCGTTGGCGGCGGCATGGCCGTGTATAAGATCACCGCGCATCTTCTCGACTACCCCGCCGCCCTGTTGGTCTGTAAAATTCCGCATCAGCGCCGTATTGTCTATACCACGCCCACGGACCATCAAACCGCTGCCCAGACCACCGGGCAACTCCTCGACCGCCTCGTGACCCTGGCGGACGCTCTGGCACACCGGGCCCCAGGCATTTTCCCGCGCAGTGGTGGGGTGTGGCACTGGCAGGAGGCCGATGGCACGGACCAGCATCTTTTGGTGGAAGAATTTATTCCAGGGCTCTCCGTCGAACGCCTGAAAAACCGCTACGAGCAGGAGTGGCTGGAGAATCAGCTCAGCGCTACCGCGTATCACCAGCAGCGCATTGCGGTGGAACGTCTCGCCGTGGCGACCTTTATACGTCTCTGGGACGCCCTCGACCGTCGTCTGTTCACCTCAGATCCCAGTCCGTGGAATGTCTTGGTCTCTCAGCCCGCGGAGAGATGGGCTGCGCCGCAGGTCGCCACCATTATTGACCTGCATGGGTTGGAAGACGATGTTGGGCTGACGTATGTGATCCAGCGTTTGGCGGCGGTGTACGGCATGCGGCAGGATATTGTCCACGACGTGCTCATTCCCGGCGTGCTGGATGCGCTTGGGGTGCCTGAAGGAACAGCGTTGTTACACGCTGCCCTCCCGGAACTCGAAGCTGAAGCGGCCCGCATGCGCCACAATCTTGGCGTCGATGTGCAACAGCCGCTGCTCCATGGACTGCGGACCTTGCTTGCGGCGTCTTCTGCCTAGCGCGGGATGCACACCCTACACTATCCCCGGCAGCGCTGACCGTACATGCTGTAACAGAGCCTGCTGCGCTGCTGGTTGTCCGGCCAGTACGGCGGGGATGTCCACTTCCGGGGCAGAAATGTGCAGGGGGCGAAAACAGATGGTGTCGTTACATAGGACCAGGCGCAAGCTCTGATCGGGTTCCAGGCTGGCCTCGTCAATATGCACGGCGTGACTGATACGCTGTATCAGGCTCTCTAAAGACCTCAGTTGCTCTGCACTCAGCATCGGCTCCCTCCCCTCGTCCTCACCTTGACCTGCCGGCATGAACGGGCTACCCTCGCAGCCCAACCCGACACGAAAGGAACACGGTGTGGCACAATCGACAATCCCCCTCTGGATCGTGGCTCTGCAGCAACGCGATCCGCACTTTGCCGAGACGTATCTGGCACAACGCGAACGTATCCTACAAGACGGCGCTATCCCGGCCAAATACAAAATCCTCATGACCATGATCGTTGATGCCATCACGGCCCATCCCGACGGCGTCGCGAACATCGCGCAACGCGCCCGTGCAGCTGGCGCCACGGAAGCGGAAGTCACTGAAGCGGTAGAGGTGGCCTATCTGTTCGGTGGCACACCAGCGTTGGTGACTGCCGTGAACGCCTTCCGGTAACCAGCCCGTGTAGCGTGGGCGGCAAGAGCACGGCAAGAAGGGCCTCGGGGCGTGGGGATATACGATGTGTAGGGAAAACCTGAGAGCAGGAGGTACGATGACCCAGCAAGCACTCGCAGGGGTGAAAGCCCTGACCTTTGATGTCTTTGGAACCGTCGTGAATTGGCGTGGCAGTATCATCCAGCAAGGGAAGGCGTTTGGGGACGCCCGGGGCCTGACCATTGACTGGGGGCGTTTTGCCGACGAATGGCGCCGTGGTTATCAGCCCTCTATGCAGCGGGTGCGCACCGGGGAACTCCCGTGGACGACGATTGACATCCTGCATCGCCAGATCCTCGACGAGTTGATCGTGACGTACGGCATGACGGGCTTGAGCGAGGCGGAGAAAGACCACCTCAATCGCGTCTGGCACCGTCTCTCCGGGTGGCCAGACACCATCGCAGGTTTGACGCGCCTGCGTACACGCTACATTTTATCCACACTCTCCAACGGCAATGTGGCGTTGCTGACCAATATGGCCAAGTATGCTGGTTTGCCGTGGGATTGTATTTTGTCGGCGGAGTTAGCCAAACACTACAAGCCGGACCCGGAAACGTATCTCACGGCGGCAGCCCTCTTGGGTCTACGACCTGATGAAGTCATGATGGTGGCAGCGCATAAAAACGATTTGCGCGCCGCGCAGGCGGTGGGTTTACAAACGGCCTTTGTCACGCGCCCGATGGAATTTGGCCCCGAGCGTACGCCTGATCTGACGCCTGATCCGGCGTTTACCATCCATGCGGTAGATTTTAACGATTTGGCCGCCCAACTCGGCGTGTGATTCGACTGGGTGACGCCACGCAGAGGCTGGCGAGCGGTGTGGGGTTAGAGCGGCATGGGGAGCGCATCATCATCGGGCAGGGCGACACACGCCTCCTGAAAATCCGGCATATCCTCATCAAGATCCTCAGGGAACAGCCGTTGCCACCGCCGCCGCACGCCAGCCACGGCGGCGGCAGACGAGGTCCAGTTGTGGCATAGATGCACTGTCGGTACCACACGGCTGATCTGATGCTCGACGATTTTCCCTTCCCACTCACCGTCCACCGCACGGATGCTCACTTCAAAGGCGCTGTCACCTTTGCTCACTACCATCCGGTATCCTTTGCAGTCTTTTGTGAGGGGCTGCGCCACCAGCCCCATCCCCACCTAGGCCAGCGGGAGGGCGACCACTTCGCCAGAGGTTAGGCTGCGATGCACGGCCTCGGTAAATTCCATATACTTCACGCCATCGGCAAACGTGGTGAAACAGATAGGTTCTTCCCCACGAATGGCGCCAATAAACTCGGCCTCCACACGCCAAAAGCCCTCTTTCTCCGGGGCGATGGGGATCTCCTGCAAGGCTTTGTCGCCCCGCTTGGCGCCGAACAGCTTGCGGCTCTCCTGGTCATAATGCAGCGTACCGTCGCTGCCAAAGAGCCAGGCCCCAGGGCTGGGCGCCAGACCACAGACCGTGCTAAAGGTGTAGGTCACCTGGGCGCCATTGGGCAGATCCGCAATCATGTCCAGGTGATCTGGCACGTCGACAGTGCCCAGTGCACCGCTTTCCTCGTTGCGGCGCTGCGGGGTAAAAATGCGGCCCCGGGCAAAGACGTTCTGCACGGAGCCCACCCAGCGCATCGCCGCTTCGTACCAGATGCCCATATTCATGATGTTATAGCCGCTGAGCGTCTGACGCTGCCGCCAGTGCAGGGGGGCCGCAGGATCGCCAAAGGTCGGGGCCCCGCCGCTCAGGCGCACGGTGTAAAGGTCACCAACATACCCGGCGGCGAGGAGATCGGAGATGGTCGCATCGACGCGGAAGGTCAACGGAGACGGCACGATTTGGGCGATCTGCGTGGGATGGGCGTGCGCAGCGGCGAGCATGGCGCGGGCTTCAGAGGCGTTCATGGCCATACGCGCTTCGCACAACACGTGCTTGCCGGCGGCGAGTACAGCGCAGGAAATTTCGCGGTGCATGTACGGCCAGGTGCCAATGAGGATGGCATCGGTATCGTCAGCGGCGACCAATGCCTGCCAGGTGTCATAGACTTTGGGAATACGAAACGCCTCTGCAGCCCGTTGGGAAGACGCGTGACTGCGATTACAGACGCTGACCAGCTCCACGTCGGGGATGGCTTGCAGTCCTGGGATGTGGCGTACACGGGTGTTATTCCCCGCACCAACGATGCCGATACGAATGGGCGTAGGCATGCTGTCTCTCCTTGATAAAATGCCCTACAGGGTCGTGCCACCTTGGAGGGCAGATTATTTCGCGAGTGCGGGGTGCTGTCAATCCCCTCGTGCGTTATTGGTAGAGCTGCTGCCAGGCCTGGCGGCCACACGTTTCCCTCGGGGGATTTGTATCGGCTTTAAAGATGTCACCGGTGGAACCGCTGCTGTAGGCGGCGTCTGGACGCCCGCCACAGGGACATGGGACACCGCCACAGTCGCCACCGCCGCCGCCGCCACCACCAGCGCCAGCGCCACCACGCAACACCTTCGGGGTGGCCAGAATGCCTTCGGTCGAGGCCATACCGCTTGGGGAGATGAGCGTCGGCGTGGCGTTAATCGTTACCGTCACTTGGTCAGCCGCCGTAAAGACCCCGTCGTTATTCAGATCAAACGCCGGATGTGTGAGCGGTGCGCCGTTGGCCGCGTTGAGCTCCATCAGAAAACTTGTTCCACCAAAACTACAGATGTTCGGGTCGGGAATCAGGGTCGTCAACATCAAACGCCCAGCACGCAACAGCGGAGTGCTCACTTGCCGCTCGCCTGTCGTGGGCCAATCCATATAAAAGCCCCGTTGCGTCTGCCAGTTGACGCTGTTCTGCGTCGACACACGTACGGTCTTGCCACTGACGGCCACGGTCGTGAGTACAGACTGTTGCTGCAGATTACTCCGGCCCAGTATCGGCAACTCCTCACCGGGCACCACATTAGGCTTATCCCAGATGGTATACATCGTCTGGGTCTTCGTGCTGGCGTCGACGATTTTATCGGTCGTCTCAATGTATTTTCCCGTCCCGAAATACACCAGATAGCCCACCCCAACGCGTTCAGGATGTTCCCCCACTTCTGGTCGTACAGTAATAGGCTGGACATTTCCATCGGCATCTTTCGCGGTATACAGGGGGCGCGGCTTCCCCGCGCTATCGGTATACCGCACCTTCCACTGGCTGGGGTCAGCACTGCTGACATCGAAGGTCCACATGTTGCCCTGCAAGTCTCCAGCCACCACGTACTCCACCGTGGTATTGCCATTGGTATCTATCGGGGCTGGGGTGGCTAAACCGTTCGGCGTCGCGACGCTGCCGACACCGGTGTCGATCTTGATATAGTCGATGTCCTTCTGCCACGTGCCACTGGCCCGACCATCGAGAAACACAATAAACAGTGAGGCTGTGCCAGTTGTACTGGTTGTTGAGGATCCGTCATTGATAGAATTGTTGTAACCATTACCAAACACTGCGGCCCAACGTCCGTTGGCCATGCGGACAATGGCGGGTTGAGCAAACGACACGCCGAGATCTTTATCATCCGCATCGGTAAATTCCCACAGCACCAGCTTAGAGGCATTACCCTCCGAGAACGTGGAGGAATCCGTAATGTCTAAGGCATAATAGCCCTGGCCACCAGTGCGCAGACCACCCACCAGCACTGTCCGCCATATGGGAGTGCCGTTGCGATTAAAATCGCCGAACACATCACCCGCCGTTGGGGAGCCATCTGTGTAATAGAGATGGGCATAGGATGGGGAGGTCAATTTCGACATTTTGGGCATGAGCACACTCGGCAGATACGCCAGCACTTCGCGTCCTGTCGCGGCCTCAAGAGCATGGAGATAGCCGTCATTACTCCCCACCACCACCAGCGGCTTGCGCTGGGCATACGTGTTGCGGAAGGTGGCGTAGTCGCTCCCCAGGCTGTCGCTAAACGGTGGAGGGCCGACATATATTGGATCAGAATTGATCAGGTCTCCCAGTAAGTGCAAACGCACACGAAATCTATTGCCCTGCTCTTCATCCACCCTACTGCCACGCAAATAATTGAGACGCGCGAGGCCGAGGCCATCGTTAATCGTGCTGCTATTGGTATGGAGAGCGGTCTGCTGCGCCGGATCGAGGTCGCTCCAGCGGAAGGCAATACCGGCTTTGGTGGAAGGTTTATAGGTAAGAATGGTGCGCTTGGTATAGAAATCTTTATCATCTGCGACCGCCTTGTCGAGCACTGCCGCGCCATCCCACACCGCCGTGCCAACGTTGCCATGGTCGTCGATGGGGAGAGCCAGGAGTTGGCCGCTCCAGTCGCCGCTGTTGAAACGGGCTTGATAGATACGGCTATTAGTACTTTGAGATCCAGAATTTAAGGCTACTGATGCTGCTGAACTAGTACGATCAATTATATCCTTTAATGCATCATTAAGGGCACTCTCCAGGGTGCCCGGATCGGACCCGTTCAGATACAAGCCACGTCCATTGTAGGCCGCGTGCCGTAGATCGTCGATCTTGGCGGCAGAACTTGCAGCAGGGTCTGGCCACGTGAAGGGTAGCGTGGGATTTGTTGGGCTGCTGGTGAGGGTGCCGTCCAGGCCAAAGGAGATGGTATAGGTGACCATGTGTTGGTGTTTGGCCTCATCGACTCCCGGTGTGGTCGGCACGGTGTTGGCCAGCGAGGGCTGCAAATCGCGCTCATAGTAGTGCATGGCAATGTCCGCCAGGGTATGACTATAGGAGTCTTTATAGGCCCTGCCATCAAAGGCGGTGTTCTGATTGCCGTCGGCATTGGCGTTGGAGGAAGGCAAGGCGGAGAAAGATGCATTATCAAAGCCATCTGTAGCAAAAATCAGGAAATTTTGTTGGCAGGCCCCGCCTTGCGCGACTGGGAGAGCTGGGCAATCTGTGGAAAACAAGCTGCGTCCCGCCGCACACTCTAGATACTGCCCAATCTTATTCATGGTGACACGCAGCGGCGTACCACCATTGGCGTGTACGGCATACAGCGCATCGAGCAAGGCACGCTTGGCGCCAATAGTAGGATCGACTTCCATGAGTTTTATCGCAGTATTTACGCTTGTTACAGAGGATTTGATGCCATTGACATTGTTATGCAGCGTCACCAGGCCCATGCGCGTTCTCGTGGCATTCGCGATGAGGTTTCCATAGATGGCCTTGAAGACATATTCGCGGCTCCGATAATAACTAAACCAGTTCGCAAAGTTTTGCTGCGTCGCGGCGTTCGCGTTGCGGATGTAGACCACCGTTTCTTCGCCATTATCAAAGCGCCCATTCGAGTTGTTATCGCTCCAGTTATAATAGCGAAAGCCTTCCGTACTGCCACTACTCGGCCCGCGGGAGTCATCCTGCGTGAGATCGAGCTTGAGAGAGCTCGGGTTGTAGGGATTGTCTTTGGCATTATGGATGTCCATATCCGCGAAGGGCGTGCCGTTGGCATCCACACCAGCCCACGGTTTGTAGGTACGATTTGGGTTAAAGTACAAAGAGTTGAACTGATAATTGCGGAAACGCCACTCGGCATTGTCGGCCGTTTCGCAATTGTTGGAGCCGCCTCCAAAGGTGTTGGTTGTAAACGTCACACCATAGATATAGCCAGCGATACCATACGTAGACGTGCAGTCCGCACTACCATTTTGCGTGTTATCGCGATTCTTGATGGTCCCCGATCCCGCGGGGCTGGTGCCATCGCGCTGCGTACCGGCAAACGCTCCGTCTTTGGCAAAATCTTTCGTGAGCACTTCAAAGTCCATACTACCAGAATCATCAAAACTCAGCAGGACATTAGGCGCCACGTCCGTCCCCAAAAACAGCGGGACATCGCTGAGCACCAACGTGCCGGCAGCAGCACGGCTGTCATGCCCAACAAGACCACCCACAAGGGCGAGGCTGACACCTACACGTATACAACGGGACAACAGTCGCATATCTCCCATCCTTTGCCCTAGTATATACTACTAAAAACGTTTGGCAGCGATGGTGTCCATGAGCACCTGTGACGCATTGCCACCACCTATGCCCCGTCCTGTTACACGAAACAGGTTGGTCCCAGTCTCTCCATACTCGTGACCCTCGTTGTACTTATCCTTCTTAAATCCCTCTTCTGCGATCGTGTACCGGGGAGCCTTGCTCTGCCATTGCTGCATGCCAACAGGGAGCGGATTGACTGCGGAGGAATCGTCGTCCTTCCACTCGAGAGGCTGCGAGGTCGTCGTCTTCACGATCTGATACGTCGTGGGATTAAACGCCAGCATTGCCTGCGCGTACCGTCCGGCCCTCGTCCCTTCGTCGAGGTTGGCACGTGACGCGAAGCCGTCGACGGTCTTCTCACCCATAACGAGGGCGAGCTCGGCGGCATAGACCGCTTGTTGCGCACTCTTTTCATTTTTGGCAATATCACTTTCAATCCCGGAACCCGTGGTGGCAGCCATCCCAACCAGCGTCAGGATGGTGAGGGTCAACAGGCCCATCACCAGAATGGAACCGTGTTCGTTGTGCCATCTGCGACGTGTGCAAGCCATAGGCGCTCCTTAGAAGGAATTTTTGTAGAAATCCAGGGTAAAGGTCTTGGCAGCTTTGCCACGATTCTGCCAGGTGACCGTGAGATTCACCGTCTTCACGCCGACGAACGGGGTATCGGTGTCGACTCGCCATCGCATGCTATAGCCCGGGGGCACGTTCCGGTCCTCGTACGGAGTGGTTTGCCCCATAACCGTGAGGTCTGCCAGCGACGGGTCGGTATAGGGTACCGCCATCAGCTGCTCGATTTTCGCCTGCGCCAGGGCGGTCATACGGGTCAGACGACCCGAGGTTGCATTGGCCTGTATTGCCGTCAGTTGCATCCGCCCAAGTTCCGCGAAGGCTAGCGAGAAGATCGCCAGGGCCATGAGCACTTCGACGAGCGAAAAGCCTTTCTCAGATTGGATTCGCAGCATTGCACAACCCCTCAATACCGGTATAGGCGCAGTTCCGGGCCTGCACTATGGTGGTCAACAGACGCCGATAAAAATGCACGTTGGCACCGGTACGACAGGCAGGACAGAGGTCCGTGCCTCGTGCATTTCTGTATATCTCGGTATTTTTCACCTTGGCGTCTGGTCGGCGCGACCGCACCAGCAGGGAAACTTCGACGGAGCGAATGTTTTGGGGCAGCGTCGTGATGACTCCATTCACATCCAGATACACAAAACGCAGGGCATCCACGTGGTCGATCACCACCTCCCATGTCCCGCCCGGCACGGTAGTCGCCGGCACAAACCGTTGCAGCGTCCCAGTCGGGGCGTCAAAGCGGTAGGCAATTTGTTCGGCAGTGTTTGGTGCGACCGTGCTGTCGCCATCTGTATCGTTCTGCATGGCAATCATATCGTTCTGGAGCGCGTAATTAATGGTGAAGTTATTATTCGGAGCCGGCAAAGAAGCGACGAAGCCTACGCGAGCCTTCGAGAGGGGAGACTTGTAGCCCGCAGCACGGATATCCCTGGTGAGCACCGTCATCGCTGCACGCGCGCTTTGCTGGATTTCCATCACCTCATTCTGCGTCATATAGCTATGCTCTTGTGAGCTGAATATCTGGTACATGCTGGCCATAAGAGCGGAAGAGATGGTGATATAGAGTAACAACTCGACGAGACTGACGCCTGCTTGGTGCCGCAGGACTGCCCTGCATGTGTATATGTTTATTGCCATGACGAAGAGACCCATTTTTGGATTCTGGTATTCCCATTTGCCAAGGCTAACCCGACACGATAATAGCGCGTACTATCTCGCGCCGCGAGATAGGCAAATCCAGCATCACTCGAACCATTGGGCCTGAAAACGATCGTGCCGCGATCCACGGGAGGTGCAGCCTGTGGATGCTGAAAACGGACTGAGGCTCCGTATTGGGTATTGAAATCTACCCGTCTCGTCACCCTCCCAAGGCTATTACGGACTTCGTAGCCCTCCAGCCCGCCGGGATTAAAATTGACCGCCCAGGGCCTGTTGTCCTTAATGGCCCCCATTCTGGCGTTTTGCATATGGCCATAGAGCGCTGTGGTAGCATTTTTGAGTTGATAGGTGCGCGACCAAGCTTTGAAGTTAGGCCCTGCCATGGCAGCAATGATCCCTATGACTGCGGTGGCAACCAGAAGTTCCACCAGCGTAAACCCTTGTGATGCCTGACGGTGTCGTTGCATTGCTGCTCCTCTATGTGCTTGACATAGCTGCCTCGCACTATCGTGTATACCTAGAGATTTCATCAGGTATATGGCTTGTGTACTGTATATCAATGACCATTTTGCAAGCCTCAACATGCAGAGGGAGTGGTGAAGTGTCCTCACAGTGGCTTGTCGGCAGATTCTCGCAGAACTCAACAGTGCCGGACCAAAGATTGTGCAATACTGGTATCGTCGCCTGTTCCAGTCTATGATAGCGCTGTCAACATGACTGCGGCAGTCCTGACACCGTAGGCGTGACCGTCGGCACAGACGCCTAGGGCGCAGATAACAGAGGAAGACCTCATGAAAGTGACGCACATCAAGACGCGGATCATCAGCATGCCCGCCGATAATCCTCTCGTGATCGGGATTCCCGTGGGGGATGCCACCCGCGAATTTGTCACGCTGGAGTTAGGCACCGATGCTGGGGTGGAAGGCCTGGGTCTGACCTTCTTTGGTGGCCCCTTGACCGTGGCACTGCGAGATGCCGTCGACGCCTTAGGGGCGCTGGTCGTGGGGGAAAACCCCCTGCAGGTCGAAGCCATTGCGGCCAAGCTGCGCCAGGCCGCCAGCGGCGCCGGGCCTGGCGGGCTGTTTACATTGGCGCTGTCGGCCATTGACATTGCCCTGTGGGACATTAAAGGCAAAGCCCTTGGGCAATCGGTGCACGCGCTTCTCGGGGGCTACCGTGATCGGGTGCCGACCTATGCCAGCGGCGCCTTGATGCGGCAGCACCCTACCCCCTACCTCGCCGAGGCCGGACCACGCCTGGTGCAGATGGGTTTTCGGCAGATGAAGACCCAAATGGGGGCCGAACCCACAGTAGCGTTGGAAGTCGAGCGCATCCGGGTGTTACGGGAAGGTATTGGTGAGCATGTGGATCTCATGTGCGATATTAACCAGCTGTGGACGGTGAACCAGGCCATTGACATCGGCCGGCGTGTGGAACCCTATCATCTCTTCTGGCTCGAAGATGTGGTGGCGCACGACGACTATCAGGGCCTGGCGCGAGTCGCCGATGCGCTCACCACGCCCATTGCCGCCGGGGAGTACCAGTATGGGATCCGCCCCTTCCGCCACATGCTGGAGGCGCGTTCGATTGATATTGTCATGATTGACCTCCTGCGGGTGGGTGGGATTACGCAATGGATGAAAGTCGCTGGCATGGCGGAAGCGTTTAACGTGCCGGTGGTGAGCCACCTTATTCCCGAGATCCACGTGCACTTGATGGCCGCTATCCCGCATGGGCTCACCGTCGAGTATATGCCCTGGACGCTGCGGCTCTTTGAGGAGACCCCAACGATTGTGGCGGGCCAACTCGTGGTGCCGCACAAACCTGGCCTGGGGCTGGCGTTCGCTCAAGACATCTTGCGCACGTATCAGGTGAGTTAACGGCTGGCGTCCGCGCGGCGGGCACACGGTCATGGAGAGCCCCAAGGAGAGCGTGTCATGGCAGAGACCCACACGGTCACGTTTCATTTACGCAATGGCGAACAACGCGTCTACGTAGGCGTCACGCGCCTGGATACCTCACGGCCACATACCGTGCTGGTGTATCATCAGGACACTTTGATTGCGCAGATTGCCCGGCAGGATGTGCTCAAAACGACGCAACGCCTGTCGTGACCCTGCCCAGAAGGATCAGGCTATGCCGGTAGATATTGCCGATATTCAGCAACTTGTGGACGCCCAGGAGCACTGGCGCGGGCGCCAGACCATCAATCTCATCGCCAGTGAGAATCCCCAAAGCCCAGCCGTGCGCGCGTTGCAAAACTCCGACTTTATGGCCCGCTATGCCGAAGGCCACCCCAACAGGGGGGATGAGGTGCGGCGCTATTATCAGGGGACGCGCTACATTGACCAGATTGAGACCATGGCCCGGGAGGAACTCCTGGCGTTGACGCGCTGCCGACAAGCGGATGTGCGTCCAATTAGCGGCAACGCCGCCAACACGGCTCTGGCGTTGGGCTATTTACGGGGTGGCGACACGGTGATCGTCAACTCGACACCAGCCGGTGGCCACATCAGCCATAACACGATTGGTGTGTTTGGCCGCCGCATCCAGACCCGTGGTCTCTCCCTCAATCTGGAGGCACCGCGGGCTATTCCGTTGCACTATTTTCCCCTGGCGGAAGACCTGTATCATATCGACGTGCCCAAAAGTCTCGACCTCATCGCCCAGACCAAGCCGCGCCTGCTGGTCCTGGGCAAGAGTCTCATTTTGTTTCCCGAACCCGTGCAGGCCCTGGCGCCCCTCTGTCGTGAGCTGGGGATTCCGTTGCTCTATGACGCGGCCCATGTGTTTGGCCTGATTGTGGGCGGTCAGTTCCAAGACCCCTGGCGGGAGGGCGCGACCTGGGTGACCGCGAGCACCCATAAAACCTTTCCTGGCCCGCAGCGTGGCGTGATCCTGGCCGATCTTGACGAGGAGCAAGAGCGGCAATACTGGCCGTCTGCCGATCGCGGTGTGTTTCCGGGGTCGTCGAGCAATCATCACCTGCACACCCTCCCAGCCTTGGTGGTGGCGATTCGGGAGATGCGCCAGCACGCCACGGCCTACGCGGCGCAGATCGTCCGCAACGCGCAGACGCTGGGGCGGGCGCTCGACGATGAGGGCATTGGGGTTGAAGCACGCGATTTTGGCTATACCGCCAGTCATCAGCTGGCGGTCAACGTGGCAGCCTACGGGGGTGGGGTGGCTGTGGCACAACGCCTCGAGGCCAACGATATTATCGTGAATTACAATCTGTTGCCGTGGGATACGGAGCCACGCCGTCCTTCCGGGTTGCGCCTTGGCGTCCAGGAAATGACGCGCTATGGCATGCGCGAGGATGAGATGCAACGTCTGGCCGGGTTAGTCAGCGATGCCATCAAAGGGAAAGATGTCCGCGAGGCGATCCACGCGTTGCGCGCCTCCTGTCGTACGCTACACTATGTCTAGCCTCTTGGGCAGGCGCATCCCCCAACAGGGTATGCCCCTAGAGATGACCTGCTACGACCTGTGGACACAGGGGAGCGGAGTACGCCTCCGTTCCGGCAACACAACAGCTGAGGGAGCTTGCATGACAACGATCTGGCAACGCGTCGGGTGGTCCATAGGCATCGCGGGGTTCCTGGTCGCCTGTAGTAGTCAGCAGATACCTCAGACCACGCTGCTCCCCAACACCCCGGGGCTCGAAAGCGTCTATCAGGATGGCCGCCTCGCTTTCAAGGCGCAACGCTACCCCGAAGCCGCGCGGCATTTTGCGCGTGTCGCCGCGGCAGATCCAGGGCATCTCAAAGCGCGCCTCAATTGGGCCGCGGCCTTGTCGTACAGTAATAAACCCGCCGAAGCCATTGTGCAGTGCCAAAACGTCTTGGACCGCGATCCGACGAATGCGGAAGCCTATTATCAGTGGGGCGCCGTGTTAGTACGGCAGGGACAACATCAGGAAGCGCTGGAGAAGATCGAGCAAGCGTTGGCCTTGAAACCCATCACCGAACTGTTACAAGAGGCTCCTGCCATGCAACAGTCGCTGCGCGCTTACCTCAGTCGGCAACGGCCCCAGCGTACCGATGCGGAAGTTGTACGCCCTAGCGCTGGAGGCGACAGTAGCCAGGCCAATCGTAGTACACCGGTCGGACAGTAACATGCGCCCCACACCTCCATGCGGGGGATACTGGGCTCAACAACCCACGCTGGCCGCAGCCAGGCTGACAGGGTCTCTCCCATGAGCAGATGCCCCTTCTCGGAAAAGATGCGTGGCAGCGTTGGCGTCCCGTTGGTGGGGTGCCCCACAGATGCCACACGTCCAGAGACGCTAAGCATTCGGCAAGGCGCTGGGCTCCTGCTCTGCCATCTCGGCGCTGCGGAGTTCGACGACGACCGTGACGCCCCTACCGCCCTCACTGTATACGGACAGGGTGCCCTGATGCGCACGGATGATCGTGCGGGCAATGCTGAGCCCGAGGCCCATAGCCTTCGCACGATCTTTCGTGGTAAAAAAGGGGGTAAAAATGTGCGGCATATGTTCGCCCGTAATACCTGACCCCGTATCGACAATGTCGACCCGCTGGCCTGTCTCGTGCTGCGTAGTCCGCAGATGCAAGACGCGCGTTGGGCCGTAAGCGGCCATCGCTTGACACGCATTCGTCAGAATGTGCATAAAGGCTTGTTGGATTTGTGGCACATCGAGTGGTATTGGCGGCAGCTCTTCGTCGTATTCCGCCTGGACAGTAATTTTTCCCATCCGCAGATCGTAGGATTTCCGTTTTAACGCCTCGCCTAAGACAGCATTGAGCTGCTCGGGACGCTTGTGCAGGGGCGGAGGTTCCCCAAAGGTCAGAAAGTGGTGGAGGGTATCTGTGGCCCGCTGTGTTTCGTAGAGCATCCGCCGGCTGACTTCGTGCATCTGCCGATCTTCGACCTTGGTCATGAGCAGCTGGGCGTAGCGCAAGGCCTTGGTGAGTGGAGGACGCAAGACATGCGCCATCCGCGTCATCAGGTGATGTTGCGCGGTGAATGTGTTCGACTGCTGCAATTGATACTGGGCTAATTCCAGTTGCGAACTCTTTTCATGCACCACATGACGCAAGGCTAGCGCTGCCTCTTTGGCGTCTTCCAGCAAGCGCGCATTTTCCACCGCAAAACCGATGTGCCCAAGCAACGTCGACAAAAATTTCATATCGAATGTACTAAAGGCGCGCTGGCCACTTTTCTTCGAGAGGTTTAAGACCCCAATAATACGATCCTGCGCACGCAGAGGCATACAGATAAAAGAAGAGGCGTCGTACTTGGGATCATTCACTTTCTGGACACGTTCGTCCTGCTCCACGTCTTCCACCAGCATAGGCTCCCCGGTCTGCATCACTTTGCCCGCGATGCCTTCGCCGACGCGGACAGTCGTCCCTGCGACCACCGTCTCATCTAAGCCCTCGGCGGCGGCAATGCGGAGGATCTGTGTCGGGGCATCGAGCAGCATGATGGAACCAATTTGGGATTGGACGGCGGTCATGGCGCGGTGCAGTACCAGGTGGAGGACTTCCCTGATGTCCGGGACACGCGAGACGAGATCCGTTACGTCGCTTAACGTGGAGAGCTTATAGACCAAACTTGCCAGTTCGCTGGTATTGACTTTCAGTTCGGACAGAATTTTGTGAAATGACTCAGTGATGAGTGCCATTTCCGCAAAGTCATGCGCCTCCTGTGGCGTATCTAAGGTGTGCATAGCGCCCTGTTGCAACCGCACGACATCATGTGCGAGCTGACTGAGCTGACGTACGGTACGCAAAAACAGGAGAAAGCCGACAATAGCTATACAGACACTCAGGCCCAGAGAGAGCGCTGCGTCTGTCTCTTCAATGAGATGCTTCCGATCCAAGACGAAGAGAAAAAGTAGAAGGGGTATGAGAGAAGTGAGAATAAAAATGATCGCAGCTTTGTACCGTAACGTCTGTTGCCCTAGCCGCTTTCCTCTGGCCATCACTTTTCTCCTTGATCAACGCCTGCGACAGACGTGGGTCACCAGGGGCATACGGCCTTCTCTCCTTTCATGTCATGTGACGTGTACAAGCATAACGTGCATGTCTGGAGAATGCAACGTCCTCCCTGGCTACGCTCTGACGAGCGTGGGGGCATCCGCGGGCGTCAGCATCATGAGGAGCGCACTCCACACCTCAGCAGGTGTCAGAGGCTTCATCACCCGCGTGACTTGCGGCAGATCCCGCCAGTGTGCGGAGGAGGCGGTTGGCGTGGCGGCACTGAGGCACAGGATCAGGCCCCTGGCACAGGTGGGAGAGGCCAGCACCTCTTCAGCGAGTTGCCAGCTCTCCGTCCCTGGCAGGGTGGTATCCAGCAAGACCACGGCGAAAGGCTGCATGGCCTCTTGGGCCTGCTGTAACATGCTGCGGGCTTCGTGGACGCTGCCCACCGCTGTGGGCTGTAAGCCCCACTCGCTGAGGAGCGCCGTGAGCAGCCGTCGTTGGGTGGCATTATCATCCACGATTAAGACCGTGTTGGGAGACACGGGGGGGAGGATCATGGTCTCCATGGTCAACTCCGCGGTGTCCGGCAAGGTAGAACATGCGGTGAAATGGAACGTACTGCCTTCTCCTAGCGTACTCTCTAACCAGATCTCGCCTCCGAGCAAGGTGACGAGTTGCTGGCAAATGGCGAGCCCCAGCCCGGTACCGCCATACTGCCGTGTGGTCGAACTATCCGCCTGGGTAAAGGACTCAAAAATCAGGCGTTGCTTGTCAGGGGCAATGCCAATACCGGTATCGCGTACGGTACAGTGGACGAACAGCGTCAGCGCGTCATCTTCTGGCGGAGCACGCCGAGAACCCCCAGGAGACTGGTCGCGGGTGATTTCCACGACGACTTCCCCTGCCGCCGTAAATTTGAAGGCATTGCCGACTAAATTCACTAACACTTGGCGCCAACGTGTGATATCCCCTACCAACAGGTCTGGGACATCTGGATGGATGTAATAGAGCAATTCCACGCCCTCAGGCTGCAACGGAGCCAGCGTTTTGATCATGAAACCGAGATTTTCCCGCAGGGAAAAGAGGAGGGGCTCCAGGATCAGCTTCCCGGCTTCGATCTTGGCAAAATCCAGCAGATCGTTGAGGATTTGTAGTAACGACAGTGCGGAAGTTTTCACGAGGCCGAGATACTCTGTCTGGTCAGACGTGAGTGGCGTATCGAGGAGCAAGTCGGTCATCCCGATAATCCCATTCATGGGGGTACGGATTTCATGACTGATATTGGCCAGAAATTCGCTCTTTGCACGCGTCGCCGCTTCCGCAGCATCCCTGGCCGCGGCTTCGGCCGTATAGAGAGCAGCATTGCGCATGGCGACGGCGGCTTGCGCCACTAGACTCTCCAGGAGTCCTTGATTTTCCGGGGCAAATTGGAAAGGCTGGCGCCCAGTCAGCGCCAAGACGGCTAAGAGTGTCCCATCGAGGAGAATCGGCAGCGCCAAGAAACTCGTGAGCTCATGTTTCGCGAAACAGGCATGCTCGATAAAGCGGGCATCACTCGCCACATCGGGGACATGGAGGGGACGTCGCCGTAAGGCCACCCAGCCCACCCCGCCCTCGCCAAACGCCACCGTGGTCGTGGGAAAGTCGGAGCCCGAGCCCGAGCGCACGTCGGATGAGGAGCGTCGATGCAGTGTCTGCGCCGCCGCATCGACAATCCAGAAGCTGACCGTCTGTGCCCCCATAAGCGTCGCAGCCGCCTGCGCAATCTCGCTCAAAACCTGGCCAATATCAAGCGAGGAAGAAATCAACTGATTCAGACGGCTCAGCGTACGCAGACGAGCAAAACGGGTTTCCAGGGCTTCATAGAGCCGAGCGTTTTCAATGGCAATAGCGGCCTGCGCGGCGAACAAGACGAGCAGATCACGCTCGGCGGGGCCAAACACCCGGCCTGTCCGTTCATTATTCATGGTGAGCACCCCCAAGAGGCAGTCGCGATAGAGTAAGGGCTCCGCGAGAATGGCAAACAAGGGCCCTGCCGTGGACAATCCCTGCTCATCATTCACCATCATCCCGACCCGGCGTTGCGCCACCATCCCCGTCACGCCTTCGCCGAGGGGTACGCGGACCGCTTCCATCCAATCGCCAAGGCCATACCAGGCACGTGGAATCAACATCTCGGTGGCCATGTCCCAGAGATAGGTCGCTCCTGATGTCCCATGCACGAGCTCCACAGCCCGGCGTGTAATGATTTGGAGGAGCGTCGTCAGATCTAACTCGCGCGTGATTTCTCCCGTGACGGTCTGAATCACTTCCAGGTGCTGCGTGCGTTCTACCAGAAGGTCTCCCGTCTGGGTGTGTTGTTGTACCTCCTGGACCAAGCGTGTGTTGGCTTCCACTAGGGCGCGAGTACGCTCCTGCACGCGCAACTCGAGCGTGCTGTTGGCGTGTTGAATCTCTGCCACCCCTTGCTCTAAGACCGTGATCATCGAGCGAAAATTGCCTGCGAGCGCCTCGACGTCGGTCACCCGACTCGACGGCCAGTTCATCGCCTGGTGGTGCAGGAGTTTGGCGGGCAGATCCGTGGTGCTCTCGGCAAGACGCGCCAAGGGAGCCGTGATGTGGCGACTGAGGACGACAGCGAGCAGACAGGACAACGCCACGAGCCCCAACGTGAGCAAGAGGTGTTGGTGATAAAAACTGAGGAGCTGCGCTTCCGTGAATGCCATAGGCTGCGCATGGGTCATCAGCTGATGACCATGGAGCGCTATACGGAGTAAGGAGGGAAATAACACAAAGGCCATGAGGAGATGCATAACACTCTGTTGTAAGGAGATCGTGCTGGTGTCGGGCTTGTGCTGCGTCCAGCGCTGCAGCGGGAGATGGTGCATCAACACGCAGGCGACAGCCGCATTCGCTACCCCATGGAGGCCATACAGGAGCACGCGGACTTGGGTCACCGCGACATCCAGCTGCAGGAAGAGCGTCGAGAGGCCCCACATATAGGGCATCCCGAGGCACAGCCAGAACAGACTGTCAAGCACGAGGAAGCTGCGCCGCCCCCGCTGCCATGCGAGGCCGACGATCAGCACTTCTGCAGCCGCCAGCAGCAGGTCATAGGGCTGATGTCCGAGCATGAAAGGGTAGACGCCGGCGATGAGACTCGCTGCGCACCCCCACCATGGGCCATAGTACCGCACGACGAGCCAGACAGCGATACTGCCGAAAAACAGCACTCCCACTCCTGCCAGGGGTACGTGCACCACGTTGCTCGCACAACCAGCCAGGAGGAGAAGACACCACGTCGTAGCAGAGGTGATACTGGGCATGGACATCCCCCCACAGCCACACAGACCAACACGCGTTCTTGCAGCTCTCTGGTTTAGAGCCTATCTCGGTCGCTTCTCTCTCGGCCCCTCGGCATTGTAGGAGTGGCCGGCCGGTCACCCCTCCTGCGGCTCTTGATCCCAGTGAAACGGTACCTGCGCTGCGCACACCGTCCCACGCCTGCTCTCGCCCCCGTGTGGTTCCACGCGCGGGCCGGTGGGGTAAGACGAGACGCTGTGCCGACCCTGTCGCTCCAGCAGGCTCGCCGTGCAGCCGCTGGGGGCAACAATAACATACCTGGAACGGGAACCCCAGGGTTTACACGGTCAGCTCTTCTACTCTATTCCGTCCCGTGCCGCCTGTCTCGGCACGAGGGGTGTGTAGGGTATTTCCCTAGGATTGTGCTTGGGGCCTTCCTATGTTACAAGAAATCGTATCCGGAGGGTACGCGCGCCATCAGAGCGGCCAGGGCGGGGCACCCACAGTGATGCGGTGGAAAGGAAGAGGGGTATGATAGAAAGCGGGGCGCTGCCACGGGTGCTCATTATCGATGACGATACAAGCCTTTTAGAATCCTACATGGTGTTGCTCGAGGACGAATTCCAGGTCTACACAGCAGAGACGGGTGAGGCGGGCTTGGAGCTGCTGCGTCGTGAGGATGTCCACATGGCCCTGCTGGATGTGCGCTTGCCAGGTATTGATGGGTTAGAAGTGTTACGCCGCATCAAAGTGCTGGATGAGAATATTGACGTCATCATGATCACCGCCGACCGGAATATGCGTATCGCCGTTGACGCCATCAAACTCGGTGCGTACGACTATATCGTCAAGCCTTTTGAAATCGACGACATCCTGTCGTTGTTACGCCGTACCATGGAACATCAGAGTTTGCTCCGTGAGGTGCTGTACCTACGTGCCGAAGTCGATAGCCGTCATGAGATGGGTAATGTGGTGGGCCGCAGTGCGAAGATGCGCCAGATTTATGACCTCGTCACCCGCGTGGCCGATACGAATGCCACGGTACTCGTGAACGGGGAAAGCGGAGTCGGCAAAGAATTGATTGCGCGGGCTATTCATCAGCAAAGCCAGCGACGTGCCAACCCGTTCGTGGCCGTCAACTGTGCGGCCATCTCGGAACATCTCGTCGAGAGCGAACTCTTTGGACACGAGCGCGGGGCTTTCACCGGCGCCGTGGAGATGCATCGTGGCAAATTTGAGCTCGCCCATACGGGGACGCTGTTTCTCGATGAGGTGGGGAGTTTACGGGTCGATCTCCAAGCCAAGCTGTTACGGGTGATCCAAGAACGGGAATTTGAGCGCGTCGGGGGCAGCAAAACGATTCGAGTCGATGTACGTATTGTCGCCGCCTCGAATCAGGATCTCCGGCAGATGGTGGCGGAACGCACGTTCCGCGATGACCTCTTTTACCGTCTCAATGTTGTGCCGATCCACGTGCCTCCCTTACGCGAGCGCCGTGAAGATATCCCCCTGCTCGCCCAGCATTTTCTCGTCAAGTATAACAAAGCCTTCGGTCGCCAGGTGCAAGGACTGACGCCGGAAGCCCTGACGATCCTGACGCATTATCACTGGCCAGGCAACGTGCGGGAACTCGAAAACATTATTGGACGCCTCGTCGCCATCAGCCGTCACCGCGTGCTCGAGGCCGAAGATATGCCACTCGACCTGCAATCGGTGCGTAGCCAAATGGCCGAAGATATCCTGGCCACTGGCGCGGACCTCCGGCAGGCGCGAGCCGAGTTTGAGCGCCACTATATCCTGCAAACGCTTGATCAGTGTGGGTGGAATCAGACAGAAACCGCGAAGCGTTTGGGGATTCATCGCAACACCTTACTCACGAAATTGGATCTGCTCCATATCCGCCCGCTCTCGCCTTTGGAGTAAACCGTTCCTCACGCTCTGTGGTGACGCGAGGCGCCTGAGTGCGCTCGAGGCGCCTGTGCCTCGTCGCGTCTCTCCAGGCCGCGTGCGCCGTGCCGTGCTCCCTCCACCTCCCTATGCCGTCCCAGAGATGTCTTGCAGCGCTTGCGTGCCGCTGACATCTGCGTCAACCTGCCATCCGACCTCGCGTCGCCACAGCCCACTCTAGGTCCATATTGTCCCTCATACATCCACACCCTGGCCCAGATGTCGCCCAACTCTACGCCCCGCTTCTCGTCATATAGGTACACCATAGCCTTTTCGTCCACACGCCCCATGTGACTGTGCCCTAGCAATAGACAGAAGAAACCGCGCGCCAGCCTCCACTTTTGCCATCCTTATGCCCTACAAAATAGGCAGAACGCCCTGAAAAATAGGCAGATCTTAACATACTGTTTCTTAAAGAGTTTTCTCGTGCGTAGGCGATGTTCTCTTCACAGGGCTCTCCATGTTTGTCTGTGCACTGCCTAGCGATTCATGTCATCCCATTGTTGCACTGCATGTGTAAGACATTGAAAATTAACAACTAAATTTTTTATTTTTTATATACATATTGTGGCACACATGTTGCTTTTGTATACAACTCGAAAGCAATGAACGGTGAATATATAAAGGATAATTGAAAGTCGATTGCACGAAGGTGTAAATTTTAATTTTGAATAGTGTTTATAAAGATAAACACTATTTGATCGTGTTTTATGTAAAAGCTTATGACGATCATTTGTGAGGATGAACTATGAAACACGTGCTTGTGAGTGCGATGCTGGTCGTGGCTTTGTTGACCGTCAGTGGGGTGGGTCTGCCCACCGGCTTCGTGGGCACCGCGGTCGCCGATGATGGCGATGGCGGCGGCGACTGACCTGGGGCTGTCCGAAAGGCGCGAGAGAACCGAGAGACGATGTCGTCCATCACTTATGCAAAGGGACTGTATGAAACGCTTACTTGTGAGTGCGATGCTGGTCGTGGCTTTGTTG
>SXGT01092794.1_pt1 | contig 38077 bp, 30 predicted proteins | sample 3176221 | NCBI WGS metagenome assembly SXGT01 (sample SAMN11356862, study PRJNA531348) | freshwater metagenome | isolation source: freshwater sample F1-120 | place: China: Fuxian Lake, Yuxi | collected 2017-12-25 | reverse complement strand
GAAGGGGCAAGGACGTGCCCTCTGGCACCGGAGCGCTACCAATATTCCTCCTCATAATTTAGGGGAGATTATTGAAGGCATTAAAGCTGTAGTAGCTAATCCAGGAATTAGTATTTCTGAACTGATGCAAATCATTCCTGGACCTGATTTTCCAACGGCAGGATTTATTTACGGGAGAAATGGCCTTAAGGAAGCTTATCATACAGGCAAGGGAATTATTCATCTGCGTGCTAAAGCTGACGTAGAAGATGTCAAAAATGATAAACAACGAATCGTAGTAACTGAAATTCCTTATCAGGTGAATAAATCCAAGTTGATTGAGAATATTGCTGAATTAATTCGCGATAAAAAGGTTGAAGGAATATCCGATATTAGAGACGAATCGGATCGGACCGGAATGAGAATTGTTTTCGACTTAAAAAAAGGCGAAGACAGTCGAGTTATTCTTAATCAGCTTTATAAAAACACGCAAATGCAGATCTCTTTCGGTATTAGCATGTTGGCATTAGACCATCAGCAGCCGAAACTTTTAACTCTTAAAGAATGTTTAGTTGCTTTCTTGCAACATCGAAAAGAAGTTGTAACTAAGCGAACAGTTTTTGATTTAAGAAAAGCCGAAGAAAAAGCCCATGTTTTAGAGGGGCTCAAAAAGGCTGTTGAAAACTTAGATGAAGTTGTTTCATTAATTAGAAAAGCAATAAATCCGGCAGATGCTCAAGCAAAGTTAATTGCTAAATTTAGTTTCTCTGAAATTCAAGCCAAAGCCATTTTGGAAATGAGGCTTCAAAGATTAACAGGCCTTGAAAGAGATAAAATTGTCGCAGACTACAATGAAACAATGGCAGTAATCGCAGATTTAAAAGCAATTCTTTCTGATGAAAAAAGAGTTTTAGCAATTATCGAAAAAGAACTTGATGAAGTTAAGAAAAGTTTTGGAGATCCTCGTAGAACTGAATTTATTGAAGAACAAGAGGAAATGTCGGATGAAGACTATATCCTTGAAGAAGAGATGGTCGTTACTGTAACTTACTCTGGTTACATTAAACGACTTCCAGTGGATACTTATCGCTCTCAACGTCGTGGTGGTAAGGGAGTTATCGGTGCTTCAACTAAGTCAGAAGATTTTATTCAAGATATTTTCGTGGCGAGCACACACGAAAATATTCTTTGTTTTACAGATCAGGGCAGAGTTTATTGGTTAAAAGTTCATAAGATTCCAGAAGCTGGAAGGGCTGCTAAAGGAAAACCCATAGTTAATTTATTGAACTTAACTACGAATGAACGGGTTCAGGCAGTGCTACCTGTAAAGGAATTTAAAGAGACCGAATTTGTCACCATCGTAACTAAAAAAGGGACGATCAAAAAAACGACTCTTGGGGCTTTTGCAAGGCCTATGAAAAAGGGCATCATTGCTATTACTACGGATGAAGGGGATTCGTTGGTAGATGCAAAAGTTACTACAGGTAGTAACCATATTATTCTTGTTAGTAAATTTGGCCAAAGCATTCGTTTTGAAGAACAAGATGTAAGATCCATGGGAAGAACGGCTCGTGGTGTTGCTGGAATGAGATTAGACGAAGGGGATCTTGTTATTGGTATTGCTGTAGTTTTACCCGAGGATAAAACTGTTCAGGTGCTAACTGTAACCCAAAAAGGATATGGGAAACGAACTCTTCTCGATGAATATAGAGTTCAAGGTCGCGGAGGGTCTGGTGTTATCACGATGAAAATCACTGATAAGAATGGACCGGTGGTAGCCGTTCGACAAGTGAAAGACGAGGATGATCTTATTATTGCTTCTGATCGCGGAAAGGTAATTAGAACTCGAGTTTCTGAGATTTCTGAAGTCGGAAGAGTCGCTCAAGGTGTGCGTCTGATATCTATGGATGAAGGGGAAACGGTGGGCGCTGTGGCTAAAATCGTTGAAAAAGAAGATGAAAATGAAAATAAACCGCAGCAAGCTGTTCCGACTGAGGGGGCCGCGAAACCTGATGAAGGAACAGGTAGTGCAAACTAAGTTTTTTTTTTTAATATTACTAGGAACACTTTTAGGTTGTTCTGAACAAAAACAGGAAAAGCTTTTAGAAGCTGCTGAAATTAAATTAACCGAAGCCAAATATTCCGAAGCCACCGAACTTTTAAGAAAAGTTATTTCTTTAAATACAGAGAATAAGCTCGCGATTAAAGCTATGTACAAGCTGGGATTTACTTTGGAGATCTATGCCAAAGACTATCCAGGAGCCCTATTTAATTACCAAGAGGCGATTCGACTAAGCCAGGATCCAGTGTCGATATATGAGATTCAAAAAAGAGTCGCCAATATCTTTTTTGAGCAGTCGAAAGATATTGATAAAGCTATTGAAGCGTATCGAAAACTGAAGTCCTTCAATCCTAAAAGCTTAGAGTTAGATTTTTTTCAATTTCGAATGGCCGAAGCTTTTTTTCGGCAGAATAATTTTGAGCAGGCTAGGGTGGAATATCAACAGTTGGTGGAGAGATTTCCAAAGAGTCCCTATGTAGAAAAAAGTCGTTTTGAGATAGGGAACGCTTATTACATGGAAGGAAAATATGACATCGCTCTGGAAGCCTTCAAACAGGTTGTAAGATATCATTCCCAAAGTGAATATGCAGTTGAAGCTGAATTTTTAATTGCCCAATGTTTGGAGCAGACCCATAAATTGGAAGGGGCATTTCAAATTTACGAAAATATAAAAACTAGATATTCCAATCCTAAGATCGTTCAGTTTCGAATTGATCAGTTAAAAAAGAGGATTAAAAAAGAACTTAAATGATAAAGATCGATGCCAAAAAAGTACGAGTTGCAATTATGATGGGCAATGCTGCTATGACAAAAGGGCTGATGATTGCAGCTGCCTGGTACTTAGGGGGAAAATTGGATCGAAAACTTGGGACCGAGCCCTATATCATGTTTGGGCTGGTTGTTTTAGCAATGATTTTAGGTGTTTGGTATATTTTGCGAGTTGCCAAAAAACTCAACTTAACCGAATGATAGTTCAAAAAATAAAGTTGATTTACTGCAATCAACTAAAAAAGACCGGTTGATAGTTGTCGATCAACTTGTTTAACTTTCAAATCATCTCTTTAATTGAATCTTTATTGAAACATCAAAACTTTAGGGGTATGACAGGGTGTTCAAATTTGGAGTTAAAAATAGATGCAAAGTCATGGTTCTGCACATCACGGCCCAGAGAGCTGGTTAACAAAGCTCCCATTTTTGCCTCAAGATAGAGTCTGGGAAAGTGTTAATGGTGCTGTTTTAGTGTTTACATTTATTCTGGTGGTTTCTTTTATATTTAATCGAGCCATTAAGGGTAAAATTCAGGAAAATATAATTCCTAAGTCAAAATTTGGTCTTTTTTCAGTGGTGGACCTTCTCGTTGAGGGTCTTTACAATCTTATAGTTGGAATTGTGGGGCACCATTATGGAATTAAGGTGTTTCCTTTTATTGCCTCGGTCTTTATTTATGTCCTTTTAAATAATTTATTAGGCCTTCTTCCTTTGTCTGCTTCGCCCAGTTCCGCATTTCCAATTGCGTTTGCTTTAGGCTTATCCAGCTTTGTTTTTTATAACTGGATGGGAGTTAAGTCTCATGGAGCGGCAGGATACGGAAAGCATTTCTTAATGGGGCTTGGAGTGTTTGGGGTTCCTATAGCAGGTTTTGAGTTGATTTCTCATGTCATTCGTCCCTTCACTTTAGGATTGCGTCTTAGAACTAACATGCACATCGATCATATGTTGGCTGGAGCTTTTGCTGATCTATGTAAATGGATTGTTCCAGTTCCGTTGTTGCTTTTTGGCGTTGTGGTCTGTACGATACAGGCCTTTCTTTTTGCGGTTTTGACAGCTGTTTATGTACAGATGGCAACGGAACACGAAGAATAACTTTTTTAGGAGGTAAGGAATGAAGTTAATCAATATGTATAAGTTGGCGCTAATCGGAATGTTCATCTCCTCAGCAAGCGTATTTGCAGAAGAGGGTGCTCATGCAGCCACAGGTGGAACCATTGGTCCGCTTGCAGTGGGTCTTGCGATGGCTTTAGCTGTTATTGGAGCTGCTACGGCTCAAGGTAAAATTGGTACAGCATTTATGGATGGTGTTTCCCGTAATCCAGGAGCACAAAAATCCATGTTCGTTCCTTTGATCCTTTCTCTAGTGTTCGTTGAAACTCTAGTGCTATTCACCTTCCTAGTAGCTCAAAGCTTGCTTGGAAAATTCTAATTTTGAATAAAAATTAGGGCAGAATGTTTTTAAACCATCTGTATCAAATGATGCAGATGGTTTTTTATTGTTGTGTCGTAAGACTTCGCCGCTTGTGGCGAGAGATACAAGTCTCTCTTATACGCCAAAATCGAGTATGAGTTTTTGCTCTAAGGCTTGCATCAGGGATATCAGTTGAGCCCCCTCCTGTTTTCTGATTAAATATAGTTTATATCTTTGATAGAGCAACTTGCGTGGCAAGAAGCAATATCAATCACAATTCTTCGTTTGTTTTGATCTGGAGAAAATCATTTTGTTTCTATGAAGAGCATTGGAGAAAGATGGGTTTTAATTTCTTTCGAACTATTTTTGCTTGCTTTTACCGTCGCTCAATTGGTTCTTGGGATTTTTTCGTACTTTCATCTCTCTTTCACCTCCGATGGAATGTACTACTTTTCCGCTATTCGAAACCTTGTTGATGGACTCGGGTTCTATGAAGGTCCTGTTTTCGAGTACTTATTGGGAAATCATTCCTATGTAACTCTATACCTGCTCACTCCGTTGGTCGCCGTTTTTAGAAGTCCTATTGTACTGTTAGTGACTTCGGTAATGTGCCATGTTTCTGCTACTTATCTTTTATTTGCTTCAAGCCGTCGCCTAGGACTATCATTTCTCGTATCATGGCTTTTGGGCGTGAGCTATCTCTTCTATCCAATAAGTTTCTACCTTCTTTTCACTAACCCTTTTTTATTTCAACCTGACTCTCTTTTGCCCCCATTGGTTTTGGGAATGATATATGCCATTTTAGTAGAGAAACAACGGAGCTTCTTAATTTGTTGGTGCCTTCTTCTTTTAACCAAGGAGGAATATCTAGTAATTGCACTGCCACTATTATTGTGGTTCTGGTTGATAGCACAGGCTCAGGGGAAACATTTTTTTTTCTCAAGACGAATGTTTAGTCGAATTTGGACAAGTTGTATTCTTGTCGCTACTTTGATGATAATTATTTTATTATATTATCGAAATCTTAATCAGTTGCACTACGCAGTTAAGAGTGCCCATTTCCACTATTTACTAAATAAAAGAGCTCTATGGATGGGTGTAATAGCTATTGGTAAGATAATTCTCCCGGTTACTCCAGTTCTTCTGCTGGGATCAACCGATAAAGCAGAAAAAAAATTACTCATGGCATCTGTTGGCTTGTTAGTTGGACGTATTCTGGGAAGCATTTTGATTTATGGCGAAGCTCCCTATGTGCATTGGTGCAATGCAATTATTCCCCCCGTTTTGTTCGGAACCAGTCTTTTTATTATTCATCGAAAACAAAAGATATGTGTTGGTGATCGCCCCATAATAATTTCTCTGTTTTTCGTGCTAACCCTAATCCTTTGGCAGCAGCGTTACAATCTAACCTTCAATAACCTAGTCGCTGTAGATTGGACTATGAAGTCAAAACAGTATGATGAGTTGGAGAAGTTGGAAGCACAACTTCCGCCCCCTAAGCCGAAAGAGGCCATGCTTACCTCAGAGTATTTAATGCCCCCATTTCTTCAACGCCGTTCTCATATAGGAATGGTTTTTTTTCAGTTTTCACCCATTAAGGTTCAAGAGGAGCTTCTGCGAAATGTTCGATTTATTCTAATTTCCAAATTGGAAGCCAACCCAAATTTTTCAAAAAAAATTATGCAGATTCGAGAAAGTAAGATGTACTTGGAAAGTGCGAACTTTTTAATTCTAGAATTAAAACCAAATTCTTGAATGAACCCTCATAAAATTACCCCAATGGCACACCGAGACTTTGCGAAAAGGTTTTTCTAGGTTTTCTCAATTAGCCTCAAAGTTTATTCACCGAGAACTGCTGAGGTCAAATGCAAATGTGGGGTGAAGTTACTTTTCAAGAACTGTTCTTAAATATTTTCCGGTATAGGAGGTATTAATTTTTAATAGCCCTTCAGGAGCCCCTTGGTAGAGCACTTGCCCGCCATCTTTTCCGCCTTCGAGTCCCAAATCAATGAGATAGTCGGCCTGTTTAATAACATCCAAATTATGCTCGATAATGACTACTGTATTTCCATGATCCACTAGCGTTTGAAGAATTTGTAAAAGTTTTCTAACGTCTTCAAAATGTAAGCCTGTAGTAGGTTCATCTAGAATATAGATTGTTCTTCCTGTAGCTCGACGATTGAGTTCTTTAGCTAGTTTTATTCTTTGAGCCTCTCCCCCGCTTAAGGTGACAGCGTTTTGGCCTACCTGGAGATAACCCAATCCAACATCAAGAAGGGTTGTTAATTTTGTTTTAATTTGGGGAACTCTCTCAAAAAAGATAGAGGCCTGTTCCACGGTCATATTAAGAACATCAGAAATGCTTTTTCCTCTGTAGTGGACATCTAAAGTTTCTCTATTGTAGCGAGCCCCTCGACAGATTTCGCATTGAACATAAACGTCTGGTAAGAAGTTCATGGTGATTTTAAGGGTTCCATCTCCGCTACATGACTGGCAACGTCCTCCTTCAACATTGAAAGAAAATCTTCCTGCTGTGTATCCACGAACTTTAGCTTCTGGAAGAGCTGAAAACAGAGCCCGAATGTCTGTAAAAAGTCCTGTATAGGTGGCAGGATTAGATCTTGGAGTTCTGCCAATAGGGCTTTGATCTACATAGATAACCTTGTCTAGGTAGTCGATGCCTTCGATTGAGTCCAATTGATTGAGAGCTTGAGTTCTACCTGAAAGCTTTAACTGAAGGGCTGTCAAAAGAGTATCAATAATTAGTGTGCTTTTGCCCGAGCCGGACACCCCTGTTACACAGGTTAATGTTCCCAATGGAAAACTGACATCAATATTTTTCAGATTGTTTTGTTTAGCGCCCAAGAGTTTAAGATATCTTCCATCTGAAGCTAAGCGACGTTGATGGGGGATTTCAATTTTCATTTTTCCAGAAAGGTATTGTCCTGTAAGTCCCGTGGGGTTTTTCTTTAATAGATCGGGGGGACCACTGAAGAGAATTTGCCCTCCGTGTTCTCCGGCTCCTGGTCCCATATCAATGACAAAATCAGCACGTTGAATGGTCTCCTCATCATGCTCGACAACTAAAACGGAATTTCCCTGGTCTCTTAGATTTTCTAGAGTCTTAATCAATTTATCATTATCTTTTTGATGAAGCCCAATGCTTGGCTCATCAAGAACGTAAAGAACTCCGACGAGGTTGGAGCCAATTTGAGTCGCTAATCGAATTCTCTGAGATTCTCCACCTGATAGAGTGGCCGCAGAACGAGAAAGAGACAGATAAGATAGCCCTACATTAATTAAAAAATTAAGCCTTGCTGTAATCTCTTTAAGAATAGGTTCCGCGATGGGTGCATGGTGCTCAGCAAACTTTAAGGATTCGATGAACTTCAAAGAGTCTGATATTGGCATTTGAGAGATTTCAAAGATGTTCTTATCCCCAACATAAATTGAAAGACTTTCTTTCTTGAGTCTAGATCCCAAACAGGTTGGACAGTCTTGATAAGTGATGTATTGACCGAGTTCTGATTCTTCGAAAGAGGAGCCACTTTCGCTTATCCGTTTTTCAAGTGATGGAATGACTCCCTCAAAGGTCTGTTTAAATGCATGGGTAGATCCCCAACCCTTAGCTTTAAATTCAATTTCTTCAGAGCCAGAACCATAAAAAATAAGTTTTTGAGCTGCTTCGGGAATATCTTTAAAGGAATCGGTTAAACTAAATGAGTATTTCTCTGATAGTGGTTGAAAAACCTTTTCAAGCCAAGAGCGACTCTTCTGGGCCCAAGGAAGTAAGGCCCCTTGTAATATTGAAAGACCTCCATTGGGGACAATAAAGGCGGGGTTAAATTTGGGCAGCGATCCCAGGCCAGAGCAATCAGCACATGAGCCATGCGAGCTATTAAATGAAAAGCTTCTGGGCTCTACCTCTGTAACGCTAGTTCCGCAATCGGCACAGCCATATTTTGTGGAAAAAAAGCGACTTGATGGAGCGCTACCGAAATATTTAACCTCGATTACCCCCTCGGCAAGTTTGTTGGCAATTTCCAAAGCATCCATTAGACGATTTTCAATACCTGTCTTAAGGACCAGCCGATCTATGTAGATTGAGATATCATGCTTGAAACTTTTTTTAAGCTTAAGCGGGGCTGAAAGACTAACCTCCTCTCCATCGATATCAGCGCGGACAAATCCCTGACTTCTTATATCGGTTAGTTCCTTTTGGAACTCCCCTTTTTTGCCGCGAGCGATGGGGGCCAATAGGGCGAATTTGGTATCAAGAACACCACCCATAATTTGCTGTTTAATTTGATCCAGGGTTTGGCTTTGAATGGGTTTGCCACACACATAGCAGTGAGGCGTTCCAGTTCTTGCAAAAAGCAGTCGTAAAAAGTCATAGATTTCAGTGATAGTTCCAACGGTTGAACGAGGATTTCTTGAGATGTTTTTTTGTTCGATGGAAATTGAAGGGGAAAGACCATCGATGCTATCGACTTCAGGCTTTTTCATTTGTTCTAGAAATTGTCTTGCATAGGCAGACAAAGATTCTAGGTATCGACGTTGTCCTTCGGCATAGATAGTATCAAAGGCCAAAGAAGACTTGCCAGAACCACTAAGTCCCGTAATGACCACCAATCGATTACGAGGGATAGAGATCGACACATTTTTTAAATTGTGTTCTCTAGCCCCCTTAATAATGATCTCTTTACTACCCATAAAAACTTAAATGAACTCATGCAGCAAGTCCGCAACGATTCCTTCCATTTGAGACTGGATCTCCTGAAGCCGTTTTTGAGAAGAGGCTTCAAATCTCAAAACCAAAACGGGTTGGGTGTTTGAGGCTCTAACGAGGCCCCAGCCATCGGAAAACTCAACTCTAGCACCATCGATTGAATTAACCTTCAAGCCCTGCGATTCAAAACGGGCGAGGGCTTTTTCTACCACCTTGAATTTGATGTTATCAGGGCAATCACGGCGAATTTCTGGTGTTGAAAAGGAGATAGGTAAATCTGATAAAAGCGCAGCTGTGGTTTTTTTGGATTCAGCGAGAATTTCTAAAAGTCGTGCACCGGCATAAATGGCGTCATCAAAACCATAATAACGGTCATTAAAAAATATATGCCCGGACATTTCTCCTGCCAATAAAGCACCTTCTTCTCGCATCTTTGCCTTAATTAAACTGTGACCCGTTTTCCAAAGGATGGGGCGACCCCCATGGGCTGCAATGTCATTAAATAGCCTATGAGAAGCTTTAACTTCAGAAATAATCGTAGCCCCAACATGTTTTTTTAAGATATCTCGAGAATAAATTACGAGCAATTCATCCCCATAAATGGGCCTTCCTGAGGGATCTACGACGCCGATTCTATCGGCATCACCATCGAAACCAATGCCAACAATACCATTCACATCTTTAAGCTTAGCTTTTAGGGCCTTTAAATTTTCCGGAACGGTCGGATCTGGATGATGATTAGGAAATCGTCCGTCAAGTTCTGAGAATAGCTCGGTGACCTCACAGCCCAGTTTTCTAAAAATTTCAGGAGCGATCATGCCCCCCATGCCATTGCCACTGTCTACGACGATATTTAAGTTGAGTGGATGCTTAATGTTTTTAAGAATCATCTCAATATAGTCGGGTTTTATATCCACCTCTTTCAGCGTTCCATCTCCTTCGAAAAAATTCTTGGTTAACAAAAGCTTTTTAACCGCTTGAATTTCATCGCCATGAATAGTGGACGGTCCTACGCAAACTTTAAAACCATTATGCTCAGGAGGATTATGACTTCCAGTGATCATAATGCCGCCATCCATCTTTAAATGGATAACAGAGAAATAAAGCAGAGGCGTAGGGACCAGTCCAATATCGACAATATGGATTCCAGTAGACAAAAGACCCTTTGAAAGGGCTTCACGAATTCGATCAGAGCTCACCCTGCAATCTCGGCCAAGAGCTATATTTTTACCGCCCTTTCGAGAAATGTAGGTGCCTAATGCACGACCTAAATCGATTACAATTGAATTTGGGAGGTCTTTTTCTGCGACCCCTCGAATGTCGTATTCTCTAAAAATTCCTTCATTTAAAAGCATAATCACTCCTTAGGGGATTCTGTTCCATAAATAATATGGGACTCTTTCTTCTTTTTTTCTATCCAAAGGGCCATTTTTTTTTCCATCTCAGAGGCCACCATTTGATTTCTTAGGGCCTCTCTTTTTTCTTTTGATAGAGTTGAAAAGTCTGGTGAACGAATTTCTAAAAGTTTGAGAATATGAAATCCATCCACCATTTTGATTGGTTTAGTAACATCTCCAATTTTTGTTTTTGGAATTATTGCTTTGAATTCTTTGGATAGAGACGAAGGAGAAAAATAGCCTAAGTTGCCCTCTGGCGACTCAGAATCATCGGAGGATTCTTTTACCAAGTGATTGAAGTCATTTTTTTGAGCTGTGATTTGGTTCCAAATCTCTCCAGCTCTTTTTTCGGCCTCTGCAACTCCGGGGGCTCCTTTTTGTTTGAAGGCTATGAAAATATGCGCAAGCTTGTATTCTTGTTCTGTCTCCTCGGGACGTGCATTTCTTAAATAGAAATGGCGTAACTGCTCATCGGAGATTTCAAGCGAGGGGCGAATTTCCCTATCAATGAGGTTTCGTCTTTCGATTTGTCTTTTAATCCCTGCTTTATATTCACCGAGGTTTGAGCCCAATTGTTTTAATCGTTCTATTAGCTGGGGTTGAGAGATTCCATTTTTTTTAAGAATGGAGTTAATTTGACCGTCTACCTCTTGATCAGAAGCTGTTAACTCGAGTTTTTTAACCTGCTGGTTAACTAGACGTTCTTCAACGAGAAGCTGTAAAGCAGCCTCTCGATTATCGATAATATTATTAGGAATGCCCCCAAAAAGTTCCTGAAAACTTTTGGATTTAATCTTTTTCTGAAAAACAGCTATGTCAGATTCTAAGATGGGGTCATCATTAATTATGATCAGGGTCCGATCAACGATTTTGGGCAAAGCCAAAGAGTTAAAAGCTATAAAACCTGACACCCAAAAAAGGTTACATAATTGAATTAAAAAGACTTTCATTTCTGTAGATTTCTCCATCTTTTAAAAGTTTGCTAACCCACTCTTTATAGACGCGCCCCTCTTTTTCTCTTTTTAGCGACTTTACTATCTCTGCTTTAGCTTCGTTAAAGGAAAGTCTTTTAGAGGGTTTTTTTTCAACAACCTTTAATAGGTGCACTCCGTAACGACTTTTAATGGGTTTGGATAGAGTGTTGATTTTGAGATTAAAGGCTTCATTAAAGGCTTCTATCTTTTCGTTCTTTGCGAAAAAACCAAGATCCCCACCTTTAATAGAATCCGGACTCATCGATCTTGCTCTGGCTGCAGACTCGAAAGAGGTTTTACCCGTGAGAATTTCCTGACGAATTTTGTCTGCCTCTTCTTTGGTAGGGACCACAATTTGAAATACATGAATTCGTTCTGGCTCGATAAATTCTTTTTCGTGGTGATTAAAATAGGTTTTAACTTCCTCGTCGGGAACTAGAGTTTCGTTAGCGAAAAGAGACTCGGTTATTTTTTCAATTAATAACTGGTCTTCGATTCTCTGTTTTAGCTGTGCTTCGGTAGTGTTCTGCTTTTTGATCATCTCCTCGAATCCTCCTGGGGGATAGCCATCCTTCCAATTTACCAGCCGACTTTCAACCCGTTCCTTACTGACGCGCAACTGATGTTTTACAGATTCTTGTCTTACCACCGTTAAAATAATAGCTTCATTCAATGCGCGAGTTTTTAGTTGCTCAATTACTTTAGGGTTTTTTTGAGAAATATCGTCTTGTTCAGCTTTGAGTTGTTGATAAACCCCTGCAAAATCTCCGTAATAAACAGGATCACCATTAGCCGTGGCTAAAATGGCTTTGTTTTTGTCTTCGACTTTTGATGTGCACCCACTAAGCCATAGGGAGAAGAGGCAAAATAAAAAGTAATATAACCTCATTTCGCTTTAACCGACAGGGAAGGGGGCTCAATGGTTGCTTTGAGTTCTAGCTCTTTTACAAGCTCAGAGAGAAGTGCAGATTCCCTGTCTTGCTCCAGCCGAGACTGAAGAAATTGCAAGTAAGATGCTGGGGCTGTGGTGAATGGCTTTTTATCAAACCACTGGAATAAATGAACTGTGTTTCCGATTTCGATAGGCTCGGAAACAGCATTTTTCTGTAGTGCCCGAATTTTTGAGTAGAGCTCTTCTGGAAAGTTGTGAGGCCCTCTAAAATCGGTGTCTCCCCCGAATAGACTTGAGGTCTCATGGGAAAATTGGGTGCATAACTGTTCAAAAGAGGTTCCCTTTTTGAGTTCTTTATTTATTTGATCCAGAGCAAGATGGGCAACCTGTTTCTCGGTCTCATTTCTGTGGTTCAACATTAGATGGTGAATTCGGATCAGCGGAAACTTTCGGTAGTAAGAATGGAGCTCGGTTTCAGAGGGGCTAAACTGCCTCTTTTTTGCCGTTTGTTCATTTTGGATAAATTTTTTATAAAGGAGTTTGTTCAGTTCAAATTGAATTTCAGGAGTTCTTTCTAGTCCTCGTTTTTTTGCCTCCTGTACAACGAGGCGGTATTGAATAGCCCTTTTAATCTTGTCCTCTCTGGTTTGCAGATTTGTATCGTTTACAATATCTGATTCATATATGGGATCGCCATTTACTGTTGCAATAATGATTGAAGACACGGTTGAGGCTAATACAAGATGAGATGTTAAAACCAAGAGCAATATTGATAGTTTATGCATAGAGATATGCTAGCGGAATCTGTCTCTACCTGCAATCCCTGATGTAGGAGTAGAAGTTAATGAAGGGATTAAGATTTTTCATCTTTTTTTTCGCTAAAAGATTTTAAATCATTTAAAACATCCTCGGGTTTCCATTCATTATCTTTATAGTCTTTTATAGGAGAGAGATTGGGCCCTAAGAGAACGCTTCTAGAATTGTGAGAAATGAGACCATTAGAGGGAAAACCAAGGGCATTAAACTCTGATGAGAAGTTGCTAATTGTTTGTTCTGTTCCGGTAGCTAGAATAAAAGCAGGATCAGTCATCCCATACTTTTGACTATAGGCCTTCATAGTAGAGGCTGAATCATGTGAGGGGTCCAGTGTTACGATAAGAAATTTAAGAGGGGTGGAGGGGGCTTTTTTTTTCCAGAGCGCGAAAACCCGTTTATTAAGTGACATGGTAAGGGGACACATGTTTGGCATTGGGCAACGGGTGTAAATGAAAGAGACCAAGACGGAACTTCCCTTGATATCATTAAGTTGAAAGGGTTTTCCCTCTTGGTTTTGCAGGGTGTAATTCTTGAGAGGGGTATCTGAATAGGCTGAGGCAGTTGTTAAGATAAAGAGCCCTATTAAGGCTAAAAAAACCTGTTTCACCATGAAAGACCTCCGTGAAAGCTTGATAATGTGCGGCAATATATTCAAATTCTGCGAGTCTCTCAACTTTATAAATGGCTTAAAAAGTGGCATACTAAAAAATACCCGCAATAAAAACGAAGAATTTAAAAAACAAGAGTGATCGTGCCATGAAGATACTTCTATTGAATCAGACGTTTTATCCTGACGCATTGGCCACCTCTCAACAACTTACTGATCTTGCGGGGTATCTTGTTGAGCAGGGAAACGAAGTAAATGTAATTGCAGGTCGTCGCGGATATGAAAACAGAGACAGAATCTTTCCTAGTCATGAGAATTATAGAGGAATTAATATTTTCAGAGTTCGATCCACAGGCTTTGGAAAACAAAGATTCATTTTAAGAATTTTAGATGCCATGACTTTTGATTTGATGCTGGCTCTGAAATTGATTTTTTTCCCTCGGCAAGATGTGGTCATTAGCTTTACCTCTCCGCCATTAATTGGGATTTTTGGCACCCTGTTCTGTTTTTTTAAAGGGGGAAGAGCTGTTCAATGGCTTATGGACATTAATCCTGAGGTTGTTTTTGCCGTTGGCTATATCAAGAGAAAGTCATTATTAGGACGAGTTTTAAATTGGGTTTTTGAGGTAACTTTAAAAGCAAGTTCTCATGTTGTAGTGCTGGATAGATGGATGAAACAGGTTGCTATTGAACATGGCGGGGCAGAAGAGAAGATTTCTATTATTCACCCCTGGTCTCTTTTTGAGCCATCTTTAGAGCTACCCGACCCTAATAAGTCCATTTTTAGGGATAAAAATGGATTTAAAGACAAAACGGTAGTGATGTATTCCGGTAATCATAGCGTGGTTCATCCCCTGTATACGCTAATGGATGCAGCCAAGAAGATGAAAGACGATCCCTCGGTTTTGTTTGTTTTTGTGGGAGGAGGACTCCGTTCATTAGAGGTTAAGACCTTCAAAGAAAAAGAAAACCTAAGTAATATTGTTCAGTTGCCGCTGGTTCCGAGAGAGCAACTTTCCGATGCTCTCTCGAGTGTCGATGCACATGTGGTGATTATGGGCGAAGCAGTTAATGGGTTAGTACACACTTCAAAAGTGTATGGAGCCTTAGTCACGGGTAAGCCCATCATTTATATTGGACCCGAAAAGAGCCATGTGATGGATCTCTTAAGAAGCTGCCATCAGAGTTATCATGCGGAGCATGGAGATGTTCAAAGTGTAGTGACGGCTATTCAAAAGATTAAGACCCTATCTTTTGAAGCCAAAGCAAAGACCTCTCGAGAGAACAGGAGTTTCTACACCCGTCAATTTTCCAAAAATCGATGTTTTGCTGTTTTTTTAGAAGAGGTCTTGAAAACGCCTCAAGCTAAAGAGGCTTTGGAGCCTCAAGAGCTCTCAGAGTCCTTCCTTCATCCTTCTTGATCTATTTTCCCTCTCGAACCAGATTTCTATTCCAGGAAGGAATTTCTACAACGATATCTTCCTCTCCATTAGGCACGCATTGGCAGGCTAGCCTAGAGATTGGTTTCACATCAGGAGCCAGGTCTAACATGTCATTTTCATTGTCAGTAGCAATGGAGCAGTTTTTCATTCCCTGCTTAATATAGATATGACAAGTAGAACAGGCGCAGACCCCTCCACAGGCATGGTCAATATCTATTCCATGAGACAACGCGATGTCTAAAATGCTTCCAGGAAGGCCGGTTCCGAAAGCCAAACGGTCTGGAGAGACTTCAATTACCTTGTTTAGGGTTTCAAATCGAATACGAAATGGCTTTTGAGGCTTTGGAATCTCTGGGATTTTAATGTAGGGATTTGTTCCACCCATAAAAGGCTCTCTCGATTAAAAAAATATTTGATCTCAACATAACAACTGAGTTGAAGCAGTGCAATAGCGAATAAAAATCCGACTATCGACAAGAAAGCTAAATCATATTATTCTATAAATAGAAGTCTTCCTTATTATTTTAAAAACTACCTAAAAACAGCTTCGTTGGGGGAATAATGAACAACCTTCTGATTACCATCTGCACATTAGGATTTTTAGCTTCAGTGGCCCAGGCAAAGGGGACAGCAAACTTATCTAGAGGAGGATATGGATTTCTGTTTCCCGATGCGAACTCGTTTATCAATGGGGGCCAAATGGCCAACACAACCGGAACAGCGGTTGAAGCTTATTATACTCGACACGATCATTTAAAAACACAGACAGCCACTCCATCGGTGGTTTGGGGGTCGGGGAGAGTTGGGCTAGGTGCTTTCGCAAGCCGAACAGGCGAGTCTCTTACTGGCAGTGATTTTTCTCAAAGTGATTCCATCGGCGCAGGTTTAGGGGTTAGTTTAGCGCAAGGTCGAGTTACCGTGGGCGGGACCCTAAATCGAAGCATTGATACTCAACAAAGCAATGATGGAACGGTAAGTACTGCCGTTAACTATAATGGCGCTAAAGGGCAAGGATTTCATATGGGGGCAGGTTTTAGCACCACTTTGAATAGCAGTTCTGGAACCGAATCCAAGACAGCAACTTTAGCGATGGGTTGGGGGTTTTCAGGGGCTAATTTTGAAGCTAACTATAAACTTAAGGATCTCGATCAGACGAGCAATAATTACCAAACTTCGGGGTACCTAAATTTCGGTGGGGCAAGCTATTACATCTCAACTGGATACATCTATGACAAACCCAGCGAGCAAAGCGCTCTATCGGGTAGAATGGGGTATGTGGCCGGATCGGTCGACCTCTCCATTCATAGCGAGCACACTATAGCTGATGGGCAAAGTCCATATTACGGGGCCACACTCCGCTCAGCATTTTAATTAGCCAGCTTAGGCACATTTCAATGATTAAATAGTCTTTCTTGCTTTGTTCGGGGTGTTACGGCCTACAGTTTATCTCTATGAGCATTCGAACAAAAGTTATTGGCTCGTTTTGCGCCATTTTGGTGCTATTAGGCGTGGTGTCTTCTTACACCTACCTGAAATCTCGTCACATCAATCAAAGGCTCTCGTTAGTAAGTGAGCTTTTACTTCCTCTATCTCGTCAAATGGTTCAGATTCAGGTGGGGACTCAAAACCTAGCCGAGGAAATGAATCGATATTATTCCGGCTATGAAGCATCTAGCGATAGCAGTACTTTTTCTAGAATGGCTAGGGAACTGTATCCCTATGCGATCCGAAAAAAGTTTATGCTATCTGAACAGCTTTTACTGAAGTTTGCAGAGACCCCTTCCGAGCCCATTCCTCAGTTGAACCAAATGTTATTCGAACTAAAGGAAAGGTTTGATGGTTTAAGCAGTTTCAAAGACAAGCAACAGTTTAATGAACAGTTTATAGTTTTTAAAACAAAGTTACAAAATCTCGCCAAAAAAATCGATGATGAATGCGAAAAAATAACCACAGAAGCCCAAGCCGAAAGCCAACAAAACCTATTAACCAGCGTCGCCCTTTCTCTGTTTTTGGCTTTGACGGGATTCTTTTGTATGGCGCTTGCTTATCAGGTCCTTAATCCACTGCCACAGTTGATCCAAAGCCTAAAGAAGTTAACAGGTGGAGACTTTGATCAAAATATCAAAGTTAAAAGCTCCGACAAAGATGAAATTGGTCAGTTAGCTCGCGAATTCAATCGTATGTTAAGCGCATTAAAAGAGAGAGATCAAAAAATTAAAGCCCAACAAAAAGAACTTTTGCAATCCGAAAAGCTAGCAGCCATTGGTCAGCTTTCTGCTGAAGTTGTTCATGAAATTAGAAACCCCCTAAATTCAATTAGTCTTAATATTGATTGGCTCGAGTCTGAACTTCAGGCTAGCAATGAAGAGGTTAAAAAAACACTTAAAAGTATTTCCAGGGAAATCGAGAGGCTGGCCCAGATTACAGAAAGCTATTTGGTTAGAGCTAGAGTTAAAACTCAGGAAAATCATTTGACCGAAGTTAATGAGCTCCTAAAGGAAATTATTGAGTTTGAGCGAGGGGATCGGGGTGAAATAGAGATTGAAGCAAATTTCCATGAAAAGGAAATTTATATTCAGACGGAGCGCTCGAAAATAAAACAGGCGTTCATTAATGTTTTGAAAAATGCCAAAGAGGCCATGCCCAAAGGCGGGAAAATCCGGGTAAAAACAACAGTTAAGAATAATGCAACGCAGGTCATATTTTCTGATACAGGCCTTGGAATGAGCGAAGAGACAAAAACCAAAAGCTTCCTTCCCTTTTTTACGACCAAAACTAATGGAACCGGCCTTGGCCTGGCTTTAACTAAAGAAATTGTTGAAGCGGCTCGAGGAAGAATTTTTGTGGCCACCCAAGAAGGAATAGGAACCACCTTTACATTTCAGTTCCCTGTTTAAAGGACTAAAAAATGCAATCAAAATATCGAGCGGTTATCGTTGATGACGAACCCGCTAACCTTGAATCTTTAGAACGAATTTTAAAGAGTGACGGGGCTGAAGTTATTAGTTTTTTAGACCCCCAGGATGCACTACTGTTTTTACGAAAGGGGCTTGTTGATGTTCTTCTGACCGATTTGCGACTGAAGTCGTGGAGCGGAATGGATCTTTTGGAGGCGGTAAAAATTCTAGATCCCTCAATAGAAATTATTATGATGACGGCTTTTGGTACTGTTGAAATTGCAGTAGAGGCTATGAAAAAAGGTGCCTATGATTTTATAACCAAACCTCTTCAGCGAATTCAGGTTTTAAAAGCCATTCACCGAGCCTTAGATCGAAGACAACTCGTTCTAGAAAATAACCGTCTCAGAGAGGCCGTATTTGATGAGGGACAGTCGGGTCAGCGTGACATAATTTGGAAGTCGGAGTCGATGGGAAAAATGATGGAAATAGCCATTCAAGCGGCCAGAAGTCGAGCCAATGTGCTTATTGAAGGGGAGAGCGGAACAGGTAAGGGATTGCTAGCCCAATACATTCATGACAAAAGCGACTGTGCAATAACTAAAAAAGGGATTCTTGTAAAAATTAATTGTACGGCCATTCCAGATAACTTGTTAGAGGCCGAGCTATTTGGTTACGAGTCTGGAGCTTTTACGGGAGCTATAAAAAGGAAACAGGGGAAAGTTGAGTTGGCCCACGAGGGAACGTTATTTCTCGATGAAGTTGGAATTGCACCCGCTGCGCTTCAAAGTAAGTTGTTAAGATTTTTGCAAGAGGGGGAATTTGAGAGGTTGGGGAGTAATGAAACCCTTAAAATTGAGACACGAGTTATAAGCGCAACCAACGTAGATCTAAAGTCGGCGATCCAGGGGAGGCAGTTCAGAGAAGATTTGTACTACCGGTTAAATGTTCTGCACGTTCGGGTGCCGGCACTTCGCGAGCGCCTTGAAGACATTCCGGTCCTGGCGACACAATTTATTGCAGATTCAGCCAAGAAAAATGGCCGGCAAGTTCCCTTGATTCATTCAAAAGCTTTGGAACGGCTGACCTGTTATAGCTGGCCTGGCAATATTCGAGAGCTTCAAAATTTAATGGAGCGACTGGTGGTTCTAAATACTGCCGAAGAGATTCGAAGTGAGGATTTGCCCCAAGAGTTTGGGGGAGCAAGAAAAGACAGTGTGATTCGGGTTCCCATTGGAATGCCTCTAAAAAAAGTAGAAAAGCTACTTTTTGATGAGACTTTAAAGTCCACTCGAGGAGATAAGAGATTGGCCGCTCGTTTGTTAGGAGTCCACCCAAGAACTCTTTATAGATATTTAGAACAACAAACCTCCCAGATATCCGAGACCATTACTAAGCAGCCCATAAGTAACAGTGAAGCCATCCCTACTGAGTCGAAACAATCTAGCGTAGAGAACAATTAAAAAATAATTCTATTTAGTCCTGGGGTAGGGTAAACACTTCATCATGGATATAGTCGTCATAATAATAGGCCTTTTAGGTACTGCAATTCTATTGGGCGCAGCTCTGTTCTGGGGGCTTAATCGCAAAAGAACAACGACCCCATCGCCTATCGCTGAAACAACACCCCCAAAATTACCTTCTTTGCTCAGTCAACGACTCGAAAAAACTCGAGGATCTATTTTGGGAAGGCTTTCACAGTTTTTGAATCGAGAAGGAGCAGATGGACTGAGCCTTGAAGATTGGAATCAAATCGAAGAGGTTTTGTTGGAGGCCGACGTAGGTTATGGAACCACCCAACTGCTTTTGAATACAGCGAAAGACCAACTGAAAACCCATAAAGAGTTAGGCCTAAAAGAGGTGTTGCGACAGGTATCTGAGAATCTTTTTACTTTCGAGAAGGATGGATTTTTAGGTGAGGGAGTTGATAAAAAACCATGGGTTATCAGTGTGGTTGGAATTAATGGCGCAGGCAAAACTACGACCATAGGTAAATTGGCTCAACAGTTCAAAGCTTCCGGAAAAACTGTGCTTTTGGGAGCGGTTGATACATTTCGTGCCGGAGCTATTTCGCAACTAAAGGTTTGGGCAGATCGAACAGGTGCACAATTTATAACAGGTAGAGAAGGGGCTGATCCGGGAGCTGTTGCATTTGATTCTGTGACAGCGGCCAGGGCCAGAGGTGTTGATGTTGTTTTATTGGATACTGCCGGTAGGCTGCATACTAAATCTAATTTAATGGAAGAATTAAAAAAAATTCATAGAGTGGTCAAGAAGGTCATTCCTGAAGCCCCCCATGAGACATGGTTAGTAATTGATGGCACCTTGGGGCAGAACTCCGTAGTTCAAGCTAAGGAATTTCAAAAGGCATTGGATCTTACCGGTATCATTGTTACCAAGCTAGATGGAACAGCTAAGGGAGGCGCCATTTTAGCGATAGCATCGGAATTAAAACTTCCTATTCGATATATTGGAGTTGGAGAGTCTGTTGAGGACTTAACTCCTTTCGAGTCTAAGTCTTTCATTGATGCTATATTAGGATAATATTAAAGTAAATTACTGGAGCAGCTAGTGGATACAGCTTTTGTTACCTTGATGGGCGGAACCGCCCTGATGATTTACTCTATTGAGGAAATTTCTCGTAGCGTTCAATATTTGGCGGGTTCCAAATTTCGTTCATGGATTAATTTATTTGCGGCAAATCGCATGAGCGCGATTGTTCTTGGTCTCGTATTATCGGTCCTTTTAAGCAGTAGTGGCGCGGTCACGGTTATGTTGGTGGGGCTTGCCAACGCTAGACTTTTTACCTTAGAGCAGGTGTTCGCAGTGACTCTCGGGGCTTCGATAGGAACTACCTTAATCGTACACCTATTTGCCTTCAATATTTCTAAATATGGGCTTCTTATCATGGCTGCGGGCGTGGGGCTGGAGGCCTTTTCTCGCTCTGATAAATTTACTAGGATTGCAAGGGGGCTTCTTTATCTAGGGATGATGTTTTATTCCATGTCTTTGATTGTATCTGCGGGAAAAGAGATGGAACACAATGAACTTTTTAATTACATCATTGAATATTTCAAAGATCGACCCATTATATCTTTGATTCTAGCGACTTTTTTTACAGCGGCCATTCATAGTAGTGCAGCCACAATTGCTTTTATGATGTCTTTGATGGTGGCAAGACATTCAGATGTTTATGAAGCCATTCCTTGGGTGTTAGGGGCGAATCTGGGAACTACTACGACAGCCTTTTTCGCGAGCTTCAAAACTGGGGCCTTGGGAAAGCAAGCAGCTCTAGGACATCTCTTTTGTAAGTTGGTGGGCGTTGCCCTCTGTTTCCCGCTAATGAATTATCTAGGTAAAATAGCAGAGCAAATTGGCGGGGATGTGAGTAGGCAAATTGCAACAGCGCACACGTTATTTAATGTGGCTCTAGCGGTGCTGTTTTTTCCATTTATTTCTTGGGGAGTAGCTTTTGTTAAAAGGTTTGTTTCTGATAAAGACGACAAGGGAGAGTTTTCATTTCATTATTTAGATCCAAGAACCCTCGAGTCGCCAGAGTTAGCCCTTGCCCAAGCCCAGAGAGAAATTTTGAGGCTTTCTGACATTGTTGAAAAAATGCTTACTCGAAGCATCTCGTTATTCGAAGCGGGTAGGATTGGAGAGGTAGAGTCGATAAAGTCGATGGATCAACTGGCCGACTTCTTAAACAGAGGGATTAAACTTTATTTGACCAAGCTTTCTCAAAAAGACATGACTCCTGAACAGGTTCAAAAGGAGTTCGAGCTCTTGCTTAGAACAAATGATTTAGAAAACATCGGGGACATTGTAGATAAAAACATTCTTGAGTTAGTAAAGAAAAAGCACAAGAAGGGCTATGTCTTCTCAAAAGAGGGGTGGGCTGAAATAACAGCCTTTCATGAAAAGGTTGTGGAGTGTGTCAGAGTTTCTACAGCCTATTTTACATCAAGGGATCCCGCTCTTGTTGCGCGATTAATCGTATTAAAAGAGCAGATCGAAGATTTACTTATTGATCTAAGCGAGCAACATGTTCAGCGTTTGCATCAAGGGGTCAAGGAAAGCCTAGATACCACCTCAGTCCATTTGGATCTTCTAGGAAATCTAGAGCATATCGCTGTATTATCGACTAACTTCATGAGGCTTACTGCTATTAAGTCGCAACTATAGCACTTATCAGTTAGTGTTATAGAGTTTCTTGGCGCTATGCTCCAAGCCCCGAATTCATCCACCTAACAACCGAGTGCAATCTAGGGATTGACCAAGTAAAATGATTTAGTGGCAGACTCTCAAAAAAAACAGTTTCAAATCAGAAATCGACGGCATTTTATCGTTGGGACCTATTCTGAGCAAGAAATCATTAATCGTATTGCAGATGGAAAATATCAAGGCAATGAGGAGGTTTCCTCGGAGCCATTTTTATCATGGCAAAAAATTTCCTCGCATCCCGATTTTTATGACGCCTTTTTAAAGCGGTTATTTGTTCAGGGTTATCAGATGCCCAAAACGACGGAGCCGCTAAAATCTGACTTCTCTAAAAAATCTCAAGAGGCAAGTCGAATTCATTTGATGCCCTTGTTAAGTGAGGAACCGTCTGTAATCAATAAACAACCTCAGGAAGAGGCCCAGGTCACACAACAGCTTCTTACAGAGCAGAATCATTCTCAGGATAACTTTGAGGGTGAAAAAGAGATTGAAAAATTATTTTTAGAAGCAGGCAATACCAGAGAAGAGTCTCGCGATCTCCAAGGAAAAATAGAAGAAATATTTATTCAAGAGGGAAATCCTTTCGATGCCCCCTTGATAAATGAGAGCGAGTCAAGCCAGAAGCTCGAGTTGACACAATCTAGTGCGGGCAATCTTTTTTTTGTCACGGAGCCCACCGATCTTAAGGAATCTGATAATAAAACAGCAAAGAGAAAAAGAATTATAGCGATAGCTGTGGTTTTGGCTCTTGTTTTTTTGTATCAGATGGGACAATCCGGACCTGAATCTAAGAGCGATAAAATAGAAAGTAGTTCAAATTCTAATCTGGGAGCCCTAAGTTCTGGCACCGCTTTAAATAAAGAGGAATTAATTTCAGCTTTAACTGAAGAAGCGTTTCATTTTTATGATTTTGATACCCCTCTACACTATTCTGGAGCCCTCTCTCTTTTTCGGGAGGCTTTTCATTTAAATCCTGATGATCCACAGTTGGTTTCTGGAGTGATTTTGGCCCAGGCCCATTTATTTGAACAAGATCCCAATAACGTAAAAGTAGAAGAGGAAATTAAATATTTAATTGCTAATGGGCGAAAAACAGAACCTCATTTAAGTTCTTTTTATCGCGCAGAAGCTATTTTGGCCTATTACAAAAAAAACACGGATCTTGCGTTAGAAAAGATTCGTTATGCTCAGGAGTCTGATCCCTCTGATACAGAATCCATAATACTTGAGGCTGAGTTTCTAAATTCAATTGGAGATAGGGTTCAGGCTAGAAATAGGATTGATAGAGCTCTAAGTAAAGAGACAGGTCGAGTGAGGGGCTATTTTATAGCGGCTCAAATCGCACTGGACATGGGAGATTTAGAAGGTTCGGAGCAATATGCAAAAAAGGTACTTCAGTTAAATCAGCTGCATGCGAACGCGCACTTTATTTTAGCTGAAACATATCAAAGACAAGGGAAAAAAGGTGCTGCGATTGCCCACCTAGATTTAGTAACTAAGTTAGCACCTTTAGCCTCTAGGCCTATTCTCGCTGATGCTCATTTTAGCTTGGCAAAGCTAGTAGAGGACCAAGGAAATACTTCGGGGGCGACAAAGCATAATAAATTGGCGTTCTATTTCTCTAATGGCTCTTTGCCGGGGCTTAAACAAAAAATATCTGATATTAACTCTGACAAAGACAATCTCCGCGAGCTTGCCAAAGAACAAGAGTATGATATGGAATTTTATAATTCTCGAGCTGAGGAATTGTTTCGAGAAAACCAAAATATTCTAGGTCTCGAATATCTACAGGTTACTAGATTGCTTGAGCCCAACAATCCATTGCCACTGATAAAAGTAGCTGAGGGACTTGAAAAACTAGCGATCTCTTATAAAAAGCTAAAGCGAGTTGAGATCTTATACGAACGAGCGATACAAAAGGATCCGACCTATTTAGACAGTTATATAAAGTTAAGTGCCATTGAAACAGAGCAGTACAACTTTGATGAGGCTTATAAGCTATTAAATCAGGCTTCAAATCAGATTGGATTCTCGGAAGTGGATTCGTTTGTTACACGCGGGTGTCAGGATAAATTTACATTTTCTTCGACTGCTAAAGATGAATACAAGGTTTGCTTAGCATGGGGGAAGCATTTCTTTAAAAGAGAGAATTATGATTGTTCAGCGGCTTTTTTGCAGCAGGCACAAATAGCAAGCCCAGTAAATTCTGATGTTTTCTTTTATTTCGGAAAGCTAGCTGAGTTATATAAATCTGACGATCTTCAGCGGGTGATAAATTATTACTATCAGGCATTTATTATAGATCCTTTAAATTATGAAGCTTTGGCTAGCTGGGGCAGGACAAAAGCGAAGCTTGGTGAAAAAAATTATGTGATTAAATATCTACGTGCTCTTATCGAAGCCGACCCTCAGAATTCCAACCTGTTTTGGGTTTTAGGGGAGACCTATTCCGAGAATCAAGAGTATCAGCGCGCTATAATATTTTACAAAAAAGCAATTGATTACAATCCTCGATTTTCAAAGGCCAGGATTTCATTGGCGCGCTCCTTGTCGGCTATTGGCCAAACCGATCAAGCGATTAGTGAGTTTTCTTATGCGGCGAGTACTGACCGAAGAAATGGGGTTGGTTTTTTTGAGGCGGCACAGCTACAAACGATTAATAAAAAATTTAAGGACGCTGAATTGCTGGTTAAGGCGCTGATTGAAGCGACGCCTAATTATCCTGGAAGCCATAGGCTGCTATCTCAGATCTATCAATTCATGGATAAAAAAAACGAGGCCATTGCTGAAATGGTAAAGGAAACTCAAAACAATCCCCAAAACACAAAGTTTGCGATTGATTTAGCTGAGATCTATATAGGCTACCAAAAGTACGAGTTGGCAATTCAAGTTCTTTCCAAGATTGTTAATCTTCCAGGGGAGAATAAAGCTCCAGCCTTTCGTGCAGACAGAACCCAGGCTTTTCTTCTATTGTCTAGAAGCCTAAGAGCCTTAACTCGACCCGATAATGCAGAGGGGGCTATTAAATTAGCGTTAGAAATTGATAAAGAGGATCCGGAACTACATAGAGAGTTGGGTTATGTTTACCATGATTTACAAAGGTACCGTGAGGGGGTTAAAGAGTTTGAACTGTATCTCCAGAGAAAACCTGCGGGGACAGATGTGGATAACATAAAAGGGCTTATCAAGAAAATGTTGATAGAGGATTAAAGCAAAGGATTTCTATGATTGATTTAAAAGTTTTAGTAGGTGAGAGCGAAAGAGTTCGTGAATCTTTAAAGAAACGTAATAAAGAAACGCTAGTTCAGGTTCTTGATCAGGTAGTTGAGCTAGATAAAAAACGTCGTTCTAGCTTACAGAATGTTGAATCCCTTAAGGCCAAAAGGAATGAGGCCTCTATCGAAATTTCTAGACGAAAGAAAAATAAAGAAGATGATTCTGTTCTTCTTGAAGAGATGAAGATCGTTTCCAAAACCATCAAAGAGATGGATGAATTTGTGGGAGTTATTCAGGATAAGATAAACCAGTTTTTGTATGAGTTTCCTAATTTAGTTGATGCTTCGGTTCCTCAAGGGTGTAGTAGCGAACAAAATAAAGAGGTTAAGCGGTGGGGCGAGGTTAGAAAACTTTCGTTTCCTGCGAAGTCTCATGACGAAATCGGTGAAAAGGCCGGCATTCTTGATTTCAAAAAAGGCGGTGAGGTGACCGGAGCAAGGTTTGTTTTTTTAAAAGGAATAGCGGCCCGTTTGGAGTTGGCTCTTATTCAATTTATGTATCAGACTCACATAAAAGCAGGTTATGAGCCCATTATTCCGCCTTTTATAGTCAATCGAGAAAGTTTAACTGGAACAGGACAGCTTCCCAAATTTGAGGAAGATGTTTTTCGTATTGAAAAGGTAGATTATTTTTTAACACCAACCGCAGAGGTTCCTGTTACAAACTATCATCGCAATGAAATTTTAGATGAGAAGGATCTTCCCAAACATTATGTAGCCTATAGTCCCTGCTTTCGTTCTGAGGCAGGAAGTTATGGCAAAGATACGAAAGGGTTAAAGCGACAGCATCAATTTAATAAAGTAGAGCTGGTAAAGTTCAGTACACCAGAACATTCTATGGATGAATTGGAGTCAATGTTAATAAGTGCCGAAAAGATACTCCAGCTTTTAAAGTTGCCCTATCGTGTAATGCTACTGTGTGGTGGAGACATCGGGTTTTCCTCAACAAAAACCTACGATATTGAAGTTTGGTCCCCCTTTTCAAATGGATACATGGAGATCTCTAGCTGTAGTAACTGCACAGATTTCCAAGCTCGCAGAGCTAACATTCGGTATCGAGATTCACAAAGTGGCAAGGTTCATTTTGTGCATACGTTAAATGGCTCTGGACTTGCTGTGGGAAGAACTCTTTTGGCAATTATGGAAAATTATCAAAAGGAAGATGGATCGTTTGAGATTCCAGAAGTTCTACAGCCCTATTTTTAGGAGTCTTTTTTCGGCTCGCTATTTGAATTTGATTTGCTGTCTGGATTATTGCTTTGTAGTTTCTTTGTTCTCACTTCTAGCTCTTGAATTGCCAATTGACATGCAGTTTTAAGTGATTCGGAACTTGAGGAGGACTTGCATTCGTTTAAGATAGTTTTGGGTTGATCTGGAAATTTGCCGGCCTGTTTTCCAAGGGATAGAGCGGCGCTAATACGGACCCCTTCTTCCAGATCCTTTTTTTCAAGAGATTTTTGGAGTGTTGTTACAATGGCTTCACTAAAGTCTCCGCATACGCCCAAGGCCAACATGGATTTTTCAAGTATTTCTGTATCTGAACTATCAGAAATCAGCTCCACGAGTCGTTCGGATATTTTTGAATTGGGTGTTTCGGGCAGAGATTGAATAACTTCTAGACTAGCTAAAACCACATCGGGATCGGAACTTCCGATTGTTTTTTCAACAGCAATAAGAGTTTTAGAATCTTTTTTGGCCTGGATCTGAAGGGCAGATAGGCAGGTCAAAACCAGAGTGGTGTCTCGACTGTCTAAACATTGGGTTAGCAATGAAACAATCGAATCTTGCCCTTGCCCTTTTTCTGATAGGGCCTTTACGGCTGCGCGTTTTATCTTAGTGTTATCAGTCTTTTGATAAAGCGTGATTAAGGGTTCAATGCTTTGACTTGAACCAAACTGTTCAAAATAATCTACAATGGAAAGGATTTCTTCTGAGTCACTGCTTTCTTTTAGTGTCTCTAATAAGGTGTTCTGAGTCGAGGGGCTATTATCTTTTCTAGCAATGAAAGTTCTTACTAGCGTTCCTCGCAATTGAGGCTCTTGTTTGTATTGGGCAAGCAGAACCTTTCTAATTGAGTCGATCTTACTTCGAGAACTGGCTTTTCCCATCGCTTTGGCACAGAAAACTTTAATGTGTTCATCTGGATCGCTTATACATTTAAGCAGAGTATTAATAATCTCTTCTTGGTAAATCGACTGGCTGTACTGACTTAGTTTGAAGGCCGCTATTTTTCTTTGTTCAGTATCCTGACTTTGGGAAAGTGTTCTAGACCAAAGTACTGCCGGGTGAGTCAGTGGGGGATAGTACTTTCGGGCCCGCCCTTTGCGTTTAGCTAAAGCGGGGCCCGAGGAAATAAAAATAAAACAACTCAACAAACAAACAAGAGAAATATTTTTTAACATCATTTTGAATAATTATTTTACTGCATGAAGATCTAATCTACCGTCAGTAGCAACCTTTCCTGATACAGCATCGGTTGCGGCTACGATGCTTAATAGTTTTTCTTTCGCTGTTTGAGCAGACTGGGTTAAATCTTGAGACCAAATGACAGCTAAGGCTCCAGCTACAAAGGGAGCTGCCATTGAAGTTCCGTCCCAAGTGGCTTTAATCGACCCTAAATCAACAACGGTGTCTTGATATCGATCTCCAGGAACTGTTGATAAAATTTTAACCCCAGGGGCCCCAAGCTTAATGGAATTTTTTCCCCAGTTAGAGAACTCTGCAAGTTGATTACTGGAATCGATAGCGGCAACCCCAATCATGTTAGAAAAGTTATAGACCGCAGGAACTATGGGCTTTGAATCATTGTCGATATCAAAACCGTGAGCTTTTCCGGTGCTTTGATCTAGCCGTCCATTTCCAGCTGCAACTACAAAAACAACACCCTTAGCCTCAGCTCTTTTAATAGCCTCTTTTAAAGGTTCATCATCTTCCTCTCCAGCTTCACCGCCCCAGCTAGCATTAATAATATGGGCGCCATTGGCGACCGCATAATCAATAGCTTTAATGGCGTTATCAGTGGTGCCTTCACCCTTTTCACCGATAAATCTCAAGGCCATAATTTTGGCTTGAGGAGCAACTCCAGCGGTTCCAACTCCATTGTTAAGAGAGGCCGCAATGACTCCCGACACATGAGTTCCGTGACCAGGATTGCCACCACTTAATAAAATATCCATCAAATCCATGCTTAGATCGTAAGGTTTGCTATCGTTTGCATGAAAATCCCATCCTAAAAGATCATCGACGTAACCGTTTTTATCATCATCTATACCGTTATTAGCGATCTCACTTTTATTTCTCCACATACTATTAATTAGATCGACGTGATTATAATCGACACCGGTATCAGTTACAGCGACCACAATCCCTTTTCCTTGAGGGGCCTTGTTGTGAGCGCTTACTGCATCGGTCGAAAACATTCCCCAGGCGGACTTAAGAAGGGGATCTGTTCCATTGGCCTGTAAGGAAGGGGTTTTAATCTCTGGGTTGTCGGGATATGCAGGTCCTTTGGATTCTCGAGAGTTCTCTAAAGCCTTTATTATGGCGGCACGGTTTTTTATGATTGAGGGATTTTGAAATAATCGAATTTTCTTGTTTTTTGAAATGTAAGACACATTGGAATCCCAGCTGTTTTCTGCTCGAGCGAGGGTTGTCCATTTGTAAAGATTTCCTTCTTTACTTACCAGGTCAAATTTTCCACCATTTCTGGAAAAAAAACTTTTTTTGACCTCTTCTTTGTCAGAATTAAAACGAACTAAATATTCTTGAGCAAAAAGATTAGTAGAGATGCAGATAGCAAAGATGGATTTGATCCAAATATTCATTATTCCCCCAAGGCTTTTTGATTTGTTGTTCCCCATTTTGAGGCTAAACTAGCTTGTTGAAACGTCAAGGAGTATGATGATTTAAATGAAACAAACTATTTTAATCTGCGTCAAACAGTTGGATAAAGAAGCTGAGCTAGCCAAAAAAGAGTTGATAAACTGGGCCGAATCAAAAAAGATCTCTGTTTGGGACGTGACATCAAGCGACGAGAAACTTTCTGATAAAAAAGCAAAAGATATTATTTTAGGAATTGCTATAGGTGGAGATGGAACTTTTCTAACTTTGGTTAGAAAACTTTCTAATAAGGAGTTGTTTCCCCTAATTGGAGTTAATCTAGGAAGCTTAGGTTTTATTACTGAGGTAGATCGGGCAGAAATGCTCAAGGTTATCGAACAGGCCTTGAAAGGAAAATTGAAAGAGGAGAAACGGCCCGTTTTAGAAGTAGAGGTCTATCGTAAAAAGAAAAAAGTAACCTCTGGCTGTATCTTTAATGATGCTGTTATCACTAAAAATATTGATACGACGATGTTGCGGTTTGATGTAAGTGTCGGAGGGGATTTTTTACATCATGTTAGAGCTGATGGTTATATTGTATCGACCCCTACAGGTTCGACCGCCTATGCTTTGTCCGCGGGTGGCCCGATGATCCATCCTGAAGTTTCAGCTCTCGAACTGGTTCCTATTTGCTCCCATTCTCTTTCTTCTCGCCCCATTTTAGTGCCGCTTTTGTCGAAGATTATGATTGAAATGAAAGAGCCCAGAGGAAAAGCTTCATTGGTCTATGATGGGCAATTTAGTTTTGATTTAGAGCAGGGAGATGTTTTGAAAATTTTTCACCATGAAAAGTGGCTGAGGCTTTTACATGCCCCCCAACAAAAATGGTCGGAAGCTTTGAGAAAAAAACTGGGAATGTAGCCATTGAATATTAATTTAGAATCAGCCGTAGATTTTCTTAAACAGCACCCAAAGTTGGTGGCCGCGGAGGACTACGAACTTACTTGTCAACGAAGCCAAAATAGGTTTAGCCATTTTAAAAATGGCGAATCTATTAGCGAGTCTAGAAATTCTTTTGGGTGGGTTCAGATTCGAGTGCTGCTTCGAAAGAGGCTGGGTGTAGCCACCACTGTTTTTTGTAATGAAAAAGATTTAAACTCCATGATCGATAAAGCTTTTGAGTTAGCAGAGCACACAGCAGTTGATCCCTGGTTTCGCTTTCCTCTTTGGAAACCTGAAGCTTCAATTGGAAAAGATCAAACTTTGGAATCTACGACAGAGGTATCTGCAGAGCCTAACTTTTTTGAGAGTTTATTTTCTCGTCTTACTATTCAGCCCGTGGGTCTTGAGGAGAGGTATTTAGAACAACAAGATTCGAGGATAATTACTAGGAAAACTGAAAAATTGATTCGCTCTAACTCAGGTCGATTTCAACGATTTCAGTTGGGAGTCGTTAACCAAGGAATGAGTGGTTTTTATCGCATTGAAGAATCAAGGGGGTTTTCGCACCCCTTTAAATCAAAGGAGCCCTTTTTAGAAGCCCTTATGAGGAGATCAAATCGTTTAACACAGGCGAAAACCGTGAACTCTGCGCCCTCTGGAAAATATATTTTAAATGGGTTAGTCGTCACCACATTACTCAAAAGTATTGAGGCTCTTTTAAATGGGAGTTCAGCGGTGATTGGAAAATCGAAGGCTTCACAATGGATAGGCCGACAGATTTTTTCAGATAAGGTTAGCATTGTTGATAACGGTCTTTATTTGGGCGGGGAAGGTTATCAAGAGTTTGATTTTGAGGGTTCCTCCTCACAAGAGACGCGTCTTATTGAAAACGGAATTTTAAAGACGTTCTTTCATGATGCTTCGAGCGCGGCTCGTTACAATCGAGCGAGTACTGCGAATCTGGTTTTAAATGAAAATAATATTCCTGCCGTAGGAATCACAAATTGTTACTTGCTCCCGTCTAATCACAGCCTTAGGGATCTGTTTAAGGAGATGGAGGACGGAATTTATCTCGAGTGTTTGGATAAATGGGGTAAAGAACTGACGCGCGATGGCAAGTTGGGGCTTTTAGGGCATGGTTGGAGGGTTGAAAAGGGGGAACCTGTTGAGCCCTTAAGTCAGTTATTTATAACCGTGGATCCCGTTGAAATTTTTAAAGAAGTTACTTTGGTGGCTAATGACTTAGAATTTTGGGGACGGTATGGTGCCCCCTCAGTTTTCCTTGAAAAAATGCCGTTAAGTGACATATGAAAATTCAAGTTTTTGGAATGACTGATGTCGGAGTAAAGAGGAAGAACAATCAAGACACTTTTTTGGTCGATGAAAATTTAGGCCTTTATATTGTAGCTGATGGAATGGGGGGGCACCTTGGCGGAGAGGTTGCCAGTAAGTTGGCCGCAGAAACAACACAGAGTTTTTGTCGAGAGTACAAAGATCTTTCTCCAAGAGAAAGGCTCGAAAAGGCTGTGAATGCCGCCTCGGAAAAAATTTATACCGAGGGGCAAAAGAATGAAAACCTAAAAGATATGGGAACTACAGTCGTAGCTCTACTCAGTCATGAAAATTACGGTTACATAGCTCAGGTTGGGGATAGTCGAGTCTATCTGTTTTCTCAGGGCGCTGTTTGGCAGATCACAGAAGATCATACGGTAGTTCAGGAAGAGGTCAGGGCTGGAATTATATCTCCCGAAGACATTGAGAATCATGAGTTTCAACATGTGATAACTCGTTCTGTGGGGTATCAAAAAGAGGTGGTTGTAGATGTTTATCGAAGAAAGCTTCAACTTAATGATAGGTTTCTCCTCTGTTCTGATGGCCTTTCAGGCCTTGTGAAAAGTCATGAGATGCTAGAACAGCTGGAATCAAACTCCCTAGAGACCAGTGTTAAGAATTTAATTGCATTGGCCAACTCAAGAGGCGGGGCCGACAATATTACTATCGTTGTTTGTCAGGTTGTTCCCTAAGATTTAGCCATAATTTGACTAAAGCGATTTGCTGATGCTTAGATGACAGATCATTTTGTTAGGAACGCCGAGTCGAAGAAGAGAGAGGCTTGATACGTTAGGTTCTAGAAAAAAACGATGGTGGAACGAGCGGTTTATAACCGTTATGGTAATTCCCGAGAAAACTCGAGAGGTTCATAAGATTGTTGTGCCTTTCCTGTTAGTAAAACTTGGGGTGGCCCTTTTCTCTTTAATGACAGTCTTTTTAGTAATTATGGGGATCGATTACTTTCATGTCTTAGGTCGAATGGGCGAAAACAAGGCCCTTAAAGGGGAGAATTTCAAGCTGCGCCAGGAAGTTCAGACGGTTCGTAATAAGGTTGATTCGATGGAGAGCACTATCGAAAGAGTTAGAAATTATGCAAAAAAACTTCAAATTTTAACTGGTCAGGGGGGTGGGAAAAATCAAGTTGAAATGCCGGTGGGGCCCGTTGAAATAGAGCCCGAGAGAATTCCATCGAGTCGAAATGATAAGCGCTCTCAGAATTTTCTTTCTGAACCAGATTTTTCCAATGTGGCTTTTAATCCTACAAATCCAAGACTTGAGGAGAAGCTTCAAAAACTTGAAGTTATCGGTGAAGAGACCGAAAATGAATTATCCAAGCTCCACACCTATTTAATTGCAAAGAGTGCAGTGATCAATGCGACCCCCTCTTTGTTGCCCATTGCCGGTTGGATCTCCTCTAATTTTGGGTATCGAAGAAATCCTTATGATGGAAGCTATCGACTCCATTCTGGAGTGGATATTGCTGCTGAGCCGGGAACTCCAGTTCGCGCCCCTGCAGATGGGGATGTTATCTTTTCAGGATATCGTGAGGGCTATGGGAAAGTTATTGTTATCGATCATGGTTATGGCATCAGAACTTTGTTCGGGCACAATTCAGCTGTGTTTGTGGGTCAAGGGGCCAAAATAAAGCGGGGTGAAACCATTTCTCAGGTGGGAAATACAGGGCGTTCAACAGGGCCCCATTTACACTATGAAATTCGAAAAAATGGGATACCCGTAAATCCTGCCACCTTTTTCTCTCGCGGTCGTTTTTAAGCCTCCTGAAGCTGAGTCGATAAAATACTTCATGTGTCCTTCGAAAAACCTGAAAAAAGTTAGATACCCATGGCTACATGGGGAAGAGTGTGAGCTATGCTTGACAAAAGAAAAGTATGATTCCTAAAATACGTCACGATTTTACAGTTCAAGACGTTTAAACGCGACTGGAGTTCTTAATTTATGATTGAAGTAAAAGGGATTACAAAAAAATACGGTGACCGATTGGCCGTAGATAACATTTCTTTTAGTGTAAAACGTGGGGAAATCTTAGGGTTTTTGGGGCAGAACGGTGCAGGTAAGTCGACTACGATGAAAATTCTTACCTGTTTTATGCCAGCCTCTTTAGGGACTGCGAGTATCGCGGGGTTTGATGTTTTTGAGAGCCCTTATGAAGTTAAAAAAAGAATAGGATACCTTCCTGAGAATCCTCCTATCTATTTGGAGCTATTGGTTTCTGAATATTTGGATTTTGTAGCCAATTTAAGAAGAATCCCAAAGTCGGAAAAAAAGAAAAAAATTGGAGCTGTCATTGAGCGATGTCAGCTTGGCGATGTACAAAATCGTCTCATTGGAAATTTATCTAAAGGTTATCGCCAAAGAGTGGGTTTGGCTCAGGCTCTTATTCATGATCCGGAAGTGTTAATTTTAGATGAGCCTACAGTGGGACTTGATCCTAAGCAGGTGAGTGAAGCCAGGGGGCTAATCAAGTCGCTGAGATCTGAGCGAACGGTTATTTATAGTACACATATTCTTTCCGAAGTGGCTGCGACTTGCGATCGAATTATTGTGATCGACTGCGGAAAAATTGTAGCTCAAGAGGATATTAATTCTTTGGGGGCCACAGGAGTTACAACTAAAACTGAATTGGTAGTGCAGCGATCCTCTGAATCGGTAATTGAGTCTCTGAAATTGGTCAATGGCGTTCGTAGCGTCCAGTGTTTGTCTAATGGCAAAGAGCGCATCATTGTGGAATCCGATGCCCGGGAAGAGATCATGGCAGAGATTGCAAAAGTGGTCGTCAATAACAATGCGGGACTTGTTCGAATGTCTCCTGTTCAGTTGGCGTTAGAAGATTATTATTTAAATTTAATCAGCGGAAAACGGGGGATATCTCTATGAGAGGGGCAACAGCGATTATTAAAAAAGAGCTTCGGTCCTATTTTAGCTCTCCTATCGCCTACGTGGTCTTGGGAGTTTTTCTTTTTGTGATGGGGGTTATTTTTGCGAAGTTTGTTGCCCTTTATCAGCAGTTCAACACAGCTCAACAGTTTGGACAGGCTCAGGGAATTACTCTAGATAAGCTTGCTACCTATCTCTATCAAAACATGGCCTTCATTCTCTGTTTCGTGACGCCATTTTTAACGATGAGGCTTTTTTCCGAGGAGAAACGTCAAAATACTCTTGAGTTGTTGCTCACAACACCGATTAAAGAGTTTGAAATTGTATTGGGAAAGTTTTTCTCTGCCTATGCATTGATGTTAATTATGCTTTCCCTCTCGGCCATTTATGTTTTCTTTATGGTTCTTTGGGGAAATCCCGAGCTTAAAATTATCGGATCTACTTATCTGGGGCTGGCTTTAGCTTTGGCCTGCTATGTTTCTTTAGGCGCTCTCATATCAGCAATGACCTCAAGCCAAGCCATAGCGGCAGTTTGGACCTTTATTGCATTACTATTTCTTTGGTTATTGCAATCGCTAGGGCAAGGAGTAAGTGCTTCATGGGGACCTATTCAGTGGGGGCCCACCTTGGTTTATCTCTCTCCTTTGGGGCACTTTAATTCATTTACTGAAGGATTGGTGCATATTAAGGATGTCGTTTACTTCCTTTCCTTTACGCTATTTACCCTTTTCTTGACCCATCGAGTGGTCGAAAGCAACCGTTGGAGATAACTCTATGAGTATGATCGCTATCATCATGGCCTTAACCGGAACTGCAGTCACTGCTATATCGGCCTATTTGAGCCCCCAATTTCCATTGGTCTGGCAGATATCATTGGGAGTCGCAGCCTTGGGGTACATTATTTATTTTACCCAAGAAAGAGCCTTTTTTTGTGGAGTGTTTTCCCGTAAAGCCGCCCGATATGGATTGAATGCTGTTTTTATGTCGGTGATCGCTTTTGGAATTCTAATTTTTGTGAACCTTATTGCGACTAAGTATGATGTAAAAAAAGATTTAACTAAGAACAAACTTCATACTTTATCGGAGGAGTCCATTAAAGTTCTTAAAGGGCTTCCTACCGAAATTAAGCTTAAGGCTTTTATCAATCCAACCCAAAGAGGAGAGTTTGATCGAATATTTGAAAAATATACCTATTACACTCCAAGGCTTAAAAAAGAATATATCGATGTAGATAAAGATCCTTTGATTGTTCAAAAATATAACATCAAGCAAGCTGGCACCGTTATTGTGGAGAGCGATACACGAACTTCTCGAGTAGAAAATCTTTTAGGACCTGAGGATCCTAAGTTAGAAGAAAAAATTACCAATGCAATTATTCAGGTCTCTAAAGGGGACAAGAAAAAGATCTATTTTGTGTCAGGGCATGGGGAGAAGCTTCTTTCAGAGACGGGCAAAGAGGGTTACTCCGAAATCAAAGAGCAGTTAGAGAGTGGTAGATATAAGGTTGAAGAGCTGATTCTAGTTGAAAAGGGCTTGGTACCTGACGATGCGAGTATTATTGTTTTAGCAGCTCCCAGATCTGATCTTTTTGAACCTGAGGTGCGCGCTCTTGAAGCCTATTTAGCTAAAGGGGGCAAGTGTCTGGTTATGGCAGAGCCTATTTCTTCGCCCACCTTAAAGAGCTTTTTAGCCAAATATGGGATCCTATTTACCCCTAAGAAGACAGTGGTAGAGTTAAATCCGTTACAACAGTTGGCGGGTGGAAATCCGCTCACCCCCATAGTGACCAATTACAGCAAAGAGAGCGAGATTACTCGAGATGCTAAACAGATCAGTCTTTTTCCAATTGCGACTCCGATAGAAAAAGCAGAAAAAACGGCTCAGGAATTTAAAGTAACAAGTCTGTTCTCTACTAGCGCGAAAAGTTTTGAATCGGAATTAAAAGACAATCAGGTAACTCCTAATCCTAACTCAGATCGCAAAGGACCCTTATCTTTGGCGGTTTCGATTTCCGGTAAGGTTACGGTTAAAGCAGGAGCAGAAAAAAACACGGAAAACCCTAAGGCTGAGGATAAAAAGGAGCCTGAGTTTAGAATGGTGGTTGTCGGAGATTCTGATTTCGCATCAAACAGTGGAAGACGGTTTGGAATTAATTCAGATCTTTTTCAGAACATGTTGAGTTGGTTAGCTCATGAGGAGGATCTAATCTCTATTCGACCTCGTCCCGCGAATACCAGTGAATTTGAGATTACAGAAACACGGATGAGAGTTATTAATCTTGCGTCGATTGTATTTGCACCTCTTTTAATGTTTGGAACTGGAACTGTGGTTTGGGCAAGAAGAAGAAGAAGATAAATTTAAAATCGAGTGCTTCCAAAATAGTTTGGAGTTAGTTGAATCCAATCAGAGACAGACTGATAAGTCTTTCTAGTTGAGGCTTTAAGTAAAGCCTCTCCAAGCATCTCAGCGTGTAAGGGTTGTGAAGCGATTAAAATAGAAGGATTTGCCGGCACGGAAGTTCTTGCAACTCGGTCGTCCAAAAGAACAGCAATTGATCTTCCTGAAGCTAAGAAGGACCCATCTGAATAACTTTTATCCTCAATGAATGAGTACGAATTATTAGCATCAATTTTAAATTGAGCAGCCACAAAACGATCGGCCGTTATGTAGGTTAAAACCTGAATCTCATCATGAGTCATCGGGTTTTGATTTTTAAGCCATCTTAGAGCTCGGGCTTCAGAGCCACTTAAAACGTCTATTGGAGATTTTCTTCCATAAGCCAAAGCCTTTAATGAAGCAAAGGCAACTCTTAATCCCGTAAATGATCCAGGGCCTGAGGAGGTAATAAATCGATGGATTTGAGATAGAGATAATCTATTTTCTTTGAGGGTTAATTCCAGCTTAGGAATAAAAGACTCTGAGTGATCTCCCGTTTCAGTGAGAGTTTTAGAGGCAATTAACTCTAAATCTCCATGGGGAGTAGCTTTGTGTATGGCCAAGGTTCCCTTGGGGGATGAGAGATCTACACTCAGCCAATATTCATTTAATTTATTCATTGTTTATTGGGTTTATCGGTTTTGAACTGTGAGGGTCAAGAAAAGTTTTGGGGGCGGCAGAACACCAAAATAAACGGCTAAGCGAGGGGTCTGCCTAGCAAGAGGATTCCGGTTTCGGGGGTTTGTCATTTCGGGTTAGTCTGCCGCCCCCAAAGTTTTAAGGCTCGATTCCTATTTCTGTGAACCTTTTTGCATCTCTGCAAACTAGCTCACATTTCAATTGTAATACGGCGCACCATTACGATTCAATATACAATAAGTATACACCCGGCTTAAACACACATAAAATCTTGTAATTTCAATATATTAGAAAGTCTTTAAAGAGGAAAATTTTTATTTTTTGTCGAGGCATTGTTAGTTCTGGTAGCGTTCAAAGACTCCTGATATGGAAGCTGTTTCAAAAAGAACGATCATGAAGGAGTCTCTTTCCCTTAAAAGTGGGTGAGAGTGAGATTTCGATAGTTTAGGTAACCGCATTTTTGGAGGATTTTAAGTTTGAAATAATCCATGTCTTTGTAGCCGTAAGCCTGCCATTTGAGTCCTTTGATAGCCCTGTTAAT
>SXGT01414353.1_pt1 | contig 38084 bp, 35 predicted proteins | sample 3176221 | NCBI WGS metagenome assembly SXGT01 (sample SAMN11356862, study PRJNA531348) | freshwater metagenome | isolation source: freshwater sample F1-120 | place: China: Fuxian Lake, Yuxi | collected 2017-12-25 | reverse complement strand
TCGGCCGTAACGCATTCCGCGTCACTTGCTCCTTGCCAAGCAACGATTGCTCGATGAGTTGATTGGCTTCCACGGAGATTTCGTAGAACATCTGCTCACTGAGTGAACCGATTTTGCTTTCCAGACGCGCGACATCCGCCGGTGGCAAGCTATCGGGTAAACCGACGCTGACCACCAGAAAATCAAACGACAACCGCGTCGAGACAAACTCCACCGAATCCACAGCTTGTTCGATGATGCCGGCAAACTCCGGATGGCGAACCACCCAATCCGTCACCGCCGCATCGTAACCGGCAATAAATTCGGTTTTAGCCGCTGCAAAATCCAGCGCAATGCGCTCGAGTTCTGCGGTAATACTGGCGGCCGATTCGACCGGCACGGCAAAGCCACCCAGAAAGCGGGTGCCAACGCGCAAGCAAATGCGTTCGGCTTCCTTCTTCAGGCGGTTGAACACCGTCAGCTTGTCGGGATCGAGCAAACGCTTGGAACCCAGGCTGGCTAAATCCTCCGGCGGCAATTTGCTACCATCGGCCAGCACCAGGTCTTCTTTTTTCAGTTTCTTGCGAGCGCCATAGATATTGGCGTCCACTTTTACCAAGACCACGCGGTCTAAGATGATTTGCGTTTCATGCGACATGGGAACCTCCTAAAATGAGAGGCACACCCATCCCCGCTGGGGCCGATGTGCCCCTGTCGGGTTAAATGAAAATAACAAACCGGTTAAAACCAGCAGTCGTCCGTGTCGGACATGGCCGTTGCCAGATTTAAGCGGGGTTTGAGCAAACCTAAGACTTCTGCGGTGTCCCGAATGCTGTCCAGATCAGTACCGAAAAATACCAGCACATCCTGCTCATCTTTCAGATCAACCGAGAGATCTCGGGCAGTTTCGGTGGCAATATCAATCTCCACGCCTTTGAAGGCTTTTGCTTTCAATGCCAGTAAAAACAGCCACGGCAAAATGCCGTGGGCAGATTTAATCTGGCCGCTCAGTTCAAAAGTTTCAGCATGGAGGGTGGCATCAATGAATTGTTGCCAACCATTCCATGCATGTACAGGCTTAGATTGCTGATCCGATACGGATTGAATAACGCCTATCAGTCGCCTGACCTCTATACCCAATTCCACACGAATAGACTGCTTGGCATGACAATCAATGGTCCAATACAGTGACTCGACGGGCGGTTCTGGCACAGACTCTGGATTAGCATCAGGCTCAGGCACTTGTAATGGCGTTGCCGAAGTTTTACCTGGAAACACCACATTGCCGTCACCATCAATTTCCACTTCGGCCACAAACACATAGCCATTGGTCTGTTTATGTCGTTCGATGTCGAACTGCTTAACGCCGTATCGGTTGCTCACGCCCGGCAAAGTATCTGCTGTTTTGCCCCAACGAGTGGTGATTGATCCATCCGAATTACTCCTGACTGCCCAGTCCTTGGAACTGCCGTCACTGTTACGATGACGATAGAGATTCCAGGCCGCCATGGTTATACCTGCCAGTCATCGCCAAACACGTCTTTCGCTATGCGATGAATCGCTTCGCGTTCAGCCGGTTCGGCCCGAAAGGTCAAGGCCCGATCCAAGGAATAGGCCAAGGCATTGGGCGCACTTTTGAAGGTGGCCACTAACGATGCCCAGCGTACTAAACCGCGCGTGGATAAGGTCACCGATAACATGCCACCGCCATCCGCACCGCCAATGAAGACTTTACGAATCTGATTGGCGACTTTGATCATGCTTTCCCGCACCGTTTCCGGCATGCTCGGCACTACATCGGCCAACAGTTTCATTTCGTCTTCGGGTTCGGGATAACCGACTTCCATCAAACGAAACCGATCCAGAAACGCCAGGTTTTGCCGTAACACCCCTTGGTACAAACCCGACTGATCGCCAGACCCAGCACTATTGCCGGTGGCCACCAAACGAAATTTGGAATGCGGAGCAATCACATCGCCGGTTTGCGGAATTGTTAGAGGTTTCCCTTCAACAATTTCATTCAAGCCAATCAGCTCGGCAGGATCGATGGCATCGATTTCGTTGATCAACAATACATGGCCTAGGCGGACAGCCAGGGTCAACGGACCATGGATCCACTTCATCGCGCCGCCGTCGACCAGCATGTATTGGCCCAGCAGGTCATTGAGTTCCAGTCGACCGTGACCGGTGACCGAATGCACGCCCCAATTGAGACGCGCCGCGACTTGCTCCAACAACGAGGTTTTACCGGAACCGGTAGGCCCGGTCAGATATAAGCCGTCGCCATTGTGCGAGCCTAAAAACGCCAATACGTCCCGCAAGTGATCCTTGCGGAACACATAAGGTTTTTGCGCCGGTACATAGGCATTTTGTCCGGGCACAAAGCCTTCCACTTTCATGGAGGCCGGTGCAGGTATGCCGAAGGTATCGGCAATCGAATAGGATTGATACATGGTGAACTCCTTATGCTTGGGTTAAACCCGCAACACGAGGCACACCATTCCCCTGACGGGTAGTGTGTCCCCGTCGGGTTGAGATAAATTCCTGGCTAGCCAGGGGTTTGGTCCGTTGAACGATAAAAGGTAAAAGCTGTGTCAAAAATGCGTTTAGCGAGGCATCGATACCGAAATTCGCATCAGCTTCGCCAATTCCGCGCGGGCGAGTATTTCCTCGTCCATAAAGCGCAAAATCCGGCGAATGTCGGTTTTGAAATCCGGATCTCGGGTTTGACCGAGCATCTGCCGAACCACACGCTGTTTATCCCTAATCTCGTCAATACTGGCCGTTTCCAACCAGTAAAACAGGCATTTCCAAAAGTCTTTATTCATAGCGAACCTCCTTTGTTGATAAAAGGGGCTACCATGACCCGCTAGGGTGATGAACCCCGACGGGACTGCAAACCAGGCTTGACGCACCTGACACATGAAAGGGATTTACCTTCATGCTGCTTAACAGCGGAACGCCGGCTTACACCGGAGTCAGCGTGTTTCGAATGAAACAGCCAAACTGTTTTCCAGCTAAATTTTCCTCACTGGCATCACTTCCAGATCAGAACCAGAAATCAGCGCCGACCATCTCTTTCAACGCCTCCGCATCGAAAGGCACTTCCGCCAGCCTGCCGGAGTCATCCCGACAAGTAATGCGAACGCGGTTCGCCGGTTGTTTACGGTAGGTATCGAGTACTGCTTCAGTGACATCCGGCAGTAAGGCCTTCATCACTGCTTTGTAATCAACGCTGCCCTGGGTCTGAAAGCGACTGACACGTAAGCCCGAATGCTCGGCTGCCATGAAATCACCCATCAACAACACCAAGGTTTGCTCGATGTCGAATTGAGAAGATTCCAGGGCTTTGAGCTGGGCTTTCAGGTCATAGATCTTTACCGCCTGGCTGCGATAATTCGCCGCCAATTTTTGCCATTGCAGTTCGGCATGGCCTTTAGGTAGATAAAGATCGCGGTCAGGATTTTTTTCGGGTTCCTGTCGCTGTTTGACGTTCGACCAGAATTCCATGGCGGTATCGATGAGCCGGTTTAAAAACACTTCATCCCGCTCGATCTCAAACTCCACATCCTGACCCTGGTGATAGAAGAACAAAAAGCCGCGCTGTGCATCCGCCACCAGCATTTGCTGTTGCACCTGGCACCAGTAAAGCTGATAGGCTTCGGACTGCTCGCGGTTCAGCACTACATCCAGAAAAGTCATTTCATGCGGGCATTTGATTTCAACCGGTTCGTTGTTTTCCGACAAACCATCGAAGGACGCCCGCATTAGCGAATACCAATCTGATTCGCCGCAGAGGGGCAGCAGCATGACATCGTGCTGTTCCTCGAAGCGTTGCAAGGCTTCAGGTTCTTGCTCGATACCCACTCGGATCAACGGGTTGTTGTCCAGGCTTTGTTCCAGCACGAGACCTGTCTTTTCCGCCCACAATCGCCAGGGCGTCTTGTGCGGTGATCGATTCATGATGATCGCCGCCTCGCTGGCACTAAGCCCTTGTGAACGCCATAACCGCCATTCCGGTGATCGCTGAGAGATATTGATGACTTTCATCACCGATACTCCTGCAATTGGATATGGCAGCCTAGGCGCAGTGTCGACACGCCGCGTTTGATGAGTTGGTTTTCACAGCGCCGGGCCCAGTGATAGTCTGCAAACAGCAGCAACACGAGATCGGGGGTCGGCATGACCAAACCGCCATAGCTTTCGACCAGACTTTGTAGCTCTGGCTTGGTAGGTGCTTGGATTTCATGGACAGAATTGCCCGGACTCCAGTGACGCTCCAGGTAACCACGGCCATGCCGGCGAATCACCGTCGGTGAATCGTAGCGATGCCAGTCGGTATGACACGGTATGCGGTTGGATGATTGATCAATGGCATTCATGACATCTCCTCTTAAACAAAAGGGCGGCATGAATTCACCCAAGGGCGATTCAATACGCCCTGGTAGGGTTGAAAATAATCACCGGCAATTTGCCGGCGGTTGATAGTTAAAACGGCTATGATTGACGTGCCGATCCCAAGGTCTCGCGAGCCTTGTTCAAAGCCTCCGAAGCCGGATCATGAGCAGGTGGCATAGCAGAAGCGTCTATGGGTTGGTGGTTAACATCACCTTGAGTCGACATGGCCTTAGCAACGGCTGAGGCTTTATCCAGTTCAGCAATGGCATAGGTCAAATCTAGTCCCACAAACTTGTGATTGGCATAGTCGTAAGCGGCTTTCCATGCACCAGCCGCTGCTGTACGTCTAAGCAGTTCGGCTACCGCTTTTTGCACTTTGGGCGGTATCATGGATAAATCAATCACCCGCGGTGGTTCGACGCTGCCGACAAGCGCATCATCGATAACGTCCGCTTCGTCGATACGACTGGCAGTGCCGTTAATCACGCTGCTGTCATTCATGTCGTCGATGCTTTTGCCATCCATTTCCTCGGCGGCGTATCCGCATTCCTCCGGAAAGGCTGAACGCAGAGAAGCCGCTTTACCGCACTTGGCCAACTGACCTTTGGGTCGCTTGATCCACATGGCAGTTGGCACTTGTGAGTTTTTGCCGCCGGCGGTGCTGTAGGCTTCTTGCCAATACACCTCTTCGGTAAATGCACAGCGCTTGCCGCCCACGATCCGGTACACCGTGACCGCCACCCATTCCGGGAAGGTTACGGTGACACTGGATTCCTGCCATTGGTCGTTGTCGTCCTTGTAGCGCCCGGTGAAGGTTTTGGTCACATCGGGCCCCCACACCGGTCTGTCCATCCCGGCCCAAAGACCGGTTCTGGATGCCGTGGTCTGGATTTCCATAATGGATGGCCAGACGGTTTCGACATTACGACCCAAGGCTGCACTCCACATCGGCACTACATGGACTGGTTTTTTGAAAATATCCAGCTTGCGGGCCTTGCAGTAATCCAGCGCCATCATGATGGCTTCTGGGGTTTTAGCGGTTGGGAAGGTCACGTCGGTGAGAACTTTCCAGGACTGCTCCGAAATGCCATAGACCTGATTTACATCGATGGGCATTGGCAGGTTGCGGGTTTTTACAGGATTATTGCTAGGTTGATTGCTCATGGCGTGTCTCCTTAAAGAATAGAGGACGCAATGCCCCGGTTGGGGAAAGACGTCCCCATCGGGTGGAATACCTAAACAGCGGATGCTGCCAGGCGGGTAAATTAAAGATCAATTTGAATAGCGGATAACAATGGCAAAGAGTTACTCAGAAAAACGGAATGTCATCGAAATCCTCATCCAAGCCGTCCTCATTTGCCGCAGATGGCGGTGTAGGGGATTGACTGGATTGGCGAGGAGCCCCGTTTTCATCAGCACGGTCCAGCATCTGTAACTCACGGACAACCACTTCCGTGCGGTAGCGTTTTTCGCCGTTTTTATCCCATTGCTGGGTGCGAAGACTGCCTTCCACATAGATCTTGCTGCCTTTGCGCAGATACTGCTCGGCGGTATCGGCCAGTTTTTTGAAAAACACCAACCGATGCCACTCGGTATGTTCTTGTTTGGCTTTGGCTTGGTCCTTCCAGACTTCACTGGTGGCCAAACGTATAGCCACCACCTTGCCGCCGCTATTGGGTAAATACCGAATATCCGGATCGGCGCCGAGTCGGCCCAGCAATATGACTTTGTTTACACCACGACTTGCCATGATGAAATCCTCCAATCGGCCGCGCCCGACAAGTGAGAAGTAAACCCACCTGCGCGGTGATGGGTTGGGTCCCGGAGGCATACTCCCCGGCAGGGGAATAGGCGTTCCCAAGACAGGGTTGAAAATTGATCAAACAACAGAAAACACATCAGGCTTGACGCACCTGACACGCCGATGAAAACCATCGACGCCGCTTAAAAACGGAACGCCGGTCGAAACCGGATCCAAGCTATCTGGAAAGACAGCATGAAGTGTGGGGAAGTGTTTTTGGCAAAAAATGAATGCTCAGAAAGATCAGGTAGGCTACGGCCAATAACACTTGGCGCCATTGAAGCAGAAATGTTTTGGTGTGCGCTTGCAGCTAATGTCGAATTCACCATTAGCTGCAAAAGGGATGAAAAAATCTTCGATTACTATCGGCGTCCATCCCACACTCATCAAGAATGCAAATGGCTGAAACTTCCGCCCCAGTAAAACCGGCTCGACTTGAAATAAGCCGGCCCGTATTCGAACGCACATTCAATATCAATAGCGAACAGGCGATTCGGGTCTTACGCAAAAGCTATGACAGGCTGATCAAGTCGCTGTATGCGATCGATGTGATTTTGCGCATCGTCGGCCAGGAGCAAGCTATTGATGAAATCGAGGCTATCGTCAGCACGATGATTTCCGATTGCGCCACGCAACTTCAGCAGGAAAAAGCTCGCCTGGAAAAACTTAAAGCCGACAACGGTATAACCGAAACGCCAACCTATACTCATCCAACCGAATTTGTCGCCCGCATCGCCTCGCCGCAGATTGCTCAGTTCGTCGAGCTGATTCGCTTACTCGATCAACTGATGATCGTCATGGATACCCTGTGGCTTTGCCAGGTCATCGACAATAAGCACTGTGTGGAAGCTCGGTATCATTGGCAGCAACGTTTACAGCGTCTGGCCAACCGGATTGTTGCCATAGAGCGGCAGGCGCATCGGGCGGCATATGCGCAAGGGCATGGTGAAGAGTTGCGGATTGCTCGCGAAGAATCCGGACTGCAGGATAAGCCGGAAACCATCTCCGAAGACGAATCAGTTGCGGATGAAAGCGATTCACCTACAAAGGCCGATGAGGCCGGTGCCTGATGGCAACCAAACCGGCGGAAATTTGCTTGATGGTGCAATTATCTGATCAGGAAGCGTGTGACTTGGCGCAATTCTTAAAGCGGGTTGGTTATTCAGATTTTCGAGGCAATGCTGTCGACGATGAAGAAGCGTACCGGATGCAAAATGTTGCTGAAAAAATCAGACAGACACTCAATCAGTTTGGCTACGACCCTCGTTAATTTTACTAAATAACTAGCTTCCAATTTGTCGTAATAACTGATGACTTGAATTCGCATATCTAGCCCTCATCATCTTTTTTTTAAGGAGGGCAAAGATGGCTCATGCACAAACCCAGTTTGAAAATTTTCATAGCAAGATCCTGCTTGGTTATGACGAAAGTTCTGTTTTACGTGATCGACGCGAAACTTTGCTGAATGATTTAAAAAACAATATCAGCAAAGTTGCCCCTAAATACGAGACTTTTAATCAGGGCAGTTATGCTTTATATACGGGTATCACTCCCATTGCCGGCGATCCCGATATGGACATTGGGGTGATTTTCGAATGCGCCCCTGAAGATTACCCTGATCCGCTGACTTTAAAAAAATATGTTAGAGATGCTTTAACTCGTCACAATCGTACTGTCAAAATTCGTCGCCCTTGCGTCACCGTTACCTACTTCAAGGATGGGGAGGCTACACATCATATTGACTTGGCCGTTTACTGTGTTAATGGCAATGACCAAACCCAGCTCGCTCGCTGCAGAGAAACTGATGCAAAGGAAGATCGGGTATGGGAACCATCCGAAGCTCGCGAACTCACAAGCAAAATTATTGATCAGTTTAAAGATAATGATCGTCAACAATTTCGCCGAGTAGTTCGTGCTTTAAAACGTTGGCGCGACAATAAAATTGGTCACAAAAATGTTCCTAGCATTGGATTAACCGTCGCTGCTTATAACTGGTTCTCGCCCAAATACGACAGTGTTGACGGTAAACCTCGTGATCTAATTGCAATGCGGGATTTAATAAACCAGATGCTCGCTAATTGGGGGTTATCTCGCTTAGTCGTTAAATTGCCGGTAGCTCCTTATTGCGACCTTTTCGAACGGATGAGCGATACGCAAATGAAGGATTTCAAAGAACGATTGGAAACTTTGCGAAATGCTTTGAACGAAGCTGAAAGTCAGCCTGATACTCATGAAGCATGCAAGATTTTGCAAAAGCAGTTTGGGGATGATTTTCCAGTACCTGAAAAATCGAGCACTACTAAAAAGACTTCATCGGGTGTGAGCGTTTCGGGCAGATCGGCTTGACATCGGAGCAGAAACGATTTGCTGGCAGTGTTGCGTGCGCTTTGGCTGAGCTTTGCGCAACGCAAATTAGCTTCAGGCTTTCTAACACTCAGCCGGTTTGGCAGTTTGAATTATCAGATGGCGATTATGTATGGCCGCTAGAACTATGTCCGGCCGGTTGGGATTTTTTTCGTCTGCCTTCAGTAAACTGGTTAACCAGTTTGCCCGTTTGGGGATGGCCTCATATAAGTGGCAGTGGTGATGTTTGCGTTAGTGATCGGGAGGGACTTGACTATGACCCTAACGACATCACGGGGGTACTAAGCTGGCTGTTAGCCGAGGTCACAAGATTGCTGCGTGAATTTCACGGAATGTCGAGCAGTGAACGTCTCTCCCTGTTTGCCGATGAACTTGAAGGCTATCTAAAAAATCTTGGTGCCCGATTTGCGCAGCTCGATGAGCAATTATCAGCAAATCAAGCTGTCTATGCTGAAGTCCATAATCAAAAATTGGGTCTTAAGACCGTACCTATCCTTCGTCGAGTGAATACAGGTTCAACTGCTTTGGTGAACTGCCAGCAGGTTCGTATTGGTTTACTAGATGTTTCCATTCATCAACTACCACCTCTCAAATCAGAGCTCGATGCCAATTGGTGGCAGCAATTTTTGAGTTGTCTTGATGAATCGCAACATGTGATTGCCACCTCACCAAAACATCGAGGACTTGTCCTGCGCGTAGCTAACAACTATGGCCACGCGTTGTTAACAATGTATTGGGGAAACCGAAGTGACAAGAAACCATGGGGAGCCACTGTCTATCTTTTGCAACGACAAGATCGCGATTATCTGATTTGCCGGACTGGTGGATCGGTTCTTGATCGTCATGTATTGGTCGCGGGAGTCGGCGCTATTGGTTCTCGAGTCGCTGAACATTTGGTACTGGCCGGCGTTTCCAAACTTACGTTGGTAGATCAAGACATGTTTACTGCTGATAATCTTGGCCGCCACGTTCTCGGCAAAGACGCAATCTCAAAGAAGAAAGTTGAGGCATTAGCATGTGTCTTGGCAGAACGCATGCCAGGCATCGATATTGTCCCGGAAGCCACGGATATTCAACGTCTGATTGATAAAGGTATTCCCGCCAATGTCGACACAATCGTGTTGGCAACCGGGAATGCTCCTCTCGAACGAGCAATTGTACGCCAGGCATATCGAGAACAGTGGAGCGTGCTCATTGTCTCTACCAGTGTTGAGGCAGTAGGACTTGGCGGACACGTGATAGCCATGCGCCCAGGTACTGCTGGCTGTTTGGACTGCCTCTATATTGATCCGGAAACACAACAACCAATACCAAGTATGCGAACAGCTTTAATCAAGCCTGGACAGGTTGTGACCCGACAGTTGACGGGCTGCGGGGCTTTCACGCCATACACAGCCATTGATGCAACGCGCACAGCGTTAATCGCCGCTGAACATGTCATAAACCAAATGCTTGGTTATTCCCGTTGGGTGGGCGGTACGACGCAGGCCACTAATGCCAATATTAGCCCCTCAGACACCTACTGGGCGCTGAGGTCTCAGCGTATTCCTACATTCCTGTCGTCATCAGATTTCACACACCCGGAGTGCCCATGTTGCAGCGTTTGAGTACCGGGCATATCGTTTGGCGTCTCGACGAAAGTTGTTCAGGTTCGTTGTCCCCGAAACTGATCGCTCTGCTGTCTAACTGGGCTCAGCATTCATTATGGTCGAGAGAGGCCGGTGGGCTATTGTTAGGATTTATCGACAACGAAACGGAAGGCTTGTTGGGCGAATTCGCGACGACTCCAGGCCGAGGAGATCGCCGTAGCCGCACCAGTTTTTATCGTGGACCACGCCATCAACAAGAAGCGATTGAATGGAATCGCGTTACGGATGGACGGGGCACCCAGCTTGGATTGTGGCATACACATCCTGAACTTGACCCAACGCCCTCGCCAACTGATTTAGAAGATTGTCGTAATGTTTTGGCGACCGGTAAATTTGCTGTTGATGGAATCCTTTATTTAATTGTTGGCACGCGCAGTATAGGTTGTTGGTTTGCCAAATCTGGTTCCCCTTTAGTTTTGCTTGGAAATTTCACCCCATGAATAAAATAATTCATCGAATTTTGGACATAGTGGAACTGTTATTTCGACAATCGCCTGCAGGGACACTTATGACCTCTGGTGTTTTTCTTATGTCCGCAGGTCCAAACCTGGCCATTACGCTAAGTTTTGCCGTACAAGCCTCTGAGCAGGAGTATCTAAAAGGCCAATTAGCAACGACGGATAACGAATGGTGGATTACCGCTAGTTGTATGGTTATTGGTGCTTTACTGATTGTTGTAGGACTATGGTTCTCGTGGCAACTTTTCCAGGATCAACGCCGCAAGCGAGTTATTGCTATTGAGTTACGCGGACTGACCCAGTCGGTTGATACTCCCCTTGAATCAGCAATTCCGCGCCGTGTGTTGGGCGCGCGTCATGCACTGTTAATCGATGTTCGAAATCAAATTGACGGTACTAAAACCCAGCGACAAGCAGCGATTGATTTAGTAAATCTTCTACCGCAACAACTCAAACTTGCAAAAGATGGGCGCGATCGAAATGACCTTGCTGTTTATGCGTGCGGGCTCGCGCCAGTACCTGTTTTGTTTCTAGCCGGCACATTGCTTGCCTCCGAAAGCGCAATCAATTGGATGGATTGGGATCGCAAAGAATTGCGCTGGATTTCACCGAACGATGGAACCGATGTCGGTGAATTAGCGCCCGTTGATTTTTCATCTGTCAACGGCGACGAGATAGTCTGCGCTATGTCCATTTCATATCCAATAGACAGGAACGAATTGACTGTATCGTTTCCTAATTTGCCGATTCTTGAATTGAAATTAGACGGTGCCTATCCAGGCCGAGTTATTAGCGAAGCTTCGATTCAAAACATCATGCAGCAATTCATGCAGGCAATTGCCGCAATGCAAGGAATGGGGATTCGAAAAATCCATCTGGCTCTGGCTGCGCCTAGCGTACTAACGATGCGATTAGGAAGTTGTTATGCTCCACGGAATATGCCAGTAATGATCGTCTACCAATATCAACGCGCACAAACCGAAAATCCTTATCCTTGGGGAATTGAGATGCCAAATTCGGATCGGTTTTCTGGTTTGTTGGTAGAACAGAATCGGGGGTTCAGTTAAGTCATTCTGGCGGAATATTGTTTTGATATGGCTTACCAAGGACGCGTTCCAGCAAACTATCAGTTGGCATCTCGCCATACCTGCTTTTTAGGCGATCTCGAAGTTTCATTAAGCGCAAATTTGCAGTGCCAACCAATTGGCTGAATGTGGTTGCTCTAACACGACCATATTCTCCCCGTATTGAATCACTAACCTTCTTGTCTGTTGCTAGTCCTTTTACAATGGTTTCCCCAACCACCCAGGCGCAAATATACGGTGAGCCACTGATGAATCCAGAGTTTGCAATGTCTTGCACATAGCCATCGGCTTGATTGACTTCATTTCTGGTTATAGAAAACCCGCCTTTTTTAAGCTCAATGACTAGAATGTTTTGAATGCGAGAAACCGTTGGATCGGCAACATCAAAGGATTCGATCCCCGTCAGCTGAACAGTGGTTTTATCAGGCAAAACGACAATATCTGGACGTTTTTTGGAATTGTCGAATTCGGCGTCTGGATTTTTAAAAAGTTCTCTAGCTACCGTCTGCAAACTGACATTTGAGCAATACTCTTCCGATTCGAATTCAGGGCCAAACAGCCAGCGTGAGCGAAGTACCAACGGATGTAATGTATGCAGTTCATCGGTATTTGGATCGCCTGAAATTCTTCTGATCGTCTCAATAACGCTTAAACGACTGTCTATTTCATCGAGAACTCGTAGCGCGTCTTTAACTGACCACTCGTCGAGCAGTCGGTCGAGGCTATCAATGTCATCGGCCGGCAGAGCCGACAGTTTTTGCAGTAGCGCCGCGCCACTCTTGGTTTTTTCCAGGTTAATGACAGCATTCACTGCTGTGGCGAGAAAGTCCGGGGATACCGTTGGATGAGCCTGAGCAATCGCTTTGGTAAACTCAGTAACTTCATATTGAGCTCCTCTACCTAAACCGGCAAGTTCCAGTCGATTTTCAGTAAGAGCATCTTCCAAGGATTCTTCAATAACTTCAGCGGCAATGGATGCTGCCACTTCAATAATGCATGCAGTGGTCTTTTTGAACAGCTCATGTACTCGTTCACTTTTCTTGAAGCTGGTCCAATCCGGCTCCACTTCGCTTTCGAATCCGTGAGTATCGACAATCACCTTGTAGCGGCGAGCGAAACGGGTGCGGCCATCAAAACTATGGATTTGGCCAACTGTCCAGGATGGAGTGCCGACCAGCCGATGCTTCACCCAAAATGCAACGCCTTGATGAACCGATGAATGATTTACACATGTAGAGTCGATAACGATCACCGTAGCCGTATTGCCGCCGCCAAAATCAATCTCGGTTCTGCTGGCGATACCCTCAATGTCCTGCATGGGGCGAACAATGCCATTAACGCGAATTTCGAACTCGGGATCGTGAATAAATCTGGCGGCAAGCACCGTCAAGATTTCTTCAGGGTCGGGAAGATGTCGTTCAACTCGTACGATAAGGCGGGTGCCGCTGCCGTTCCGGCTTCCTACTTCTTTGTTGCGTAATACAAAGGGGCTTGGGCCGGACTCCGTGCCGACAAGAAAAGTGCTTAAGGCTCCGTCCCGCCAAGTCTCAACTTGGTATTCATCGCCAAAACAGAGCAAACCATGTCGCCCAACGCCGTTACGGCCATAGGCTTTACGTTGACGAGCAGAGCGTCCAGCCGGAAATTCAACATCCTCGCCTTGATGTTTTAGACGGTCATAACGCAATGTCATCCAGCGTTTACTGAATTGCGCCGCAGTCATGCCGTGACCATCATCCTGTACCGTCAAGTTGTCTCCGACTTTTTCCGGTATTTGAATGTCAACGCGCGATGCACCGGCATCCCAGGCATTGGCAACCAATTCAGTGAGCGCGACTTGCGGCACATGGGCAACTGAACCGAGTTCTCGGAGAAGATAATCCTCTTCAAATAGCGAATTTTGCAAAGAGTCATCAGCCATGTTGGTGGCCCTCGGATGAAAATATGCGTTCTAACGTAGCTGGAATCAGTGCTTGATTGGCTTCGCGGATTGCCTTGTGCGATGTCTTTAGTTGTTGAACACGCCGATGCATTTCGCGGATTTTGAGTTGTGTCGACATGGGGGGAACTGGCATTTCGTAGTTCAAAAATGCCGACGGTTGAAGCCTGCGACGACGGACATTAGTGCCTCCGCTTATTCCTGCCAGTTCTGGCCAGACTGATGGCGTACGAAAGTAAATGTCGATTATCTCCGGCAAGACGGCATCAGTATCGATAGTGAACACCGGAAATTCGGGGGATACCACCATGCCATCACAAGCTTGGGGAACTACGCCAAGCGCGCCTTCCCATGCCATAAGTTTGGGGTAAATAAAGTCGCCTGTCTTTACGGTAGATAGTCGCGGATAGGCAAACTCGCTTCCGGCTTTATTGACACTGGCAAACACGCCGCGCCCGAACGAATATACCCCGGCGAATTGATAATTTTCTAATTGATCTACTACGATGTCAGTTTGTCGTAACGATACCAGTGCTGACATTTTGCGTTTGGTAATACCTTTTTCGGAAGGTGAAAAAATATAGTTGCGAATCAATGCTTCGGCATCGGTTTCCATTGCATCCAGATGTTCATTGACTTGCCGTACTTTTTCCGCCAATTGATCTAGGCGGGCAACGATGCACTGTTGTTCGTCAATTGTAGGCAATGGAATATTCAGGCTCAAAAACTGAGCTGGCGATACCGACTCACGTCGCGCGCCCATGCCTTTGGCTTTTCCCTGTAGTTGTGCCCAAACTGCTTCCCTTTTGCAATACCAATCGAGGTAACGAGTATTGAGCCGATCCGGATTCGCTCTAAAAGTTGGAAATACAGGCGATAAAAACCATCCATCAAATTCTTCTGGGATTCGAGCAATAGCGCCTTCCCAGGCCTTGGGCGAACTGATAACAAAATCCCCAGCATTCAAGCGGTGAAAGCGTTTATAGGTTGTGTCCAGTGGAGAAATAGGTTCTCGTTTGAATAGGCCTCTGGCAAAACCGTAAACACCAGCAAGATTGACCGTTTCCAGTTCAGCACTTTCAACAGCATCAATTTGAGTATGTAATACCTCGCCAAGTTCGACCGATGGCCACCGACTCATGCTTCACCTTCATTTTTCGAGCCGACCAACCGCCGTGTCTCCAATTCAATCCGCGACCGCTCCAATTCCTCCGCCAACAGCTTTTCATCCGGCAGCACGGTTTGATATTCGGCGGCCAGTACCTTGTTCGGCAGGTTGTCCAAGGCGTAATGCGCTTCCGCGGCGCCTTTGGCGGCGCAGAGTATCAATCCCACCGGCGGGTTTTCGCCGGGTTTCATCCAGTGTTCGCGGGCGTAATTCAGGTACAGATGCATCTGGCCGGCGTCGGCATAGCTGAACTTGCCGACCTTAAGGTCGATCACTACCAGACATTTCAGGCGGCGATGGAAAAACAGCAAGTCGATGCGAAACCAGGTATCGTCGAGCCGCAAGCGGCGCTGGCGACCGACAAAGGCAAAGTCATCCCCTAGTTCCAGCAGAAAGTCGGCCAAATGCTGAATCAGCGCGTCTTCGAGATCGGATTCCGAGTATTGGTCTTTCAGGTTAAGAAATTCAAGTACGAACGGATCCTTGATGGCTTGTTCCGGCGTGATGGCGTCATCCGGTTCGGCGTGTTCCGCTTGCGCCAACATCGCCACTTTGTTTTTGGATAACGCGGTGCGCTCGTAAAACTGGCTGTTGATCTGCCGATCCAGTTGCCTCACCGTCCAGCCGCAACGCAGGGCTTCGGTTTCGTAGAAGCCGCGCGCTTCCGGTTTTTTGACAGAAAGCAAGCGCACGTAAGCCGACCAGGGCAGCGGGAAGGCTTCGGCCAAGGTTGCGAGAGTGAGTAATTGTCCAGACGTTGTCTGGATAATTGGCGTTGAGGAAGATTCTGCAGACAGTGTCTGCAGAATGGGTGACATGAAAGATGGCGCAGACAGTGTCTGCGTATTTCGGGAAGAAATGCCAGATACTGTCTGGCAAATTTGCTCTAACGGCCAAGCCAGATAAAACGCCCGCATTTGCTGGAGATTACGAACGCTAAAACCCCGGCCAAAACGATTGGTCAAATCGAGAGCAAGACGTTCAGTCAAGGCTTCGCCATACGCGGCGCGATCGTCACCGCCTTGTTCGAATTCGACAATGCGGCGGCCAATTTCCCAATAACTGGCCGTCATTAAGGCATTGACGCTACGGGCGGCGGCGCGGCGAGCGTTTTCCAGTAACGCGACAATGTCGGTATGAATGTCGCCGTAAGCGCTGGGCAAATGACTGGATTCGCTCATTGTTCCACCTCATGTACCAAGATTTCGATCTCGCCCAATAAACGCATCACTTCGGTTTCGTGACTGCGCATGCTGGCAATTAGGTCTTTGGGATCGGCATGTTCCAGGCCAGCTTTGGCATGGGGATTCTTTTGGTCGAGATTATAAATCGGCCAGTACAGCGCATCGCCTTCGCTTTGCGCGGCTTTGGCGGCGGCCTCGTGGACTTGTTGCCTGGCTTTCAGGTCGCGTAGCTGGCTTTGCAGTGCGGCTTTGTCGCCATTGCCGGCGGCGGATACGGCTTGTTCCAGTTCGCGAATCTGTTTGCCCAAGGCCAGCGCTGCTGAGCGATTGCTTTCGGCGCGTTGCCAATGCGGTTCGGCAGCGGCTAAGGCTTCCGCACGTTTGCCGGCAAAGTCGACTTTCCAGGCGTGCGGGGTTTCCTCGCGATTGTGCCACCAGTTTAAGGCCGTTTCCAGTTCCTCGAATTGCAAGGGTGCGGTTTTGCTGTATTTCTTGCGGCCTTCCGGTAGCGGTTGTTCGTAATACCAGATGGTTTCGGTGGGGCCTCCACGTTCGAAAAACAACAGGTTGGCCGGAATATCGGTATAGGGTGCGAACACGCCTTGTGGCAGGCGCACGATGGTATGCAGGTTGAATTCCTTGAGTAGCTCTTCCTTGATGGTGGCGCAAACGCCATCGCCAAATAAAGTGCCGTTGGGCACGACCACGGCGGCGCGACCGCCACGTTCCGCGCCGAAACCCGCATAACGCAATTTGCGCATGATGAACTGCAGGAACAGCAAAGCGGTTTCGGCAGTTTGCATGTTGGCCGGAAAATTGGCTTTGATGCTGGCTTCTTCCTCGCCGCCGAACGGCGGGTTGGTCAGAATCACATCGACGCGTTCGCTATGGCCGATTTCAGTGACGCGGCGTTCCAAGGTGTTACCGTAAGCAATCTGTGGGGCTTCCAAACCGTGCAATAGCAAGTTCATCTGCACCAGCATGTAAGGCAGCGGTTTGGCTTCCTGGCCGAATAGGCTTTCGCGCTGGAGGGTGCGACGGTCGTCAGGCGTAACAACTTGTTGGAGCAAGTGATCGTAAGCTTCGACCAGAAACCCGCCGGTGCCGCAGGCCGGATCGAGCACGGTTTCGCCGAGTTTGGGATCGGAGACCTGGACCATGAAACGTACGACCGGGCGCGGGGTATAGAATTCGCCGGAATCGCCAGCCGCATCGCGCATTTCCCGCAGCATGGATTCGTACAGATGCGATAGGGTGTGAATCTCTTCGCTGCTGTTGAAATGAATGCCGTTGATCTTGTTGATGATGTCCCGCAATAAAAAGCCGCTGACCATGCGGTTTTGCACGCCTTTGAACACGTTGGCGATGACTTCACGCTGACTGCCTTTTTCGCCTTCGCCGGCTAGTCCGCGCAGATAGGCAAACAAACCTTTGCCTCGCTGGCCATCCGGGCGGATGGTTTCGTCCTGGTTGATGAAAGACAATAAGTCCTCGCCGGTGACACCGTCTTCCCGTGCAGCCCAATCTCGCCAGCGATAAGGCGATTCGACGATGCCTTGATAGCGTTTGCCGTCCAGCTCGGCTTCCTGTTCGTGGAGGAGCTCCAGATCGTCGAGGAATTTCAGAAACATGACCCAGGTGAGCAGTGGCAAGCGGTCGACATCGCCGTTCAAGCCTTTGTCTTTTCGCAGGATGTCGCGCGCCGATTTAATCAATGCGGACAGTTGTTGTGCGGTGGTTAGCTGAGTAGTTACGGTTTTTCTAGGGTTGGCCATGCAAAGAATGAATAATTATTGGTAGATGGCGGACTGCAATTGCGACACAGCCGCTTTCAGGCCCTGAATGCCGCCGAAATGGCGGTTGGCGATTTCCGTGGGGGTGCCGAATTGTTCGAACGGCTGGACTTTCATCAATTCGGATAAGGCATTGAATTGGCTAATGCCGCGCTCGATGTATTTATCCAGCATTAGAGCGAGGATTTCACGGGCTGTTTCGCTGTGCTGACTGAACAGATTATGAGCCGATTTACGGGCTTGCTCGGCACGTTGCCGGCGGGTCAACAAAGGCGCATTCCAAGCCAGATTGCAAAGCAAATCGAAGGGATCGGCATCCGGCAAGTCGGACGATGCGGCGAGTTCTTCGAAGCTGATGCCGCGTTCGGTGAGTTCGCGTAGTAAGTCGCTACGAGTATCCGGGTTGGCCCAGTCGCGCTGGAATTCCTGGCTGCCTGGGTACATCGAACGCACCGCGCGACCGGAATATTCGGTGTAGCGCACGACCTGCAATTTTTTGCCGTCGGTATCCAGATCGTAGACCAGATGGCCGATGACTTCGACTGTGCCGCCATCGACATAGAATTTACGCGGTTCCTGCGGCGGATCGGTGATGATTTCGCCTTCGCCGTCAGTAGGGTTGTCGTCGTCCGGTTGGTATTCACTCGGTGTTTCCTGGACTTCGTCCTCGATGGTATCGACAATTTCGCCTTCTTCATCAATCGTGACTTCTTCAATACGCGCCGGATCGCCGTCAAAGTCGGGGTCGGCGAAATGCCGTGTCGCCGTTCCGGTGAAATCGATGATGTTGAAATATTCCTTGCCGTAATCGACCTTCAGGCGCGTGCCGCGGCCAACGATTTGCTTGAATTCAGAACGTGAGCCCACCACGCGAGCCAACACCACGTTTTTCACCATCTCGGCATCGACGCCGGTGGTGAGCAGTTGCGAGGTGGTCAGGATGGCAGGCGTAGGTTTGTCCACATCTTGGAAATGCGCGAGGTGCGTCAGACCGATAGCGCCTTCGTCGGCGGTGACGCGGCAGACGTAATCGGGATATTGCTTGACCAAGTCGCTATTCAGATTGAGCAGTTCCTGGCGCATTTCCGAGGCGTGTTCCTGATCGACGCAAAACACCAAGGTTTTAGCGAAACGGTCGGTACCTTTCAAAAAATCGGTAAGGTGTTTGGCCATGGCACGAGTTCTGGCCCGCAAGGCAATCACGCGTTCAAAATCCTTGGTCTGATATTCGTCATCGGGTACCGGTCTGCCGTAGCGATCGAGCTCATCTTTGGAAGGTCGCCAGCCAGCGGCATCGACGGTGGTAATCACGCGATGCACCCGATAAGGCGCCAGGAAGCCATCTTCGATGCCTTGACGCAGGCTGTAGGTGTAGACCGGGTTGCCGAAATATTCGTAGCTATCGCGAGAATCTTCCCGGAGCGGTGTCGCTGTCATGCCGACTTGAACCGCTGGTTGGAAATAATCCAGTACCGATCGCCAGCTACTGTCGTTGCGACTAGAGCCGCGATGACATTCGTCGATGATGATCAAATCGAAAAAGTCAGGCCGGTACTGACGAAATACATCGCTATAAGGATTGGTCAGTGCCTGATAGATGCCGAAATACATTTCCCGGCCCTGGCTGACATCGTTGCCGGAAATCTTGAAACGGGCATCGCCGAACGGGGCAAACATCTTGGCCATGGGGTCGTCGACCAGAATGTTGCGGTCGGCGAGGAATAGTATTTTGGGACGACGATATTCACCTGTTCTATTCCAGCGACTATTCCACAACTTCCAGCACAGTTGAAACGCCACGCAAGTTTTACCCGTGCCAGTAGCCATGGTGGCCAGGATACGATTTTGTCCGTGTAAAATCGCTTCGATGATGCGGTTGATGGCAATAACCTGGTAATAGCGGGGAATCTTGCCCGACACCAAATTAAACGGTTCCAGCAATTGGTTACTGGCCGTTTCAGAAAGCGAAGAGGAGACGGTTAGGCGGTGCCAGAGGTCATCAGGACTGGGGTATTGATCAATTACACGTTCAGTACCTGTCGTGTAATCGATTTCGATAATGTGCCGACCATTGGTGGCATAAGCGAATTTAAGCCCAAGAATTTCTGCATACTCGCGCGCTTGTTGTACGCCGGTTTCGGCGGGAAAGGCGATGCTTTTAACCTCAACGACTGCCAGCGGGAAATCGCGTCGGTAATAAAGCAGATAATCGGCGCGCTTCTGTTGGCCGCGACGGACTTTACCACCAGTGACAAAAATCCGGCCATTGGTGAAACTGCGTTGTTCGCCGATTGAATGGGGCGAGACTGACCAGCCTGCATTAACCAATTTTGGGGTAACAAATTCGCGACTGGTATCGGCCTCGGTCATGATCATATCGCGTTTGTTGTCCTTATCCATTCATGCTGTCCTAATCTGGTTATCTAGTGGTGATTATGCGTGAATAGTTAAATGATGGGATATTAGCAGTCATGGTGCGTGCCTTACGAGCAATAATTATTTCGGAAAAAATAGTACGTCATCGATTTTGGCCCACAGTTTATCGGTGGCATACTATCAAATGCCGTACCAGGCCCCAACTTTACATCTATTGAATTAAAACAATATAAGAAAGAAAAAAAGGAACACACATGAACAAATCCGATCTCATCGACGCCATCGCCAGCCATGCTAACCTCACGAAAGCCGACGCCGGTCGGGCATTGGATGGCATTACCCAATCTATACAGTCAGCTCTCAAATCGGGTGATTCAGTGGCACTGGTGGGCTTTGGCACCTTTGAAGTGAAAGAACGCGCAGAGCGTACTGGCCGCAATCCACAAACGGGCGCTGCGATTACGATTGCCGCAGCCAAATTGCCATCCTTCAAAGCCGGTAAAGGCCTGAAAGACGCGGTTCAATAAGTTTTCGGCCGCCTTTATTGCGGACCCATGCCCCAGCCTTCCATTTCCGACTGCCGTTTGACCGTGGGCACGTCCAATTCGGTCATCCGGCCTTGGGTGCGGGTCAAGGTATCTTGGCGTGAGGTCGTGGCGGCGCCGTATTTTTGTGGATTGAGTCGGCTGCCAGTACCGGTCAGTTGATCGAGATTCAGCATGGAGGCTGCATTGGCGTCTGTCGGTAAATGCCCGGTCTGCGCCAGAATGCCCAGCCATTCGTCCAGATTGACCTGAGTCCAATCGACTCGATCCAGATCCGACACTTTAATCCCTGTACAGACAGGACTTTCAGGTGTACCAAAATCCATCCCCAATTGTGGTTTGATTTGTTCGTTGAGGATACGGGCTAGCGGCGAGTTGTAACAGCAGTAACTTTCCTTACGAACCAGACAAAGTCCTGCCACCTTGCTTTCGCAGACTGTACCCAAGTCGGTACAGACTTTAAGCTGCTTTTTCGCGGCCAGTTCGTACTCTGCTTGTTCGCAGGCGTATACGATCTGGATAATCATGATGATGATCATGACCACGGTATAAGCCGTCATCAAGGTACTGAGCATTTCGCCTGCCACGGCTGCGCCGCCGCCCAGTTCGACACCGCCGGATTCAGCAGCCGGCGTTAAATTGCCGGCCGAATCGAAAGCCGCTTGCCCGCCGGCACTGAACAAGGCATTACCCGCAGCCTCGCCAAAGGTATTGCCGATCCATTCCGCCACCGATTTCATCAGTTCACCTTTCAGCGAGTCCAGCAAACCTTGTGAGGCAACGTCTGAGGTACTGAGCATATCGGTGCCGACCAAGTCATTTACGCCCGAGGCAAAGTCTGCCTGAAAGCTATTCCAGGCATCGCCGGCCAGCGTAAATGGCGTGCGCATGGTTTCCCAGGCACCGCGGACGATGGAGGTGCTGTCCATGGTCATGACGGCATTGTCCAGTTGGCTGGTCGCCAACAGCAGATCGATATAGCGTCCCAACCCCATGGCACCCTCAGGCGTTTCGCAGCAATCCACCAAGCTGAGCGCGCCGCCGACCATCTTGCAACTGGCAGGTTTTCCTTGAAACACCTGGCAAGTTGTCGGATCCTTTTGCTGAAGATCGACGTTGGCATAATCGCAATGTAAATCCATGGCCATTTGCTGTGCGCTATTCAATAATGCTACCGCTTTGTTGAAATCCTGACTCTGGGTGCGATTCACGGTAATGCAGTCTTCTCCCATACAGCGAACAGGCCCCGCGCATTGCTGCTGGGTATTGCTTTGGATGCCGGGAATGCCGACAGACTGGCCGCAGTCATAGGTATCAATGCTGTCCCAGCAGGTGCCCGATGCAAGAACATCAAGACATTGGCTTTTGATGAATGAGCAACCTTGAGTCTCCAAGGTTTCACAACTCTTGGCGGGAACACCGTTGGCAGGCGGCTCCAAGCAATGCGTGCCGGCCGTATCGGTCCAGCATTGACCGTATTGATTGAGATCGCATTGCCCGGCCGCATCAATGCGCATGCAGGTATTGCGAATGCCGGTTGAGCTGGCAACCGGTGCTTGTGCCAAATCGGAACCACAGACCATGACTTGCGAAGTCGAGTCGACATAACAACCAGTGGCATTGGCTGGGTCATTGCTGCAACTCAACTGACTACCGGCCTGGCAGATGCCGTCAGTAATGGCGTTGGCCAGATTCTGGCAATTTGGGCCGCTCCAGCTCCATTGATCCTGGGTGATCAGTTTCGACAAATCATAGCGTAGCCGAATCCTGGAATAACCTTCGCCATTTCCACCGACCATGGTTTCCTGTTTGAAGACTTTGTTGCCCGTGCTGTTGAAAGCATAGGTGACATCGCGGTTGGGATGATCGACCCAGCTATTACTCAGTTCGCAAGAGCCACCCCAGCCGGTCGAACCGGTGTAAATCAGATTGCCGCCGTAATAGACGCGGGCATGGTCATCGAATTCGACGTCTTCCAATGTGGCACTAATGATGGCTTCCGGATGCAGGACGTTGTAGGTCACTTCCCAGTTGAATATGCTGCAACCGGCCGACCAGTAATTATCGCCGACGCGGCCCACGTACAAATCCATGCAGCCGGATCCACAACTGGACATGCCGCCGTTTCCGGATACAAAACTGAGTAGGGTCTTTACGTTGACTTGGTGTGTCGCCGTACAACTTTGCGGCACCGTCGGTTGGCGCAGACACAATTGATAGTCGGGGATACGGACCGAATGACTGGTCTCGGTTTGAGTCGTCACGGTGGTACAGTCCGAAAATGACTGCGCCCAGGGCGTGAAATTGGCAAACACCTGATCGCCGGTATTCCAGACTGCATCGTTGTGTAAATCTGGATGCGACTGGTGGGCGTTATCTATCAGCGTGCGGTAGGCTTCGCCGGTGAAACTGCTTTCGCCGTTCAAGGTGGTTTGGGCATTCAAGCCTGCGGCGATGGTACCGGGATTGTTGCCATAGAGATTAGCGAAATCGCTGGTCATGGTGGTCGAACTGTTGGTATCCGGAAATAGCGTGCCGATCGAAAGCGCGGTTTCCTGCGGAGTGCCTGGATTCAACGTCAGCGACCCGCTGCCGGTATCGATTGGAAATTCAAACCCGCCGATAATCTGTTGGCCGAGTCGTTGCCCGTCGCTACCAGCCGCCTGTATCGCATCAGCCCATGACACGCCAAACGGCGTCCATGCCATCGTCACGCATAAAACTGCGGACAGTGCTTGCGTAAACCGGCGCTGCGGCTCGAATAATGTCCTGATATGCATCACAACCCCACACAGCAATCCTGCCAACGCCACAGCAGGTAAAGATGATCTTCACCAGGGCCCGGAAAGGTTCGTCCTGCGCCCCACTTGAACGTCGTCTCGCCAATGACATGATTGGATTCGGTTTCCGCGACCGGATAAAACATCGACAGCCGGTATTGGGATTTGGGGATGAATGGGTAAATTGAGCCGCCGCACAGTGACTCGTTACCGGAGGTTTTCCAGGCTAGGCCGCGGCGATGCAAAGCGGCGGTGGCTCGTGTGGCCAGCAAACTGGTAATGCGGGGATCAGTGCCGTAACTGGTCGGCGAAATGCCGGAAAGTGGATACATATGCCCCCAAGCACCGGCACACCAGAACAAGGCATCCAAAGGATTACCGGTAGCCGCTGCCGCGGCATCGGAGACACACGCTGAAATCGCCACCGGATTGGCAAACAAAGCTGTTTCCGGACTGGTAAAGAACGCCAGTAAATCGTTATTCCAGGTGGGATCGAGTTCGGAGACATACAGCAAATCAAAATCCCGGTAGCCGTCACTGTTGCAACGGCCATCCCAGAACAGATCCAGCATGATCGTTAGCGGAAAGGCAAAGTAGTGGTAATTGAAAAACGACATCTCACTGGCATCGAAGTCGGCCTTGCCGGTGGTCGCAATCAAACGCACATTAGACGCACTAAACTTATGACCGCCCAATGCTGGTGAACACCATGGATTGCGGACAATTTCAATCAAACGGGCTGGATTCCATAAACCCATGGTCATCCCCAGTTCTGGTATGCCCATCGGATCGGTGCAGAAGCAAAACTTCTCATCGGTGGCGATACTGGGTACATTGCCACCGCCCAATGAGGCGCCGGCCGCACGAATCGGAAACAGGCAGCTCCAGCAAATATCCGTGACCAGTTTGCCAGACCACAGCTCTGCATCGGCACAGAGCGAATCGGTTGCTCTGGTCGTGGTGTCGGCATGAAGATTGGTTACCAGGGACATGAGCAGCCAAAAAGCCCAAGGGAAAAACAGGCAATTCATGACCGCTCTCCCGCCGAAGTCGGCAGTTTTCGTTCGCGAACCACTAGACGATTGCCTTTCTGCTCGACCAGACTCGGTACGTGCTGTAATTGAAATCGGCTACGCACGTCTGGCGTCAACAAGTACACCGATGAATTCAGTGATGTTTCCAAGGCTCTCAAATTGGCCCAACCGTCATGGCTCGAAACAGACGTGGCCAGATACATCACGCGGGCTTTTTTGTCCAGGCATGACAATTGGTGAACCCATTGGACTTGAGCGGTTTCGGTAGCGTCAAACACCACCAGGCATAAGCCGAACGGCATTTTGTCCAAGGGGTTGACGGTTTGTCCGGCCCGGACAATGAGTTGCCCATTCGGCGCAGTCAGATTGCGCGGCGCGGTGACAGTCATATCGATTACTCGCTCACGATCTTCCAACGCGACTGGCAACACTTCGAATTTTTGCTGATCCCAGAAACGGGCGATGGCCTGTTGTTGCTTTTGTCGCCAATCGATCGCAGCCATCCGTCGTTTGATTTCTTCGAGCAGATCGATTTCAGCAATGTCGTAGACATCGCCCAATCGACCCAAATCGCCGTTTCCACCGGCTTTGAGCTTGTCGTTCAGCCAGCTCACACTGCTAACGCCTTTTACCTGCAGCAATGCCATGTCATCCGCTTCGACGACCATTGCCGGCACCGACGACACCGCCCATTTCTGAAAACGAGTCGGATCGATGACGATGTTGGGTACTGGAGCAATATCTTTCATAATTCGTTTTAGATCGGCAAATAGACCAGGTAGTTTTTGACCGGGTTTGGGGCCTCGAAACACCAATAACGCATCGTCCTGTCCCGATGCCTCTTCGAATATGCCTTTCAATGCGGTATCGCCGAGCGAAAACGAAACGAACACCACTTTGAGCGGTTTGCCAGGATGAGGTATGACCGTTTTGTCGAGTGGGATTGAGGATGCTGAAATTGATTGCATAGCATTCGAGTTCTGCATCATCTCCATGGCTTGCCGGTTTGCTTCCGACTGATAAGGATTGCCTTCCAGCCAAGCAGGCTTAGCGTGACCATCCAAGGCGTTAAGAATCCTCTGCGATCGGGATAACCATTCATCTTTTGCATTCACCGAGGCCACCAGTAATACATTTGCCAAGCAAAAGAACACGACCTGACGCGGGCGATTGGACAGGAATTCAAAATAGCGCATAAGCCCGCCCAATCACTTGGTGGTCATAGACATAGCCCCAATACCGCGAGTCAAAACTCTTATCAGTTTTGCCGGTCAACCAATAGGCTGCGGGTGGGATGGTCTCGTCACGTTTGAAACTGGACGCCGGTTTCTTGAGTTTTTCCGCTAACGGTAAACCTTCGATGATCAAGGAACCGTTGATAGAGGTTTGATGACTATCGACCTGAATATGATCACCGGTAACACCTGCGGCAATTTTGACGATGATCTGGCCGTCCTTGAAATACGGCGCCATGCGTTCGGCACGAAATGCCATCAGATCGCCCCGCCAGATGTCCTTGTTGTAGGTATCGATCAAATAGATCCATTTGTCCGGCAAACAGCGATCAACCTGATCGTCGCCGCCAATCAGGAAGCGTTGACCAACGTAATGTTCGACGGCCAAGACGAAAATCAATATTGGCAAGGCTTTGAGCAAAAACCAGCCCAAGGAGGCATTGGTTTGAAACGGACGTAGCTTGGTGGGTTTCGATTGTGTGTAGGCACCGCTCATACACTCACCGTCCTTGGTTTTGGATATAGATGTCTTGAGGCGCCGCAACCACGGCAGTCGAATCGATCACCAGATAACCTGCATCACTGAGTTTCTTGGCTTGGGCTTGCCAGTCATCGACGATCTTGGCCATTTGTTCCTGGCTGGCATTAGGCGGTATCGACTGAATCAGCTTGGCTCTGTCGAGTATGAACATCGGCGTCACCAAATTCAGACGCGCCAGTGGCTGCTGAAGTTGTTGATAAGCTGCAAACCAACCACCGATTCCACCCAAACAGGTGGCAATCAAAACTGTGCTGAGCCATTGCGATTTAGCGTCCATGGTTAAACTCCCGTGATTTCGGTTGGCGTGCGTCTGTTAATTGCTGAATGGCATCGCCCAGACTGAGCCCCTGTCTACGCAGCTGCTTGAGTGCCTGCACATCTTCCGGTTTGGTAGAGAACAAAATGCGTTTGAACGGGTCGACGATCAGCCGTCCAATCCCAGAGCCCATTTCGGTGATGAAAAATATTTCCGAATAGGCGCCTGGCAGGGTGTGGACGGTTTTTAAGAGCTCATAGCCACCATCGGATAACGGCAAGCGTCGATTCTGCTTCATTCCTTCGATAACCTCGGCTTTCTGGCCGAGCAGATACATATTGGCCGAGTTCTCGACGATGGCACGGCCGGCGGCATTCCGGTATAGGTCGTTCACCGACTGGGTAATGGTGACTGCCGCACCGCCGTATTTACGAAAGCGCCGATAGCCATGTTCCATAAACTTGGCCACATCACCTTCGGTGAGTAGATCCCATGCCTCGTCGATGATGACGATTTTGGGCCGGTTGCGTTCACCGAGGTACATTTCCTGTTGGATTTGGTAGATCAGTTGCAACAGAACCACTTGTTGCAGATGCTTGCGACCTTTCAGCTCTTCTAACTCCAGAACGGTAAAGTCGCTGGCGAATTTGGCGTTGTTACGGCCATTGAAGTAGCGACCGTATTCACCCTTAGTGGTAAACGGAAACAACTGTTCGCCGACATCTTTTAAGCGTTGATCGGTTTCGGCGCAAAGCAACTTGGCAATGTCATCGACCGACATGGACTGGGCTTTCTCGGTCCACAGTTGCTTCAAATTCCGCTTCAGACCCGCAGTTTGAAAGTCAGTGAGTTTCTCGGTCGGCGCCGCCATCTGGCTCACCAATCCGGCTAACATATCGGCTTCTTCCTCAAAGTTCTGCACGATCTCGAACGGGTTCATACAGATGCCGGAACCGTGGGTGAATTTGACGAAATCGCCTTCCAGCACTTCGCACAGGTTTTCGTAAGAGCGGCCAACGTCGATGGCCCAGATTTGCGCGCCTTCGGTCAGGTAGCTGACGATGATCTCGTTGGTCAGGAAGGATTTGCCTTTACCGGACTCGGCGGCGATACACAGGTTGTAGTTGCCGGTGGTGTCGAACAATGACACAGCCATGTGCTCGCCGTTACGGGAAACAAAATTCAAGGTCGGCGTGCCGGTGCCAGCCCAGTCGCCGAATAGCGGTAATAGGGGGATTGCATGGCGAGTAGCCAGGGTGCGGTAGCGTTTGAGATCGGCAATTGCCGAACGCTCGGGTCCAAATGGCAAACAGTTGAGGAAAAACGGCAGACAAAAATATTTGTCTTCCAGTAGTTGGAACCCGAGTTCCCGGAAATACACCCGAGCATTGGACACGGCTGCCGCTTCTTCTTGTTCATCGCAAAACAGCAGCACGCCGAAATAACTGCGTATTGGCCGGTCGCCGTCGCCATAAGCTTCGAACAGTACATCGAAGTTGTGTTTTCGCTGTACCAGCACCGGCAGAAATCGGGCAATCGGTGTGTTGACCTGATTGGTGATGAATTGCCTGACGCCTTCTTGTTTTGATCGTGTGGATTCGGCATCGGGGTAATGCAGGGTCAGGCTGATCAGGGCATTCTGGCGAATGCCGCGGGTACCGGACAGAATGTCACCCAGATAACTCTTGGCGCTGCCGAAATAAAAATGATCGGGTGTGCGTTTGGCCGATAGGGTTTTAACGCGTTTGTTGCCCAGCCAAATACCTTTTTCGTCGGTCCGTAAGGCATTGTCATAATCCAGTAATTGATCACGAATCAATTGTGTCGGATCGCATTCGGGGACGACACGGTCTTTCCAGCCGGCATCCGGGTGCCAGTTAAGGATGGTATTCAGCACCCGCACATACTGATCGGCGTCCAAAATCGAGGGATATAAACCTATGGTCGCCAAGGACTGCTGCGTTGCCAATTGTAATTCAGTCGCGCGGCGGATTTCCGCTTCACTGGGTCTGGGGTTGGCGATGGGCAATTTCACCGTGACGATGACATGACTGCGCCGCAGCCGTGCGCCCGAAATGGATTCCGGAGGTTTGGTGGTGCCTTGCCGCAGAAATTCAATGCTGGCCCCGGTCATCGTTTTATAGGTCTGTTTTTGCTGCTTTAGGCGCCGGGTTTGCATCACCGCCAGCGATTCTTCAATATCCGGTGAAGTCCAAAGGCTGACCTGCAATAAGGTATCGGTCGGCCAGTCTTGATTGAGAAGAACGTTGACTCTAGCCGAAACGCTGGGATCAGCTCCGGTCAGCGGGCGACAGATAAAACCAAAACCCACGCTGGAATCCGCCAGCAAAAACAGATGGTGGTCGTGGTCATAAGCGAGGGTTGAAAAAAGCGTGTCAGCGGTATGTATTCTGGATTGTTTCATGCCGATTCCTCCGCGGCGTATAACAAACCCATGGTTTCGGCCTGATTTTGGAGCAACAATCTAATGGTGTAGGGATGGCGATTGACGCGCACCGCGCGTTTCTTACGCAATAGTTCCCGCGCTCGCGCCGGATGGCACGGATTGATCGGTTTACCATCGGCGGCCTGAACCAGTACTGTTCGATGATCGTGTTGCGTAGTCGTGATACGGCGGTTGCCCGCCGTCATCTCGGTAACGGGGTGTGGTCCGGTAATGTTGCTCATAACGACCTTATAGTGTCGCGGTGACAATATTGGTGATGATGGTCGGTGCCGCAAATAGACCCACGCCACTGGCGATACCCAGTACGAAGCCCATGATGCTGCCCCGAACCACGCCAGCCACTAAACCGACAATCACGAACACGATGGCGATGATCCGGCCCAGCAAACCTTCGACCCAGCCGGTCAGCAAGGTCCAGACGTTGTTGAACTCGGTTCCGCCGGCACCGGCCATGGCGTCGGGCGCCAACAACACAAAAAACAAGGAAGCCAGGGTGACTAGAACCCCGGTTCGATAGGACACTTTCATGAAAACGACCTCATAGTTGAATGACGACGGTTACCCGTCCGATCTCGGAAGCTTGCTCCGGCTCAACATCAGCGGTCGCCCGCTAAGACTCGCCGATCCCAAAGGGTGCGGCGGTGAAGAAGTTAGTTTTTGGCGGCTGGGCTGTTCAGCGTGGATGGCAAACCACGCGATTCCAAATCATCGTTATCCAATGCCTGATGTTTTTCAGGTGGCCGTTGCTCGACTTGCAGCGGAATGAGCGATGGGCTCAAAGTCGGTGCCGACTTGCCAATCATCCAGCGTCTGGGCTCCAATTCGGTATAGACATAGTTCGACACCATCAAATCGCCTTCGGCATCTTCCCAAGGCGCGATCCAGATCCGCATGACTTGCGAGGGGGTGCGAATCGGCGTGGGGTCTTCGATTTTGGGCACCGGTTGTTGCAGGGGGATGTTCGGATCGGATACGTTTCTATGAAGTTCTTCGTGATTGTCCTGTTCGACTGATGGTTCCACCAAGGCTGGATTAGTAGTTTGATAGGCCTGTGTGGTCGATAAACACTGCGGTTCATCCGGCATACCTTTACAGCCGTACTGGGTTGCGCAGCCAGTGACAAGTACCCACATCAAACTGGAGACGACGAGTAATGAAATTTGGCGATAACGTGTCATGGCTTTTTCTCCATTTTCGTAGGATCAGGAGCGGTTGCCGCCGATACGGCATTTGGTTTGTTGTCCAACCAATCGAACAAGACTTCCGGTGCGCCGCTATGAGTGCGGCCATCTGGAGCAATCAGAAATGGCACCCCTTGCAAGCCAAATAGCTTGGCGGTAACGATGGCTTTTTGTAACGGCTCTTTGTTGCATTGCTTGGGCTGTTCGGTCGGTAACCCGGCGTAATCTTGTTTCAACAGTCGTTCGCGCACCGCGTCTTTGGCTTTGGCATCTGGTGAGCCCAACTGACACGCCAGTTGTACGACGATGTTTTGCGATTCGGCACCGAGGATCGGCACCATCACCAGCTTGAAGGTGTATTTGTCTTGAAGGGCTTGCAGATCTTTCATGACCTTGCCGCAATACGGGCAACGCGGATCGATAAAGATCAATACCGATTCTTTACCCTGGCCGATGGTGACGGGATCCAAGTCATCGACGTTGAGTTTCATGCGTGACAGATCGATGCGATTGGCGATTTTGTCGATGTCCGGCAAATCCTTGATCTCTTGCTGAGTCCAGACATCCATCAACTTGCCGCCGTAAAACGCAAAGCGACCGTTACTGGAAATGAATACGGTTTGTGCGCCGGTCTTGACCATTTTCAGGCCCGAAATCGGCAAATCCTGCATGCCGTCGATTTTGATCGACAGCAAGCTGGCGGCAATGTCGGATACCTCAGGTTTGGGTGGGGTGGTAGCTAATGCAACTGAAGCCGATAAAAATAATGAAAATAGTAAGCTGGTCTGGCGTAGGGTCATAAAATCATTCCGTATCGTGGGTTGATGAATCAGCTAGCGGTTTTCAATTTCAATGCCGTGCCTTTCTGCACGATGAAATTCACTTGGCGGGTGGCGTCGACTTCGATGACCGGGTATATCTCTTCGGCCATGTCCATGTAAAAATGCGATAAACGCTCCATGGCGTACCCAGCGCCTTTCAGTGCGCCGCCTTCCATGGATTGGGAGGAAAAGGCACTTTGGAAAGGTGTGGCGCCGGCTAGACTGCCCAGGCCACCGGTCATCAACATTGGAATCTGATTGCGACCAAAGGCATCGGAGAAACCTCTCAAGAAACCGGCCATCATCGATTGCGCCAATAGCGCTCTTTGTTTGGATACCACTCGACCGCGCACACCGTTTTTGCCGTCTTCGCCAGTGGCATAGGCATTCATCGGTACTTCGATCACGCCGCCATCTTGACGGACACAGGAAAATGTCTCGCCGCGAAAATAGGCCCGCTCGGCACTCAAGTCGCCAAAGCCAGCGGCTAATAGAAAGCACTCGCGGACATCGGCGTGGAAGTGGTTGGGTAAAATGGCTTCCTTCTTGATCCGAAACAGCACCGGCATCGGTTCTTTTTTGGCTTTTTTGCCGGTAGGCGCATCCAGACCGTTCAATAAAACGCCGGTCAAAATACTGCCGGCCGGGATAAAGACATCGCTGTGGGCAGAATTAGTGGCACTGTTCTCGCCGGTTGCTTTGGCATCTGTGACCGATTTAGACGATTTATCTTCCTGGATCACGCGAATCTGCATCGCTGCAGGTGCTTGCGAATTCGTCCCGGATCGTCCGCCCGATATACCGGCATTGCCAGTCGTCGGTGACGGAATCGCAGCCTGTTCAAACACGCTGTTCAGATCTTCTTGAGCGGTATTGGGCCTAGTCGAGTTGTAACGGCGGCCAGCATAATTGGGCAGTGCTGTGTTGTTGCCTGACAATGCATTAGGATCAACACTCTCTGTGGGCGGCGTTACTGTGGTTTTGTTTTTTAACGACTCGACTTCACCGCTGACGGCCTGGAGTTTGGCTTCATAGGCTTCCCGTTCGGCGCTAGTCCATTGCTTGAAACGCAGTTCATCGGATTGCTGTTCGCGTTTTTGTTGTTCTTCAATCGCAGCTAACCGCCTCCCTTGCTCTTCGTTTTTTTGCAGCAGATCGCGAAGCTGGGAGGAAATGCCGTCGATGCCTAGTGAACGAGGATCGCTGTCGGTCAGGATGTGCTGAATCGTCGCTTGTTTGCTGATCGGCTTGGCGATTTCCGGTGACACAGAGGCCAAAGCAATGATGGTTGCCAATAGCACGGTGCCGATACTGCCCACCGCGACATTGCGCTTGGCGGTAGGACTCAAACGTGACCACCAGTTGTCCATTCCGGCCATCAGGGTTGACTCCCATTGAGTAATGATGGCCTGAGCGTCGATGATGCTTCCTGAGTATGTCTGACCGCAACATAGAGTTCGGTAGATTCGTGCTGTCCCAGTACGACTTTGGGCCAGCTGGCAATGGCTAACACCTCGTCTTTGGTGGTCGCACAAGACCGTTCGTCAAACTCAAGAGGCTCCATGCCGGTATTACGAGCCAGACCAACCAGTATCAACATGTCGTGACCTTCCAATACTTGACCTGTCTTAATCTGCACCCGATCTTGCAAGCACTGAATATGTTCGCTCTTACTCGGATCGCGCAGGGAAAAACCAGGCGGTGTCTTTTGCAGACCCAGGTCGCGGAACAGCTTTTTAATTTGGGCAATGTAGGCTTGTTCCTGATCGCTGATTTTTCCTGAAGAGGTACTGGGCGATTGCAGTTTGCTCAACAGCTTGTAACTGTCTTTATCCAGGCTGAGATGGATTTCCCGTGCCGGAATGCGTTTGGGGATCAAGGTCAGCGATAAGGCGATGTCCTGGTTGTCGCCGGGGGTGATGTATAGGGTTACCGGCGTTTCGTCGGCTGCAGCGACATAGACAATTTTACCCTTGGTACTGGTGGTTGCTTGGCTGGTCGTTGTGACTACGGGATGTTCGAACGGAGTAATCAATCGGTTCAAGTGGCCGACGGCAATCGGCATCAATTCATTAACGCCGGGTTTGACTTGAATGTGTTGCGGAGCGACGGACGTTGTCGATGCGGCTGTCGCTTGTTGTTTTGCAGCCTGCAAAACACTGGCATCCACGGGTGGCAATTCGATACCTAAGTCCTGGTTCTGACTGTTAACAGATGGCGATGGAGGGGATCGATCAGCTACTGCGGTTACTGGCGGCAGCACGGTGACCGGTAATTCCTCGGCAGACAAGGGGACGCTAATCGTCAGCAATAACGCAAAGTGGCGATAGGTTTTATTCATGGCTTGGTTTCTCTTGGTTGAGATTGCATCACTTTCAATCGATCTAGGGTTCGGGGCGAATCTGGATAGACATCGATAAACTCCAGACGTGGCCGGTAGTTCTTGATGGCGATGATGAATTCGTAGGTGCGCGGTTTGATGTCGGGTTTGGAACTGGGGCCTTGGCTTTTCAGTTCGCCGCTGACGAAGACTTTGTTGGTCTCAGCTTCGTAATCGACATGACGTGGCGTGAAGCTGATTGCCACCCGATCCATCTTGATGGCCTTGATTTGATCGGTCATGGCATCCAGAACACTGCGATAAATATCCGGTGCCAACAAGGGCTCGATAGCCACCTTTAGAAAATCGGCGTTGGCTGGGGTGGTGTTGCCGAGCAATTCCGCCATGTATAAGCCCCAAGACTCTTTGAACTCACTAGAGGCGCCACTACGCGTCACTTCAACTTCCTGGGTCAATGTGGGTGGCACTAAAATGATGCTGCGCTCGGTACGCCAGGCAGCTAGTGAGGTAATGACACAAATCACCAGCAGGCCGATGATAATGACTCGACTGAAACGGTTTTCGGTCTCGTGGCCATCCCAGGTTTGCAGAAAATCCGACCATCTCATGGTAGAAACCGGCGGATGTAGGGATTAGGAATGGTCTGGGCACGACTAGGCAACAGGCCCAGCCAGTACAGCGCATGCAAGGTATAGCCGTCAGGCCGGTTGTCGCGGAAACGCCGGTAGAATTTGACCGCGATGAGGCCCAGCGCCAATCCGGGAATGAACTGGTCAATCAACATGCCGGTCAGCATGCTGACCATGAATGGCACGATCTCGTCCGCGCTCCAAAGCAGAATATGGATCGGATCGTCTATCGATTGAGGGATGGCAACGGGTTCCATAATGACCTCCAGTTGGGATGGTCATTATTGTGAAGTGGATTTTAGGCAGGTCGTTTGCAGCTAATGACGGATTTGCGATTAGCTGCTGAAATGCTTATTCTTGATAGTGCAAGCCATTGACTCTTTTGATTTAGAACACAAAATATCGATGGAATCGTGCAATTGATCTGCAGAAACTAGAGCCAGGTTAGTCAGCAACGATTCCTCATTAATTTCAATTTCGCAGTTTATTGTTGGAATCAAATCCTTTGGACTCTGAAATTAGTCATGTTGACTTCCACCTTCGAACATATCATTAAAGGTGTAAGCAAAACGAGTCCAAAAGCTATCCTCCTGTTTTTGAGGAAGTGGCTTTTTCTCTAGTTTCAACTGTTTGACTCACGTTCAGTTTTGGTTGGTTTTTTTCTTCTAGTCATTCAGTCTAATTGGTGTGCTGTATTTTCTTAATCTGTTTAAGCCAGAATTCATGAGCAATACTTTTTCTATGTTTCCATATAGTCGGGCGACTCGCACTGATAGTTGTAGCGGCCCGATAACACAAATCACAGGAACCGATTACATCCGTTTTTCGGGATCAGATTAGCTGAGAATATCCAGGCGTCAGGAATCAGATTAAGTGAGAATGTGCCCACATTAATCGAGAACAACCCGATAACATCCGCCAGGAACCACATTAACTGAGAATGGCGAAAACGTATTCTTCATGTTTGTCGGTACTGGGTGTACTGTGAGGATTCGTGCGAAAATGGGTAATACTCGATCCGCTTTATCAAACGAGAGTAACAAGCTTGGTTTCAATTACCACATTGTTATCAGTCGCTGGGTTAAAAAGTTGTACTTTCTGCAAATACCGATAGTATTATCAGTCCGAATGCAATAAGAACCTGTCGATAACCTTACATTCGTTAAATCCGCAACACGATGAACCTACGCTTAACCATAATGTTAATCCTCATCATGGCAATTATGCCTGTGATGGTGGCGTTTGCTCATTATTCTGTACTCACCAGCCAGTTATCGGTTGCGAAAATGGTTGTTGTGGCCGATGAAATGGGCGATGAAGGGGTTTCAGCTTTCACCCACGCCGATCATTGCCAGTCCGCCACAGCCAAACCGCACTTGGCTAGTTGTAGCTTTCATGTTTGCGTCGATTGCGGGATCACGTCATCTTTCAGGTTTATTCCAATCCATGTGTCCAATAGCTATGGCTTTTGGGAAAAATCTAATTCCGCCTCGTTTCTTGCACCTCCCGACATAAAACCGCCGATTTTTAGCCTCTAAGCCGTTCAACGGTGGTGTTTCGCTGTAAGAAATAACCGCCACCCTGATGACGATCAACATCGGCCAAAGTCCGGCTGTTGTTGGTTCGTCATGGTTATCACGAGTTTACGAGGATCATCATGACATCCTTTTTTCGATCAAGGCGTCTGCTGATGGCGACGCTGGTTATCGTCTGCCGCGTTGCCGCCGCAGACGAGCAACCGCTATTGACGCTTGAGGCGGCCACCCAAAGAGTCATTCAGGACAATCCTGATCTGGCGCAAACCTTGGCCCGTGCCAAGGCGATGGCCGCCATTCCATCGCAGGAAGGCAGCCTGCCCGACCCGCAAATCACCTTCAATGCCATGAGCTTGCCGACTAACAGCTTTAGCACACGGCCAGAAGATATGACACAGATTGGTTTCGGGCTTTCCCAGGGGATTCCCTTTCCCGGCAAACTGGCGCTACGCGAGCAAGCGGCGCTGTATGAAGCGGAAGCCGCTACACTGAATGCCGAAGAGCTGCGCCTGCGTCTGTTGAGCGACGTCAAAACCCTGTGGTGGCAGGTTTTTTATCTGGATCGAACCCAGGAGATTGTGGATAACAATCATCAATTACTGCATCAGTTCGTTGATATTGCCCGAAGCAAATACGAAGTCGGCGAAGGTTTACAGCAGGATGTATTGCTAGCCCAGCTCGAATTATCCAAATTGCTCGATCAAAAAATCACTCTGACCGGCATGCGGCGCGGCACCATTGCCAAACTCAACGCCTTGCTGGATCAACCCGCCAACAACCCTGTGCAATTACCCACCACGCTGTCAATACAGCTGCCGGAAATCAGGCAGGAAGACCGTCTGTATCAACAAGCGGAAACCTCTAGGCCGCTGCTGGAAAGCGAGCGGCGTGGCATTAACGCCGCGCAATCCAAGCTGGAACTGGCTCAAAAAGACGTATTGCCCGATTTCAATGTCGAAGCGGCGTATGGTGCTCGCAATAACATGCTGGACGGCACTCGGCGTTCCGATCTGCTGAGTCTGGGCGTCAGCCTGAATGTGCCGATTTTTGCCGGCAGCAAGCAGAACAAGATGATAGACCAGCGCAACAGCGAGCTGATGCAACAACGCTATGCGCTGCAAGATCGATGGAATACGGTTCGTTCTGAAATTACCCAAAGCCACAGCGATTATCAGCGGGCCAAACAGCAATTCGTGTTGTTCGATACCGGCATCATTCCGCAGGCTCGGCAAACCGTCGCGTCCATGTTGGCCGGTTATCAGGTCAACAAAGTCGATTTTTTGAATCTGGTGCGTAGCCAGATCACCTTGTTCGAATACGAAACCCAATACTGGAAAGCCTTCACGGAAGCCCAACAAGCACTGGCGCAACTCTGCGCGAATGTGGGCGAGGACAACATTTATGAATAAGCAATTGTTATTAACCGCCGCAGTGACGCTGGGGATAGGCTTGGCGGGCGGCTATTGGTTGGCTCAGCAACCTAAACAGGAATCGGCGGTTCAACCGGCAGAGGGCAGAAAGCCTTTATTTTACAGAAGTACCATGAATCCATCGGCAACGTCCCCGGTACCAGCCAAAGATGCCATGGGCATGGACTACGAGCCGGTGTATGCCGACGATAATGCGTCTAGGCAACCCAAAATTCTGTTTTACCGCAATCCGATGAATCCCTCGGTCACGTCACCGATTCCGGCCAAAGACAATATGGGCATGGATTATCTGCCTGTGTATGCCGAGGACGAGGCAAAAACTGACGATTTGGCCGGTGCCGTTAGAATCGATGCCGCCACAGTGCAAAACATCGGCGTGCGGACCGCGCTTGCCAAACAAACCTTGCTATCGCATGTGGTCCGAGCCGTCGGCCGAGTGGCCTATGACGAAGAGCATATCGTCCGCCTGCATCCAAAAACCGAAGGCTGGATCGAAACCTTACGTGCCGATAAAACCGGGCAGAGGGTCAGGAAGAATGAAGAGCTGCTGAGCATTTATTCCCCGCAACTGGTGGCCAGCCAACAGGAATATGTGCTGGCGTTAAACAATCTCAAGGTGCTGGAAAAAAGCCCGATTGAAGACATCCGCCGTGGTGCGGAAGAACTGGTCAAAAGCTCACGCGAACGCTTGAAACTGCTGGATGTGCCGGCCCATCAACTGCATGACCTGACGGATAGCCAATCCATTAAAAAGAGCCTACACATTCATACCCCGGCGGACGGCATCGTCATCAACATCGGCGCACGGGAAGGCCAATATGTCACACCGGAAACCGAGCTATACATGATCGCCGACCTTTCCACGGTTTGGGTCTACGCCGAAATCTACGAGTATGAACTACCCTGGGTCAAGGAAGGCGACCCGGTTGAAATGCGCTTGGCCGGGGTTCCAGGCCATACGCATCAAGCTAAGAACAATTCTCTAAAATTGCGACTTCGCCGAGGAGTTGGTTAATGTCTGGAAAACTGTCCAAATATCCCACCTGCTGACTAATCAGCTGCCGTGTCGACAACCGCTTGCGTTTTTGCTTGAGC
>SXGT01439551.1_pt1 | contig 38091 bp, 31 predicted proteins | sample 3176221 | NCBI WGS metagenome assembly SXGT01 (sample SAMN11356862, study PRJNA531348) | freshwater metagenome | isolation source: freshwater sample F1-120 | place: China: Fuxian Lake, Yuxi | collected 2017-12-25 | reverse complement strand
GATGCTGGAGCCAATGTACATTTGCTGTTTGATCGAAAAATAGATAAGACGGTCATGAACTTTGTGCATAATACCTTGTTATGCTATTGTAAGAAAGGGCAGTATCTTTGTTCTGCATTGGGAGTTGCACCCCACCAAGTTTATGTTTAAAAATTCACTTTACTATGCCAAAATACTCCTTTTTGGAGAATATGGAATCATTGAAGATTCGATGGGATTGAGTATTCCCTACCATTTTTTTAAAGGTGCATTTGCATTTTATGAAAATCCCGACGCAATCCAAATAAAGTCCAACCATGACATTAGCACATTTTACAATTATCTTATAACCTTAAAAGACCAGTCCGATTTGCCCTGTAATATGCAGTTGGAAAAACTAAGGCGAGACATTAACCAAGGTTTGTTCTTTGATAGCAGTATTCCTCAAGGTTTTGGTGTGGGTAGCTCTGGTGCTTTGGTGGCAGGTATTTACGGTCAGTACGCTGAAAATCCCATTACCCAAGAAACAGTAATGAAAGGCAATAATCTGTCTGACCTTAAACAAATTTTATCCAAATTAGAATCCTTTTTTCACGGTAAAAGTTCTGGATTAGACCCCTTAATTTGCTATCTTAATTTACCTATTCTTATCAAAGGGAAAGACAATTTAGGCACTGTAGGTATCCCATCCGAAAACAGTGCGGGCAAAGGAGCCATTTTTCTATTGAATTCTGGTACTCCTGGCAAAACACAAAATATGGTGTCTATTTTCCTAAATCGTTTGAAAGAACAGGGTTTTAGAAATATGGTGAAAACCCGATTGAACAAGAGAAATGAAGCTTGTGTGCAATCATTTTTAACAGGTGACAGTAACCAATTGTTACTCAATATGAAGGGGTTGTCACAATTGGTATTCGACAATTTTCGCCAAATGATACCCGATCACTTTGAAGACATTTGGGTACAGGGGTTGCGGACAGATGCGTATTACTTAAAATTGTGTGGCAGTGGAGGTGGTGGATTTATTTTGGGTTTCACAAAAGATTTGGCGGCAACGCAATCTTTGTTGAAAGACCATAAATTGCAAGTGATTTACAAGTTGTAATCACACCCAAGATGTCTAATTGGCGCAAAAACTTCTTTCTCAGCGTAGTGTTTTTTTTGGGTATTGTTCGTTGGTATAATCTTTTACTCATTGTTGCTTCGCAATATTTATTGTGGTGGCTTACATTTTCTGACAGTGGTATTCGTGGTCTTCTCTTTGACGAGAAATTACACTATATTGTTTTTGCTTCTTTGTTTTCTGTGAGCGCGGCTTTTATTATAAATGCATTTTATGATGTAAATAAAGACCTGGTTAACAAACCAAAGTCTGTTATTATTGGAAGGTATTTGGGGGAGCAAAATTTGCTAAATACATATGTTTTTCTCAATAGTATAGCATTGTTATTTGCCTTTTTGGTCTCGATAAAATGCATGGTATTTTTTGGGATATACTCAGTTTTTTGCTGGTTATACTCACACAAGTTGCAAAAATTGCCCTTGATCAGAGAAGTATCGGCAACCTTGATAGCCATGATACCACTCTTGGCTATATGGTTTCATTTTGGCCATTGGCATTGGGGAATGTTTTATTATATGGGTAGTTTGTTGATTTTATTGTTTACCCGTGAAATTATTAAAGATATTACAGGGCACAAAGGGAACCTTATTTTTGGGTATCAAACCCTTTTGGTCGCCCATGGATTTAATAGATCTCGTTGGGGGCTAGCACTGTTTAATACAGGTATTTTTTTCCCTTTTTTGGGACTGTACATATTGCAAAAATCTCAACCGATATTGCCCCATTGGCATCCCGATTATTATTATTTTATTTCGGGTATAACCCTGGGAGTGTGTTTTATGGTTTCATGGGCTTTGTTTTTATTCAACAAAATTCAAAGTGCAAATAAACTTGACATAGTGTTAAAATTTGGAATAGTTCTGCACCTGTTAAGCATTATTGTCAAGGTGAATATCCCCACTTTTTAGTGTAATTAAAGTGCTTCCACGAATAATTTGTACCTTGCAATTGTGACAGAATTGCAAACACTTTTTGCCCAAGTTTTGGTGCCAGTTCCAGTGCCAAAGACTTATACTTATCGTATTCCCAACGATTGGAATGATCTGGTTCATGAAGGTTTACGGGTTGCAGTTCAATTTGGCCCAAAGAAAATTTATGCAGGTATTGTTATCGATATTGTTGATCAACCACCCTTGGCTTACCAGGCATCCTATATTCTGGATATTCTAGACGAATCGCCTATTGTTGGATTTAAGCAACTGCGATTTTGGCGGTGGGTGGCCAAATACTACATGTGCTTTTTGGGAGAAGTTATGGCTACTGCCCTCCCGGCGGGTTATCGCTTGCAAAGTGAAACCAGAATAGCCTTGCATCCTGATGCTGATTTGTCTATTGTAATGCCAGAAGAATTGGAAGACCTTCAATGGCAGATACTGAAATTATTGGATAATAAAGACAATCTTTCATTGGATGAAATTCACTTAAAGTTGGGTGTAAAAAATGTATTAAAACGCATAAAATTACTCTATCTCAAGGGCTTGATTGTGATACAGGAGGAGTTAAAGGATAATTATCGACCCAAATTCGAGGAAGTTATAGCCTTGACTTTTATTTGTGAGGATTCCTCAGTGTTGAATGAAACGCTTATTGGATTAGAAAAACGTGCCCCAAAACAATATGAGGCAATGATGGCTTTGTTGGGCTTGGGTAAAAAAGAAGTACCGATTGAAATGCTTACAAAGCAGAAGCTTATCCAACGGGAGACACTCAAACAACTCGAAAAAAAAGGGTTTTTGTCGTTGATTAAATTGCGAAGAAATCATTTGGAGGTCACCCTTGGGGTATCCCAAGAATATAGTTTAAATGATGAACAATTACGAGCATTAGATACGATTCAGGAGGCTTTCGACAATGGCAAACCTGCTTTATTGTTTGGCGTAACCGGCTCTGGCAAAACCCATGTGTATATGGAATTGGTAAAACAGGTAATTTCAGAAGGGAAGCAGGTATTGTATTTGCTTCCAGAAGTTGCCCTTACCGAACACATGGTGGCTCGTATGGCAGCGTATTTGCCCATCGAAATTGGTGTTTGGCATCATTATTATAGTTCTCATGAACGCACAGAATTATATGACCGTATTGTAAAAAATCAAATTCAATTTATTGTTGGTACCAAGGGGTCTGTTTTTGCGCCTTTTCACAATCTCGGCTTGATTGTCATTGATGAGGAACATGAATCTAGTTATAAGCAATTCGAAAAAAACCCCTATTTCAATGGCCGTGATGCCTCTTTTCAGCTAGCAAATATTCATGGTGCAAATATTCTTTTGGGGTCGGCAACTCCAAGTTATGAAATGCAGTTTGCAGTAAGCCAACAGAAGATAGTTTTGGCAAAACTTGATAGGAAATACGGCGGGGGTGTATCACCATCCATGATTTATTTGAATGTTGCCGATTTAAAACGTGCGGGTAAAATGGCGTCCTTATTTTCGGATCCCGCCAAAATGGCCATTGGCAAGGCATTGGAAAACCGTCAGCGGGTGGTTGTTTACCACAACCGCAAAGGATATGTTCCCTATATTGAATGTGAACAATGCGGATTGGCCACCCAATGTAAAAATTGTGATATTGCCTTAACGTATTATAAAAGTAGTGATAACCAGCGATGTAGTTATTGTAATTACCAGCAGCAGGTACCCTCGCGATGTGCAGCATGTGGATCAAACGAATTAAAACTCAAAGGAACAGGAACAGAAAAATTGGCTGAAGAATTGGGCCAGCTTTATCCCAAGGCAAGTGTGGCTCGTTTCGACCAACAGAGTATGCGTAAACGCGATGATTTTCAAAAAACGCTAACGGCATTTCAGCGAGGGGAAATCGATATTTTGGTTGGAACACAATTGCTATCTAAAGGTATAGATATAGAGAATATTGGATTGGTGGTGGTTGCCGATGCCGATATGATGCTTCATATTCCAGACTTTAAGAGCCATGAAAGGGCGTTCCAACAGTTTCAACAATTGGCAGGTCGGATAGGCCGAAGAGCGGAAAAGGGAGTTATGATACTCCAAACCTATCAGCCCAATCATCCGGTATTCGAGGCACTAAAAAATGACGATTACAACGCGTTGATGTGCGAAGAGATGAATCAAAGAGAGGCGTTCGGTTATCCACCTTTCACCAAATTGCTTAAAATAGATGTTAAACATTTGGAAGTTCAGGTGGCAAGTGATGCTTCTCGTTGGCTCGCAGAACAATTGAAAAAAAAACTTGGCAACCAGGTTTTGGGTCCAATAGTGCCTTCAGTAGCCCGCATAAAAAATCGATTTGTTCAACAAATAATGGTTAAAATACCCCGAGATTCAAATGCCTTGTTGGCAACCAAAAACTTGATTCAAATAACCAAAGATCAACTACTTTTACAGAATATCTGGCGCTCAGTTCGAGTGGATATTGTCGTTGATCCATCCTAACCCACAATGGCTCTTTTGATCGATAGGGTTGAAACCGAACCCATTCAATTTTATTTCATTTCGGGTGCTTAATCGAATGGGTAATGGCGGGTTTTATCGATGGGAAGTTTATACGAAAGCAGAGTATGAACAAGGACAGAAAACCACGGATAAAGATTTTGCTTATCGAAACAATGGATGAAAATTCAATTTTAACCGATTGAATGGGGGCTCCTTTAAGAGATTGATTCTTAATCAGCATTAAAAAATCATTGATTCATAAACCCTTTTTGTAAATTTGACCTACGAATTAGCGAACATGGAAACAGATATTTTCGAAACAACAACAACACAGGTTGATTTTCTTCCGTTAAATGGTACAGATCACCTCGAATTTTATGTCGGAAATGCCAAGCAAAGTGCATATTATTATCAAACCGCATGGGGTTACACCCTGTTAGCCTATGCAGGTCCTGAAACCGGTGTTCGAGACCGCGCCAGCTATGTGCTTCAACAAGACAAAATCCGATTGGTATTGACCACTTCTTTGCTACCCGACTCGGATATTTCAGATCACCACAAAAAACATGGCGATGGGGTTAAGTTTTTGAGTCTTTGGGTCGATGATGCGCGTGCTAGTTTTAACGAGACAGTGAAACGGGGTGCTAAGCCTTTTATGGAACCAACTCGTTTTGAAGACGAGTTCGGATACGTCGTTATTAGTGCAATTCATACATACGGCGATACAGTTCACAAATTTATAGAACGCAGCAATTATACAGGACAGTTTTTACCTGGCTACAAATCGATTGTTTCTCCGTTAAAGGTTGTTTCTGTGGGGCTTAAATATGTTGATCATTGTGTAGGAAATGTAGAATTGGGGAAGATGAATGATTGGGTTAATTTTTATGAAAATGTAATGGGTTTTAAGTTGTTATTAACCTTTGATGACAAAGATATTAGCACTGAATACAGCGCCTTGATGAGCAAAGTTGTCAGCAATGGCAATGGGTATGTAAAGTTTCCAATTAATGAGCCAGCGGAAGGCAAAAAAAAGTCTCAAATTGAAGAATATTTAGATTTTTATGGTTCTGCAGGTGTTCAGCACATTGCTTTAGAGACATACGATATTCTCAAGACAGTTGCAGAACTTCGTCGCCGGGGAATTGAGTTTTTGTATGTGCCAGATACCTATTATGACGATGTATTGGATAGGGTAGGCAATATCGATGAAGATATGGAATCCCTCAAACAAATGAATATTTTGGTAGACCGCGACGAGTCTGGATACCTTTTGCAGATTTTTACAAAGCCAGTCGAAGATAGACCCACATTATTTTTCGAAATTATTCAGCGCAAAGGGGCAAAAAGTTTTGGGAAAGGCAATTTTAAAGCCTTGTTTGAGAGCATTGAACGCGAACAAGCCAACCGCGGTAATTTGTAAAGGGTTAAAAAACCCGAAGGTGATTCACAATGAATTATTGGGGTATATTAAATTTATTGGTATCGATGCGGTAGTGTCTTGAGAAAACCCTGTTTTTTGCCATCAATTCTTGAAAAGCTCTAATTTTTTCAATCATTTTTTCGCCATCGACGATATCGAAGTCGTTTTCAATTAAAGAATTACATGCGGCAATCGCCTCGCTGGGGAGATCCAAAATCATAAATAACACAGCAGTATTATAACAACACGCATACCGGAGTTTTCGATTGCCTTTTTCATCGCTGGCATATTTTTCTTGTAAATCTGTGAAATAAGAAATGGCAGTTTTTAACTCTGAATGGGTGATAGGATCAATTCCCTGGGCACTTATCTTTGCAATGGCCTTTTTTATTGTGGACATGTTTTCAATAAAACGATTGTTCTCAGGGTGTTTTTTTGAATCAGAGGTCCACAAAATTAGTTGTTCGTTGGCTTCAGGAAAACCATACTTTTGGTTAATTTCCTTGTTTACATCTGGCAGAATTTGATTCAATCTTTCTTTCACCAATTTATTGGAGATGGCTATGCGGTTGTTATTGAAGTATTGGTTGGCTTCAGAATAAGTAGAAAAAACAGGACTTTTCCATTCCAATATTGATGAAGAGCCTCCCAAATTATTTCGATAATACAAACGATTTCCTTGGAAATCTACAATAGAATATACTGCGGAAAGGCTATAATGTACCAAAGACCAAAAAAACGTTCGGGATGAAGTAATGATACCTTCTTTATTTCGTGTATCTTCTTTTCTCTGCTCGATTCTTTGGTTGTCAAACATTAAATCGTCGAAAATAATACTGACTTGAAGGTGAGCTTTTTGAGGGGTATTGTAGGAAGAGCCAATGATTTTTCTCCAGCCCTCGAGGTTTACTCTCTCTTCAATTGATGCTTGCGATACCGCAGAATAAATTGTACTCGGGATTTCCATTCGAAGGGTATAAGTTCGCCATGAACTATCTAAGGGGATTTCGGGTAAATTTCGATATTGGTGGACAATACTAACCTTGTCGAGGTCTATTCGATACCTATTTTTTGTGGGTTGCGCAAGCATCCTACATCCACCTAGCGCAATCAATAGTGAGACAAAGAGTAGGTTTTTCATATACAGGTTCATTAAAGGTTTGGTTAGAGAAAATTTAAATATATGCAGTGTGTATCGATTCTAATTCTGCCTTCACAAAATCCATAAGTTCGCGGATATAGGGTTCTGAAAATTCGAATTTTATGCCCGCGGTGGCATAAATTTCTGGAATACTGCGTGTATGTCCAAGTTTCATAAATGCCTTATAGTCCGCAAGGGCTGATGGTTTCTTATTGATAAAATTTCTCCAGATACCAATGGCTCCCAATTGTGCAAATCCATATTCAATATAATAAAATGGAACTTCAAAAATATGCAATTGCTTGTGCCACGAATGGGCCAATGCGTCTTCTAAACCATTATAATCTACTTCGCCACTGCCAAATTCAGCGCATAAATCTAGCCATTTTGCGGTTCGTTCATTGGTGCTATGTGTTGGATTCTCGTAGATCCAATGTTGGAAAGAATCGACTTGGGCAATCCAAGGAAGTGTGGCAAGAATACCCTCAAGTTGTTCGGCTTTGGCCCGTTTTAATGAGGGTTTATCATCGAAATACGCATCCCAGGTATTCATTGTGAGCAATTCCATACCCATACTTGCCAATTCTGCCACCTCAGAAGGGGTGTTTTTGTATGTATTCAATGGCAATGCGGCCATTTGAAAACTGTGGATGGCGTGTCCGGCCTCATGAACCAATGTTTCAACATCTCTCAAATTACCACTGGCATTCATGAAAATGAAAGGCATATTTGTTTTGGCCAGGGGATAATTATACCCACCGGGTGCCTTACCCAACCTACTGTCAAGATCCAATAGGTTGTGCTTTTGCATACTGCGAATACAATCTCCAAAGAATGGATCAACCCGGTCTAGACATTGTATACTTTTGGACAATAATTCAGAACCTCCTTCAAAAGGTTTTAAGGGAGGCCTACCCATTGGGTCAACTTGGGTATCCCATGGCTTTAATACATCGAGTTTCATGAAAGCCTTTCGTTGCTGCATCAGAATTTTAAGCATGGGCACAACGATTGTTTTAACGCTATTATTGAATGCTTTACATGCTTCAGGGGTGTAATCATACCTCCCCATGGCCTTAAACATATAGTCACGAAAATTGGCAAACCCTGCATTGAGTGCAATTTGATGTCTATGCAAAACCATTTTGTTAAACAATACATTCAATTTATTGGTGTCTTGCGACCTTCGAATTTGGATTAATTGCCAAACCGATTTGCGTTTATTGCGATCGGTCTGGATTAAAATATTGTTTGCTTGTTGCAGGGTAATTGTGTTTTCTTCCCATTCTATTGACATCTTGCCTTGAATGGCAGCGTATTCTTGCGCCCAGGTTTGCAGTTCACTTTGCAATGGAATATTTTCTTCCTTAAAAATATCAACTGAACCCTGGAGACCACGGATATAAATCGCATCAGCCTGATTGCTTTCTTTCAATACCAAGCCATAGGGAGATTCAACAATTTTGCGATTGAGTTGATCGTCGAGGGGCGAAAGATGGGGTTGTATTTCTTGAATGAAATTGAGATAAGATGATTCGTGTGCTTTATTTTGTGTGTCACAGGTCATTTTAATATAGCGCCAAGCCAAATCCTCAGAGAGGGCGCTGTCTAAATCACTAACATCGAGTAGGAATTGGCGAAATTCAGTTAAAGATTTGATCTTGCGGTTCAGTAATTCTCGATACAGAGGCAATACATTGTCTTTGGAAAGAACAATAAAAGGATCGGGTATGAAAGTGCTTTTCATTAAGTTATGGTATTGGGTTACAGAAAAAAATATAATTACAATCTATAGCAGAACCAAATAGTTTAGCTTGCAAATAGGCGTGTGTAGACTGTTTGCAAGGTCTCATGTAAATCTATTTTCTTGGTCCATCCGTGGTATTTTTGGACAAACAAAATAAACCCAATCAGCTTCCCATTTTACGGGGTGTGGTTGTTTTTGTTTTTACACCGACCGAAGTTTTTCGTACGGCTGTATTTTTTGACATTGACAAGGGTTTTTTATTCTTTGTGTCCACAGATTTGGCAGATTCGGTTTCAAGAGTTTCGATACCCGAATCAGCTTTATCTAAGCTAGCGAAGTCTAATTCACTGGCTTTTAGGAGTGTATACCAAGCAAACAATTTTCGCATATCGCTGGTGTACACACGGTCTCTGTCGTATTTGGGTAAAACCAACGCCATAAATGCTTTTACTTCAAGATCATTGGATTTTGCGGTTGGGATAACTTGATTGGTATCATCCAATGCCTTGATTGAGAGTAGTATTTTGCCCATTTTCACTTCTTCATCATCGGTAAACATGGCAATTTCACTTAAATTACTCAAGCGTTGTCTGGAAGTACTTCCAAAACGTTTTCCATCAATTAAGGATTCCAAAACAAATCCATTTTTATTTTTAGCCAATATTTTATGCAGTCCGGGCATACCTGTAACGGATATAATGTCTTTTAATTCCATAGTCCTACAAATTTCATTTAATGAATTTGAATAACCAAACTAAGTGGATTGAGATCGGCTATAAACTTTTTGAAATTCCCTCAAAACAACAGCTTTGGCCATATTTTCAGAACTCGGGCCGCCCATTTTTTGCACAAAAAGGTATTGTTTTTCACTCAGATCCACCCGATTTACTATTTTCATCCACAGTGCTGGTTTGTTGAATCTAAGGTTTTCGATACACGATACAATTTCAGGAAGCAAGGACTCGAGAGACTTGTGCAAACCCAGAGAAAAGAAAAATTGAGCCAAAAAAAAATCTTTTTCAATTTGAACCATCACAGCCTGAATCATTTCGGGTGTTTCCTTGCGGGGAAGTTCATTTGTCCAAAGTGAAACCTCGTCCATCAAATTATTGAATAGGGTAGTTGTTCATGGGGATCAATATTTAAAGATTATTCTTTCTCCCACTGATCAATTGCGCTAGTGGCTAAACCATTGCCCAAAACATTTGTCATGGCCCTTCCCATATCACAAAAATGATCGATTGGTAAAATCAATGCAATCCCCTCCACCGGAATATTAAACATGGAACACGTAGCGGCAACGACAACCAAAGAAGCCCTCGGAACACCCGCAATTCCTTTTGATGTGAGCATCAATACCAAAAGCATTGTTATCTGGGTTCCCAAGTCTAAATGAATTTGGTAAGCCTGGGCAATAAAAATACTAGCAAAAGTCATGTACATCATACTCCCATCGAGGTTAAAGCTATAGCCCAATGGCAAGGTAAAACTCACAATTTTCCTTCGGCAACCAAATTTTTCCAATACGTCGCTAAGTTTTGGGAAAACTGCCTCGCTGCTCGTGGTGCTGAAAGCGATGATCAGTGGGTTTTTGAGGTGTCCAAGAAGCAAGAATAGGCGGTTTCTTAAAATCAAATAACCAACCGATAAAAGCAATATCCAAAGAATGCCTATTCCAACATAAAACGTGGCGATATAGTATCCATATACGCCCAAAATTCCCAGTCCTTTTGCAGCGATGATGGCAGTTATGCCCCCAAAAACACCCAATGGAGCAAACCACATTACATAGCCCACCAAAATCAAAATAACTTTACTCACATTGTCGAGCATGGTTACAATCCCAATTCCTTTTTCACCGAATTGGGTCAATGCCACGCCGAAAAATATTGAAAAGATTACAATTTGAAGAATTTCATTGCTTGCAAGTGCTTCAAAAACACTTTTTGGAAACAGATGTTCAATAAAATTTTGTATCGAAAAACTTTGGGTTTTCCCGACTAATTCCGATGCTGATTGAGTGTCGATCGTCTGCATGTCCAATTTGAGCGCAGCACCGGGTTGAAAATAATTCACCAACAAAAGACCCAACAAAAGCGAAGCCAATGAGGCACTGAAAAACCACAATAAAGACCGACCACCCACCCTTCCAACCGATTGTAAGTTACCCATTTTAGCAATACCGACGATTAAGGTTGTGATGACCAATGGAGCAATTATCATTTGAACCAAGCGAAGGAAGATACTGGTGAGTATTTTGAAATAGGAGCCAATTAATACAGCATCTTTTGGGTAGAATGAATGAATACATTCGCCTACAATTATTCCTACAATCATCGAAGCGATAATCCATAGTGTAAGGGTATGATTTTTATTGCGCATGCTTACTGCAATTATAGGGGAAAACGGGTTAATCATGGAATTCGAATTGTTGAAAATGACCCAAAATAATACCCTATTTATTTTGCCCAATTGTGGAGAAACTCCGATTTGTAGGATGAATTGGTGCAATCATCCGAACCACAACTTAAATTGGTGTATTGTTTTCTAATCTGTATTGATTCTGTTTCAAAAAGTTAAAAATATTTGTAGGTTTGTTGTAATGATTGTAGTTACCGGAGCAGCTGGATTTGTTGGCTCAGCTTTGCTGGGAGAATTGGAAAGATTGGGTTTTGGAGAATTGGTAGCAGTAGATGATTTTGGAGACAGTGATAAACGCCATAATCTCGATTCAAAATCAATCTTTGCAAGGGTGGAGAGATTATTTTTTTTTGAATGGTTGCAATTAAATGCAGATCAAGTCCAGTGTATTTTTCACATTGGAGCCAGAACAAAGACAACAGAATTAGATGAAGATATTCTCGAATTGTTAAATTTTGGATATTCCAAAAAAGTGTGGAATGCCTGCGTTGAATATAGTATTCCTTTATTGTATGCGTCTTCGGCTGCTACATACGGAGATGGAAAGCAAGGTTTTTCCGATCAGCCCAATAGAATCCAACGATTGAAACCGTTAAATCCCTATGGTCGCAGCAAACAGGCCTTTGATTTATGGGTATTGGGGCAAGAAAAAACCCCACCCTTTTGGGCGGGGTTTAAATTTTTCAACGTTTTTGGTCCCAATGAATACCATAAAAATCGGATGGCTTCAGTGGTTTATCATGCCTACAATCAAATTAAAAAAAATGGTCGTGTCTGTTTGTTTACAAGCTTAAATCCATCGTATTTAGATGGCGCACAAGAGCGTGATTTTGTTTATGTAAAAGATGTGTTGTTGGTTTTGATACATTTTATGGAAAATCGCAAGAATCCTGGGCTCTATAATTTAGGAACTGGGGAGGCAAATACTTTTTTAGACTTATCTCATGCTGTCTTCAAGGCTCTTGGTATTGATCCAATCATCGATTTTATCCCAATGCCAGAAGATATTCGCGAAAAATATCAATACCATACCAAGGCTGACATTCGTCGGTTACGAGAGGCAGGATATACGGCACATTTTTACACTCTAGACAATGCTGTGCAAGATTATGTATTAAATTACCTCGTAACTACTTCGTATTTATAGGCTATGAACAGGTATAACCGCAATACGATTCTACTATTTCTTGGAACAATTTTCCTTGTGAGTGGCCAGATATTAATGGTTCGCGAGCAGAATTTGGGTGCAGAAAAAGCCATTATTAACAAAGCAAACCGTATCCAACAATTGGTTCTGAATGCAAACAAGGTAATTGCTTCAGTAGATTCGATTATTTCTTCTATTGAGACTACCGATAATCAAAAAAATAGCGCTGTAAAAAAAGAATTCTCAGATTTGTCTTGGGAGGTTTATGCGAACAAAACGAGTCAATTAAAAAAGCACGGGATAGACTTTTTTGTATTTGAAATGCGCAATCCCATTTTTTGGACAACCCAAAATTTTCAAGTTTCTCCCAATGCAAACAATACAGTTGAATTGCGAAAACAAGGCAATTGGTATGTCATTTTCTATTACAAACAGCATAAAGATCGATCCTTTGTTTATGCGTTGCCTATTTTAGAGGCGAGAAAGATCTCATACAGACAATCACAGTCGAATCCAGATAATAAAATAACGGAATATACAATCTCCCGAAACCCATTAGAAAACAGTACGCCCTTGGTTTTAACTGGTATCGAATTGCTTTACTTGGTAGTAAATAATTACCAGGCAATCATTTGGTTTGATGTTCTTTTCTTATTGGGGTTTTTGCTGATGAGCATGGCTATTTTCTCTTTTTTCAAACTCGAAAATTCGCATCTTATTGCTGTGTTTGCATTGGCGATTGCTTGGTTAATCCTTCACGCATTTTTTGAAAGTCAACAGACTTTGAGCGCATTAAAAACTGCATCTATTTTTTCGCCCGAAGTGTTTTATTCAAAATTTGGATTGGCTAGTCTTGGTGAATTTCTTTTTTACACAATTTTGGCCTTGTTTGTTGTCGGAAGCGTCTTGCGTTGGATAGAATACAAGGTGCAGCAGTCTTCAAATCTGAGGGGTAAATTTATTCTTGCCAATGTGATGATGCAATTGAGTCTATGGGTATTGATATTGATTTTGCACAATGGTGTGGACTTGGTGTATGCAGGTAAAATCAATTTGGATTTTCAGCAGTTTCATCGCTTGGACATCTATTCTTTTATTGCTGTAGTTGCTTTAGGCCTCCAATGGTTGGTATTTTATCGCATCTACGGAGCAGCTTGGAAAGCATTTCACCGAGAAAAAGTTTGGGTCGGAAGACTCTATTCTTTTGCACAGGCTGTGCCCCCGTTTATTTATTTATATACACAGGAATCAGCAAACCAGGTTTTGTATTATTGGCTAACTTTTGTTGTGACTTGGTTGATTCTTGAGTGGTGGCTATCTCTTCGCCAAGACTGGCTTCGAGTAGTGTTGCGGGTAGTTTTAGCGGGGGTATTTATTAGCAGTATTTTTGGAATTGAAACAGGGATTAAAGAAAGACAAACCCGTAGAATTTTTGCACAAAAAATTCTGGAAGGAGCCGATTTTGAAACAGTGGAATTACTCAAAAAAACCCAAGATATGCTCTTGAAAGACAAGGGAATTATGGATTATTTCACCTGTACTGATGAAACAAAGGCTGAGTTTGAAAAACGGCTTAGGGAATTGTATTTTGGTTCGTACAGCAATAATTTTGAGTTAAATTTTTTGGATTACAACGCATTCGGACGAAGTTACCGACTTGAGAATGCCTATGATTATTGGTCCCTTCAACAATTGTTCAAGGGCGAAAGTTGTATCCCAATTACTTCCAATTTTGTAAAAGTCAGTAATTTGAAGCTCAAAGGGAGTTATATAGGCAGATTCGATGTTTCGAGTCAGGAAGGATATTTTGGAGTGCTATTTGTGATTTTAACGCCGCGCTTTAACGCCATGGAAGGGAGATTGTCTGGTGTTTTTACCCCCAGGGTTTTAGAGCCAGTCTTTGCAGATAATAAATATAGCTTCGGGATTTACAATAACAATCGCCTTAACTTTTCGTATGGTTTTTTCGATTACGCATTAAAGAACAATTTTTCTCATGTTGAGGGTTTTTTTGATACAAGTGGTACAAGTCATTTTGTGTTAAAAGACAAGAACAACAATACGGTTATACTTTCTAGAACCAAGGGAGATTTTATTACATCACTCACAGGATTTACCTTTTTGGTATTGGGAGGTATTGTTTTGATTTTATTGTATTATCTTATTCTTTGGATTCAGCAGCGATTCATTTCCATGGGCGAGTTGACGGGTACCAAATTGCGAGTACTCAAAAACATTCGCAGTCGTATGCCTCTGGGGAATCGGGCGGAGTTATTCATTAGTAGTCGTCTACAGCTATACGCAACATGGATAGTATTTGCAACATTCTTGGTGGTGCTGTTTGTGACAGTAAACTATTTTATTCGTAATTACACCACAACGCAAAAAGATGATTTACGGGAAAAAGGCAGTGAAATCGCATCTAAAATCAGCAGTAAAATAAATATTGATGCGGTGTTTGACAAATACCAAACAGGTTTGATATACGATTTGGCTGAATACTACAATACCGATATTAGCTTGTATCGAACAGACGGAACACTCCTGGTTACGACGAACGACCGCCTGATTGAAGAAAGTGTTCGGGGTCGTTTGATGAATCCCATTGTATTCGAAAAAATGCATAATTATGGGATGTCAACTTTCCTTTTGAACGAGAAACTGGGTGATTTGGATTACATATCTTCATACACGGCTTTGTTAAATAAAGATCTGGAGGTGCGGGGATATTTGAATTTACCATATTTTACGAATAGAAAGGATCTTTATCGTGAGATTTCCGAATACGCAGTTACAATTATCAATTTGTTCGCCTTGGTTTTTGCCATTATGTTAGTCATTGCCTATTTACTGGCTCAACGTATCGCCTTGCCCTTGAATTTGATTCGTAATCAGCTGGCTTCACTCAAAATTGGTGAACGAAACCAGCCACTCGATTGGGATAAAAATGATGAAATTGGTTTGCTGGTAAAAGAGTATAACAAGATGATTATTGAATTGGATAATAGTTTAGATCGGCTGGGTGAGAGTGAAAGACAGGGTGCTTGGCGGGAGATGGCAAAACAAGTAGCCCATGAAATTAAAAACCCCTTAACACCGATGCGATTATCGCTTCAACATTTACAGACTTCCTTAACCAACGATGATAAAAACTTAAAAGACAAAATTCAAAAAACCAGTGAATTGTTAATCCGCCAAATTGACTCTTTAAGCCAGATGGCTGAAGAATTTAGCTCTTTTGCCAAAATGCCCGATCCCAAATTGGAGAAAGTGAAGCTCGAATTGGTCATCCAAGACGCAGTGGCCTTGATTGAAAAAGAAAGTAGTCTAAGAATACAATGGGTTGCTCCCGGAAGTCCGGTGTTGGTTAAAGCCGACCCATTGCAATTGGTAAGGGTATTTACCAATATTTTGAAGAATGCCGTTCAGTCTATCCCGGAGAAAGAAATCGGGGTAATTTCTGTGACGATATCGGTAAAAATGAAGCGGGTAGACATTCGTATATCCGACAATGGCATAGGGATTCCTGAAACATTTCGAGATAAAATTTTCAGCCCAAATTTCAGTACAAAAAATAGTGGAATGGGTCTGGGATTGGGTATATCCAAGAAAATTATAGAACAGTTGGGGGGTGAAATTTCGTACCAAACGATTTTAGATAAGGGGTCTACATTTACCATTAATCTTCCATTAATGGAATTAAATGGGTAAGATTTAAAACGTATTTTTTAGGCTTCAGAATTTCCAAACCTTCGATTTTTCAACTTCATAGCTTTTCAGCAAAAGCACATCGCCCAAATTCAATTTTATTGAATGAAGGAAACGTATTGGGTAGCAAAAGTCAAGGAGATTTTTCAAAATTTTAAGTTACAGTGGTTTCACAACCCAGCCATTATTTTATCCTTGCTGGGGTAGGGTCGAATCAAGTTGAGCATTGCTTTGACTTGCAATCTTTTTTACACCCGCGCGTTCCATAGCACTTCTTTTAATTTGTTTTTGGATAAGCGATAAATCTTTCGATGCAATTCGCCATTCTTCTGATGACCAATCAACAATATCACGGGGAGCAAACTTCGGTTCTTTGTTTGCCTCAGCAAAGCGGTTCCATGGACAAACTTCTTGGCAGATATCACAACCATAAATCCAACGTTGACTATCCTCAACAGACAGTGTACTGGGTTCTTTTTTTTCTATAGTTTGGTATGAAATACAAAGTCTAGAATCGATCACCTGAGATTGAACAATGGCTTGGGTGGGACAGGCATCAATACAGGCAGTACAGGTTCCACAATGATCGGTTTCGGGGGTATCGGCTTGCAGTTCTAAATTGGAAATGATTTCGGCCAAAAAGAAATAACTTCCAACACCTTTGCGTATAATCAAACTATTTTTCCCAATCCAACCTAAGCCGGCTCTTTCGGCCCATTGTCTTTCCATTACGGGCGCGCTGTCTACAAAGGCTCTTCCCGCAAAGTTGGGTATTACATTTTGTATATCTGCCATCAAGGCAAACAATTTTTCTTTGATTACAGTGTGGTAGTCGTCGCCATAGGCATAGCGCGCAATTTTAAAATCTGTTTTATTCCGGGGTTCAGGAAAATAATTAAAGGCCAAACACAGTATTGATTTCGCACCTTCAACCAATTTTGTTGGATTGGTTCTTTTTTCAAAATGCTTTTCTAGGTAAGCCATCTCCCCATGATATCCCATATCGAGCCAATTTTTTAATTGATGCGATTCAAAGTCTAGATTTTCTGCTTTTGCAATTCCACAAGCCAAAAACCCGTGTTTGTAAGACATTTGTTTGATTCTATCGCTATTCATCACAGTTTAAAATACCCATTGTGTATACCCGATATAAATAGCATATAGTTAATTTTTTGTTCTTACATCCATCGACTCCTTCGTCCACGTAAATACTGGGTATCCTTGTTTACCGTTAATTTCGCCGTATTTGGTATAAAAATCATAAGCTGATAAACATTGTAAAGCCGTTTTTTGAGCATGCTAGTATAGGCATTAAAGCAATGTACCTCCACCGGGATATCGGTGGTCAAGTTTGCCCAAATGTTTGTAAGACAATGAGGTTGCCTCTCTTCCTCTGGCGGTTCTTTGTAAATAACCCTCCTGAATCAAAAAAGGCTCATATACTTCTTCAATTGTGCCTGCATCCTCACCTACAGCGGTTGCAATTGTATTTAATCCAACAGGGCCTCCTTTGAATTTCTCAATGATAGTTCGTAAAATTTTATTGTCCATTTCATCTAATCCATTGGCATCGACGTTGAGTGCCTTAAGAGCAAATTTGGCTATGTCGATTGTGACAATTCCTTCTCCTTTTATTTGGGCAAAGTCACGGGTACGACGCAGCAACGCATTGGCTATTCGGGGTGTTCCTCGACTTCTGCGCGCAATTTCAAACGCAGCCTCACCATCGATTGGGGTATTGAGTATCTTGGCACTTCTGTTTACAATGTTTGTCAGGATTTGTGCATCGTAATATTCGAGTCTGCAATTGATACCAAAACGCGCACGTAAAGGAGATGTTAGCAGCCCACTTCGGGTAGTAGCGCCCACCAAAGTGAAGGGCTGTAAAGCAATTTGCACACTGCGTGCATTTGGGCCGGTATCAATCATAATATCAATACGATAGTCTTCCATAGCAGAATATAAATACTCTTCAATGACTGGACTTAAACGGTGAATTTCATCTATAAACAGAACATCGCCTGCTTGTAAATTTGTAAGCAATCCAGCCAAATCACCTGGTTTCTCTAATACAGGCCCACTGGTAATTTTCATGCTGCTTCCCATTTCGTTTGCAACAATATGGCTAAGGGTTGTTTTGCCTAGGCCAGGAGGGCCGTGAAGCAATATGTGGTCAAGGGCTTCACCACGCAATTTGGCCGCTTGTACAAATACTTTCAGGTTTTCAATAATTTTCTCTTGCCCCGTAAAATCCTTAAAATCCGCAGGGCGTAATACCTTTTCAATTTCTTTTTCAGAATTATCAAGGTTGTCGGCATGGGGATCTAAATTTGGGTTCATATGGTTATTTACAGGAGATTAGTAGGCCAATTTTGCCAAGCGTCGCAGGTTTTGGTTCACAGAATCATTGACTGGATACAATGGCAATCGCAGGGTGGTTTCACACAAGCCCAATTCGTTGAGCATGGTTTTAATCCCCCCGGGGCTTCCATCCTCAAAAATTGCGATGGCAGCTTCCAAAACCTTATAATGGGCTTTTTTTGCACTTTCCCAATCTCCCTTCAGTGCTGATTGAACCATACCAGAAAAGGTCTTTGGGTAAACATGGTTGATTACAGAAATAACACCCAATCCGCCACAGGCAAGTATCGGAAAAGTAAGGGCATCATCGCCACTAATAACCAGAAAGTCATTGGGTTTATTAGCCAAGATGGCCATGACTTGTTCCATATTCCCACTCGCTTCTTTGGTTGCTACAATATTGGGATGTTGGGCTAATTTCAATTGCGTTTCTGCAGTCATATTGCTGCCAGTCCTGCTGGGTACATTGTATAAAATGACCGGCAAATTAGAAGCATTTGCAAGTGCTGTATAGTGGTGAATTATACCCGCTTGGTTGGGTTTATTATAGTAAGGGGAAACACTTAGTATGCCAGAAATTCCTTCGGTGGAGCGCGTTTTCAATTCTTCGACAACTTGCACCGTATTGTTTCCTCCAACACCCAAAATCAAAGGCAATCTGCCGTTATTGATTTTTTTGATATGGACAATAATCGCAGATTTCTCCTCTTGTGTTAGGCTTGAACTTTCTCCGGTCGTTCCCAAAATAACAAAATAGTTTGTTCCACCTGCAATTTGCTGTTCAATGATTCGTTCCAAGGCAATAAAATCTATGCTTAAGTCAACATTGAAAGGTGTGATCAAGGCGGTTCCAGTTCCAATTAATTCTTTCATCCTAGTTTATTGAGATACTCTTTTAGATCACAAAGGTACTGCTTCATTCCTTGCTTCTCATTTTGTTTGAGCAGCACATCAAAAATTTGCAGGGTATTTTGCTCAAGATAAGCCACTTTGCAAGCAGCTTTGCAGAGTGTGGCCATTCCGATAAAATGAGGTTCACCTACTAGGTCGAGAGAAATGAAAAAGTCTATTTCTTGGCGTAAAATGTTTTTTAATTCAACGCCTTTTGGGTATCCACTGCGGTCGAAATCCCATCTGCCAATATGAAAGGTATTGACCTCGGGTACCAGGGGGGTATCATCTTTGGTTTTGACATCGAAATATACAATACGCACGACTTTTTTTCCTTCATTTTTGAGGTATTCTATATACTGTGCAATATGTTTTTTATCGGATAAAGTTAATTTGCTGTCCCAAGCCAATACAAATATCCGAGATTGTTTGAAATTGGGAGAAAAATGCAGTTTGCCAAATTGCCTGATTCTATTGGGCTTAAATGCCGCAATCAGTCGATTGAACAGAGTGGAAGCATTTTTTATCATTTGATCAAGGTTAATAAAGTTGATTCGTCTATTATAGGGATGCTCAATTGCTGTGCTTTTGCCAATTTTGACGGACCGACGCCTTCCCCTGCGATTAAATAATCGGTTTTACTACTAATACTGCTGCCTACCTTGCCCCCATAGGACTCGATTATTTGCGTAATATCGTCCCGGGAGTATATTGCAAAAACTCCTGAAACAACCATTGTTTTTCCAGAAAGGGATTTACCAAGACTATTTTTTGGAACAGTGCTAAATTGTAGCCCTGACAATTTCATGCGTTCAATTCCTTTGATGTGATTGGGGTCTTTGAAGTATTGGATTACAGATTCAGCAATTCGTTCTCCAATCTCATCTATGGTAACCAATTCGGCCAAATCTGCCTTTTGGAGATTGTCTATATTTCCCATAGCCATGGCCAGTTTTTTCGCAACGGTTTCTCCAACGTAACGAATTCCCAAGCCAAAAAGCACTCTCTCAAAGACTTGTGATTTGCTCTGGTGAATACCTTCTAAAAGATTGTGTGCGGTTTTGTCTCCAACGCGGTCGAGTGCTGTCAATTGCTCAAATTGTAAGTCGTATAGGTCTGGGAGGTCTTTTACCAATCCACTGGTATACAGGGTTTCGGCCATTTCAGTTCCGATACTTTGAATATCCATTGCCTTGCGGGAAGAAAAATGCTCAATTTTCCCAATCGCCTGGGGCCGACAATTATCATGATTTCTACAATAATGATTTACCTCACCCTCATCACGGCTAAGGGGGGTATTGCATTCTGGACAGCGATCGATGTATACAAAGGCTCTTGAGTTGACGCTTCGTTTCGTGAAATCGATGCCTACAATTTTGGGGATGATTTCACCTCCTTTTTCAACAAAAACGGTATCTCCCAGTCGGATATCGAGGCGTTCAATTTCATTTGCGTTGTACAGGCTTGCCCGTTTTACAGTGGTTCCCAAAAGAACAATGGGGGCAATTTCAGCTACAGGGGTAATGGCACCGGTTCTTCCTACCTGAAAAACAATAGCCAACAGGGTTGATGTGGCTGTTTCAGTCTGAAATTTATAGGATATCGCCCATCGAGGCACTTTTGCAGTAAAACCCAGTTCTTCTTGAAATCGAATCCCATTCACTTTAACAACAATTCCATCGATGTCGAATCCCAGCATTTTTCTTTTAGTTTCCCAAGTATGCAAATAATCAAATACCCCATTCATCCCTTGGCAAATTTTGCTGTGGTCTGCTGTTTTTAGACCCCAGGAATGGGCTGCTTGCAATGATTCTTGGTGTGATTCAAAAAGATTTTTATCGCTTAGGAAATGGTAGAGTACAATATCCAGCGGGCGTCTTGCAACCCCTGCAGTTTCCTTCATCTTTAGTGAACCAACTGCCACATTGCGGGGATTGGCATACTCGTCTTCGCCCAGTTCACGGCGCTTTGAGTTCAGTTTTTCAAATCCCTTTCGATGCATAAAAATTTCACCCCGTATTTCAAAGGAAGATGGATAATTTCCGTGCAAAGTTTTTGTTATGCTGCGAATGGTTTTTACATTCTCTGTTACATCATCCCCTCGAAATCCGTCACCCCTTGTTAGGGCCTGAGTCAATATGCCATTTTCATAAAACAAAGAGATTGCAAGTCCATCAATTTTGAGCTCGCAGATATACTCTACTTCATCAATACCCAGTGATTTTTTAACCCTTTCATCAAACTCATTGAGATCTTCTTCACAATAGGTATTTCCTAAAGAAAGCATTCTTCTTTTGTGAGGAACACTTTTAAACTCGTCGATAACAAGCCCCCCCACCAATTGGGTTGGGCTGTCTGCTAAAGCGAATTGTGGAAACTCCGATTCAAGGGCCTGTAATTGTTTAATTTTTAGATCGAATTCAAGGTCAGAAATTACAGACTCAGCCAAAACATAATAATGGTAATTGAGTCCTTTAAGTTCATCAGAAAGGGCTTTTATTTGTGCTTCAACTTCGTAAGACTGCATTGTAAAAAACCTGATTTCAAAGTAAGATTCGGACTGGGTATTTGCCTAATTCAGGACAGAAGAGTTATGCACATTTTATATAAAAAAATGCGTTTTTTTTTCGATGTATTCATCAATATTTATTTATGATGAATTCATTTTATTGGGTTTTACTATGCAATATCAATGCTGACCTAATGACCATATTCGCTCTCCAACCCATTTTTTATACATGCGGTGTTTGGCACTTTTTAAATAGCCAAGGATAGCAGTTGTCGGATTGCTGTTTAAGTTCATCGAGTTCAGCAATAGCATTGACGAAAAGGTATTACTTTTGTAAATATGCAAAATTGGATTTTTCGAATTTTAGCCGTTCTGTCGTTTTCGGGTTCTCTAATTTCTATGGGTCAGTCAACCGCAAGGAATAACAACAATTTAGAACCTGTTGCATTCGCTGATGGAATTTCCGATTGGACACTGGAGCGTTGTATTCAGCAGGCATTGAGTCAAAACATAGACATTCAATTGTCAATGTTATCAGAGGAACAAGCGGCATTGGCATTTGAACAGGCTACCCGCAATTTTGGCCCAGAGTTGGGTGGTTCTGTTGGCCAATTTTACCAGTCTGGGAGAAGTATCGATCGTTTTTCCAATCAATTTGTTCAATCAACAATCGGTAGCAATAATTTTCAATTACAGGGTTCTTTGCTTTTGTTTAATGGTTTGCAAAACCAAAATGCGCGAAAACAAGCCAAACAGAATTGGATGGCATCTGGAGCCGACTTAGAATCGATCAGGCTTTCTGTAACCCTTCAAGTGGCGTCAGCTTTTGTTTTGTGGCTTCAATCCAATGAATTAGAAATAGCAGCTGCAAGTGTTTTGAATGGGAGTAAGTTACAATTGGAACGTGGACAAAAAATTTATGATGTAGGTGGAAGTAATCAGGGTGCTTTATTGTCGTTAAAGGCACAATACGCTTCCGATTTAGCCAATATGACCAATGCGCAAAACAACAAAATCAGTGCTTCACAAAATCTTAAACAATTGATTCGTTTACCCGCTACACAGACTTTCGAGCCTGCCATGGAAAATTTTGCTTGGTCGTCGACTGAATTTCCCCTGAATGCCCAAGAATTAATTGATACTATCCTTGAAAGACGCCCAGATTATCATGCGGCACAATACCGCTGCTTTGCTGCTAAGTATGCTTGTCGTTCAGCAAAAGGGGCTCTTTTCCCAATACTGAGTCTCGGAGGTAGTTTGGGAAGTGTATACTCCAGCAATGCCAAATTTATCGATGGTTACTCTATTTCCGGGTTCACGCCAATTGGAAGGGTACAGGGTAGCAATGAGATTGTAGAGATACCAGAATATACGTATTCGATGCAAACCAAGGCATTTCGCAATCAATTGGGTGACAATTTTGGACAGTCCTTGGGTTTAAATATGACCATTCCAATTTACAGTGGATTGCAAAGAAATACACAGTTAAAAAATGCCAATCTCGCATGGAATCGAGCTGAATTAAATCTAGAAAGAACCAAACAAGCCATCGAAAACGAGGTTCTGTCGGCATATAATAATTATTTAAATGCCGATAAAAGATATGTAGCAAATAAAGAAAATGTTGATTTGCAACAACAAAATGAACAGTCTGTTTTGCAGCGACTGAATGCCGGAGCGGCTTCCTATTTTGAATACCAAGTTGCAAATACAAATTATGTAAATGCGTATCAAAATTTTATTTCTGCCAAATACGAGCGCAGTTTCAGACGCCTAGTACTGGATTTTTATCTTATGCCCCCGATAGCAGATTACAACTCGATTAAAACCCATAAATAACAATGAAAAAGAAACGCATACTATTAATTTCATTTTTAGGTCTGATTATTTTGATTGTGCTGGCTACAATTATTAAAGGTGGAACCAAAGAGTTAGAAGTAGAAACAAGCAAAATAGCCATCCGAACCATTACAGAAATTGTAAGTGTTACTGGAAAGATACAGCCCGAAAGTGAGGTTAAAATTAGTGCAGATGTGAGTGGTGAAATCATAGACATGTTTGTTTTAGAAGGTGATAGTGTAACAAAAGGCCAATTGCTTTTACGCATCAATCCAGAGTTATATGAAACAGCCATGTCGCAATTAAAGGCCAATTTAGACAATTCAAAAGCTTCTTTGGAAGGCAGTGAAGCGCAACTCATTAAAGCCAAAGCATCCAGTGAACAAATGGCACTTAACTATCGTCGACAGAAATTGCTGCACGACCAAAAAGTCATTTCAGAACAAGAATGGGAAAATGCTGAATCTCAATTCGAGATTGGAAGGGCAGATTTTGAGGCCGCAAAAAAATTGGTATTGGCATCTCAATATACCGTGCAGAGTTTTGCTGCCAGATTGGAGGAAGGTAGGCGTAATTTGGGTAGAACCAGTATATACGCGCCCGCATCCGGAACAATCACACATCTCACGAGTGAAAAAGGAGAACGTGTTGTAGGAACCGCCCAAATGGCAGGTACAGAAATCATGCGTATTTCAAATTTGAATGTTATGGAAGTCCAAGTTAATATCAATGAAAATGACATTGTGCGCATACACAAAGGTGACAGTGCAGATATCAAGGTGGACGCTTACGACAAAAGAATTTTCAAGGGTATTGTTATGGAAATCGCCAATTCTGCGGTGTTTAATGCAGCCCAAAATATGACTGACCAGGTTAGCAATTTTGTCGTAAAAATCCGCCTACTTCCCTCGAGTTACAGTGATTTGGAAAAGGATAAAAAACAAGCTTTTTTGCCCGGTATGACGGCCAGCGTTGATGTTAAAACCATCACACGCACAAAAGTTATTTCCCTGCCAATTGCAGCAATAACCACCCGCAATCCATTTTTTACAGAAAAAAAAGATGAAGCTACAACTACAACTTCAACAACAAAACGGGAGGTTCAAACCTGGGTCTTCGTTTACAATGCGGGCAAGGCCAAAGCAGTAGAGGTAAAAACAGGTGTGCAAGATTTGGATTTTTATGAAGTACTTGGTGGCCTTAAAGCAGGTGACGAGGTTGTTTCTGGGCCAAGCATGTCGATTGCGAAGACAATCAATGACGGTGATAAGCTTAAAAAGAAGAAATAAGATTATTGTATTCAACTGAAAGTTATCGTTTTTTTTGTCGAATCAGAAATACGGGTAATCAATAACACTCGTTCGACTTTCTTTAACAAATCGCCAATGTTTGCACAGCATATTTTTTTTGCAGAATCTTTAAAAAATACCTACTTTCGCTCAGTTGTTAGGTTCGAATGTGGAAAGGAAATTCACTTCGATGAAAAGGGAACTTCGGTGTAAAACCGAGACTGTACCCGCAGCTGTAACTCCAAATCAACCCCAGTGTTGGTTTATATTTTAGGCATCTAAGCCACTATTTCTCAAGAAATGGGAAGGCGCCTAAGGTGGAGAAGTCAGAAGACCTGCCCAATAACACCCAGTGCACGCTTTCGGGAATAGAGGCGCGGCGAGGAAAAGGACAGGCCATCGTCCAGTTTCCTTCAACCGTTTCATTCGCGTTTGTTTGCCAATGCAAAACTATGTTTGCCTTGTGCGTCATATCGCTAATTTCTGGTTTTGGGGGGATAGAACCCCAAAAGGATACTTTTTTATTGCCCCAGCAATCGATAACCAGTGATTTGGAAGTACTGCATTCAGAAATTGTGGTGGCGCAGCCAAGCCCACTTTTTATTCAAACAATAGGGGATTCGGATCAAATCTGGATTTCGCCAGTCGCCGGGTATTCAATGTGTAACCCCAATAAAAAGCATTTCCCTGCTTCTGTTAATCCCCTGGATACGGTTCATATCTATGGACAAAGATTGAATTTTGCCACGCTCGGTCGGGTTGTTCGGACGATTCAGATTGATGATGACAATAAATCACTCACAGATGCCCTCGACGACCAAGGGATATTTTTTAAACAATATGGAATTACTGGCTCGAGTACAATTTCTCGTCGTGGAGCCGATGCCAATCAGACCCAAGTCAATTGGAATGGTATACCTGTTAACAATGTGATGTTGGGGATGACGGATTTCAATACCATATTTACTTGGGGCAATTCCGATATTTTTTTGGTTGATGGGGGAAATTCCCCAACCGTCGGAAGTGGAAGCATGGGGGGAACAATTTTTATGCGAAATACCGCTCAATTTGGCGCACAAAACAAATTTACATCTCGTGGTAAAATACTTTTGTCTAGGGGTAGTTTTGGGGAACGCAATTTTGGAGCAGACTTTGGGGTTTCAAACAAACATTGGTTTATGGCGTTCACAGCGGCTCGTTTTGATTGTTCCAACGCATTTACCTTCGCTGACAAGGGTCTTGAAATTCCCGTGCGCCGAATGGAAAATGCACTGAGCGAGCAAGGACTGTTGCGGAATATTTTGGGTTATCGCAAAGGCAAACACTATTTAAAAGGAGTCAGTGAATGGGTGAGCATGCAAAGGCAATTGGGTCTTTCCTTGGGTTCATATCAGCCATTGGGAAAACAAGAAGACGCGAATTTTCGGTCTGTACTAGAATACATATACCGAGCCAATAAATCTTGGTCTGCCACTCATCGCATAGCATATATAAAAGATAGAATTGAATATTTCGAAACTCCCAAACTTGAAGTTGGAAGTAAAAGCCTTGCAAAAACATTGCATTTTCAGAGTGAGATATTTAAAGAATGGGGCAATTGGAATGGTTTTTTGGGAACAGATATACAATACCAAAAGGCAAACTCAGAATACTATTTGAGTTGGGTGAATAGAACACTACCTGCCTCATTATTGGGACTGAATTGGGTAAAACATAAATTATCTGCCGTTTTTAATGCCCGTTACGAATGGCATGAAAAGGTGCCCACCGCAGGATTGTCAATTTGTTATAACACTTCGAAATGGATTCGTATTAAAGCCAATGCCCACAACAGTTTTCGTAGGCCAAATTTGAATGATTTATTTTGGATTACCGGAACTATTCCGAGTGAACTTAAACCTGAAAGGGGATGGGGTGCAGAAGGGGGTTTAGATATGCGGCGAATTTTTGCCAAGCGGGGGTCTATTTCAACAGAGGTTACGGCGTATTATCGCGCATTAGATCAACCCATAATGTGGGTGCCTGGTGGCAATTCTTGGTATCCTGTGAATCTTGAAGGTGGGGGTAAATATGCTGGGATTCAGTTTTCAGCCAGTAGCAGGTGGAAATTTGGCACCCACGCTCTGTTGGTTAAATCGAATTGGGATAGGGTGAGCAGTCGCGTAAGACCAACAATCAGTTCGGATGCACGCCAGCAAATATTTGTTCCCAATTGGAATGGGAATTTCGGGGTTACCCTAGAAGCAAAACGGTGGAATATTGGCACCAATCTTCAATATGTGGGCCAACGATTTATTCAAACCGACAACCAGGCTTTTTTACCTTCATACATACTATTTAACACCCATTTCCAGATTCCAGATGTGGTCAATTATATAGGCTATGGCTGGTCTGTAAAGTTGGAAGCCTTGAATGTATTTAACACAGTATTTGTTAATATGCCTGGGAGGCCCATGCCGGGTAGGATAATAAAGTTGGCTTTGCTTTTAAAATGGAAATAATGATCAAAAATTTAGTCCTATATGCAATTTGGCAAAACCCATCAACACACCATACAATCAAAATGAAAACAATCAAAATGAAAATAATCAAAATGAAAACAATCAAAATGAAAATATTGGTAATTATTTTTACCCTATTGAATTTAAATGTAGTTGATGCTCAAACGGTGGATGGATTTGAATATGTCAAAGCAGACTCTGGGCAGTTAATAAATGGCAGTAAGGGCGATAAATCTTTTAAGTTACATTCGCAAGGGGGTGGGATTGTGTCTTATATGCCAATCTTGTGGGATACATCTTTTGGTGGTTATTGGGCAGCAGGTTGGGCTATATCCAAAAAAATTGATGGATCTGTAGGCAAATCAGATTTTTCAAAACACTTGTATTGTGCGAAGCCTGGTTATGGTTCAGAAAAAAATGTGCAAGGCAAATACAAGGGGACAACATTTGCTGTGGGTATGAACAAATCATATATTCTTTCGCCAACGAATCCATTAAAGGGGTTCTTTTCGACACTAAAAATTGCAAATACAACGTATGCTTATAATAGCATGAAAAATGGTGATGCATTTGCTAAGAAATTTGGTGGGATTTCTGGAAATGACGCCGACAGTTTTATCCTCAAAATTGGCTTTTACAACAAAGGTAAATTATTGTCTAAACTGAGTGTTATTCTCGCAGACTATAGATTTGCTGACAATTCAAAAGATTATATTTTGGATTCGTGGCAAACGGTATTTTGTGCAAAGCAGGGTGTTGGGCAATCGGGTTTTATCGATAGTACAGTATTTGAATTGCAGAGCTCAGACAATGGTTCATTTGGTATGAACACACCTGGTTTTTTTGCGATCGATGAACTTGGTACAGATTTATGGGTAAATGTGATGCCCATTCCAACATTGCTCGCTTTATCCTACCCAAATCCTTCAAAAGACAAAGTGCGCATAGAAACGACTGGCATGATGGATAAAATAGAAATTGTGGATGTATTGGGCAAAAGGGTATATCAAGAAAATGGCCTAAACATGAGGGCTTTTGATGTGCTTATTTCTGATTGGGCCTCAGGTTTATATCAGGTGAAAATAACAACGAGCCTCGGAATCGAGACATGTAATATTGTGAAACAATAAATTCTAAGAAAATGTATTTTTGTAAGCAGTATTTTGGTTTTATTTTCTTTCGATTATCGCTTACAGCATGTCTTTTTTCATCTTGCGAATCCAGTATTGAAAAACCTTTGGATATCTCCGGAATTCAAGGCAAAAGGGTGGCTATTTTGTGTGAGGGAAATTTTATGTGGAACAATGCACGTCTGGATATCTATCAATCTGATTCAAATATTAATTGGGCCAATGCGTATGAGAAAGTCAATAGAAAACCACTGGGTGATGTGCTTCAACATGGGGTATTGTATGCAAATACCCTGTATTTAAGCATAAACAATAGTGGTAAGGTTTTGGGCATTAATCCTAAAACATTAAAACAAACCAAAATAAATGCAAATCTCAAATCCCCTCGATGTATATTGCCTATTGGCCGTCATGTTTGGATAACAGATCTTTATTCCAATTCCATATCAATTCTCGATACAGCATCTCTAAGTTTGGCCAAACAACTTTCTGTTGATGCCTATACAGAGCAGTTGGTGAAATGGAATCAGTTCGTGGCAGTTGCATCCTACAATGGAAAGGTATTGTTGTTTGACACCAATTCATTCTTGCTAAAACATACTATTTATGCAGACAGTGGCGCTATGTTTTTGGCTGTACACGAAAGCAATTCTCTCTGGGTTGTTTCGTCAGCGGGGGGCAAAAGTGCAATACAGCAATTTTCAGCATCAGATTTTTCGCGCACCAGATATTTTAAAGCTGAAAAGGGCTCGTTTGGGAAAATTGAGTTGTCGTTGGACGGAAAAGATCTGTTTTTTTTGTATCAAAACGCCCTTTGGAGGATACCTGTGAATGCAGAATCGTTTGCAGAGGCTTCAGTTTTTTTTCGTGGCCCAAAACTTATTTATGGTTTCAATTTTAACGCCAATGATAATTGTTTATACATCGCAGATGCGAAAGATTATGTGAGCAATGGGGAAGTTTCTGTGCTCAACGCAAAGAGCGGCACTTTAATGCATCGTTTTGCAACTGGTGTCAACCCTTCGTTTTTTGTACCCTTGCAGCCATAGTATCCCTTTTTGTTATCTTTGAAGAACGGCTATGAAATTCAAACTGCCTTTCATCAAAAAAGTAGATGTCCTTTTGATACGTTCCTATATTGGTCCGTTTGCTGTAACTTTTTTTTTAAGTATGTTTCTTTTTTTGATGCAATTTTTATGGAAATTCATCGATGAATTAGTTGGGAAGGGTATTTCTTTTGATCTTTTACTCAAATTAATTTTTTTTAGTTTGGCCGATTTGGTGCCCATGGCTTTGCCACTTACCATTATGGTTGCAGGTCTTATGACCTTTGGAAATCTGAGTGAAAGTTTTGAATTGGTCGCTATGAAATCAAATGGCATTTCACTGCTTCGCGCCCTCCGACCAATTTTTTTGTTCATGTGTTGTTTGGCGGTTCTCAATTTTTTATTTTTAAACTATATCATACCCAAGGCCAAGTTAGAACAAGCAGTTATGCTCATCGATATGCGCCAAAAAAAACCCACTTTCAATATATCCGAGGGGATTTTTTACCACCAAATAGAGGGTTTTGCTATTCGGGTGGGAAAAAAAGAGAAAGACAATCAAACCTTACGCGATGTGTTGATTTATGAGTATAAACAAGATGACAGCAAACGATTGAATGTGATTCGGGCCGAATGGGGTAAAATGTTGCTTTCACCCGATCAAAGGACCCTTCATTTGACACTCTATCATGGGGTTCGATATGAAGAGATGACAAATTCTTCGGAGTATAGAAAATCCCAACCGTTCAACCAAATGTTTTTCGAAAAACAGTCTATGGCAATCGACCTTTCAAGTTTGGATTTTCAGTTTACAGATCGCGATTTAATTGCTACAGATTACCGACTACAGAATATTTCCCAGTTGTTTTTAGAAATTGACACGTTTCATCAAAAATGCAAGAAATTGCGTGACGACAACAGTAAATATTTGGGGCGGTATTTGCACGTCCCGGGAGTATTTCCCTCAGATTCTCAACGGGTTTCTTACCAGAGGGGGAACGCAGAATTTATGCTACTATCCAATAAGCAAATTGTCAGGAACTTTCCAAGTCAAATCAGGCAATCAACGATAAGTGCTGCGATAAATCACGCCCGGTCTGTTAAAAGTATGTCAGAGGGTCTCATGGGATCATTGCAATTTGAAGAAACGGAGGTAAATTTATACCGATCAGAATTGCATAAGAAATTTGCTTTTTCTTTTCTGGTCGTCTTGTTATTTTTAATTTCCGCTCCCTTGGGTGCGATTATTCGCAAAGGAGGGATTGGCATGCCTTTGGTTATTTCTGTCCTTCTTTTTGTTGTCTTCTACGCCTTGAATCTTACGGGTGAAAAAATGGGAAAGGCCGGTATTGTTCCTGTTTGGCTGGGATCTTGGTTGAGTTCGATGTTGTTGTTGCCAGTTGGACTGATCATTACTTACCGAGCGAGCATCGACAAAAGTTTTCATGGAAGTAATCCATTGAGCAATCTATATGGGTGGCTTAAAAAACGGTTTGAGAAGGGTTTAAAACAGCAAATCAGAACTGAAAATGACGATAATAATTTGCCATCCAATAACACTGATTCAGTCATTCAATCAAATGTAAAGAGATGAAAATTCTTGTTCTTGGGAATCGTATACCATGGCCATTGCATGATGGAGGTGCAATTGCGAGCTTTGCAATGCTTCGATCCTTATCTGGGGCCGGGGCTGAACTATATTTTTGCAGTTTTAATACCCAAAAACATTTCGTTTCACAAGAATTATGCAATAAACATTTTGGATTTTGTACAGTCAAAACTATTCCGTTGGATTCATCGCTCTCGATTTTGGGAGCCTGTAGGAATTTGTTTTCACGAAAAAGTTACCATATTTCTCGCTATGATCGGAAAGAAGCCAATGATATTGTCGAAGCGCTCTTGCATGAGCAGGAATTTGATTTGGTTTTGTTTGAAGGGATTTATTCCATGACGATGATGAATGCTGTTGTTCGCTATAACAAAAGCTTCAGCACCGAAAATCGATATCCTCTCGAGCACATTTTCCAACACAACCCGGGGGTGGGAATGCAAGAAAATGCTATCCTAGAGTCTTTAGACCCAAAATCTAAAAAAGAAGCGAACGATACCGAAAATGAGAAGTATAACAAAAATAGGTTCCAAACCCATACATCAACTGCAATAGAAAATTCCCAAACGGGTCGAAAAGTTCCGTTAAAATCGAAACGCTTGCGAAAAAACGGCCCATTGCCTTGTGTTTACAGATCTCATAATATTGAATCTGAAATTTGGTTTAGACTCGCCCGACAATCACGTCAAGTGCTAAAAAAATGGTATTTGCTATTGCAGACAAGACGATTGCAACAGTTTGAACAAAAAATATGGTGCAGTGTAGATGCTGTAATTTCGATTACAGAACATGATTTCAATGTTGTTGAAAAGCATACCCAACAGGTCAATGGGAGCGCTGTGCCCCAAACGGTCTATTTGCCGGGAATTGAAACCTTCAATTCTTCAATATTCATGTTGCATCCCAACAAGGTTTTTCATATAGGGAGTATGGAATGGCAGGCAAATCAACAAGGCGTTCAGTGGTTTTTGCAGAAAGTATGGCCTCTACTTCTCGTAAAGTTGCCCCATACCGAATTCCATTTAGCGGGTAAGTCTATGCACAAAAATGATAAACGATTTTTTCAATCTGGTGTAATCAACCATGGGACCATATCGGATCCCGAAATGTTTATGAAAGAAAATGGCATTATGATAGTTCCCATATTGGCTGGTAGTGGGATTCGCATAAAAATTATTGAAGCAATGGCATTGCGTATTCCGGTTGTAACTACGTCAGTTGGTGTTCAGGGGCTTGAAATTCTTCACAATGTCCATTGTAAAATCGCTGATACTCCCCAAGATTTTGCGAATGCCATTGCCGACTTGATGGCAAATCCTACCCTTGCCAATGCGATTGTAGACGAGGCCTATTCTTATGTAGAAGCCCATCACAATAGCAAGCACAACACAGAAAAACTATTGAAATTTTTGACTGGATTAACAGAAATTACCGGGTAAATCGCATTGAAAAATGGGGAATTCCCGCTTCGTAAAATCGCTCACCTTCTGCAATAAAGTGGTATTTTGTATAAAATTCCAAGGCGTGTTCCTGGGCATGCAGATAAATATTGGGTAGGCTAGGAGTAACAATTTTTGGCGAACTTGAGTCATTAGAATCAACCTTGTTTTTGGTGATTATATCCAAACAATTTTGAAGTAATGCTGCACCAATACCCGTTTTTCTATAGTCTTTCAACACGGCAAATCGTTCGAGTTTTATGCCTTTTTGTGTTGTTCTAAATCTACAAGTTCCCACAGACAATCCTTTAAATTTTGCCAAAAAATGCCGACTGCTTTCCTCGTAAGTATCATACTCTTCATCGGGCGGACATTCTTGTTCAATTACAAAAACCCTGCGACGAATGTCGAATGCTTGCGACAAATCAGATTGATTTCTAATTTCTCTCACTTCTATCATATAAAAAATGGTTAAATTTGCATCAAAAATACGAATAAAGATATCGTAATGGCCCAAAAAAACATTCAAGCACTATTAGGTTCACAAGCAGAATTCTTGCTAAATCACACATGCAAAACCATTGACAAATCAATGATTCATGCACCTGGGTCTGATTTTGTAGACCGTATTTTTGCCCAAACCAATCGGAATCCTCAGGTTTTGAGAAGTCTACAACAACTATATGGGAACGGACGTTTGGCAAACACGGGGTATGTGAGTATTTTGCCCGTTGATCAGGGTATCGAACACAGTGCTGGAGCATCTTTCGCTCCCAATCCAATCTATTTTGATTCTGAAAAAATTATTCAGTTGGCGATATCGGGTGGCTGTAATGCAGTGGCTTCAACCTTTGGCGTTTTGGGTATGCATTCCCGCAAATATGCCCACAAAATACCTTTTATTGTAAAATTAAATCACAACGAATTCCTTTCATATCCTAATAAATATGACCAATTGATGTTTGGATCTGTGGATGATGCTTGGAATATGGGTGCATGCGCTGTGGGTGCTACTATATATTTCGGGAGTCCAGAAAGCGGTCGTCAATTAATGGAAGTGGCAGCAGCATTTGAACGTGCCCACGAATTGGGGCTAGCCACAATTTTGTGGTGTTATACCCGAAACAATGCGTTTAAGATAGACGGTGTCGATTACCATTCAAGTGCAGATTTAACTGGACAAGCCAATCATTTGGGTGTTACCATTCAAGCTGACATCATCAAACAAAAATTGCCAACCAATAACGGAGGATTCAACGCCACCAAACATGGTAAAACCCATCCAAAGGTATATTCTGAATTGTCTTCTGACCATCCCATCGATTTAACGCGCTACCAAGTGGCAAATTGTTATATGGGACGTGCCGGACTGATTAATTCAGGGGGCGAAAGCAAAGGAAAAGGAGATGTTGAGGAGGCAGTTTTTACTGCTGTTGTAAATAAACGTGCCGGAGGTTCTGGGTTAATTTTGGGACGCAAGGCATTCCAAAAACCCATGAATGAAGGCATTGTCCTATTGAATGCGGTGCAAGATGTGTATTTAGATGGCAGTATAGAACTGGCCTAATGGTATAATCTGTGAATGTAGATTTTGAATATGATGACGAACTTTCTGGGAATGGGCCAAAATGGTACCAAAGAACCTGGAGTGGAATCTTAACCAAAACCAAAGATAAAAAACCCACCCCAGATGGTTTGTGGGAGAGGTGTAAGCGCTGCAAGCAAGTCGCCCCCACCAAGGAATGGATTTTAAACCGCTATGTTTGTCCGTCTTGTCGTTTTCACGAGCGAATTGGGTCTTTAGAATATTTTGATATATTGTTTGATGAAAACAATTATACAGAGATAAATGCCAATTTGTCGAGTGGTGATCCCCTGAAATTTAATGATTCTGCTCCTTACATTGATCGCTTGATAGTAGCTAAGAAAAAAACTGGATTAAAAGATGCTGTTCGAACCGGATATGGCAACATAGATAAGCAGCCATTAATGATAGCTTGTATGGATTTTAGTTTTATTGGAGGGTCTATGGGGAGTGTGGTGGGTGAGAAAATTTCCCGTGCGATTGATTACTGTTTGCAAACGGGTACTCCTTTTTTGATGATTTCAAAATCTGGGGGTGCACGCATGATGGAAGCGGCGTATTCTCTCATGCAAATGGCCAAAACCAGTGCAAAATTGGCATTGTTACACCGGGCGGGTATTCCCTATATTTCTCTGTTAACCAATCCAACAACAGGCGGCGTTACTGCATCATTTGCGATGTTGGGTGATTTTAATATTGCCGAGCCTGAATCATTAATTGGCTTTGCCGGCCCAAGGGTGATTCGTGAAACCATTGGAAGAGATTTGCCCAAAGATTTCCAAAGTGCAGAATTTTTGCTGGAGCATGGATTTTTAGATTTTATCGTCAATAGAAATGAGTTAAAACAAAAAATTTCAGGACTATTACACGTAATTTGGAGTTTGAAAAACACAAAATAATCATATATATGAATTTTCCAGACAACCTCAAGTACACCAAAGACCATGAATGGGTTTCGGTGAATGGCGACATCGCCACCATTGGTATTACAGATTTTGCGCAAAGCGAATTGGGTGATATTGTTTTTGTAGATATTCCTTCATTGGGTGAATCACTCGAGGCGCATGTCGTTTTTGGGACGGTAGAAGCTGTTAAAACCGTTAGCGATTTGTTTATGCCCCTGGCTGGTGAGGTTGTTGAAGTTAATCCTGATTTAGACGGCTCGCCAGAGTCTGTCAATAGCGATCCCTATAATGCGGGATGGATGGTCAAAGTCAAAATGAATAATCCAAGCGACTTGAATTCTTTGATGAGCCATGCCGATTATACCGCTATGGTAGGATAATCATGTTTGAATTTGGAAAACAAAAAATAGTTCAGTACAAAAAAACCTTCCTGATATTATTGGGTATTGCAGTCTTGTGTCTCCTACCTTTTCCCGATTCAAAGACCATTCCCACAATTCCTTGGTTGGGTATGTTGGGAATAGACAAGTGGGTTCATTTTTTACTTTATTTTTTTTTATACAAAATATGGAGCTCAGAAAATACAAATCCTTCAAAAAACACCTGGAAATTGCTGGTTCTTTCGATTTCTTTTGGTGCAGTTATCGAGTTTTTACAAGATTTATATGTGAGCAATAGGGCAGCAGAATGGGCCGATTTTTTTGCCGATTTTAGTGGATTGCTTTTTGGTTATTTTGTTTTTCAACACAGACGATTTAGGTCGGATAATTCTTGATCGGTTCCTGTAGTTGTGTTTAAGGGTATTTGTGTTGACACACCCGAACATTGTGGGTTTCAAGTGTTTTGTTTAAGCAATGTGTAGTATTTTGTCCACACATTTCTACATACTGCACTTTGTTAAGTTGCTTGGTTTATATTTGCTGAATAATATGAATCAAATTCGTTTCGAAGGTAGAAATGCATTGTTCTTTTCAACGTTGCGTTCTAGAATTGATGAGCATTTAAATTCCATTAATGTAAAAGCATCCGGGAATTGGAAATTGTACAGCAAGACGATTATTCTTTTCGTTTGTCTTGCTTTGCTATATACCCTATTGGTATTTTTTACACCTTCTTCTCCACTGTTGTCAATTTTTTTGTGTGCCTTGGTGGGTGTAAATTTTTCATTTATCGGTTTTAACGTCATGCACGATGGCTCTCATGGTAGTTATTCATCCAGAAGATGGGTAAATAAGTTGATGGCACTAAGCTTGAATGTAATGGGTGGCAATGCGTTTTATTGGCACCAGAAACACAATATATCTCATCATTCCTTTACCAATATTGAGGGAGCAGACGAGGATATCGACATTAGTCCGTTCATGAGAATGAATCATATTCAAAGCAAATATTGGTTTCACCGATTTCAACATATATATGGTTTGATGTTGTATACAATTACCTATTTGATGTGGATTTTTTATCAAGATTTCGTAAAGTATTTTGGTGGTAAGGTGGGAGATCGAGATATTAAACAAAACTTGTCATTGGTTCAGCACTTTGGTTTTTGGGTAAGTAAATTACTGTATATCGGCGTTTTTATTGTTGTACCTATTTTCTATGTAGGTTTGGTTCAAACCATCATTGGTTTTTTGTGCATGGCGATGGTTACCGGATTGATTATCGCGGTAGTTTTTCAATTGGCTCATGTTGTAGGTACTGTTGATTTCGTAGCGAAAGCTATTCCTGTTACTTCAATAGAAGCAGATTGGGCAACCCACCAGATTCGTACGACAGCCAATTTTGGAACCAATAGCAAGTTATTGGCATGGTGTTTGGGCGGCTTAAATTTTCAGGTAGAACATCACTTATTCCCCAAGATAAGTCACATACATTATCCCAAAATTAGCAAAATTGTTCGTGAAACCTGTAATGAGTTCAATATTGCCTACAATGAGTTTCCATCAATGCTTGGTGCTATTCGTGCACATTTGTTACACCTTAGAGAAGTAGGAACATAGTTATTTCGCCTTCCCTTTTCACTCGGCGGTTGAGTATCCTGCCTACCCTGCAATAAGAACTCCTTATTTTTTTGATCGTATTGAATTTTTAATATTATTTTCCATATTTGTTTTTCTTATATGAGAAATGCGAGTGTACCTTTTTTGGTGGTTCCTTGTCCCGATTCTCAGGGCAATGCAATAATTATAGATTCCTCTGGCGAGATTCTCAAAACCCATTTGCGAAACAATTTCTCTTCATTTACAAGTCCTGTAATGCAATTGCTCGAAAAGGATCTCAATGCATTGCCAATACAAGCGGATTTGCGTGAAAGTTTGATTTACTGTTTGTTGAGTTCATTCAGTGAAGAGCAAAGCCCCGTTTTTCAATTATACCTTGCCGATGATATTCAGTGGGATGCGGCGTATCGTTTATCCGATGACGAGGATGTTGCTGCAGTTCAATATAAATCTATAGAAGCGCTTATTCACTATTTACAGGGTGATTGGGTTTGTTTGGGTCCAAATAACGCTCAGACACTTGAGGAAATGCAGCAAAAAAAAATGGATTATGTTCCAGATTCTATTCTTTTAAAAATTACTGAAATCACCACAGATTTTAGCCAAGAAAAAATATATGCTGTTGAATTATTGCAAAATATTTTTGGTGGCATCCACCTTTCAATGATTGTTCTTTGGATTTCGAATTTGATTGATTCGGAAACCTTGATTAAATCATCTTTTTTGTTAAGTTGTTTCAAGCAAGAACCCGAAAATCCCCAATTTTCAAAATCTGAAATCCATGATATTCAGGCATTTTCTTTAAAATTAGACGCATTTAGAAAAGTCTTGTTTCTCACATAAAGTGATTACTGTATTTCTGATGTATCCGTTTGCCTGGCACTC
>SXGT01028919.1_pt1 | contig 38111 bp, 29 predicted proteins | sample 3176221 | NCBI WGS metagenome assembly SXGT01 (sample SAMN11356862, study PRJNA531348) | freshwater metagenome | isolation source: freshwater sample F1-120 | place: China: Fuxian Lake, Yuxi | collected 2017-12-25 | reverse complement strand
GATCACGCGGCCGCGCGGGTAGCCCCCGACGCCCGTCGCGAGGTCGAGCGCCAGCGAGCCGGTCGGGATCGTGACCACGGGCTCGATGTCCGCCTCGTCGCCGAGGGCCATGATGGCCCCCTTGCCGAACTGCTTGTCGACCGCGCTGATCACCGTCTTCAGGACCTTCATCTTCTCTGCGATTTGCTCCAGCATGTTCCTTCTCCGTGTGCCCGGCGTGACCATGACGTGGCGCGCTCCGGGCGAGGCGCGGCCAGACGAGCGGGCGAGGTGCCCGCGCGCGTTCTTCCCGCCTCCCGAGGCGGCGTCGCGGCGTCAGGCGGCCAGCGCCGTCCCCCCGCGATCGAAAGCGCGGAGCGTGATCGCCTCCGCGACGTGGGGCCCGCGGACCTCCAGCGAGCCGTCGAGATCCGCGATGGTGCGCGCCACGCGCATCACCTTCCCGAACGCTCGCGCGGACAGCATGTGCCGCGACGCCGCGCGCTCCAGGAGTGCCCGCCCCTCGGGGTCGGGCGTCGCCACACGCTCGAGATCGGCCGGAGAGAGGGCCGCGTTCGTGGCGCGACGGTGCGGCGCACGCGCGAGCTGCCGTTCCCGCGCCTCGATCACGCGCGCTCGCACGGCCTCCGACGCCTCCCCTCGCCCGCGCGCCACCAGTGCGCCGACCTCGACCGGGGGAAGCACCACGTGGACGTCGATGCGGTCGAGGAGCGGGCCGCTGATCCGCGAGCGGTACGTGCGCACGCGCTCCGCCGTGCAGCCGCAGCGGCGCGCGTCTCCGAGGAACCCGCACGGGCACGGGTTCATCGCGCCCACGAGCAGCGGTCGCGCGTGAAACGTCGTCTTCGCAAACGCGCGCGACACCGTGACCACGCCGTCCTCCAGCGGCTGCCGCAGCGCCTCGAGCACGGACCGGCGGAACTCCGCGAGCTCGTCCAGGAAGAGTACGCCGTGGTGGGCGAGGCTCACCTCACCGGGGCGGGGCGGATCGCTGCCCCCGACGAGGGCGGCCTCGCTCAGCGTGTGATGCGGCGCGCGGAACGGCCTTGCGAAGAGCCGACCGGTACCGCGCCTGAGGGAGCCCGCGACGCTGTGCACCGTCATCACCTCGAGCGCCTCATCGCTCGACAGAGGAGGAAGGATCCCCGGGAGTCGCCTGGCGAGCATGGTCTTCCCCGCACCAGGCGGTCCGATCATGAGGAGGTTGTGCCCTCCTGCCGCGCAGATCTCGAGCGCACGCCGCGCCGCGCTCTGCCCCTTCAGCTCGGCCAGATCGTCGTACGCCGGCGGAGACTCCGGCGCACCGGGCTTCGCTCGAGGCAACGGCGCGCGGCCAGCGAGATGCTCGAGGAGCTCCGCGAGCCCCTCGCACGTGAGGACGTCGATCCCGGACACGCACGCCGCCTCCGCCTCGCTGACGCGCGGCACGACGATCCGGGGAAACCCGCGGGCCTTCGCGCCCATCACGTGCGGAAGCACACCCCGTAGGCCTTGAACCCCCCCGGAGAGCGACAGCTCCCCGATGAACATCGCCGCGGCGAGGCTCTCCTTCTCCACACGCCCGAGCGCCCCGAGGACCGCCGCGGCGATCGCGAGGTCGAACCCGCTGCCGTTCTTCCGCAGATCCGCCGGCGCGAGGTTGACCACGATGCGGTATTCCGAGAGGTCGACCCCGATCTGCGCCAGCGCGCTCTTCACGCGCACCCGGCTCTCGCGCACGGCCGCCTCCGCGAGCCCTACGAGCTCGAACGACGGCACGCCACGCCCCGCGTCCACCTCGCAGCGAACGGGAAAGGCCTCGAGGCCGACGAGGGTGGCGCTGTGTGCGGATGCGAGCATGCCGGCCATGGTGCGCGCAGCGTGCCAGGAGCCTGGCGCAGCGATCCTCGCGACTTGAGGCCACGCAAGGTGACCATGGCCACTTCCTGGGTGGCCACGGCCGCTCCGGTGGCCGCTCGGCGGGCAGCGGACGGGGAGGGCGAGCGCGACAGGCCCGGCAGGAGAAGAACGCCTTCATCCAGCCGCACGGCCCAACAACGTCGTTTGTTCCGCACGCCGCCGACAGCCGAGCCTGTGGACGGTCTCCCGTTTTTTTTTCCTTTGTTTACTTGACGTGAGGTCGCCCGCGCGCTATCCCTTGAATCGTTCGCGCGCTTGCGCGTCCACCCCCACGAGGTTTCACTCCGTCATGTCGTTCACGAAGCACATCTCGAGCACCCAGCCGGAAACGGCGATGGGGTGGTGTGCGCGGAGAACAGGCGACCATCTCGCAGCCCTCGTCGTCCCCATCGGGTCGTCCCTCCGTTTCGTCGACACGCTCGATCCCCAAGTCAAGCCCGCCTCCGCCGTGCCGGGCGTTCGTCCGAACGCGCTGCTCAACCAGGAGGTGGGCGCCTAGGCGGCCAGTTGATCGTCCCGCGCCCCGCGCAACGAGAAGCCGCCCAGGGAAGGACCCCTGAGGCGGTTTTTTTTCGTTTCCGTTCCCCCTCAACAGGCCCTAGCTGCAGCCACCGCTCTCGCCCCCGCCCCGCCTGGCCTTCCCGGGCAAGCTCCCCGAACCCCGCCGTCCGCCGCTCCCTCTCGCCCCCGCCCGGCTCGCCTCCGAGGGCAACTCCCCCGAACCGCCGCCGTCCGCAGTCCGCCGCTCCCTCCCCTCCCGGGCCGCCTCGCCAGGGTCAAGGCCCCGCTGCGTCTATCCCATCATTCAAATCACATACATGGGCATTTCAATCATGCTTCTTCGATTCCTCCAACACCTGTTCCATCCTCCCACGTCCAGGGCGAAACGTCCCGCCCCCCTCCTCCTCCCGGGACGTTCGCTCAACCGGAAGGGCACCGGACTTTTACTCCGAGAGATGAGGGTTCGACTCCCTCGCGTCCCACCCGACCCACCGGCGCGGATCTGTAGCGTAACGGCAGCGCACTCGGCTCTTAACCGATGAGGCGAGGGTTCAAATCCCTCCGGATCCACCCCCCCCCTTGCTCCGGGTTTGTCTCGGTAGACGAGCTGGACTCTGACCCCAGCCGAACAGGTTCGATTCCTGTACCCGGATCCGTCCGCCCGCGGCTCGCCGCGAGCGCCGTTCTATGACAGCTCGACGTCAATTTCTCGGTGCGGGGCGCGCGGCGCCTCTCGCCGGCGATCCCCCGGGTCCTCACCGGGTGCGCGCCGGCGCGAGCCCGCCGCGCCCCCGCGCCAGTCTTCCAGCGCAGCCTGATGGTCAGGCGCCCGGCTGTTAACCGGTCCGATGGGGGTTCGATTCCCTCCGCTGGAGCCACGACGCGAGGGCTCCGTCGCGTCCTCGCCGTTCCTCCGCAGCGGACGGCCTCCCTTGTAACGAGGCGCGTGAGGGTGCGACCCCCTCGAACGGCTCCCGCTCCGATCCCCGATTCTCGACTCCAGACCCATGCGGCGTGGACGGTCTAGCTAGCGACCGTACTGCACGACGAGCAGGACCAGGAAGGTGCGATCCCTTCACGCGCCCCGCCCGTCCGCTGCCTCCGCCCGGACGGCCACCGCCCTTGACGCTCGATGGTCGAGCATCCCCTCTCGTAAGGGGGACGCGCCGGTTCGATTCCGGACAGGGGCTCCGTCTCACGGACTGTGAGCTGGTCTAGTGATAGCAGCCGTCTGAAAATCGGCCCAACGTGGTGCGATCCCACGACAGTCCACCTTCGCTCGTCCGGGCAAGCCCCACAAGCAAGAAACTGGAGGTTCGAATCCTCCCCGGGGCACGAAGCCTCGCCGCGCGCACGCGCGGCGAGGCGCACAAAGCCCGCCCTGGTCGCCCGATGGGTAATGGCATCGATCTGAAGCATCGACATAACCAATGGCTTGCCCACTCGAGCGAACTTGCTCGTTCGCCGCCCGGCGTGTCCGCCGCGCGGCACCTGCTCTCTGACGCGACTGGGTCGCGATCCCGTTGTCTCCGGGACGAGAGGGGTTCGATTCCCCTAGAGAGCGCCGATGGAACGGGGCTCCGACCATCGACACCGCCGGGATCGTATTTCAAAGGGGAGACTCTCCGGATGGCATCCGGAGGATGCGGGTTCGAGTCCCGCCGGTTCCACCAGCTCCGTTCGCCGCCGCATGCCCCACACGCAATTCGTTGGTGCGAATCCAACACCGCCCCTATCCAGGACGGTCCATGAGTGGACAGATCGACGGCTTGCGCACTGGAGCGGAGCCAGCTTCTTCGCAGCCGGACCGTGCCCGGCGACATGGGATCGTATTTCAAAGGGAGACTCCTCGGCCCGCAACCGAGGGATGCGGGTTCGAGTCCCGCCGGTTCCACCCTGTCACGCCTCGCGAGCATCGTCCAACGGTAGGACGTCAGTCCTCCAAACTGATCATGTGGGTTCGAGTCCCGCTGTTCGCTCCTCTCCGCGCGGAGCCGGGCCCTTCCCGGCGACCGAGGAGGCATGTCCCCATCGTCTAGCTGGCCAAGGACGGTGGTTTCTCGAACCGCAGACGCGGGTTCAACTCCCGCTGGGGACGCCGTTTCATCGACACCGAGCCGAGCCTCCGAGGGGGGTCCGGTCTGCAAAGCCGTGACGGAAGGGTTTGACTCCCTTTCGGCTCTCTTCAGGGCGGCGTGCCGCCCCGCGTGACGTTACCCGTCCGGGACGGGGGCTGCCTGTGAAGCAGCGGAGGTGGGTTCGATTCCCACACGTCACACCGCCGCGCGAGGGTCGTAGAGTCATGGTGACCGGCCAGGTTTCCAAGTCCCGGAGAGAGGGTTCGATTCCTTCACGTCCCGCCGCGGGCCTCGCGCCCGCACGCCACGCCCTTGTACTCCAAAGGTCAGGAGCTCCGGCTTTCAACCGGACCATGTCGGTTCGAGTCCGACCGAGGGTGCCGCGCCGTCCGTCCGAAGATGCCCCACACGCAAACCCCAATATGTCGGTTTGAATCCGACCTCGTCCTCCGCGACCCTCCAGGGCCGCCCTCACGGACGAGTGGCGTAATGGCAAACGCACTGGAATTGTAATCCAGCCTCGAAAAGGCATGGCTTCTCCACTCGGACGGCGCCCGTCTTGCTACGGTGTCCCCGGAATGGCCCGGGGAGCGCCCGTCCTCGTGGCCGAACGGAAAGGCCCCGGTCTCCTAACGGAGCCGGTCGATGCAGGTTCGTTCCCTGCCGGGGACGCATCTCGCCTCACACCTCCGTGGTCCAATGGAAGGGCAACTGGCTTCGATCCAGTCACATGCAGGTTCGAGTCCTGCCGGAGGTGCCCCGCTCCCTGCTCCTGGCGGCCAGGATGCGGTCTTCTAAACCGCGCGACGCAGGTTCGACTCCTGGCAGGGAGGCCCTCGCGCTCCATCTCCCCGTTCTGGCGGCATTTCCAGACACTTGACTGCGATGCAACAGGACCAGGTTCGACTCCTGGCGTGGAGACCATCGCGCCCGCGAGCGCGGCTCTGCCGTTCAGGCCCAGACAGCGGGGCGCCTCCTTGGTAAGGAGGAGATGGAGGGTGCAATCCCCTCGAGCGGCCCTGCGGGGAAGGAGAGTCCTGGGAGAGTCTCATAAGCTCACCTCGCCGGTGCGACTCCGGCCTCCGCAACCAAGGTCCGGCGATCCGGTGGGGTCCAGCGGCAGGACACGCGGCTTTGACCCGCGGCGTTGGGGTTCGAGTCCCTCCGCCGGAGCCTCCTGATCGCAGCTCGAGGTCTCGCTCCTGGTCTGGGCCCGGGCGGCTCCGGTTCGATTCCGGACGATCAGACTCCTTCGCGCGGCGCGCTTCGTCTGGTGACGGAACCTGCCTCACAAGCAGGCCTAGGAGAGTTCGATCCTCTCGCGCCGTACCGCAGCGACCGCGCCGTGCCCCCTCGCGTCATGACGGGTTGGTCACCCTGGGCTCCCTGACCGGAGGAATCCCCTCATTTTCGAGCCCGAGCCCGAGCCCGAGCCCGATTCCTGCGCAACGAACCCGCGGTTCGTGCCGACTGGCGGGCATGGACGGGTTCGAACATGAGCGACTCGACGTCTACCGTGCGAGCATCGAGCGGGTGGCGGGGGCGGACCAGCTCGCGGACCGCTTTCCGAGGGGCCGCGCCTACCTCAGCGATCAACTTCGGCGAGCTGTCGCCTCGATCCCCCTCAACATCGCGGAAGGCGCCGGGGAGTTCGCTCCGGCGGACAAGGCGCGCTTCTACCGCATGGCGCGCCGCTCGCCGACCGAGACCGCAGCCGTCCTTGACGTTCTGGCCGTGCTCGGGCTCGCCGATGCGCAACGCTTGGTGGCTGTGCGAGCCCTCCTCTTGCGGATCACGGCGATGCTCACCGCGATGGTGCTGAAGCTCGGCTCGTCTTCGTCGGGCTCGGGCTCGGGCTCGACGTGAGGAAAATGAGGGGATGCCTCAGGTCAGGGTGGACACGGCGGAGTCCAGGGGCCGAAGCCCGGTCGCGGGTTGGGGGCATCGTCCCGTCACCGCGTCTGCCACGCCCTACCTCGCACCTCGACACGGCGCGATCCGCCAGGGTCGTTCTCCTCGTCGAAGCGATCCGCGATCATGAGCCACGTGCGCGAGTAGCCCGAGTACATCCACGCCGCCCACGTGTTCGGCAACACGCGCGCGTCGTCGGGCTTCGCTCGAAACGCTGCAAAGAGATGATCGTTCTCCCTCTCCAGGACGTGGGCGGGAGGCACGGTCTGGCCCCGCCCGAGGACCCTGAGGCACGTGCCGTGGGGATGGGTGGGGAGCTGGCTCGCGACGTGGTTGAAGAAGAGATCGTCCTCCGTGAAGAACACCGGGCGCCCCGACGCCACGAGCGCCTCGATCATGCCGACGAGGTCGTACAGCCCGCTCTTGCCGATGGGGAACCGGCGACCGAGGGCGGCCTCGACGCGAAGGCGATAGAAGTCGCGCTGCAAGAGCGCCAGCGACACGAACTCGACGTCGGGACGGGTGCCCGTCGCCCGCGTGAGCCAGTTGAACCCGAACGACCTCGTGTCGCCCCACATGAACAACACGGCGCGCGGAGGCAGCGCTCCGGCGGTGTCGACGAGGTAGTCCTCGATGACCGACGTGTGGCGGCGCGCCGCCTCGCGCTGGCCGCGCCACCCGTTCAGGACGACGAGGCCCACGGCGACGACGGCGGTCGTGCGAGGCGAACGCCTCCAGGCCGGTGACGCCACGACCACGAGCGCGAGGACGACCAGCACGCCGGGGAGGAGGTAACACTGGCTGACGGACGCCAGGCCCAGGCCGGTCGGGTTCGAGTTGAAGATCGAGAAGAACAGCGGGCCAGAGAGCAACCAGGACGCGCCGAGCGCGATCCAGGCGCCCCGGGTGGCGTGCGGCGCGGGCTCGTCCGGGCCGGAGGCGCGGCGGATCGCGAGCGCCCAGGCGCCCAGCGCTGCGATGAGGAGCGCGGCGACGACCATGCCGTCGCCGACGCTCGCCTGGAGCCACGCCACGACGTTCGCGGCCCCGCGAGACTCCCCGGGGAACGGTGAGAGCTCGAGAGCGCCGTAGTCCGACCGGAGCACGTGGTGGAACAGCCGCTCGGGCGTGCTCGGGTCGTTCCAGACCCATCGCCCCCGGGGATCGCGCGCCGTGGCGAGCAAGAGGAGGTACGGCGCGAGGCCCGCGAGGAAACCACCGACGCCGCAGACGGCTGCCCGTGCGCGGGCCCCCGTCGACTCGCGGAGACCGGCGACGACCCCCCAGAGCCCGATCGGCGCCAGCAAGACGAGCGTCGAGTGGGTGGCCACGCCGAGGCCGCCCAGCAACCCGAGCAAGAGCACGCGTCGGACGCCACGAGGCAGGGCCCCCGCCCCGTCCGCCTGCCCAGGTGCGGCGGCCCAGAGGATGGCGCACGCGAGCGTGGCCACCATCGGCCAGACCTCCGGGTGGGTGAAGGCGACGTACGAGCGGCTCCACGTGAGGAGGGCGATCGTCCCGAGGAGCGCGAGGTGCCGGTGGGCCCCCCACGCGCGGGCTGCCGCGAAGAACAGGAGGGAAGCTGGCACCGCGAGCGCCGCCGTGGCGACGGCGGCGGCGTGAGCGGGCGCTCGAGGCCAATCCACGGCGCCGAGGATCAACCTCATGGCGCGGAGCCACGCGACGTACACGGGGAAGCCTGGCGGATGCGGCACTCCGCCTTCGTGGAAGACGAGCGCGAACTCGGAGCTGTCACCACCCTGCACGTAGCGCGAGCTCGAGGAGACGAGGAGGGTGCCGACCCCGCCGGCGAGCGCAAGCGGGACGGTTCCTCGCCAGGCGGCTGTGCGCGCGAGGAGGTTCGAGGAAAGGCCCATCGCCGCGCGAGGATAGCAGATGGCGATGGCCCCACCCGATGCGGTAAGGTGGCAGGATGACGGAGCGTCGTCGTACCCCAGCGGTCGCGCCTCCCACGTGAGGGCGACGGTCCACGTACCCTGCTACGACGAGGAGGAGGCCGTCGAGAACCTCGCGCGACGACTCCTGCCCGCGCGGGACGCGATCGAGGCGGAGACGCCGTGGCGGCTCGACCTCCTCCTCTTCGACAACGGGAGCACCGACCGTACGCTCGAGCGGCTTCGCGAGGCCTTCGCCGGGGTCCCGCGCGCGCGCGTCCACCACAGCCCCGTGAACCTGAACGTCGGAGGCTCGCTGCGGGCGGCGCTCCCGCTCACCGACGCGGAGGTCGTCGTGCAGCTCGACGCCGACTGCACCTACGATCCCCTCCTCGTACGCGAGCTCCTCCGCGCACTCGACGCGGGTGCCGACGTCGCCATCGCTTCGCCCTACCACCCCCAGGGGGCCGTCGAAGGTGTGCCCCCCTGGCGGCTCGTCCTCAGCCACACGCTCTCCCGGCTCTACCGCCTCGCGACGCGGCTCGAGCTGTACACCTACACGAGCATGGTGCGGGCCTACCGCCGGCGCGTGCTCGAGGCGATCACCTGGCAGGCCGACGGGTTCCTCGCCACGGCCGAGATCGCCGTGCGTGCTCACCAGGCGGGCTTTCACCTCGTCGAGGTGCCCGCCGTCCTGCACGTGCGGGAGTTCGGCCAGAGCAAGATCCGCGTCGCGCGCGTGGCACGCGATCATGTGCTATTTCTCGCGCGCCTGGCCGCCGAGCGGGGCCAAACCTGACGTCGCCGTGGCGCGGCGCCGACCGAGGACGACGGAGCACGACCATGGACCCAACGAAGCTCTCCCTGCCCAGCGACGCCAACGCCAGCGGGAGGGATCTCGGCGACGAGGAGCTCGAGATGCTGCGGGAGGTGATCCGATCGGGCCACCTCAGCTCGACGAACGGAGCGGCGGTCCCGGCACTCGAGAAGGAGTTCGCCGCGCACCACGGCGTCCCCCACGCCGTGGCCGTCTCGAGCGGCAGCGGGGCGGTCCAGACCGCGGTGGCCTGCCTCGATCCCTCGCCGGGCGACGAGATCATCACGACGTCCATCACCGACATGGGCGCCATCGCGGCGATCCTCTACCAGGGCGCCATCCCGATCTTCGCCGACGTCGACCCGCGCACGTGCAACGTCACGTGTGACGCGATCGAGCGGCGCCTGAGCAAGCACACGCGCGCGATCGTCGTGACCCACCTCTTCGGCAATCCCTGCGACATGGATCCCATCGTGGAGCTGGCGAAGCGTCACGGCCTCCCGATCATCGAGGACTGCGCGCAGGCCTTCCTCTCCACCTACAAGGGCAGGCTGGTCGGGACCCTGGGCGACATCGGCTGCTTCTCGTTCCAGCAAGGCAAGCACATGACGTCCGGCGAGGGCGGGATGGTGCTCACGCGCGACAAGGACCTTGCCCGGCGCGCGTTCCTCTTCGTGAACAAGGCGTGGGGCTATGGTGACGCGACCCCCGACCACTACTTCCTCGCTCCCAACTTCCGCCTCACGGAGCTTCAGGGCGCCGTGCTGCGCGCCCAGCTGAGGAAGCTGGAGAGCGTCGTGGCGCGCCGTCGCGCCTCGGCCCGGAAGATGGACGAGCTGCTCCGCGATCTCACCGTCGCCGAGCCCCCCTCCACGACACCCAACGGGACGCACGTCTACTGGAAGTACTGCCTGCGCATGAATCCCGAACGCTTGTCCGTCGACGTCCAGGCGTTCGGCAACTTCCTCAAGGCGCGCGGCGTGTTCTGCGTGCCGCGCTACATCCAGAAGCCCGCCTTCGAGTGCCAGGTCATCCGCGATCGCGTGACGTTCGGCAAGTCGCGCTGGCCGTGGGAGGGCGCGCACATGGCCGGCCGCGATCCGGTGGAGTACCGCCGGGACGACTACCCCGGGACCTACGAGGCGCTCGCGCGTGCCATGGTGCTGCCGTGGAACGAGCGCTACGAGGATGAGCACCTCTCGGGGATCGCTGCGGTTCTTCACGACGCCGAGAAGGCCCTGCGAAAGGGGGCCCTATGAGCGACTTCCGCGTCGCCCTCATCGGCGCCGGTCGCATCGCGCAGGCGTACATGTCCGCGTACCGATCTCTCCCGGGCGTCCGGCTCGTGGGGGTCGTCGACGTCCAGGACGGGGCCGCCAGGGCGACCGCCGAGGCCCACGGCTGCCCGGCGTTCCCGAGCCACCAGCGGCTCTTCGAGGCTGTCGGGGTGGACGCCGTCACCGTGTGCACCCCGCCGTCGACGCACTACCCGATCGCCGTCGAGGCCTTGGAGGCCGGGGTGCACGTGCTCTGCGAGAAGCCCCTCGCGTTCCACGAGGAGGAGGTACGGCGGATGATCGCCACCGCGCGTCGCGCGGGCAAGATCCTCATGATGGCCTCCAAGTTTCGGTACGTGCGCGACGTGGCCACCGCGCGATCGATCATCCGGGCGGGCGTCCTTGGCACGGTCGTCCGGTACGAGAACACCTTCGCGAGCTGGCTCGACGTGGCGAACCGGTGGAACTCCGACCGGGCCATCTCCGGCGGCGGGGTCCTGATCGACAACGGGACGCACTGCGCGGACGTCATGCGCTACCTGATCGATCCGGTGAAGCGCGTGTTCGCGTGTCAGGGGCCGCGAATCCAGCCGATCGCGGTGGAGGACAGCGCGCACGTCCTCGCCGAGTCGACCGGTGGCGTCGTCGGCACCTTCGACGTCAGCTGGAGCATGGGCAAGGAGCGCGCGAGCTTCATCGAGGTGTTCGGTACGGAGGGCGTGCTCGCCGTCGGGTGGAAGGAGTCTCGCTACCGCCAGTACCGCTCGACCTCGTGGGACGTCTACGGTACCGGCTACGACAAGCAAAAGGCGTTCGAGGCGCAGGTCGCGAACTTCGTCGGCGCTTGCCGCGGCTACGAGCAACCCCTGGTCGATTCCGAGGACGCCCTCGCCTCCGTCCTCGTCATCGAGGCGGCCTACGCGTCGCTCGCGGCCGAGACCTGGGTCGAGGTGAAGCCGTGCGTCCTCGAGAAGCACGGTGGCTGAGGCGCCGGTCATCGACCCGACGGCGCGCGTGCACCCGACGGCGCTCCTCGAGCGCGGCGTCGTCGTCGGCGCGCGCGCGGCGATCTGGGACGCGGTCCACGTGCGCCACGACGCGGTCATCGGAGCGGACACGACCATCGGCGAGAAGACGTACATCGCGTACGAGGTGAAGATCGGCTCCTTCGTGAAGATCAACGCGCAGGTCTACGTCTGCGCGCAGGTCACGATCGAGGACGGCGTGATGATCTCTGCCGGTGCCATCTTCACGAACGACACGTTCCCGCGCGCCCTCGATCGCGCCCTCGCGCGGCTCGAGACGTCGGACGTCACGGACGAGACCGCGGCGACCCACGTCGAGCGAGGCGCGACGATCGGCGCGGGCGCTGTCATCGGCCCCGGCGTGCGCATCGGGCGGTTCGCCATGGTCGGCATGGGCAGCGTCGTGACCCGGGAGGTCCCCCCGCACGCGCTCGTCGTCGGCAGCCCCGCGCGTGTCGCGGGCTACGTATGCGCCTGCGGACCCAGGCTCGTCGACGCCCTGGCGTTCGGCGCGGCCACCCTGGCGACGCGCTGGTCCTGCCACCGCTGCGGCCGCACCTACGCCGCGGACGCGGGCACGCTGCGTTGCGTCGCGGACCCACACGAGGCCGTGCGGGTCCTGGACGTCTGACACCGGCTCACGCCGCGCGCGGCCGGCACATCTTCGTCACCATGTCTTCCAGGATCGCGTCCGGTGGCCGCTTGGAGCCCTTCAGCGCGAGGTCGGTCTCCGCGAGTATCCCGAGCCACCGCTCGAACTCGCGCGCCGGGATCCCCTTCACCTTCTGGGCGAGCTCGCGCGCCTTGCCCGGGTGGGCGCCCGCGATGCGCGCCGCCTCGTCGTCGCGCTCGCCGCGCGCGACCGCGAGCGAGAAGCGGAAGAGCTGCCGCACCGACCACGCGACGGCGCCGAGCAGCGGGAGCCCGCGGTCGCGAGGATCGTACGCGTCGTCGAGGATGGCGAGCGATCTGGCGAGATCACGCCGCCCGAGCACGTCGACCAGCGCCCACGTGTCCGAGAGCCTCACGCGCGCGACGCACTCCGCCACCGCGTCGTCGCCGATCTCCACGCCCGGGCCCACGAAGAGCGAGAGCCGCTCGACCGCGTCGACCACGTGCCCCAGCTCGGGGCCCGCGAGCTCGGAGAGGAGCTCCGCCGTGTCCCTGGACATCGGGTTTCCACGCTGCTTCGCGCGGGTGAGGATGAAGCCGGCCAGCGCGTGGCGATCGAGCGCGTCGCACGTGACCCCGAACCCCTTCTTCCGCGCGAGCACCGAGAGCCGACGCCGGCCGTCGAGCTTCTCCGCGACGAGGCAGAGCACCGTCGACGTGGAGGGTTTCTCCGCGTAGGCCACGATCTCGTCGAGGGGGGAGGTCCGCTTCGGATCGGCCTCCGGGTCTCCCTGGTCCCAGTGATCGAGGCCGCGCACGAGCACGAAGCGGCGAGCCCCCATCATGGGCAAGGTCTGCGCCGCGGCGACGATCTTCTCGACCTTGGTCTCCTGCGCGAGGAACTTGTCCTCGTTGAAGTCCGCGAGCCCGCCCGCGAGCGACGCCTCCCGGAGCGCGGCGACCACCTCGTCGCGCAGCAGCCGCTCCTCGCCCGCGACGAGGTACACGGGGAGGAGATCGCCCGCGCGCGCCTTCCGTATCGCCTCGTCCGGCGTCATCCGCCGGTCGCGCGGCGCCTGCGGAGCGCCGCGATCGCGATCAGGCCGAGCGGCGCGCCGACCGCGAGCCCGGTGCTGGTGGCGCCGAGGTCCACCAGGCTGCAGCCGCTCTTCGGCTTGACCTTGATGTCCTCCTCCGGTGTCCGGTTGTACGCGTCCGCGGGGATGAACGGCGCCGCGGTGCCCGTCGCCGTCACCTCCCCCATGCCGGGGTTCGCGGCGGTATCGCCCTCGATCTCGGCCTTGGTGTGGGTCCCGCCGTCGAGCCCGGTGTCGACCTTGCGGATGCTCTTGTCCTTCGCGTTGAACGCGATGGTGCGGCGGTCGACGACGGGGTTGTCCCCCTTCAGGATGAGCGTGGTGGGGCTCCCCACGAGCTGGTCGTCGCTCGTCTTGAGCTCCATCTTGTACTCCCCGGCCTCGTATCCGCGCTGACGCGTGAGGCCGAAGTCGAAGCTCGTCTTCGGCCAGATCTTGCCGCGCACGTCGCCGAAGTTGACGTCCTGGCTCTCCACCGACGGCGTCCGACCCTTGATCTCCTGCCGGTTCGTCACGGGCTCCGACTTGCCGTCGACGAGCGAGCGATCGTACATCGCGATCTGCGTGAACACGAACCGCATCGTCTGGTGCTTGGTCGCGGGCGCCCTCGGGAGCTCGATGCTCACGAACACGTGCCACGCGCCCGAGACCTCCTGGACCTCGTTCGACTTGAGCTTGTAGTTGCCGACGGCGAACGCGGGCGAGGCGACGAGCAGGAGGCCGAGGAGGAGCGTGAGGAGGAGCGCGCGGGGCTTCATCGACAGGGACGGTATCGCAGGCCCGCCCTCGGCGTCGAGCCGGGCGAGCAGATCGGTCGCGTTTTCGCGGTCTTGCGAGCGTTGACACGGCGCGCTCCAGGGGGCAAAATCTCCCCTGGAAACAGGACCCCCTTCCAGGCAGTGCCACTTCGATGACGAACCGCCACGCGGCGGTTTCAGCAGCGCCCCCTACCCCTCATCCGGACCCGCTGCTGGGCCGCTCGATCAACGACCGCTTCACCATCACCGGCCTCATCGCGCGCGGTGGCATGGGCAAGGTGTACCGGGCCGAGCAGGCCCCGCTCGGGCGGCCGTGCGCGCTGAAGGTGCTGAACCCGAACTACGCCGGGGAGGCCGACCCGGAGTTCCACCGCCGCTTCTTCCTGGAGGCGAGCATCGTCTCGCGGCTCACCCACCCGAACACCATCACCATCTTCGACTACGGGCGGACGGACGACGACATCTACTACATGGCGATGGAGTACCTGGAGGGGCACACGCTCCACCACGTGATCCGCGCCGACGGCCCGCTCACCGAGGAGCGCATGCTCCACGTCGCGCGCCAGATCTGCCGGTCGCTCCGCGAGGCGCACCTCCTCGGGGTGATCCACCGCGATCTCAAGCCCGCCAACATCTTCCTCGTCGAGCACGGCGACGAGCCCGATCACGTGAAGGTCCTGGACTTCGGCCTCGTCAAGAACATGCGCGAGAAGGCGGACGAGCAGCTCACGCAGACGGGCCTCTTCATGGGGTCGCCCAAGTACATGGCGCCCGAGCAGATCCAGGGCAACCCGGTCGATCAGCGGACGGACATCTACTCGCTCGGCTGCATCATGTACGAGATGATGACGGGCAAGGTCCCGTTCGACCGCAACACGAGCGTGAGCATCCTCATGGCGCACGTGAACGAGCCGCCGCCTCCCATGCGCGAGGTGAAGCCGGACATCGTGCTCTCCCCCGTCGCCGAGGAGCTGATCCTTCGGTGCATCTCCAAGGATCCGAACGGGCGCCCGTCCTCCATGGACGAGCTCCTCGCGGGTCTCAAGCGCGCGAGCGGCATGATCGGCATGACGGGCGAGCTGCACAGCATGAGCGGATACCCGCTCACCAACGTCGCCTACGCGCACTCGTCGAGCAGCTCGGGGATGGGGCGCGTGATGGCGACGCAGAGCGCGACGCCGCTCCCGCTCGCGGCGTCGGACATGTCGGCGGAGCTCAGGGGGCAGGGCGGATCACGCGCGTGGATCCCGTTCGCGGTCCTCGGCGCGGTCGCGGTCGGCGCGGCGGCGGGGCTGCTCGCCTTCCACGCGACGAGCGGGGAGTTCCCGATCCTCCGCGGCCCGGCGCGCGGGCCCACCCAGGCGATCCCGACCGCGCAGGCGCGCGTCGAGCCGGCGCCCGTGACGCCAACGGCGCCGCCGCCGGTCGCGACCGCGCCCGTGGAGGCGCCGGCCACGGTGCGGATCACGTCCGAGCCGGAGGGCGCGAGCGTCCGGGTGGACGGCGTGGAGGTGTGCACGGCGACGCCGTGCGACGTGACGATCCGGGAGCCCAAGCGGGGACACAAGGTGACGTTCGTGAAGAACGGCCACAGGACCGAGCAACGCGAGCTCGCGCCGGAGCAGACGACCCTGAAGGTGAAGATGGTGCGCGGGGCGGGGAGGGCGGCGCCACCCGCGACGGCACCGCCGACGGCGGCCGTCGAGGCGCCGCCGGCGACGCCGTCGGGGTTCAAGGAAGCGCCTTACTGAGAGCGGTCGCGGGCGGCGAGGGCGACGTGGCAGCCCGCACGTCCCCCTTCACGAACGACTCCAAAGCTGCCACCCTCGCGGGAGATGCCCCCCCCCCTCTCCATCCCCCGATGCGCTCCTCGCGGCGGGATCCGGCTCGGCGCCTCCGGGGGGGAGCCTGGGGTTCTCGTCGACGATCGACTCGGCGGAGATGCGCACGAGCGGCGGTGGGGAGGACGCGAACCTCGCGCCAGGGACGCGCTTCGATCACTACGAGATCGAGGCCGAGCTCGGCCGTGGCGGCATGGGCACGGTGTACGTCGGCCGCGACCTGTCCCTCGAGCGCAAGGTCGCGATCAAGGTCCTGCAGACCGAGTCCACGCCCGGCGGCGTCCGCGAGCAGCGCTTCATCCGCGAGGCCCGCGCGCAGGCCCAGCTCGCCTCGCCGCGCATCGTGCAGATCTACTTCGTGGGTCACATCGCTGCCGCCCCCGCCGAGGCCGGGGGGACGCCGCGGCCGCCGCGTCTCTACTTCGCGATGGAGCTCGTCGAGGGAGCCTCGCTCGAGGCCGTGGTCGGCGAGCGCGGTCCGCTGCCCCCCGAGGAGGTCCGCGGCCACGCGATCCAGATCGTCGAGGGGCTCCGTGACGCCTTCCGCGCGGGCTTCATCCACCGCGACGTGAAGCCCTCCAACCTGCTCCTCGCCGAGGGTGGTTACGTCAAGATCGCCGACTTCGGCCTCGCGAAGTCGCACGACGACGACGTCGGCCTCACGCAGGACGGCGCGATCGTCGGCAGTCCGCTGTACATGGCCCCGGAGCAATGCCGCGGCGCCGAGGTGGACTTCCGCGCCGACATGTACGGCCTGGGGTGCACCCTGTTTCACATCCTCGCCGGCGGCCCGCCGTTCAAGGGTACGAATGCGCTGCAGCTGATCGCCCTGCACACGACGGAGAAGCCGCCGCGGCTCGAGAAGCTCGCCCCGCACGTCGATCCGGCGTTCACGTCCGTCGTGCACCGCCTGCTGGCGAAGGAACCCGCGGACCGCTTCGCGAGCCACGACGACCTCCTCGACGCGCTCCACGCCGCGGCCCCCGGGAGCGCCCCTGCGGCGGGCTTCTTCACGCGTGGCATGGCGGTCGGGATCGACTGCGTGATCGCCGGCATCCTGATCTGGGCGCTCGGGTGGCCCGGGATCTTCGTGCACCTCGCGTATGTCACGCTCGGGCACTGGCGCTTCGGCCAGACGGTCGGCAAGTACCTGATGCGCATCCGCGTCTCGATGACGGGCGGCGGGCGCGTGCCGCTCGGCCGCGCGCTCCTCCGCACGCTGCTCGCGCTGTGGTACCCGTTCCTCCTCGGGGCCACCATCCTGTGGAGCCAGGGGTGGGGATCGCTCATCGCGACGATCGAGCGGCTGTACGCGATCGGCGACTCGCGCACGGTGGTCCTCGGCATGGTGGTCAACAGCGCGCTCCTCTCCGTCGTCTTCGGCGCGGGTCTCCTGCTCGCCGCCATCATCCCCACCAAGCGCGCGGTGCACGATCTCATCGTGGGCACCCAGGTCACGTACACGCTCGCGCCGGTGGCGTCCGGCTCCTCACGCGGCGGCAGTCCGAGCTCGGTCGGGAAATCCCGCGGGGCGGGCAGCCGCTGATCGGGCTCGTCTCTCCGAGCCAGTCGAGCATCACGCCCCGCGAGCGAGAACCACGACGTGAGATCAGGGACCGGCGGCCGTATGGTGAAAACAACGTCGACCCGCTATCCTACCGTCCCGGAGGAGATTTGATCGGCGAGACCATCGATGCGGTCGACTTCGATGCGGACACGGAGCCGCCGTCCGCCGATCTGGCGTTCCTGGTCGTTCGCCGCGCAGGCGCGACGGAGGTGGTGGACGTGCTCGAGGGGCAGGACGTCACGTTCGGGCGCGTCCCGGGGGCCCGCGTGGTCATCGACGATCCGAGGATCTCCCGCGAGCACGCGCGGGTCCGCCGCAGCGGAGTCGAGCTATGGGTGAGCGATCTCGGCAGCCGGAACGGGACGAAGGTCAACGGCGATCTGGTCACGAACGCCGAGCGGCGGCTCTCCGCGGGCGACGTGATCCGGCTGGGCGACGTCGAGATCGTGGTCGCGGGGGCGTGGGCGAGCCGCCCCTCGGCTCGTGCGGCGGGCGTCGAGGGGCTCGAGCTGCCGGACGGCGTGATCGTCGCCGATCCCGGGATGCTGAACGTGTACCGCCTGACGAAGCGAGCCGCGCGCACGGACACGAGCGTGCTCGTGCACGGCGAGACGGGGGCGGGCAAGGAGATCGTCGCGGGCCAGATCCACCGCTTCAGCCCGCGTGCGAAGGGCCCCTTCGTGAGCCTGAACTGCGCATCGCTGCCGCTCACGCTCCTCGAGAGCGAGCTCTTCGGCCACGAGCGCGGCGCCTTCACGGGCGCCGACAAGCGGAAGATCGGCTACATCGAGGCCGCGAGCGGGGGGACGCTCTTCCTCGACGAGATCGGCGAGCTCCCCGCCGAGACCCAGGCGAAGCTGCTCCGCGTCCTCGAGGCACGCCGCCTCTCGCGCGTGGGCGGCACCGCCGAGGTCGCGGTCGACGTGCGCGTGGTGAGCGCGACGCACCGCGATCTGAAGGCCGAGATCGCCGCGGGCCGCTTCCGCGAGGACCTCTACTTTCGGCTGTGCGCCTTCACGATCCAGCTCCCCCCGCTGCGTGAGAGGCCCGTGGAGATAACCTTGCTCGCGGATCTCTTCGCGCGCGAGTGCGCGGCCCGCATGAGCGCGCCCGCGCCGGTGATCTCCCCCGAGGCCGCGCGCGCGCTGTCGTCGTACCGCTGGCCCGGGAACGTCCGCGAGCTGAAGAACGCGATCGAGCACGCGCTCGTCGTGACCGAGACCGATCGCATCGAGCTCGGCGATCTTCCCGAGAGCGTGCGCGGAGGGGGCGGAGGTGCGGGTCCGGGCGCTTCCCCGAGCGGGCCCATGCGGGCGCGCGTCGACGACACGGAGCGGCGCACCATCGAGGAGGCCCTCGCGGCGGAGGGCGGGAACCAGACCCGCTCGGCGAAGCGACTCGGGATCTCGCGGCGGGGGCTGATCTACAAGCTGCACAAGCACGGACTGCTGAAGAGGTAGAGGAGTATGATCCACGATCGCGCCATGACGACCAGGATGCGTTCGACCCTCCTCGCTGCGTCGCTCCTCCTGATGGTGGCCGCCGCGTGCTCCGGAACGACGGGCGTCTCCCCCGCTCCACGTGCCGGATCGGAAGGGGGACCTTGCCCTCCCCATGGAACCAGCTGTGACGTCGACCTCGTGTGCCTGAGCACCCTCTGTGTTCGCCCGGAGCCGGCGACGGGGGCCGGCACCGGCCCGGACGGGAGCGTCTCCATCGTCGACGGCGCGAGCGGCGCGAGCGACACCGGCGTGGACGCCAGCGTCGTCGACGCGGGCGCCGACGGACCCCGCGACGCCGGCCTCGCCGCCGACGCCGGGTGCAAGTTCGGGCACCCGCTCCTGGACGCGGGCGCGCGGTACTGCGCTGCGGGCCACTGCTACTGCAAGCCGGCGGACAGTTGCTACCCGATGGCGATAGCGTCGTTGTGCTGCACCGTCCCCGTCACATGCTACTGAGGCGTCTCGGCGCGACGCTGTGGTGGGCCTGTGCTGGCGCCGCTTGCGGGACCGAGCGGGGAGACGCGGCCGCCGCGTCCACGCCCGACATCGAGCCCGCGGTCCTGACGGACGTGAACCCCGATCCGGCGATCGTCGAGGTCTCCATCGTGGCCGCGCCGACGACCGTGGAGTACCTCTCCGGTAAGGCGACCCCCGCGTGGGGATACCGCGACGGCGCCCGCGCGGGCGGCGCGCCTTCCATCCCGGGCCCGGCGCTCCGCGCGCGGCGCGGCGACCAGATCATCGTCCACTTCCGGAACGAGCTTCCCGAGCCGACGACGGTACACTGGCACGGGATCCGCCTCGAGGCCGAGATGGACGGCTCGACCTCGGTGCAGACGCCGATCCCCCCTAACGGAGCCTTCGACTATCGCTTCCGCGCGATCGACGCCGGGACGTTCTGGTACCACCCGCACGTCCGCGCGAGCGAGCAGATCGAGCGAGGACTCCACGCCCCGCTCGTCGTCTCGTTCGACGATGGGATCGACGTCACACGCGAGCGCACGTTCGTCCTCGACGACGTGAAGGTCGCGTCGTCGGGCGACCTCGTCGAGAGCGACACCCTCGACCTCATGGTCGGCAGACAGGGGAACCTCGTCCTCGCGAACGGGCGGACGGGGGCCCGCATCGCGGTCGAGCGCGGCTCGCGCGAACGCTGGCGCCTCGTCAACGCGGCGAACGGCCGGTACTTCACGCTGCGGCTCGCGGGCCATCGGTTCACCGTCATCGGCGTCGACGGCGGGCTCCTGCCGGCTCCGTCCCGCCCCGTGGAGACGCTGACGATCGCGCCCGGAGAGCGGTACGACGTCCTCGTCACGTTCGACGGCCCGCCGGGCACGGAGGCGACGCTGGAGACCATCCATCACGACCGGGGGCACGACCTGCCCGATCCGGGCCCGAAGCCGCTCGTCGAGGTGACGTATCGCGGCCAGGTCGCGCGCGCACCCGCCCCCCTGCCCGGGGTGCTCTCGGCGTACGAGGCGCTCCCCGTGACCTCGACGACGCCGGTCCGTCGCTTCGTCCTCGGGGAGCGCGACGCCAGGGACGGACCCGTGTTCTCCATCAACGGAGAGACGTGGCCCTTCACCAGGCCCGTGGTCGTCGCCCGCAACGTCGTCGAGGTCTGGGAGGTCGAGAGCTCGCCCGCGATGGACCACCCGTTCCATCTCCACGGCATGTTCTTCCAGCCTCTCGGCGCCGACGGGCGGCCCGACCCCGCGCGCGGCTGGAAGGACACCGTCAACGTCCCGCGCGGCTCGCGCGTCCGCTTCGCGGTGCGGTACGATCCTCCGGGGATGTGGATGTTCCACTGCCACATCCTCGAGCACGCCGAGCGGGGGATGATGGGGGATCTGATGGTGATGCCGTGAACGGAGGGAGAGCGACCATGAAGCATTCGATCGCGCAACGACTCGCCTGGATCCTCCTGTCGGCGTCCGCGCTCGCCGCGGCCGGTGCGTGCGGCTCGAGCTCGACGGAGTCGATCGGCCCGTCGCTCGCGGCGCCGTCCGGGCTCGGGGTGACGCCCATGGGCGGTGGCCTTCACCTCGTGTGGACGGACAACGCGAAGGACGAGGCCGGCTTCGCGGTGGAGCGCAAGGAACCAGGCGGCCCTTTCCGCGCGCTCGCGTCGGTCGTCTTCGACGTCGCGCAGTACCACGACGCGAACCTCGTCGCGGGCAAGACGTACGTGTATCGCGTCCGCGCCACGGGAGATCGCGGCCTCACGTCCGCGTACTCCAACGAGGTGACGGCCGTGGCGCCGCCGACCGCCGTCGTGATCGACGCGGGGGCCGTCGTCGACGCTGCCGTCTGGGACGGCGGCGTCGTCTCGTTCGCCACCCACATCCTCCCGCTCATCGCGCGCTCGTGCGGGCCGGGGAACTCGGGCTGTCACATCCGGGACGCCTACGCGGCCAACAAGGCGAAGGCGTGCCGCGGGTGGCTCTCGCTGGAGGACGCGCCCCTCGGCGCGAAGTTCTACAGCGGTCCGAACGCGGGACAGTCGACCGGGTGCCCTGATCTCCCACTGTACGAGCGGCTGACGACGCTCGACGCCTGGCAGGAGATCGCGAAGCAGCCACGGAGGTACGTGAAGCCCGGCGATCCCGCCGGGAGCTATTTCTACAACAAGATCGCGGGCGGGCCCTATGGGGACGACGCGCCGGGGGTCCCCTCCCAGGGGATGCCGCTCACCGGCGCGCTTCCGGCGGCCGACGTCGCGATGGTGAAGAGCTGGATCGAGGCCGGCGCGCCCCGCTGATCGGAGGGGTCCGCGCGTATCCAGCCCTGGACGGCACCGGAGCGCTCACGGGCACGCCGCCGTCCCCTTGATCCACGCGTCGATCAGCGCCGCGCCCTCCGGGTGCACGATGCGTGTCCCGACCGGGGGCATCCGCTTCACGTCCGTCGCGCGCACGCGCAGCGAGAGGATGCTCTTCTCGGGGCTGCCCGGAGAGACGAGCTTCGCGCCCGTCACGCCGAGGTCGCCGGCCGTCGGCGCGACGTCGCACACCTTCACGTCCGCGGGCGCGGCGCCGTAGCGGAGATCCTGCGGGCCCGTCCCGGTCCCCGAGGGCCTGTGGCAGCCGGAGCAGTTCGCGTGCAGGTACGCGCGCGCGCGCGATGGGAGCGGCGCCGTCCCGAACGGGTCGGGGAAGCGCGGGTGGGTCGACACGTCGCCGAGGGGCGCCGCGAACAGGCCGATGTGGTCGAGCGTCGCGAGCTGGTTCGACACGCGATTGGTTGTAGTATACACGAAATCGGCGTTGAGCTGCCCGGTCTCGAGCCCGAGCGTGCGGCCCGCCGCGCCGGTGTGGCACGAGAAGCACTGGTTTCGATCCGGGTACGTCCACGACTGCGCCCCGACGGCCTTCGTCTTCCCGCCCGGGAGCAAGGTCGCGTCCGTGCCCGCGTCGTTCCACTCGTAGCTGTAGCCGCCCCACCCGCCGTCGTCGTGCCGCATGAGCAGGCGTGTCTCCACGCGCCGTTCGCCGACCTTGAACTCCTTCACGAGCACGCTGCCCTTCGGGAAGTCGAAGTCGCCGTCCGCCGCGCGCGCGATCTTCGCCCCGTCGGGGATGGCGAGCCAGCGGCGCTTCTCGGCGTTGTCACTCCAGAGCTGCGCCGTGGGCGCGAAGGGGACGAGGCCCGGCGCGGGCTTCGTCGCGTCCTTCGGATCGACGCAGCCCGTCTGGGACAGGAGCTTCGGGAACGTGTCGGCCGGCGCCGGGCCCTTGCGGACGATGCGCCAGATGCGGCCGCCCAGGTAGTCGACGATGTACAGCTCGCCGTCCGCGTCCTCGGCGAACGACGACATGTAGATCGTCGGCGCGGAGAGGAGCACCCTCGGGGAAGCCGGTGTGGTCGACCCGTCGATCGTGTAGACCGTCCCCTGGATGTAGTCGGCGAAGACGTACTGGCCCGCCAGCTCCGGGATCTTCGTCCCATGGTACACGTAGCCGCCGGTCACCGACTCGCCGAGGCCCGTGTGGGGATACTCCACGATCGGGTCGATCAGCCCCGCCGAGGGACACGGCACGGGGTTGATGGAGTTGCAGTGGAACCCCTCCTTCGTGACCCAGCCGTAGTTGCCGCCGCGCTCCACGCGGTCGATCTCCTCCCACTCGTCCTGGCCGACGTCGCCGACCCAGAGATCGCCGCTCATCCGATCGAAGGACCACCGCCAGGGGTTCCTGAAACCCCACGCGTAGATCTCGGGCCGGCCACCGCCCTTCGCGAAGGGGTTGTCCGGCGGGATCGTGTACGGGCCGGTCGGGCCCGCCTCCACGCGGAGCATCTTGCCGAGGAGAGAGCCGAGATCCTGCGCGTTTCCGAGCAGATCGTTCCCCGCGCCGCCGTCGCCGAAGCCGATGTAGAGCCGCCCGTCGGGCCCGAACGCCACGAGGCCCCCGTTGTGGTTCTCGAAGGGCTGCGCCACCGTGAGGAAGGTCTTCTCCTCGGTGGCGCGATCGAGCGTCGAGCCCCCGTCGGTGCTCCGGATGCGCGTGACGCGCGATCCCGTCAGGAAGCCGCCGCTTCCGACCGTGTACGAGAGGAAGGCCGTCCGGTTCGCGGCCCAGCCAGGGTGGAACGCGAAGCTGAGGAGCCCGCCTTCGAGCGAGCCGCCGACGGTCACGGTGCCCGCGGGGAAGGCGAGGAAGGGCGACGTGGTCGTCACGGTGGGGCTGTTCGTGAACACCCGGATCTGTGCGGCGCCCGCCTGCGGCCCGGTCGGGACGCCCTGCTGGACGACGTACATCCTCGTCTTGTCGCCGGGGGCCTGGATCATCAAGACCGGCAGATCGAAGCTGGGCAGCGACGGGAACGCATCCTCCAGGGCGATCGACGCCGCGCTCGGCGGGCGGGGGCGTGCGATGCACGTCGTGTTCGAGGGCCGCGCGTCGAGCCCGAAGGGCGCGGCGAACGGTCCCACGCCCGTGTCGGTCGACGCGGTGTCGCTTCCGGAGTCCGACGGGCCTGGAGCCGCGACGCCGGCCTCGGGCAGAAGAGCAGGGGGCGGCGCGCTCGTGGAGGTCTGGTCTCCGCACGCGGTCGCCGCGGCGACCCCCATGGCGATCACGGGGACGCACCGCCGGAGCGCTGCGATCATGGTCAGAAGCGCACGCAGCGGAAGCCGATCCACCCGGTCTTGTTGAGGAGGTTCAGCGAGTTCGAAGGGGATCGCGTGTACAAGGACGTCGGCCCGGAGTCGAGGTTGTCCCAGTGTCCGTTTCCGCTCGTCCGGGTCCTCGCCGTGGTCGGGAGCACGTTCGTCGTGATCGTCGACGTGAGCTCGAGCACGTTTCCGAGCAGGTCCGCGTGATCGAGCACGCCGCGGGCGAGCATCCGGCCGGGGGCGTTGACGCGCACGATGTTGTCCTTCGTCACGAGCGCGGGGAACTGGTACGTGCTGTAGTTGCCGTTCTCGATCGTCTGCGCTGCGGTCGGCACGTACCCTGCGGGCACCCCGTTGGCCGGGTTGCGGAGGAACGCGTCGTCCGCGGCGGGCCACTGGAAGTTGGCGGGCGCGAACGGGTCCTGCTGCTTCGGCACAGGCGTCGCGCCCCACGGGTAGGTGAGCGCGCCGATGGCCTGCTGCCACTCCACGAGCGTCTCGAGGCGTCCCCCGTCCCATATGCAGAACGCCTGCGCGAGCAGGTAGTTCACGCACGTCATGGACTTGGTGTCGTTGACGTCCTGCGTCTGCTCGTGCGCGACGTCACCGAAGCTCGCGCGCACGGCGGTGGGTAGCCAGTACGCCGGCGCGCCGCCGTTCTTGACCATGCAGGCCGCGGCGACCTCGCCGTGCGAGTTGCCCATGAACACGTTCCCACCGATGTGACGGTGGACGCCCGTGTAGATGCCGTTGATCGGCGTCACCGTCTCGGTGTCCGGATCGGCGATCTCCCCGGGAGGCAGGTCGTTGTTCCCGGCCATGCTCACGGGCAGGTACCGATCCCACTCGGGACGCATGACGGATATCGCCGTCGCGGGGACGTTCGGGATAGCCCCGTCGAGCCGCGCGTTGTTGATGAAGCCGCGGACGTTCCCCCCGATCGCGGTGAGGAACACCCGGAAGCGCCCCGCCGTCACCTGGTACTTGTCCATCTGGACGGTCGTGCCGGCCGTCGTCACGGGGATCCCCACGCAGCAGCTCTCCCACGCCTGCGGCCCGCGCCCGCCGAGGCCGCCGAGGCCGCAGGTGTCTCCGCCGAATCGGCCGACGCAGCTCTTCGCGGCGACGCACTTCTTTGCGTAGTTGCACGCGGCCTTGATGCAGTCGTCGCCGGTCAGGCAGTTCTTGCCGACGCCGCACGGCGGGTTGCCCGCGCCCCCGCAGTCGACGTCGGTCTCGTCGCCGTTCTTCTTGCCGTCGAGGGGCGTCGGCGGCTGGCACTTCGGACCCCCGCCGAGGTCCTTGCAGTTGTCGCTCTTGCAGTCGCCGTCGACGGCACAAACGAGGAGGTCCGCGCACCGCGGCGCGGCGGGGCCGCCGCAGTCGACGTCGGTCTCGGTTCCGTCCTTGACCCCGTTCGCGGTCGCCGGGAGCGCGCACTTCCCACCGCTGCAGATGTCGGTCTTGCAGTCGTCCTTCTTCGCGCAGGCCTTGCCCGCGTCGCACTTGGGGTTGCCGGTACCGCCGCAGTCGATATCGGTCTCCTCGCCGTTCTTCACCCCGTCCGAGTTGGTGGGGGCCTGGCAGACGTTGCCGGTGCACACGCCGCTCTTGCAGTCGGGAGCCTTGGAGCACTTCTTTCCGGTGTCGCACGCGGGCGCGCTGCCGCCGCAGTCGACGTCGCTCTCGGTGCCGTTCTGGACGCCGTCCGTGGCGGACGCCGGCGCGCACGTCCCGGCGTTGCAGACCTTCGACGGGCAGTCCGTGGCTTTCGTGCAGGGCCCCCCCGCGTCGCCCTGCGCCGCGTCGGCCGCGCCACCGGGGCCGGTGGCCGCGCCGCCGCCGTCGTTTCCCAGGCGTACGTAGATGATCTCCGGGTCTTCCGAGCAGGCGGCGGGGGCCGCGAGGGCGAGGGCCGGGACAGCCCAAACGAAGCGCGCAAACCTCATCCGTCGATCTCCTGCTAGCGCCAGCGCTCCTCACTGTACCACGGGCGACCGGTCGGCGCCGGGGGGGCCCTTTCGCTGCAGGTTTTCGCCGGGGGTTTGGTAGGGTGCCGGCCGATGTTCCGGTCTGGTCCCCGCGCGCCGCGCCTGGTCGCGGGTCTCGCCGCGCTCGTGGTCCTCACCGCCGTGGCGCCTGCCCGCGCCGACGCTCGCTCCGAAGCGCGGACGCACTTCAAGCGCGGGATGGACCTCATCGGGAACGGGAAGTACGACGACGGGATCGCCGCGCTGCAGAGGGCCTACGAGCTCGTGCCGCACCCCAACGTCCTGTACAACATCGGCCGCGCGCACGGCGAGCAGGGGAACCTCGAGGGCGCGATCGAGTACTTCCGCAAGTATCTCGACGGGAACCCCGCGGACAAGGACGACGTGCTCGCGATCGTGCAGAACCTCGAGGCGCGCCTCAAGCGGCAGCAGGCGAGCCTCGCGGCCTCTCGCGAGGCGCCGAAGGAGCCAGCTCCCGCGCCGCCTCCGCACGCACCACGGGAGCCCGTCCCGTGTGCGCCGTGCGCCACGTCTCCGCCTCCGCCTCCGCCCCCTCCCATCAAGAAGGAGGAGATCCCGAAGGCGCGCACCGAGGACGTCTTCGCGGAGACGGTGACGACCGCGACGAAGGGGACCCAGAGCCCGCTCGACGCGCCGAGCTCGACGTCGATCATCACCCAGCAGGACATCCGGCTCTCGGGCATCACGAAGATCCCCGAGCTGTTGCGGCGCCTCGCGGGCCTCGACATCATGGAGGTCACCGGCGGGCAGACCGAGGTGTCGGTGCGGGGCTTCAACCAGCGCCTCTCGAACAAGACCCTCGTGCTCGTCGACGGACGCTCCGTGTACGTGGATCTCCTGGGCGCCACGTTCTGGCAGCTCCTCTCGATCGGCGTGGAGGACATCGACCGCATCGAGGTCGTGCGCGGCCCGGGATCCGCCCTCTACGGCGCCGACGCGTTCAACGGCGTGATCAACATCCTCACGAAGCGCCCCGGCGCCGGCAAGAGCGGCGTCTCCGCGGGCTACGGCACGCAGGGGCAGACGCACGGCAGCTTCTGGGCGTCCGGCAACGCGCGGGAGTTCGGGTGGCGTGCGTCCGCGGGCTACGACTACCTGCCGCGCTGGTCGCGCGAGGTGCCGAACGGGCGCGGCGACATCGCGCTCGGCATCAGCGACCAGGTGCAGGCGTCGCGTACGACGCGGATCGACGTGCGGGGGCTCAGGCACCTCGGCACGGCGGCCACGATCGGGCTCGGCGGCGGCCTCGTCCAGGGCACGCACGAGGTGCTGGGCATCGGCCCGCTGAACGACGTCATCCTCGACGGCATCACCTCCACCGACCTCACGGCCACCCTCGATTCGAAGTACTTCGAAACGCGTGTATTCTACAATCGACTCCGCGCGGACAACCGCCTCAACGTGCAGACCCTCGGGCAGAGCTTGTTGCCCGGGCGCGCGGAGGCCAACGTCCTCGACGGCGAGGCCCAGCTCAAGGTGAGGCTCCCGATCGGGGACGCCTCCTCGAACGAGCTCCGGGCGGGCGGCTTCTACCGCTACAAGGACGTGGCGTGGACGTTCCTCGACCGCCGCCGCTTCGAGCACCACTTCGGCTTCTTCCTTCACGACGAGCTCCGACTCGGGGAGCGCGTGTCGGTGGTCGCCGACTACCGCCTCGATCGCGTGCCCTACCTCGAGGCGTTCGTTCAGTCGCCGCGGGGGGCGGTCATCATGCGTCCGACGAAGCAGTCGAGCGTCCGCGCGAGCGCCGCGACGGCCTTCCGCAAGCCGACCTTCCTCGAGTCGTACCTCGACCTGCCGATCCAGCTCCCGCTGGCCGGGGGCGCGGTGTTCTCGGAGGGCGTGCGATCGGACGCCCGCGGATTCAAGGTGCAGCCCGAGCGCATCTACTCCGCCGAGGTCGGCTACCGGAACCAGGAGAGCGAGTACTTCGTCTTCGACGGAGCGCTCTTCTTCAACCGCGCGCAGAGCCTGATCCAGCTCGCGCCCATCCGGTCCATCACGGTGGGCGACGTGGCGCGCGGGCTCGGCCGCCAGGACTCGGAGACGGGCCTCTTCCCGCTGTTCTTCGGCGGCTTCGACAACGGGTGTCAGGTCTTCAACGTGTACGGCGCCGAGGCGGGCGTGCGGACGTTCCCGATCGAGGGGCTCGACTTCCATGCCAACTACACGCTCCACCTCGTCCGGCAGGACAACGCCGCGTGCACGCCCGAGCAGATCCGCCTCGTGGTCGACGACCAGCGCACCAGCGTGCACAAGGTCAACGCCGGCGTGCAGCTCCGGACGACGCCCGGCTTCGACGCGTCGGTCGACTTCCACGTCGTGACCGACCAGGTGTGGGCCGAGCAGGTCACCGACATCGCGTCGCAGCGCGTCCTCCTCGACCGCTTCCAGCTCTCCGCGTACACGCTCCTCAACGGCCGCGTGGCGTACCGGTTCCTCGACAACCAGGCCGACGCGAGCCTCGTGGTGTGGAACGCGCTCGACGTGCAGCACCGCGAGCACCCCTTCGGGCAGCTCGTCCGGCGTCGCGTGATGGGCTTCTTGACGTACCGTTTCTGATCTGACGAAGTGTCGATGACCGCCGTGCGCACGCTGTTCCTTCCCACGCTCCTCCTCCTCGCTCCGCAGATCCTCCCTGCGTGTGACCCGGTCGCCGTCGACGACGCGCGAAACGACAAGCGTCTGTTCCTCCCGCGCGGCGTCATCCGGGGGACGGTGACGTACACGGGCCCGCGGCCTTGCTCGCGCAACGGCCACATCGCGGGCGGCGCGGCGATCCTCGTCTTCGACCGTCGCAACCCCCCGCCGCCCGTCGGGTTCGCGCAGCAGCCCGTGAACTTCGTCACGGTGCCCGGCGACGTCCTCTTCGCGAACGAGCCGCGCTCGACCGGCGATTCCCTCTTCTGCCCAGGTGACGACGTGGTCTCGGTCTCGGCGCCGTTCACGGTCTCCCCGCTCGAGGGTGGCGCCTACGTCGTCCTCGCGTTCTACGATCGCGCGGGACGGTTCCTCCCGGGCTTCAAGTTCCGCAACCTGCCGGAGGCGGGGGATCTCGGCGGCGGCTTCATCGACCTCCTGGACGCGCAGAAGAACGCGGGCAACCCGAGCTACACGCCGGCCTACCTCCCGATCACGGTGGGCGTGCCCTCGGAGGACGTGGACGGGCGGACCACGTACACGGTCCCGCCGCAGACCGGCTGGGTCGCCGACGACATCCCCGTGACGATCGGACAGGCGATCCGCACGACGCGCCCGTACTTCCACGTCGAGGGATGGGATCGCGCCGTCGAGAGCGCGTCGACCGCGGCGAACCCGAAGGGCACCGTCGACTACGTGCCCGCGATCACCATGACGCAGGATCACAAGATCCTCGCGCCGCCGCGGAACGCGACCCCTGACACGATCCTCGCCTACCAGAAGGGGTTCCGCGCCGCGAAGGTGGTCTGGGGCGTCCCCGCGGCGGAGGTGGGCGAGGCGACCGATCCGAGGAAGCCCTACGGACTCCAGATCTCCGCGCCCCCCCCATCGGGCTCCGGCGGCCTCTTCGTCTGGTCGCGCGGGGGACCGATCCCCGAGAGCGCGGCGACGGCGGCGGTCTGGCCGCTCGTCGCGTTCTCCAAGCTCGTCGACGATCCGTCCCACGTGCTCGATCCGCAGAGCCTCGTGCCCCAGTCGAGCCGGGATCTCCCGATGGTGGTGATCCAGGCGATCACCCTCAACAACGACCTCCTCGCGCAGACGTCCGCGAGCGCCGTGGCCGCCGCCCCCACGGCGAACGCGCTCCGCGCCGGGGTCACCGCGCTGATCCGTCCGGCCGCGCTCTGCGTGAGCTCTCGCCGTCCGGATCTCCCGCCGACCTTGGTCACGCCCCACACCGACGGCCGGAGCGCCGATCCGTCGGAGGCGGGCGACAAGAAGCTGTTCGATCTCGCGGCGGTGCAGAAGGCGCTGCCCGCGGGCGCGGTCGTCAAGCGTGGCTGTCTCCCGCTCGGTCGCTACGCGATCTCCCTCGTGTACCCCTCGGGGCAGGCGTGGACCGTGCCCAACGAGGCGGGGAGCTGCGCGCCGGCCGAGGGTGCCCCGACGGGCGATCGGACCTCGTGCTCCGTGAAGTCGCGGCCTGTGCTCCCGTCGCAGGGGAACCGCGCGGTCCTCGAGATCGTCCCCCCGCAGACGCCCGGCTTCTGCGACGATCACCCCGTGCCCCCCGAGTGCCTCAGGAACAGCCCGTGAGCAAGCTCGAACCGCTCCCCACGACGGTCGATCGCGATCACGCCCTGCTCATCGGGAACTTCGACGGCGTCCACCGCGGCCACGTCACGGTCGCGCGGGAAGCCGGGCGGATGGCTGCCGCGCGTGGGCTCCGCCTGGCCGTCCTCACGTTCTCGCCGCACCCCGCGGAGGTGCTCGGTCGGCCGCCGCCGGCCCTGCTCACCACCCTCGCGCGGCGCGCCGCGTTGCTGGGCGAGCATGGCATCGAGGCCGTCTTCGTGAAGACGTTCGACCGCGGGGTCGCGCTGACCTCCCCCGGCGACTTCGCGCGCGACCTCCTCGTGCGGGATCTCCGCGCGAAGCTGGTGGTCGTCGGCAAGAACTTTCGCTTCGGGCACCAGCGCGCGGGCGATCTCGACACGCTGGTGGCGCTCGGGGGCGAGCTCGGCTTCGAGGCGACGAGCCACGACATGGTCGGCGACGCGGAGGGGCCGTTCTCGAGCTCGCGCGTGCGCGCGGCGCTCGCGACCGGCGACGTCGAGGCCGCGGCCGCCGTTCTCGGGCGCCCGCACGTCCTCTCGGGCGTCGTCGTGCGCGGCGACGCGCGCGGACGCACGCTGGGGTTCCCCACGGCGAACCTCGGCGCCGTGGAGGAGATGCTGCCCGCGCACGGCGTCTACGCGGCGCGCGCGGAGGTCCGCGGTCGCTCGCAGCCGGCGGTCGTCAACGTGGGGACGCGCCCGACGGTGGACGGATCACGCGTGTCGATCGAGGCCCACCTCCTCGACTTCGATGGGGATCTCTACGACGGGCGGCTCTCGATCGGGCTCGTGGCGCGGCTCCGGGGGGAGGTCCGCTTCTCCGGACTCGAGGCGCTCCGGGCGCAGATTCTGATCGACGTGGACGCGGCGCGCGGGCATCTTGGTGGCGAACCCGAAGGAGGATCGCCCGTTGGATCGTAAGGCGCTCGAGTCCCTGAACCGCGACGAGCTGATCGAGCGCGCCGAATCGCTGAAGGTGAAGCGCGCGCGCATCCTCACCCGCGCCGAGCTCGTCGACGAGATCCTCATGGCCGTGCACACCCGCGACGACGCGGCGCTGCGCCGCTCCCGCGGGCTCTTCGGCCGGGCGCGCGACCTGCTCGCGCGCGTGGTCGAGCGCGGCCTCCACCTCCCCGATACGGCCGAGCGGATCCGCAACGCGCCGCCCCTGCCCGACCCGAAGCGCCCGCCGCACAAGGTCGTGCCCACCGTGACGCTCGCCGAGATCTACGTCGCGCAGGGCCACAAGGAGCGCGCCATCGAGACGCTCGAGAAGGTGCTCGAGGGCGAGCCGGACCATCCCGCGGCCACGGAGCTGCTCGAGCGGCTGCGGAGCGCGAAGGCGGAGGTGCCGCCGCCACGCGATCTCGGGCCCGAGGACGAGGACCTGCGCGCGCCGGAGTCGGAGGAAGCGCCGCCGCCCGCCGCGACGGCGCCGGTCGCACCACCGGAGTTCACCCCCTCGCCGCCGACGGTGGCGCTCGAGACGAAGGCGGATCCGAGCGACGGCAGCGTGGAGGAGGAGCCCGCGGCCTCCGAGCCCGAGCCGGCCACGCTCATCAAGCCCCACGTCGACGAGGTCCGCGACCCGGTGAAGTCCGATGCGTGCGTGGCCATCGCGCGCATCGACGGCACCACGTTCGTCATGTACCAGGTGCGCGAGGCCACGCTCGAGCATCACAAGAAGCGCGCGGGCGGGGGCTTCCTCTCGCTGCGCGTGGTGACCGTGCGCGCGTTCGAGGAGGGTCCGCGCTCGGAGGTGCAGGACTCGGCGATCGCCCATCGGATCGGAGAGCGCGTGTTGCCCCCTGCCCCCCCCCCAAGGGCCGTGCGCCGCGTCGCGGTCGGCTGGACGGGGGAGGACGGCAAGTTCGTGGCCATCGCGCACTCCGGCGACTACCGTCGAGAGCAGGGCGCGCTCGTCGAATGGAGGCCCCGCGGCGAGGTCCGCTCGACCACGTTCGTCCCGTCCGACTTCGCGTGGGCGGCGATGAAACGCATCGAGGCAGGGGCGGGCGCGCCGGCGGATCGCTCCCCCTGATCACCCGGCCTTTCCGTCCGCGCGCGGCGTGAGGAGGAGCCGCGCGTAGTCGACGACGAACGCCGCGAACGCGACGCTCCAGAGCGCGCCGGCGGCGACGAGCGCTCCGTGGTACGCCGAAGGGGGGAGCATCCACGGAAGGAACACGCGCAGGATCCCGGCCGCGCTCACCGCGGCGAACGCCCAGGTCATCGCTGGCGACGCCGCGAGCGAGCGCCCGGTGTGGCCGAGAGAGACGCGGGCCATCATCCCCAGCGTGAGCGATCCCACCGCGCCCACCGTCAGCGCGTGGGTGGCGCTCGACGTGGGAATCGACGGCAGCACGGAGGCGGCGGCGCGGAGCGCGAGCCCGATCACGAACCAGGCGTGACCGGCGTGGAGGATCCAGAGCAGCGGGTGACGGCGCGTCCGCAGCGCGCCCCAGTGCGTCGCCCTGCCCGCGGCGAGGGTGGCCGCGACGCCAGCGGCGATCGAGACGGCTCGCCCCTCGAGGCCGAGCGCGTCGACGATCGCGAGCGCGGCCATCGAGGCGACGCTCGCGACGTCCAGCCACGCGATCGAGCGGATCTGGGGCGCCTGGGTGGCGTTGCGCGTGAACGTGGGCAGGACCCGCCCCAGGATGATCGCGACGACCACGAGCACCGCGTCGAGGCCCGCCACGAGCGCGCGCCGCGCGAGGCCGCCGGGCAAGACGCCCAGGCTCGCGAGGTGAACGACCAGGTTCGCCGCGAACAGCGCGGAGAGGATCGCGATCAGGACGAAGTTTCGCCGATTTCCCGTGGCGATGAGCGGACGAGCGAGCGCGAGGGTGAGGGCCGGCAAGAACGCGAGATCCGCGACGGCCGGACCGCCCGCGGGGAGGACGCCTGCCAGCGCCATCCCGGCGCGGCCGAGCACCCATAGCGCCGCGAGGGCGAAGAGGGGCGCGCCCGTCAGCGTCTCACGCCCCGTCCAGTTCGCGACCGCGGTGAGCAGGAACCCCGCGATCACCGCCACGGAGAAGCCGAAGATCATCTCGTGGGCGTGCCACACGGCGGGCTCCATCGCGCCCATCGTTGGGATCACGCCGCCCTGGATCAGCAGCCACAGCGGCACGATCGCTGCCGCGAAGCACGCGGCGATCAGGAAGAACGGGCGGAAACCCTTCCCGAGGACGGCGAAGCGCGGCCTCGTCTTCGGTTCGGGCGCGTCACCGAGGAGCCGGAGGGAGCGCGCCGCGCCCACTCAGCCGCTCGCCTCGCTGGACGGCGCCGCGACGCGCGAGAAGACGAGGTGGACCGCGTGCGAGTAGCCGTGCCGCTCGTGGGGGATCGTCGCGGCGAGCCGCCACCCGTCGGCGCCCAGGGCGTTCAGCTCGGCGTCGAAGCTCGCGCTCGCGAGCCTGGGCATGTCCACCTCCAGCGAACGGTACTCGTAGCGTTCCATGCGTGCACCGCTTGCAGGTTCCGTGCACGCGCGGGAGTCGCATCCCGGACGTGGCGCACACGGTCGGCCCCCGCAAGGCCTGCGCGACGCGCAACGACGGCGCGCGCGCGCCCCCCCGGACGGTGGTAGACAGGAAAGGTGTCGGAGGATCTCCTCTTCGCCGCGCAGCTCGGTCACGCCGACCACATCGTGACGCTGATCAAGAGCGGGGTCGATCCCGACTGGCGGCGTGGGGACGGCACGACGACGCTCATGATCGCCGCCTTCTTCGGGCGCGTCTCGATCATCGAGGCGCTGCTCGATCACGGCGCCTCGATCGATCTGCGGGCGCCCGACGGCACGACCGCGCTGATGACGGCGACCCTGTACGCGCAGACGACGCGCGACACGTCCACGATGGAGGCGCTGCTGATCCGCAACGCGGACCCCAACCTCGTCAACAGGGAGGGGAACGGTCCGCTCCACATGGCCGCGCGGCACGGCCTCCTCGAGGCCGTCGAGCTCCTGCTCCAGTGCCGCGCGGATCCCAATGTGCAGAACAAGTACGGGATGACGCCGCTCATGCAGGCGGCGCGGGCGCACCTCGTGGACACGGTGCGCCTTCTCCTGCGCGCGGGCGCCGACCCGACGATCCAGAACGTGGCCGGGCGCACCGCGCTCGCGTGCGCGCGCGAGCTCCGGAACGTGCCCGGCGAGCTCGTGACGCTGCTCGGACGCGACCGGAGCCTCCGGCCGATAGGGATGCGCGACACCGTGAAGTTCGACCGCCCGGAGTTCAAGCTCGCGCTCGTGGGCACGTGGGAGGAGGAGATCCACGGGCCGGAGTACCTCTACGCCGAGCCCTCCGGCGAGCGATGGATCCAGGTCACGGTCGAGCCCGCGAGGGAGGCGCTGGCGGTCGACTTCCGTCGGGAGGCGCTCGCCGACGAGGTCGCCGCCCGCAAGGAGGCCATGCTCGAGCTCGCCGGCGGGCGCGCCACGTTCTCGGATGTGCGCGTCGTCGTGGCGGGCGAGATCGTCCAGGCGCGGTTTCACGGCGTCGACGAGTCGCGCGACGGGTTCTTCTTCGTATGCGTCTACGGGGCGATGACGAAGTTCGTCACGCTCGCGTACCACGATCTGCGCCCGCGGTTGACGCCGGAGGCGAGGGGCCTCCAGGCGGAGGAGAGCGTCGCGAGCTTCCGGGTGAAGTAGCCCTACGCGTCGCGAATCTCCCCGGATCCACGAAATCGACATCCCCCCTGCATCCACCCGCCCGCGCCCGGCGAAGACCCCTGCATCGACGCCAGCAACGCCGGTCGCGGGAGAGGGCCCGCGGCGACGTGGCGCCGGTCACAACGGTCTCGCCCCGGGAGGGGACACGCGGTGGCGCGTGGAAGAGACCATCACCGTTTTGGAGGATGCCATGCGAAAGTCGTCTTTGCTCCTGGGCGCGCTCCTGATCTCCGGCTGCACGATCGAGACGATCGAGAAGGCGGGGCCAGCGCCGGTCGGGTCGGGCTCGGGCTCGGGTACGGGCTCGGGTGCGGAGCCGACGAACCCCGGCGGGGGGACGTCCAAGGGCGTCGCGGCGGGAAAGGCGGAGGTGCGGGTCGTCCACGGGTCGCCCGACGCGCCGGCCGTCGACGTCTGGGTGAAGGGGCTCGCTCAGCCGGTGATCACGGGCCTCTCCTACGGTGACGCGTCCAGGTACCTCGAGGTCGACGAGGGTTCGTACGACTTCGAGCTCCGCGCCTCGCCGTCGAAGGCGAGCGACGCCGTCGCCTACTCCATCGGCATGATCACGCTGAAGTCGCAGACGCGCTCCACCGCGATCGCCGCCGGCCTCCTCGGTTCCTCGAGCGCGGACTCGAAGTTCCGCGTGCTCGCCCTGGCGGACAGCACCACCGCCGTGCCGACCGGGAAGGCCCGCGTGCGCGTCGTGCACGCGTCCCCCGACGCGCCCACGGTCGGTGTCGACGTCGGCGATGACAACGTCGCGGCGCCCGAGATCGCAGGCCTCGCGCGCTTCGCCGACGTCGCCGGCGTGCAGCTGCCCGCGAACAACGCGCTCCAGATCGGCATCGGCGCGAGTGGCAAGCGCGTCACCGCCTTCACGACGCCCCGCCTCCCCGACGGCGGCGACCTCACCGTCATCGCGACGGGCCTCCTCGGGAGGCTGCCGCGCGAGAAGGATGGTTTCTCGTTGCTCGCGATCTCGAGCGCGGGCGCGATCGGGTTCATCAAGCAGAACCCCATCGTGTACGCGCTCCACGCGTCCCCCGACGCGCCGGCGATCGACGCGTACGCCGGCAGCGCGCGGGCCATCGACAACCTCCCGTTCGGTCAGCTCGCCGGGCCGCTCCAGGTCCAGCCCGGCGACCTCACGATCAAGGTCTTCGGCGCCGGGGCGGCGCCGAGCGGCAAACCGGTCGCCGAGCCCACGCTGACCGATCTCCGCCCCGGCGAGCGCTACCTCTCCATCGCCACCGGCTTTCTCTCCCCTCCGGCGGGCGCGAAGCCGTTCCAGGTGCTCGCGTTCGCCGAGAGCTTCGCGCTCGACGACACGAAGAACGCGCGTGCTCGCGTCGTCCACGCCTCGCCGAACGCTCCGGCCGTCGACGCGGGGCCCGTCGCCGGAGGCGGGATCACGCCCGCGGTGGCGAACCTCGCCTTCGGGAAGTCCACGCAGGACGCGGGGCTCTCGCTGCCCGGCCCGAACCTCCTCCTCGGCGTCACGCCGGCCGACCAGAGCAACAACATCCTCGCGCGCTTCACGCTGCCCACGCTCGCGCCCTCGCGCTCGTTCGTGGTCGCTGCCGGCGTGCTGGGCCACAGCACGCGCCCGTTCCGCCTCGCGGTGGTCGACACGACGCCGAGCCCCTGGGCGATCTCCCACGTGTTCGCCCACTGAACCCGGCGTATCATCCTCGCCGCCGTGAACCTCCTCCCCCGCGTCGCCGCCGGTGACCGAGCCGCCGTCCGCGAGTGCCTCTCGCGGTACGGCGGCCTCGTGTGGTCGCTCGCGCGGCGCGCGACACCGGGAGCGGCCGACGCGGAGGACGCGGTGCAGGAGGTGTTCCTCGACCTGTGGAAGAACGCCGCGCGCTTCGACCCGGGCATCGCGTCGGAGCCGACGTTCGTGGCGATGATCGCCCGCCGACGGCTCATCGATCGGCTCCGCCGACGGCAGCGGCGAGTCGACACGGAGCCCCTGTCGGAGCGCGGGCACGCGGTCGAGAGCGGCGTGCCCGCGCCCGAGCTCGGGATCGAGGCCGCGAAGGCGGCGCGTGCGATCGCGGCGCTCGGCCCCGACCAGCGACGCGTGCTCATGATGACGACGGCGGAGGGCCTGACGCACGAGGAGGTGGCGAGGACGACGGGGATGCCGCTCGGCACCGTGAAGGCCCACGCCCGGCGCGGCTTGATCCGCGTGCGCGAGGCGCTGGCGGATGCGATCGCGCCCGCGGGGGTGGTGGCGTGATGCACAGTCTCTCGCCGAGGGCGCAGCGTGCGTTCGAGCTCCTCGTGGACCGCGACGGTGGATCGCTCGCGGACCCGGACGTCGCCCAGCTCGCGCTGCTCATGCGCGAGCACGCGTTCGTCGAGGGCGAGCTCGAGATCGCGATGGCGGCGGCGGCGCTCGTGACGATGGGCGACGTCGAGCCGATGCCCGCGTCGGTGATGGACCGCGTGGCGACGGCGGCGGGCCTGACCCCCGAACCCGGACAGCCGGTCCGGACGGCGGACGGCGGACGGCGGACCGCGGCCAACGTCGTTCCGTTCCCCACGCGCCCGAGCCCTCTCGCCTGGGCCGGCTGGGTCGTCGCCGCCGCGGCCGTGATCCTCCTCGCCGCGGCGTGGATCCTCCGCGAGCCCAGGCCGATCGCGGTCGTGCCGCCTCCGCCTCCGCCCCCGACGAGCGCACCCGTCCCTCCGCCGGCCCCGAGCCCCGGCGAGCTGCGCGCGAAGATGCTCGCGCGCACCGACGTCGTCCGCGCCTCGTGGGTCGCCACGAAGGACCCGGCCGCGAAGGGCGCGGGTGGCGACGTGGTCTGGAGCCCGAGCGAGCAGAAGGGCTACATGCGCTTCAGCGGGCTCGCCGCGAACGATCCGAGGAAGGCCCAGTACCAGCTCTGGATCTTCGACAAGAACCAGGACGCGAAGACGCCCGTCGACGGCGGTGTCTTCGACGTCGATCGCGCGACGGGCGACGTGATCGTGCCGATCACCGCGAAGCTGCAGGTGGTCGACCCCACCCTCTTCGCCGTCACCGTCGAGAAGCCCGGGGGTGTCGTGGTGAGCAAGCGGGAACGGATCGTGGTGACGGCCTCACCCAGGGCGTGAGAAGGAAGGCTCAAGAGCTGTCCAACAATTGCCCGGGGCTGCCCTTCGTTGACGTTGACGTTGACGTGAGCGTTGACGTTGACGGCGACGGACTGGCGAGCTGGATGTGCGCTTCGAAGGCGTTTCCTCGCAAAATCTCGCCGAGAGCGGCCCGT
>SXGT01518344.1_pt1 | contig 38121 bp, 26 predicted proteins | sample 3176221 | NCBI WGS metagenome assembly SXGT01 (sample SAMN11356862, study PRJNA531348) | freshwater metagenome | isolation source: freshwater sample F1-120 | place: China: Fuxian Lake, Yuxi | collected 2017-12-25 | reverse complement strand
GCGGGCGATAGCAATGCGCTGCCGCTGTCCGCCGCTGAGCTTAACACCTCGTTCCCCGATGCGCGTCTGATAGCCGTCGGGAAGCCGCTCGATAAACTCGTCCGCGAGAGCCATGCGCGCCGCCTCCCGCACTCGCGCCGGGGGCGCGCCCGTCTGGCCGTAGGCGATGTTGTTCTCAACCGTGTCGTCAAACAGGAACGTCTCCTGTGCTACGATTCCGATGTTCGCGCGGAGCGATGCAAGCTCCAGTTCGCGAATGTCCCGGCCGTCGATGCGCACTGCGCCCGAGGTAACGTCGTAAAATCGCGGGACGAGGTTTACCAGGGTGGTTTTGCCCGCGCCGCTCGGGCCGACGAGCGCTACCACCTCCCCCGCGCGGACTTCGAGGGAGATGGAAACGAGACGAAACGAATCGTCGGCGGTCGCGTAATGAAAACCCGCATTATCAAACACAACCGACTGAGCGAAACCCGTGAGGCGCGGTGCTCCCGGCTTGTCCTTGATTTCCTCCGCGCGTTCCAGGTATTCAAATACCTTTTGCGACGCCCCGATCGCCTGTTCGAAGATGTTGTGGATTCCCGTGAGCCGCTTCACGGGTTCGTAGAGCATCAGGAGAGCGATTACGAACGTGGTGAATCCGCCCGCGGTCATGCCTCCCGCCTTGATCTGCGTGCGGGCATAGGCGAGCAGACAGACGATCGTGATGGCCCCGAAGAATTCGATGAGAGGCGAAGCCAAAGCTTGCTGAAGGACGTACCGGAGATTGCTCTTGAGCAGCCTTCTCCCCGCCTGTTCGAACCGCCGGACTTCATGCTCCTCCGAGCCGAAGGCCTTCACTACCTGATGCCCGCTGATGGTTTCCTGGAGAATCTGGCTGATCTCGGCCGCGTCATCCTGGGCACGCCGCGTTGTACGCCGGATGCGTTTTCCGATCCGCGCGGTCGGAATCAGCACGAATGGCAGTACGGTCACGCTGATGATGCCGAGTTTCCAATCCTTGTGCATCAGCACGAAAAGCAATCCGGCGACGACGAAAGCTTGACGCAACAGGTCGGCGAGTATGTGTGAGGTCGCGACCTGAATTTTGTCGATATCGTTCATGATCGACGACATCAGACGGCCTGTCGTATTCGATTCAAAGAACATCGCGCCCTGCTTAAGTACTTTGCGGAAGACGGCGTTTCGCAGGTCCATTACGGCCCGCAGACCCACAGAGTTGACGAGATAGTTGCCGAAATAATCGCAAACCCCCTTCACCAGAAAGACGGCGATTATTCCGAAAGCAACCATGGTCCAGACGTTGTGGATGGCGGATGGAACCAACTGGTCGAGGTAAACATCGCGTCCGGCGACCGGAACAGTAAAGAGGAGGACCGGTGTGTTTGGCGCGGCGGGGTTGAGAACGCGGTCGAAGATGGGGCCGATGAGCAGCGCGAGCGAAGAGTGAGCGGCTCCGACGCATGCCATAAGCAGGACGGCCGCGACAAGCATCGCCCAATAGCGTCCGGCGAAGCGAAGCAGGCGGAGGTAATCTCTCATGCATGTACCTGCAGTCTGGATATGGCGGAGAGAACCTGGTCCACGCTTACCTGATCCAGATTCGTCAGGACTTCCGACGGAGCGCGCCATGGAGCCCAGATTGCGGGGTTTGACGATCCGAAGAGTACGACCAGCGGGACTCCGAATGCCGCGGCCATATGGGCGGGACCTGAGTCGTTTCCAAGGAACAGAGACGCGCCCTGGATCAACTGTTTCGTTTTGGACAGCGGGGCCCCGAAGACGGTGCGGTGCTTCGAAAGATGCCCGGGATCATCGCCCGGACCGCCGATGAAGATTGCTTCGAAGGGAAGCGCCGCCGCGGCGTCGAGGAACTTCGCCATGGGCCAGACCTTCTCCGGCCGCGAGGCGAAGGGATGAATCACGGCGTAGGGCGTGCGGGCCTCGGCGCCCGGCGCGTACAGCCGTGCGCGCGGAATTTCAACCGGAGGCACACCGAGGTAAAACAGGGCGGACCCCACGTGCTCGGCCGTGTGCACCGTCCGCTCGACGCCGAGGACTTCCTGCGCGCGGGGAATACGTATGTTGTAAATCCAGGGAAAGCGATAGTGGCTGAAGCCCGCACGGTAGCGCGCGCCCGAAAACGCGATCATTTGCGCGCTCTTCGTTCCCCCATGAAGGTTGACGCACAGTTCGGGACGCCAGGCGCGCACGGCTGCGGCGGAGGGCGCGAGAAGCGAATCCACGTCGGGGTTGTCTTCAAAAACGGCGGCGAAGCGACTCTCGACAGCAACGCCTACGCGCAAATCCGGGCGGAAGCGGTGAAGAATCTGGAGCCCTGGCGTCGTAAGGACGCAATCGCCAAGGGAACGTAGACGGATCAGGGCAACCCGCGCACCTTGAGGTAATCGCTCTAGGATATTCTCCATTGCGGGCAAGTACTCACGGTCAGGCCTCGATCCTGGCCTCATCAATCAACATCACCGGGATGTCGTCGCGGATCGGGTAAACGCGATGGCACTTCTCGCATTTCAATCCGCTCTGGTCCGGTGTCAGCGACACCGTGGCCTTGCAGAGCGGACAAACCAGAATGTCGAGTAAATCTTTGCTAATCGCCATGACAAGGTCTTTCGTTTCGTTTAGTCTAGCCAGTTTAGCATCATCGTCGCGCGCCGGTGGTGGGGCAGACCCGCTCCGCGGGCGGCTTGCCATTGCAGGAGGAAGGCCGGCCCCAACACACGATCGCCCTCGCCACTATTCAAGCCCGAAAGCGTAAACGATGCTCCCGTTGACGATGGCCACGTACTGCCGGTTGTCGAACATGTAGGTCATGGGCGATGTGTGGAGCGAATCCACAACGGGGTAACTCCAAAGTCGTTTGCCCGTATCGGCATCTGCCGCAGCCAGTGCGCCGCCGTCGTCTCCAAAGATCACGAGTCCGCCCGCGGTCGATAGCGTACCCGTCCACGTGTCGCCCGGCCCGTCCTGAGGAAGTTCCCATGCCGCCTTGCCTGTTTCAATATTGAAGGCGCGCAGGATCTTCTGCGGCTTGTCGGCCGGATCGCGCCGTCCGCCGCCTCCTTGATAGCCGCGGCCTGCCTGCCACTCCGGCGTCACGCGTTTGGTGTACACCGCGCACCGTTCGAGCGTATTCACATAAAACAACCGCGTCGCGGGGTTGTAGGATGTGGAGAAGAAATTTGTTGCGCCCTCGACCGCCGGACAAATCAAGGTGCCTTCCGGGGTAGGTACCTGATTCGGATTCATCACCGGCCGCCCATCTGGCGCGATTCCCTTTGCCCATGTCAGATTCTTCACAAGTGGCGACGCCAGCAGGAGTTTCCCGTCCGTGCGGTCTAAGACATACAAGAACCCGTTGCGATTCGCTTGCAGAAGAAGTTTTTTCTGCTGTCCTCTCCAGATGGTGTCGACGAGTACGAGAGGCTGCACCGCGTCCCAGTCCCACTCGTCGTGCGGCGTCGGCTGGAAATGCCATTTCAGCTTACCCGTCATCACGTCGAGCGCCAGGATCGAGCAGGTGTAGAGGTTATCTCCCTTGCGGTTGTCGCCGTTAAAATCGGGACCCGCGTTTCCCGTTGGCCAGTAGATCGTCTTCGACGCAGGATCGTAGCTACCGGTCAGCCATGTGGGTCCGCCGCCGTGCGCGATGTCGGGCCCTTCCCAGGTCTCAGAGCCTCGCTCGCCAGGCGCTGGAATCGTCCAGAACCGCCAGACCTCTTTGCCCGTTTGCTGATCGTAGGCGGCCAGGAATCCGCGCACGCCCTCCTCGCCGCCGGCCGTACCAGCGACGATAAGGTTCTCCACCGCCAGCAGCGAACCGGTCGCGTTATAGTTGGCCCGGAAATCGGCCATTTCGGTTTCCCAGACGACTTGTCCCTTGTTCCGGTCGAGCGCTACGAGGTGCGCGTGATCCGTTTGCATGAACACCTTGTCGCCTGAGACCGTCACGCTCCGGTTGTTACCCGGGGAGCGCGCGTTTCCAATCAGACCCGGTGTCGCCGGGCGCGAATACTCCCACAATCGCGCGCCGGAACCGGCGTCGAGCGCGATCACCGTATTCGTGTTGGTTACGTACATGACGCCGTCGTGAACCTGCGGCGTTCCTTGGAGGCGTCCGGCATTGGGTACGGCAAAGACCCACTTCACAGCCATCCCGGCAACGTTGCTCCGGTCGATCTGCCGCAAGGCGGAGAAGCGGTTTCCGCTGAATTGACCGTGCATACTCGTCCAGTCGGCCTGGGACGTGACGCGGCGGAACTGCTCGCCGGATTTCCGCAACAAGTGAATGCGCTGGTCGTCCGTGCGCAGCTGAAGCTCCCGTCCGGTGCGTGCGACGGCAAAGCCTTCCAGTTTGCTCCCATCGGTAAGCTGCACGTTCATTCTGACCGACGGAAACCGCCGGCCTCCACGCCGCGCCTGCTGGAGCGTGCGCATGAAGGAGACCAGCACGTCCACTTCCGCGTCCGCGAGCTGCTTGAACCCCGGCATGCCTTTGCGCGGAACGCCCTCTCGAATCGTTAGCGCGAGCTCCGCGTCGTTCTTTGTGGCCAAAGTCGCCAGAATCGAGGAAGCGTGTTCACCGCCGTTTCCATCCGTGCCGTGACAGACGGAGCAGCGGCTTTGAAACGAGGCACGGCCGTCGGGCGTCTGCGCTAACACGATGGAGAGCAGGGACTGAAAAAATACCGCCAGCGAAATCCGCATCCTCATCAGGACGCGTTCTTCATTTCAGCACGTGCCTCCGCCACGGCGGCAAGGTATTGCCGGGCGCGTTCTTCGATGATATCGAAGCGGCCCTCTTTGATCGTTTTCGCGTCCACCAACTCGCCTCCCACCGCGACCGCCGCTGCGCCGGCTTTGAGGAAATCGCCTGCGGTCTCGAGGTTCACGCCTCCGGTAGGGATCATCTCGATCTGCGGGAAAGGAGCTTTGAGCGCTTTGATATACTTGGCTCCGCCAACGTTGCCGCAGGGGAATACCTTCACGAAATCCGCGCCCGCCTCCCACGCCGTCAACACTTCGGTTGGAGTCAGCGCGCCCGGACAGATTACCTTCGAATAGCGCTTGGCAATCTCGATAGTTGAGAGCCTCAAGCTCGGTGTCACGAAAAACTCAGCACCCGCCAGCATGCAGGAACGGGCCGTCTCGGGGTCGAGGACGGTGCCCGCGCCGAGCGTGATCTTTCCGCCAAACCGGTCGGCGACCTTCTCCAGTGCATGGATGGCTCCAGGCACCGTCATGGTGATTTCAGCGGCGCGGATTCCCCCGCGATAGATTGCGTCGATGGCCTGGATTGCGGCTTCGGCGGAGGAAGTGCGCACCACGGGGACTATTCCGATTTCGGTTATGGAAGCGAGGATTTGCTCTTTTGTCATGAACCCACTAAGGGTATCAAATTCGCCCGCCATATCGCCCGCGAGCAACCCAGCCATGGCATAATACCTTTTCGACTGATGTCGCCATTTCTTAGTCAGCTCGAGACCGCGGCCAGCTCACCCCTCGCGCTGGCCGCGTATGCGCTGGTTCTCGCGGCGTGGCTGCTCCGGGCTTGGCAGGTCCAAAAGCCGCAGCGTGAAAGCCGCCGCATCCTCGGACAGTTCGAGGACGATGAAGCGCGCAGCCGTGCCTTGGGCGCGCTTCTCGGAACCGAACCGCCGCGCGGCCTGGCACAGGCGGACATTCTGGAATGGGTTCGTCTGCAATCGAAAGGGAACACAAAAATCTACCTCCTGATCGCGTACCTGGCTACGCTTGCGGCCGTTCTGGTGCTTGTCGCCTCCGCCCTCTTTTTTCCGAAGGTTGCGTCTTCCGGCAATATTAAGGTTCGCTTTCGCGGGCCGCTTCAAGACTGTTTTCCCCTCCCGGTTTCGACGCTCACCGTGTCGATTCCACGGCAGCCGGATCTCGCGCTTATTTCGGGCGGCTGCGATATCGAGATTCCGTGGAACTCCGCGTGGAAGGAGTCGGACTCGGCTCTCCTGTCGCTGCCTGGTGGAATCAACGTCGCTCTTGCCAACCCATCCGTGAAATACTCTCTCAAAGACCGGAACTGGAGCGTCGAAGTCCATGTCCGCGGCGGCAGCCCGCGGCTAACCATACAGTTGTTCGACTACGCGGGAGCTGGCGAGCGTCCCGAACGGCGCGAACTCTTCGACCAGTTCTGCGAGATCGTGCGCAACAAAATCAGCATGCTGAGCGAAGCCATGGTCTCGCGAAACAAGGAATGTGCGTACGTCGCGCAAATCCAGGTGATCCGGCAAAAGCGCGAACTCGACCTGAGTCCCCGGGACCGTCTGGAGCACTGGCGCCAGACCCATTCGCTCCAACTTCTTTCCGGCATGCTTCTGGACAGTGGCGGGAAGACCTCCGTGCGCAGCCAGCCTTTCCACGGAGATTTGGCGGCGGGCGCTGGAAGCCGTATTCAGCTTGAAATGAAAATCGATGCGAATGAGTTCAGCCAGACCGCGGACACACACTCGCTTGCCGTGTTGTACGCTCTGGCCTTGGACGCTCGCGCCATGGGCCGCCCAGACGACGTCGTATTTACGTATCTGGCCGAGGCCGTTTCCATCGCGCGTGGCCTCGACAGTTCGCTGCCAGGCGTCTCTCTGCTCAAGGATGCGCTCCGCAATGCCTTCACGCAAGCCAACCGGCCGGTCCCGGTGGAGTTATAACGCATGCGTTCAGCCGCACTGTTGGCGACCTTGCCCGGGATGCTGTTCGCGCAGTCGGTGGGCATCCTCGTCGCGCCTTTTGACGGACCGGCGATCGTTGGAGTGAAAGCGGCAACCGTCCTCAATCTTCAAGTGTGGCAGACCCTGCGTCTGGCTCCTCCGAACAACGTGCACAGGCTTTCCTTCGGACGCGGGACTGTGTACTGGGACGAAGGCGCTCCCGTGCGCAGCCACGCAGAAGCCGAGAAACGCGCGGACCGCGAGACGCAACTGGTGTTCTGGGGGCGGGCCCAACCGTACGGATCGGGCGTCGTTGTTACGGCATACCTTACTGTTGTGGGTGCAACCCACCCGGGCTTGACGGTGTGGAAGGTTGCGCGTACGGACGCCGGATCGCAGCCCATCACGGCCGCTCTTCCCGCACGCCGCTTCGAGTTCGCGCCGATTGTTCTCACTCCTGAGGTCTTGTCGGAGTTTCAAACTCCAGGAGGACTGAAGATGTACCGGTCGTGCACTTCCCGCGAGGAGAGCGGCATCGCGGGCGATTCGTTCACAGCGCTCGAGCAGGGCCCGGACTGCGCCAAGATCCGGTCGGGCGGCGTTGACGGGTGGGTACGGCTCCCCGGCTTGTCGCGAAACCGAAGTGAAGTGGTGGATTTCGTGGGCGCGATGGTCCGGATCTTTCGCAAGGACTGGGGCGGCGCTCTCGACCTGTTCGAGCGCGTCGTGGCCAATTCCGCCGCGCCGGCCTCCATCCGCGCCCAGGCATTTGCGCTCATGGCGGCTGCCTCGGATAACCTCAGCCGTCAGACCGGAATGTCATCCCGGCGCAGCGAATTCGTGGAAAAGGCGGTTCAACTGAACCCGTATCTGCAATCGACGATTCGCTATCTGTGCATGTCCCAGCTTGCGGATATCGAAGGGGCACGGGCGGCGGAACGCGCCGTTCATGCGGCGTCTCTTCGGGAGACGATCGCACGATACCGGTTCCTGTTTTCCGCGAAGGACCCGTGGCTGGCGAACGTTGAATCCGCGGCAACCGCGGCTCGCTGAAGATTACTGAACGGCGGACTACCGCTCGATAATTGGCCTCAGCGGCCGCCAGTAGATATTCCGATAGGCCACCGGCCCGTGATCGCCCTGCAACATCAGCGGGTTCATGGCAGCCTCGGGAATGTTCATGTGCGCGCGGGTACCGCCATCCACGTCCACATTTTGTTGAATGGTGAGGCCGTTATGAAGCACGCGAATGAAGCGGGCGTTCTCTATCTTTTTCCCGCTCGCGTCAAACCGCGGCGCGCGGAACCAGATCTGGAAACTCTGCCATTCCCCGGCTCTCCGGCTCGCGTTTCGGGACGGCGCAGACCCGCCTACGCCCTTGTTGCCGATCCAGCGGTGGTAGATACCGCCGCTGTCGGACGACGTCATCTTTTCCGTAGCTCCGTAGCTATCGAAAACCTGGACTTCATAAAGCCCGTGGAGGTAAACCCCCGAATTCGACCCTTTCGACACCATGAACTCCAGGTAAAGCTCCATGTCGCCGAACTTCTGGTCGCTAACGAGGTTCGCCGTCCGCCCCGTGGGTCCGTTCAGAATACGGTTGCCGGGCGTGGGAATTCCGGAAAGCCGCGTTGGCCCAAGCAGACGGTCCCACTTTACGCCGGACGTCGCGAACCACTCCGATTTCTTGCCTTCATCCCCGTGCCAGCCCGCGACATCCTTGCCGGATAGCAAAGGCTTCCAGCCAGGCTCGACCAAATACGGTGCATCGCCATGCGCTTCTCCGTCGTTCAATTCTCCGGGTGCCTGCGCGAACGCGCACGCGCCGACTGCGATAAGTGCTCCCAGGGTTTTCATCACCCGTTAGTTTACTTCAAGTCTCCTGCGGGATGGGCAGCGGCTTCGACTTGTTTTGTATAGTATTGATAGTTCGCTTTGCCGACCAAAGGACTTCCATGACCGGTTTCTCCCATGCATCGCGCCGGGCTTTTCTCGGCAGTGCCGCCGGCGCGCTCGCCGCACAGGGACGTCGGGGCCTGAAGATCTTCATGCACTGCGATATGGACGGCTCTCCGGGCATCTTCACCCGTGAGCAGGCGTGGTATTGGGAGAACGGCGTCCGGGAGCATGTGGCCGCCGAAGCGCGGGAACTGTTCACGGCTGACATCAACGCGGCTAGTGCGGCGGCCCTGGCGGCGGGCGTGACCGAACTCATTGTTTGCGACACGCACCACGGAGGTGGCAACTTCATCCGCGAAAAGCTGCTGTCCGATCCCCGCATCACATATCTGTATCGCAGCGTCGGCATGGAAAACGGCAAGCGGCGTTGGATGCCGGGGATGGATCAGACTGTCCACGGACTGATGCTGCCAGGCCACCATGCCAAATCGTTCACCAAAGACGCATTCCTGCCGCATACGTGGAATCACGAGTGGGTGGACTTCACCATCAACGGGCAAAGCGTCGGAGAGATCGGCATCGAGACGTGCTTCGCCGGTCACTGGGACGTTCCGCTCATTTTCGTGCAGGGCGACGAGGCGGCATGCTACGAGACGCGCCGGCAATTTCCGGGAGTAATTACGACGGCGGTGAAGCAGGGAACCACCGATGCGTGCGTGGGGCTCGATCCCGCCACGGCGCAACGGGAAACTGCGCGGGGAATTTCGGAGGCCATCGGGAAGCTGCACGAGGGCAGGATGCGGCCCTACAAGCCAACTCTGCCGATGACCGCGACGCTTCGAATGAGAACCATGGATGCCGCGGCCAAGGCGGCGCAACGGCCCGGCGTACTGCGCCTGGATGATCACACGATAGAAGCGCGCGTGGGGACTCAGGCCGGCGTGGTGAAGTGGCTGCTCGGTACCGGACTCGACATGACGCCTTAATGTTCGTGGCGCGGGCGTGACGCGATAGGCCAACCTGCCATTTGTCTCCACAGGGAGCGCGAACGCCGTCGCGAGCCCGCGTAACACAATAACAGGCTCAAGCGGGCGATTTGCGCTTTGCTCGATGTCCGCGAGGAGCCATGGAGAAATCTGGAAGCGCCGCTGAAAGCGGCGTCCGTATCAATGGCCGGTACGGCAGCGAAACGGCGTGATCGCAAAAAGCGCCGTTACGCTGCGATAGCGCGCGAATTGCCCGTCGCCCGCCTTTCTACGGCGCTATTGTAGCTTTCTTGATGAAGTCGAGCCGCGGAAAGTCCTTTTCCAGGTAGGCGTTACCTTCGTTCTCGATGCGGCCCTGATCCGGACCGTTGCCGCGCGGTTGACCCTCGCCATAGCCGGCGTAAAAGCTCTTTACGACATCCATTCCGCTGGTCACCTTGCCGAAGGGAGAGAAACCCTGTTCGTCAAGACGGTCGTTCTCGCCCAGATTGATGAATATCTGAGTCGTGCGCGTGCCGGGTCCGGCGGTCGCGAAGGTGAGATAACCTTCGCGGTTGTGAGTTTTCACAGGGTCGTCGGGTATTGTGGATTGCCGGAACAGCTTCGAAATCGAAGGATCGCCCGCGATTCCGAATTGCACGATGAATCCGGGCAGGACGCGGAAGAATCGTGCGCCGTCGAAGTAGCCACTCTTCACCAGATTGTAGAAGCGGTCCGCGCCGAAGGGCGAAAGAGACTTCGTCACTTCAACCGTAAACGCACCCTTGCTCGTATCGAAGTTCGCCACGTACTTCTCCGGCGCGGTCTCCACCTTTGAAGACGGCGCGATTAAAGCCTTGTCCGGCTCCGTCTTGCTTGAACATCCGGCGGCAAACAGGCACGCCGCTGTCACGATAAGAATTCTGTTTCGCATCAGCCAACTATTATGCAGTATTTTAGGTGTCCCCTTGATCCAGGCGGATGTCTTGAGCGCAGTCCGGCGGGGCAAAGCGGAACGAAGGCGTCCCGCGCGGCACAAGTGCGCGACCGATGCGATCGTTGAGCAGACCAGGCTCTCATTTTTCCGCTCGCTTCCCATCCGGGCTCCTTACTGCAAATCCGTGCGTCGATCAGCTTAGATCGGGGGCGTTGCCCTCGGCGACGCAAACGGCAGTGTATCGGGCGTCACGCGAACACCCGTGGTGAACTTCATCGGGTACTTTCCCGAAGTTGGATACGTCAACTCGACGAAGAACCCGGTCCATCCGGCCGCGGGCGGCGTGGCTTTGCCGATATACGTTCCGCCCTTGCCCGCCGAGAGCGTCGTGGAAGTCCACACGGGCCCCAGAGCCTCCATTCGAAAATCGCGAGCTTTCGGATTCGTAGCTTGCCATAACTTCATTTCGGACGGTTTCACCGTGCCAGGCTTCACGTGAATGGAGCCGTCTTTCTCAAATTTCCATGCGAACTTCGGACGCGGCGTTCCGGCGACAATCGACTCGTAAAACGCCTGCAAGCTTTCTCTCGCGTCCGATTTCCGCAGCGAATGATCCGCATTCGGCACGTAGCGGAGGTACTTTTCGCCCTTCAAATCGTTGAAGTAAAACTGCGAGGAATCGGGCAGGAAGAACTGATCGCCGCTGGCGTTGACGATGAACTTCGGCATGGTAAGCCGGTCGAGATAGCTGTACGGCTCTTCGATCTTCATTAGCTCCCGGTAGCGTGGCGTGCCCGTCCAGTCCATGGTTCGCGCTTCAGTGTAGTCGCCGATGCTCGGAGCCCAGAAACCATACGCGCGGAAATGGTGGTCCATGGATTTCTCAATATTCAGCATATCGATCACGAACGGCACGATCGCAACGACGCGCTGGTCGACGGCCGCCGTAGTCCATGTGGTCCAGCCGCGCTTCGATCCGCCCGAAACGACGAAGCGGTCCACCTTCACGCCGCCGCCCTGGGCGCTCGCGCTGAATGAAGTAATTGTATCGAGCGCGCGCACGGCGGCCTTTGTCATCGGCAAGCGCGCGGGCCACTCCTCGTCGCCGCCTCGGAAAAATTTGTTCCACGTGTAGGCGATGAGCGAATCTTCAGTGCGCTTCCGGGTTTCGCCCGCGAAGACCAGCGGCTGATTGGGGACCATGCGGAGCTCAGCCGTAACGGACCCGGTTGCAATCGCGAGCGACGTGAGCATGGCGTCGACGCCAGCGGGCGGTTTGCCGCCGTTCGCGCCGCCCGTTATGAACAGGAATCCCGTGGACGTTTTCACCTCAGCCGGCTTCACGATGGTGACCCAGTGCTTCCATTCGGTGCGGTCGACTTCGGCGGCGCTCCGCCAGGTTTGCGAAGTCATGTCGAGGACGGTGGCTGTGTAGCCCTCGCCTGGAATCGAAGCTGCGACTGCATATCTATAACTGGCGTCGGGCTTCGCGATATACCGGTCGAGGGCGGTCTGTTCTTTGCCGGCGGCGTGAAGAAGGGATGTAACAAGTACAAAAAGGGCCGCGAAACCAGCATTTGCGCGAGTGCGTTTCATTGGTCCATTATCACCCGGTGACGAATGCACACGCGCGCATCAAAACCCGGGCCGCGCGCCCGGCCACAGTCGGAGCAAAAGACGATGAAACCATCGACGGCGGGAAGGAGACGAAGGACGGCTCTGGCCCACGGAGATGCGCGCATCCGGGAACCCGGCGCGAGCGCTGCAGCCAACAGCGCGACACGGCCAAAGGCGTAGAAGAAGCGTCAGTCTTCGACTTCAACTTCCGCCTCTACTGGCTCCACCTCAGCTCCGAGTTCCTGCAATTCAATGACAGCATTTCGGAGAGAATCGTAGATGGCGACTTCCTGACCTAGATCAGTGTTCTGTTGAAGACCATACAATACGAGCGTTCTGTGGCAGAATGGTTCATGCCATTTGTCACAAAGCGAGCACCTTTGACTTTGTCTGAAGAGCAGCGGGCGAAACTCGAGGCCCTGCGTCGATCTCGCTGCGAAGAAAAGCAGCGGGTTCACCACGCCGCCATGCTTTTGGACTGCGCCAATGGAATGAGCGACAGTGCCGTGGCCTCAGCCAACATGGTCAACCGGAACACCGCGGCCTTGTGTGCTCGGAAGTTCCTTCAGTTCGGTCTTGAAGTCGCGTTGGGAGAACTGCCTCGACCCGGCCAAGCCAGACGGATTACCGACGAGGCAATGGCTTGGTGCGAAACCTCGCCTGTCAGAAGCCCAAGGATCTCGGCTACTCTTATGAACTGTGGACCTACGATCTTTTGGAGCGCCACATTCGAAAGGAAGCCGTCGCGACCGGGCATCCCAGCGTGAGCCGCCTGAGCCGATCCAAGCTGCATCGCATTCTGACTCAGGGGAACTGAATCCTCACAAGGTCCGCTACTATGTTGAGCGGCGAGATCCGGAGTTCGAAAAGAAGATGGTCGAAGTTGGAGATCAGCTCTTCACCTCCCTCGCCCACGACACGTGGGCTAGAACACCGCGGGGATGGCGGCGAATTCGGCACGAAAGAGTGTTTCCTGATCGGCCGCTCGTTCAAAACGGAAAAGGCCTGATCCTGCCGACTCGGTGACGTTCAAGATGAACTTGAGGAGCAAGGCACTACCGGCAGACTTTGTGTTTCGGGAAGCGACCAGCGCGGATGTTCAAGGTATGGCTTTCTGCCGGTTGAGTGATTCCGCCGCCGGTCCCGCCGACGGCAGGATGGGTGCGTACTTGAGCGGACTTCATCATCCTCAGCAGGCGTTACTGCCGCGAATCGGGTACGTCGCGGTGATGGACCAAAGGGTTGTAGGTTACATCGCGGGCCATCTGACGACCCGTCATGGTTGTGCAGGCGAGGTTCAGTATCTCTTCGTTGAGCCGGCAGCGCGTAGGAAGGCGGTTGCGACTCGCCTGTTGCGGTTGATGGCATCGTGGTTCGTGGAACACGGCGCCCGGCGAGTGTTCGTTTGCCTCGACGCTGACAGCCCGTCGGCAAGGCCGTTCTATGAAGCGGTGCAAGCCGGGCAACTCTCGGAAACGCGCCGTTTCTGGTTCGTATAGAACGACATAGGAGAGGTTGTTTCACTTCGAAATGGCATAACTCCTGAGTAACGGCATAGCGTAGAGTTTCCTAGCGGCAGCCCAACAATTAATTCACAATCTGTTTGGGATGCAGAGTGTAGTTCCAGCGACCGAGAGTGTCGTGGGGTAGGAGGTTGAGCCGGCGTATTTCAGCGTCAGTGACTTTGCTCCCCTTGACGTAGGTGTCGGCGATCAACTGGGCGGTGACGACGAGACCGGACTTTGTGGTGGTGGTGCGGATGAAATTAAGAGCCTTGTCAAGGTCGGTGAGAGGCTCGCCCGCCCAGTTTCTAGTTACCTGACTGAACAGACGGTGCTCGATGGGATTCCACTTGGAAGTGCCGGGCGGGTAATGGCTGACGGTGACCGTGAGACCCAACGGAATGCAGATGGTTTCCTGAATCGCGTGTCGGAGTCTTGCAGGACAGCTCAACCGTCTCTCGCTTGTCGCGTGGATGGGACAGGGCCTTGAGTCGAAGCTGGGATGCGAAGTAGAGACTCGAGCTAACTGCCGTCGATGACAGACCAGGGAACTGAGCCGAAAGACTCCAATGTGATTGCCGTCGCGAAAAGTGCGAGACTGCGGACCTGACCGTCTCAGAAGCAAAACTCATGGCTGCTGCTGCTCCTTTTGGGTTCACGGCACTGAAATCAATGCAATCATCCGGCGGCCGTTGACCGCGATCGGAGTAAGCGGCAGGTGGCTATTCAGTCCACCTGCACGAGATGCTGACCCCGTGGCAGGAGCAGAATCTGCTCCCCTGCGAGGACGGCGGGCGCGGCGGGTACGCCGTCGATCATCACCCTCCCCGGCGGCCGGTTCAACCTCGCAATCGCCCGCGACGAGTTTTGGTAGGAAAACTCCACTGTTCCGCGGGCTGTCGCCTTGGCAGATGTCAAATTCCCATTGAAGTCCAGTACCCGCAACCCCGGCGGCGGGGCCGCTGCCACCTCCACCGCGTGAGCGCCTGACGGCAGCCAGAGCGTCTGCGCATCCTGCACGGGCCACGGTCTTCCGTCCACCGTCGCCCCTCCCGTCCACGGGATTCCCACTCCGTAAGGCGAATCGACCACCAGCTTCCTGCCAATCGTCTCCATGCGGTCAACCACGGCGGAAGCAGCCGGGAGCAGGGGCAGATCTGGCGAAAGAATCGAGTTTTCAAAGTACAACGCCACGCGCGGGAACGCTCTCGCCGCCAGATTCACCAACTGATACAGTTCGGTGCCTGTCTGCTGCTTGGTGGGGTAAACGTCCTGATACCGGTCGACGATGTTGATGTCGATCGCCAGCTTGTCGCTCCTCTTCGTCAGTGGCTGGTACCGCTTGGCGATCTCCGGGTATCGCTGCGGCCCCAAGTGCCAGACCGTCGCCGGGTCCTCGATCAGGAAAGTAAAGTCCTGCCGTTCGAGAAGCGGCAGAACGCGGGCCGCGTCCGCTCCGATGGCGTCCTTCATCCCCGAATCGAAGCGGTCGTCCACGTGCGTCAGAACCACGTCCAGGTCGGGCTGCAATTTTCGCAGCTTGCTGATCTCAGCGAGCCACTCCTCCTGCATCCGCTGCGCGAGCGAAGCTCGAAAATCGAGGAACTCCCTCGACCCCGGCTTCTCCACGGGATCAAACCCGTATTTCTGGCGGAACTCCGCGCGAACATCGCCGTTCATCGGAGTGAAGCGTGCCGGATTCGCCGCGCCTTCGAGCGATTCGAAATAGAGCTCCGAGAGATTGACGCCATCCCACGTGAACCGCCCGATCATCGCCGCGAGGCCCGCCGAAATGGCGCGAACGCAGTCGCGGTTTTGGAGGTTCATGAGCTTGCGCCAGTCGAGATGGGCATCCTGAAGCACTGCCGTCTTTTCGCGCCACTCGGGATGGTCATTCCAGAATTTCTCGCTGACGTGCGGGAGTTCGACCCACGCGTAGACCAGAATCCCCTGCTTGTGGCAGGCCTCGATCAGCTTCTTGAGATACTGGTCGCGCGCCGCGTCCGTCTCGTAGAAATGCCACGAAGCCACGTGCAGAGCGGCGATCCCGGCGGCGCGCCATCGGGCGGCGAAATAGTCGAGGTCCACGCGCGTTCTGTAAGAATAGTCGAAGAAGGCCCACAGCCGTCGCGAGCGGAACGGCGGGGAAAGCCCGAGGTCGAAAAGGGCGTGGGGAATGTAGGGGAAACGCTCGTAGCCCTGTTCGCCGGGCGTCGCCCCCACCCACAGCACAGCGCCCGCCCCCTTCCGGTATCCCGCCAGGAGTGGTGCGCCCGTCCACCGTTCCTTGGCAAATACCCGCGAGTTTGCAGGAACGGTATATCGCGGGAGTTCGACCGCGTGCTGCCAGATGAGGGGCAGATTTGGGCTGTGTTCGTCAATCACGCTCGCGACTCGTACGCCGTCACCCCCCGCGGCGGACGCGCGCCGGAACCCGAACAGGTCGGCCGTCGAGGATTCGCCTTCAAGGATCAGGTAGGCTCCTTTCTCGACGCGCGCCGTCCAGTCTGCCTGTCCCGGGGTCCCCGAGCGCACCACGTAGATCTGCGAACCGGACCCGCCCGTGGCCTGGAAACCCACGGAAGACAGGATGCGCGGCCACGGACCGGGTTCGTCTCCAAGTACGTTGAATGCAAGCAGGAAGGCGCTAGTGAGTGAAAGCATACCAGAACCCGGCGCGTACATCGAAGAAATTCGGGCCGCGCGGATTGCCCTCGTTCACAAAATGGACGCCCCGAAGGAAATTGACGGATAGCAGTAGGGGACTCGGCAACCGGAAACGGATTCCGGGGCCGAACTCGGCGAAATTCGCCCAGTACTGGCGGCGCGCGTCGATGGTGGCGTTGCTGTTCCAGTAGACCTGGACAGGGAGGGCCGAGAAGCTGTACCCCAGACGGTTCTGCGAGATCGCGAGGAAGTCTTTGCCGAAGCGGCTGATATAAACGCCGTCGGCTGTCGTCTCGAAGAACCGGCCGGAGGACTCGCCGCCTAACGGGGAGCCAAAATTCTTGGAGAAGGCAACGCCGCCCCGATAATCGGGTAGCATGTGGTGGTCAAGGTAGCCGATGGCCGTCCCGGCTTCGGCCCAGACCATCGCACCGTGCCAGTAGTTGGTCGCGATGCCCAAGCCTACGATGAAAGCGCTTTCGGAAAGATACTGCGGAAGAGGACCGCCCGTGGTTCGCCGGACGTCCCCGATAAATCGCGTAGAGACGTACGGACGGAATGGGAGCTTTCCAAGCTTGATCTCCGACTTGATCTGCCCGTAAGAAAACACGTCTTTCCAGCGCGAGGAGAAAACAGGAAACATCCAGCCGGTGGTACGGACACGGGCAAGCGACGGGCGAAGATTCGCAAATGCTTTGCCGGCCTCCTGAGACACTTTTGGATCAGGGCTTTTCTTGGCGAGCGCGAACCAGCGGATGGCCGTTGCGTCGTCTTTCAGGGAGTTGTGCGCCCAGCCGAGCTTGAGCATGACCTCGAAGTCTACCGGATCGGATTCGTGTGCGACGGTAAGGTAGCGCAGCGCGTCCTTCATGTATCCCGCTTGAATGCTGCGTTCCGCCATGACGCGTGCCTCGGTGGTAACGGAAGATCGGGGAGTTTCAGGCCGCTTTCGGAGGCTTTGGGGCATGCCGAGCGCCGCGCGGACACGGTTCGCAAGCTCCTCGTCGTTTCCAGCCAATACCCTGTCGAGAAGAGGCATTGCACTGGCGAGGTCCTTCCTCGCGAGAAAGAGAAAGCCGAGCTGCGCCGCGGAGAGGAGGTCTTCTGGGGCTTCTTGGGTTATGGCGCGAAACTGCCGCTCGGCTTCGGCGGGTTGGCTCATCTTGAGTTGCAGGTACCCCAGTTCACGGCGAAGTTCGACGTTACTTGGGTCCAGTTCCAATGCCTTTTCAAATTCATAGACATATGGATAGCGGGATGGCAGGAGTTCACGTGCCGCCTCCGCGGCACGGGGTTCACCGCCTCTTGAGGCCGCCAGAAGCGCGGAGTTGGCCTCCTCGATTCGGTTGAGGGACTTCCAGGTTCGGCCTAGATCGAGAAGAACGTTTTTCCGCTCCGGGAGGAGCCGCCAAGCCTTGAGGTAGTGCACAGCGGCATTGCCAAGCTCATCTTTTTGCTCAAATAACGTCGCTAACTCATAGTGAGCGCTGAAATTGCTTGGTGAGAGCGTCAGAGCTTGAAGCCACCGCGATATGGCCGCCGTTAGGGGGCCGTCGATATTCTGGAATGCCTGTACGGCCGTCGCGCGCGATTTCCGGTCGCCTTCGGAGCGAACGCGCCCGAAGATTCTCCGCGCTTCGGCTTTTCGGGTATGCACCTGCTCGCGGGCTTCAAAGCAAAGGAAGGCGTATTCCAGCGTGACATGAAAGTCCTTTGGCTCCAGCCGCATGGCCTCGCCAAACTGGAGCCGCGCGAGTTCCGTTTCGCCCGTCTTGAGATATGTGTACGCTAAGTCCTTACGAATGGAAGCGCGGTGAGGCGAGAGTTGAATTGCGCGGTTGAAAGAAGAGATTGCCGATTCATAATCTTTGGCGCGCAGCGATTCATAGGCTCGAGTCAGTGGCGCGTATGACGGGTCGGGTACCGCGCCTTGCAGGAGCATGAATATTACGGACGGCGTCATCGATATACATGTAGTGCCCCAGCGGGCCTAAATTCGCACGAAAGTTTCGGCCACGGTCCGCAGAGGGCGACGCATGGGGGAATCTTTTTCATAGGCGCTAAGATAGGCGCAGCGCCAGACTGGCCACGGCTGAGAATGATCCCGTCTCGGGCGCGCCCGATTGATTGCAACTTCCCAGGACGCCGTTTCCCGGACCGCTTGTCCCGGTGCAGCCGACGGCGGCCGGTGCGATCCTGAGCGGCCACAGCTGAAGCCGGGCGTTAAGCATTGACGTTGAGGGCCTCTTTTGTTTTGGGGGGCGGACCCCGTGCGGTCAACATAACTGTTGCGAAACCCCCTTCGCACCAGCAGCCGCCGGAATCGCATTATCGAGAGTCTGGTCGTTCTTCCTGCGGGATCGCGGACGAATCACGCGCCACTCGTACAAAGCTCGGATCGAGCTGACTCGGGCGCGAAGTCCCAGTCTGGGAAGTGGCAACAAAAAACGTGGGTTTGGAGATGATCGTGCGCAGCTGCGGACATTTGGTGGCCACCTATCTTAACGCTTATGAAAAGTGGGTGCGCCCGTAAGAAGTACGCTCGTTCCATCAAATCTGAATATGCGAAGCCTTCACTCTACCCGGTGTTAGTTACCCGGCCTGAGTAAAGACGCGCTACCGCGAGCCGCCTGATCCCGGAGTGGAGCAACCAAACCGGCAGGATGCTACACATGCCGCTGGCATGGGTCGGACTGGTATACTGCATTTGTCCGGGGCATTTCGTTCATGCTCCGCACAACCGGTTTAACAGAATGCCGTTCACGAGAATCGAGACGTGGCACGGGTTATGCGCATCGGGCGGATACGCCTTGGCGCTCGCTCTTCTCAGCGTTGGAAACGCCGCGGCAACGGAATTGCGGGCCTTTCTCGACACCTATTGCGTCGCCTGCCACAACCGGAAGCTCAGCACCGCCGGGCTCGCGCTCGACTCCCTCGATGCCGCCAAGCCCAGCACCGGCGCGGAAACCTGGGAGCGTGTCATCGCGAAGCTTCGCGCCGGATCGATGCCTCCTCCTGGCACGCATCGGCCGGATGCGGCTGCGTACCGCGCAGCCGTCAGTTCACTGGAGAGCGAGATCGACCGGGCATGGGAGCACAGTCCGAATCCCGGCCGCATCAACGCGGTGCATCGTCTAAATCGTGCCGAGTACGGCAACGCGATCCGCGATCTGTTCGCCATTACACTCGATGTGAAAGCGCTGCTTCCAGGGGACGAAACCGCGGATGGCAGTTTCGACAATTTGGCGGACGTTCTGACGCTTTCAACGGCGCACCTCGAGCGATACATGTCGGTGGCCCGCCAAGTGACGCGGCTCGCCGCTGGTCTACCTCCGCCCGGCCCCGGGATTGAGACCTTCGCAATACCGATACACGTGATCCAGGACGACCGGCAGAGTGAAGATCTTCCGCTCGGCTCCCGCGGCGGCATCGCGATTCGCCGCTACTTCCCTGTTGGTGCCGAGTACACGATCAGGGTTCGCCTCCAGCGACAGTATCAAGACTACCTCAAGGGAATGGGGTGGCCGCAACGGCTCGACGTACGGCTGGATGGCAAGCTTCTGAAGCGGTTTACGGTTGGCGGCGAGGCGAAAGGCAGGCCCGCCGCGGCCAGTTACGCCGGCGACGGAGAACCGGGCTTCGCGGGCGATCCCGAGTGGGAAGAGTACATGCAGGTCAAGGGTGACGCCGGGCTGGAAATCAGGGTCCCAGTCGCTGCCGGCCCCCATGTTGTCGGCGTGTCCTTCGTGAGGGAACTGTGGGAACCGGAGGGACTGCCGCAACCGCGGCAGCGCGGCAGGGTCATCACAAACGACCAGGTCTACATGGACTACGCGAACGTGGGATCGGTGCAGATCGGTGGGCCCTACAACGTAGTGGGAATCGCGAAGGATACCCCCGGACGCCGTGCGATTTTCGTCTGCCAGCCGCGGGCGGCTTCGGAGGAACGAGCGTGCGCATCTACGATTCTTTCCAGACTGGCCCGGCTCGCCTATCGCCGTCCTGTGACAAATGCTGACATGCGGACCTTGCTCCAGTTTTTCGATACCGGCCGTCGCGACGGCGCGAGCTTCGACCACGGGATTCAGTTCGCTCTCGAACGGATCCTGGTCGATCCGGATTTTCTGTTGCGCGTTCATCGGGATCAGCCCGGGAAAAACGCCTATCGCCTCAGCGATCTCGAATTGGCTTCGCGCTTGTCGTTCTTCCTGTGGAGCAGCATCCCCGACGAGCGTTTGCTCACGCTCGCCGAACGCGGCGAACTCAAGAGCACGCCGGTTCTAGAGAAGGAAGCGCGCCGGATGCTGGCCGACCCGCGCTCGACGGCCGAACTGGTGGACGGCTTCGCCGCGCAGTGGTTGAATCTTCGCCGCGTCGAGGAAGTGGTTGTCGATCAGGACCGGTATCCCAACTATGACGAGAGCCTGTTGCAGGCGTTCAAGCTGGAAACGGAGATGTTCATTTCGAGCAACCTGAGCGAAGATCGCAGCGTGCTTGATCTGTTGAACGCGAACTACACATTCGTCAACGAACGGCTGGCGCGGCACTACGGAATTCCCGGCATTTACGGCAGCCGCTTCAGGCGGGTCACGCTCCAGAACCGCAATCAGCGGGGCGGGTTGCTCGCGCATGGGGCGCTGCTCGCCACAACATCCTACCCGGATCGCACCTCGCCCGTCCTTCGCGGCAAATGGCTTCTGAACAATATCTTCGGGTTGCCCGTACCGCAGCCGCCTCCCGGACTCGACACGACTCTTGTCGAGAACAAGCCGGGCGCCGCCCCGGCGTCGATACGGGAGCGGTTGGCCGAGCACCGGCGAAACCCCTCGTGTAACAGTTGTCATTCAGCAATCGATCCGCTGGGTTTCTCGCTGGAGAATTTCGATGTAATAGGTGGATGGCGGACCCTTGACGAGGCTGGCAAGCCGGTCGACGCGAGCGGCACTACTTTGGGGGGAGTGAGGGTTGAGGGGCTTTCAGGACTGCGCGCGCTCTTGCTCGATTCCCGCGAGCAATTCCCGCGTATCGTCACCGAAAAGCTGCTGTCCTACGCGCTTGGGCGCAGGCTCGAGTATCACGACATGCCCGCCGTGCGCAAGATCGTACGCGGCGCTGCTGCTCAGGACTACCGCTGGTCGTCGATCGTACTCGGGATCGTCGAAAGTCCGGCGTTCCTGATGAGGGCGTCCCGCGCGGTGTCGAAGGGATCAAAGGAGACTAACGACAATGGCTTTTCTAACTAAGACGCTGCCCAGGCGAACCGTCCTGCGGGGTCTCGGCACGAGCGTATCGCTGCCTTTCCTCGACGCCATGCTTCCACCGTTCGCGGCGCGTGGAGCCACTAGGACACCGGTCCATCGATTTCAGGCGTTCTATGTTCCGAATGGCATGGCCATGGAGTATTGGGCGCCGAAGGGTGATGGGAGCGCCTTCGAGCTTTCGCCGATACTGGAGCCGTTGGCGGCCTTCCGGAACCAGATGACCGTGCTCTCGGGGATCAAAGCAAACTGGAATTACATTCACGCGGGCGCATCAGGGTCTTTTCTCACCGGCGCGGCCAGAGGGGGGCGAAATGAGGTCGAGATCCTCGCCGACGTATCCATGGACCAGTTGCTTGCAAGGCACTTCGGCAGGCAGACGCAGGTGGCGTCGCTCGAACTTTCGATGGACCTCCCGGCCAACGCTGGCGCATGTACGGGCAATTTGAGCTGTGCCTACACCCATACGCTATCGTGGCGCAGCCCCACGCAGCCGATGCCCATGGAGTGGAACCCCCGCGCGGTGTTCGAGAAGTTGTTCGGAGACAGCGGGAGCACTCAGCGGTCCGCGCGGGAAGCGAGGCTGCGGCAGCACAAGAGTATTCTGGATTCCGTCACGGAGAAACTGGCGAGTCTAAGGAAGGAACTTGGGCCGGGAGATCAGGTCAAGGTCGAGGAATACACGGAAGCCGTCCGCGACGTTGAACGCAGGATTCAGCGTGCCGAGGAACAGCGCGATACCGAACTTCCGGCGCTCGAGCAGCCACAGGGCGCGCCACCTGTCTTTGAGGATCACCTCGCGCTGATGCTCGACTTGCAGCTATTGGCGTTTCAGTCCGATCTCACTCGCGTGATCTCCTTCATGCTCGGGAAGGAACAGAGCGCGCGGCCATACCCTCAGATTGGGGTGCCCGAAGCGCACCATCCGTTGTCGCACCACAACGACGTTCCGGAGTTGGTCGCGCGGATGTCGAAGATCAACCGTTATCACACGCAGTTGTTCTCGCAGTATCTGGGGAAACTACGCGCCACGGCTGACGGGGACGGCTCGCTTCTCGACCATATGACCATACTCTATGGGTCGGGCATCTCGAACAGTACCCGGCACTCGGGCGACAACCTGCCCTTGTTGCTGATGGGCGGCGGAGCGGGCCGGCTCAAGGGCGGCCGTCATCTCGCCTATCCAGGCAAACCGACGATGGCGAACCTGCTGGTGACCCTGATGGACAAATTCGGCGTGCCGGTCGAGCGGTTGGGCGGCAGCACTGGCAAACTTCCGCTCGATGCGGTTGCCGGAGTCTAGTCGATGACCACCCTCCGCAAGCTCCCGCTCTTAGTGGGACTCGCGCTATTTCTGATTGGGCCCAATGCCGTCGCGGCCGATGCGGATGGCACGACTCCGCTTCATTGGGCGAGCTACCGGGACGATCTCGACAGCGCCGAAGCGCTGATTCGCGGCGGGGCCGATGTGAATGCCGCGAACGATCTCGGCGCGACGCCGCTCTGGACCGCATGCCTGAACGGAAGTGCCGCGATGGTGGAGATACTGCTCAAGGCTGGAGCGGACCCGAACCGGGCGCTCCTCGCCGGCGAGACGCCCGTGATGATTGCCGCGCGCACGGGGAATCCGGACGTCGTGAAACAACTGCTGGACAAAGAGGCGAACGTCAATGCGAAGGGACCGCGCGGACAAACGCCGCTAATGTGGGCGGTGGCGCAGAAACACTCCGCGATTGTGAAGATCCTGCTGGCGCGCGGCGCCGACGTGCATGCACGGTCGGAGGGCTGGAGCCAGGTGATGGCTGTGCCGCCGCACGGTTTTCCCGGGTATAACCGGGCGATCCCGCATGGGAAAGACACCGCGTTGCTGTTCGCGTCACGTGGTGGCGATCTCGCGTCGGCGAAGTTGCTCGTCAGTGCGGGCGCCAACGTGAACGACGCCGATGCGTGGGGCGTCACTGCAACAGTTCTTGCCGCGCATTCGGGATTCGGAGAGATCGTCGAATTTCTGCTCGATAAAGGCGCGGACCCGAACCTGGCCGCGGCCGGCTTCACGGCGCTGCATGAAGCGATCATGCGGCGGGATGAGAAAGTCGCGGCGGCGCTGCTCGCGCACGGGGCGAATCCGAACACTCCGCTCGGGACATGGACGCCCATTCGCCGCTCGTCGAAGGACCTCTACTTCGACCCCATACTGGTCGGAGCGACGCCCTTCTGGCTAGCCGCCCGATTCAGCCAGCCGGGCGTCATGCGGATGTTGTTGAAGCACGGGGCCGATCCTCTGTTCGTGCACCATTCCGAATCGGTTGCCGGGAGAGGCTTCGAGCTTCGGAAGGACTCGACAAACGCTCTGATGGCGGCTGTTGGAATGGGCGGCGGCACGGCGTGGGTCCAACCGCCGCGCGGCGAACGCGAAGCACTGACGTTAGAGGCCGTCAATCTCGCGGTAGAATGTGGCGTCGATTTGAACGCCACGAGCGGCGGCGGCCGCACCGCGCTGTCGGCGGCGAAGGGGATGAAGTACGAAAGCGTCATAAAATTCCTGGTGGAGAAAGGCGCGAAGTAATTTTCTCGAAAACAGAGGCACTCGCTACACGTGATCGACACGGTCCTCATGTCGTCCGGCGGCGATCGCCCCGTGGATCAACACCAGACGGCGCGGCACCTCCCCGGTATTTCCTGATCGTTGACGCCAATATACGATACAGGCACGGGGCACGCCCGCCGCGTCCAGCCGTAAGAATCCGGAATCCTGGGTCACAAAGAACACGTCCCGCGGAAACCGCGAATGCCGCATGATCCCGGTCTTTCGATACCACCAATCCTGCAACGAAGGGACACCGCCAGGACTGAGCGGAGAAGTTCGGGATCTCGCAGCCGATGCGCGCTTCCGTCGTCGATCCCTACCCGGGGTTCGTACAGCAGACGCTCGACGAGCATCCACGCCTGCGGGCCCCGCGCATTTTCGCTGGGTCACAAGGACACGTCCCGCGGAAACCGCGAATGCCGGATGATCCCGGTCTTTCGATCCCACCAATCCTGCAACGAAGGGACACCGCCAGGACTGAGCGGAGAAGTTCAGGATCTCGCAGCCGATGCGCGCTTCCGTCGTCGATCCCTACCCGGGTCTCGTGCGGACGCTCGACGAGCATCCACGCCCGCGGGCCACGCACATTTACGCGATGATTCGCGCCGTGGATGCACGGGCAGCGTAGGGTGCCTACGCCGCGCTGTGGTTCGATTGCGGCCGCAGCTGCGCCAAACGTTTTACCAACTGCTGAGGAGACGTTTTCGTGCAGGTGAATCGAGCCCGCAACGTCAGGTCAAGATGCTTCTTTCAGTGGCTCCCGGAACAACTCTTCGTCCAGCACCGGGGGCGGCCCGGGAAGAGCTCGCCGGCGTAGGGATGATCGGCCCGGATTCAGCCTGAATTCCCTCGACGTGATCGTAGTAGTACGCGAGGGCGGAATGAACGGCGCTGAGCGTGATGGTGGGAGGGTGCGAGACAATCTCATAGGGCGTCATGCGCTGATGCTCAAGCCGCCGCAGATGCCAGGAGTCCGGACGATGCGCCCGGGCGCCACAAACCTGATCCAATATGACTTGGGGTGTTGAAGCCCCTGTGAGGTGACTATGACTTCGGTGGAGTGCTTTACCGGCGATCTTAAGCGGCGCGGCGTCGAGTGGATGGCCGCCCTTTGCGGACACGGGCTCGATCCGCTCTTTTACGCGGCGAAACGCGCAGGTATTCGGATTGTCGATACCCGGAACGAGCAAACGGCGAGCTACATCGCCGAGGCCTACGGACGCCTTACAGGGAAGCCAGGCGTCTGCGCGGTTTCAAGCGGCATCGCGCACGTCAACGCGCTGAGCGGCGTCGTGAATGCGTACTTCGACGGCGCTCCGATGCTGCTTGTAAGCGGCGCGGCCGCGCTTCGCACGGCGGGCATGGGCCACTTTCAGGACCTGGATCAAGTGGCGCTGGCGGCATCCGTTACACGCTACGCCCGCGTCATCGATCACCCGGAACGCACCTTGCAGATCTTAGACGACGCATGGCGAGCGGCCTCACCGGTCGCCGGCGGCCCCGGACCGGCGCACGTCACGTATCCGATGGATATCCAGTCAGCCGAAGTGGACGAGGAACGCATGATTCGTCCGGCAGCCGTCACCGTAGCTGCCGGGTTCACTCCTCAAACGTTTCCCGAGTGCGAGCGTCCGGTTATCGTGGCAGGGAGTGGCGTGTACTATTCGGGCCAAGGGCCCGCCCTGCTCGACTACGCGGAGCGCCATTCCATCCCGGTGGTCACGCCGATTTGGGATCGCGGCGTGGTTGACGCGCCGAGTCCGGTGTTTTGCGGGGTCATCGGCGCTGCGAGCGGCGGCGCGCGCCTTATCGAGGACTCCGATTGCCTTATCCTCGCGGGCGCCGTCACCGATTACCGGCTCGGCTATTTGCAGCACCCGTCACGCGTGGTGCGAATCGACCGCGGATGGCAAGCTCTTGCGGCTTCCAACCCGCACGACGAATGGCTCGCCAAAGCGCGGTCGCGTCAGGACGAGTTCCGCCAGACGGTACGAAATACAGGTGCAAGGCAGGCGGGGCAGGGAATGCACGCCGTCCATGTGATCGAAGCGCTTTCGCGAACGATGCGCGCAGACACTACGCTGGTGATTGATGGCGGGAGTATCGGACAGTGGGCGCATCAATTGTTGACGGATCGATACCCTTCGCATTGGCTCACGTGCGGCCGAAGCGGCGTGGTCGGGTACGGAATCGCGGGGGCCATGGCCGCGCGACTCGCCTTTCCCGCTCGCGGCGTGATCCTGCTCTCCGGGGACGGGGCGTTTACCTTTACGGTCGCCGAACTGGAATGCGCGGTGAGGCAGAAACTTCCGTTCGTTGCCGTGGTGGCGGACGATCAGAGTTGGGGTATCACGCAGACCGGCCATATCCGGCAGTTTGGAGAGGGCATTGGGACATCGCTTGGGCCGATCGCCTTCGACCGGTTGGCCGAATCGCTGGGCGCGCGCGGGGTGCGTGTTACGGATCCGGGTTTGCTGGCAACAGAGATCGAACGCGGCGTTGACTCGGGTGAAGTGACGGTCATCCACGCGCGCATCGTGGGCGGCAATCCATAGACGGCCGCTACGGGCGAATGGGGCGCAGCCGCCAGATAGAGGCGCGGAACGCACTCGCGGTAGCGACAATCCGGCCGTCGGCGCTCCATCCGGCGTTGTTGATGTCGCCGTCTATCTGCAAAGGCAGGAGGGTGATGACACCGGTCTCCGGATGGATGAGGCCTACTTGCCAAAACCAGTAGTCCGGCGCGGTCACTGCGGCAACAATCCGCCCGTCGCGGGAGATGGCGTTCGACGCAAGAGGAACCAACGTAAGGCGGAAATCTCCCTTTAGAGGGATCTCGCGTTCGGGCCCGCCATCGAGCCGGATGCGGGTCAGGCGGAACCGGTCGCGTTCGTTCGATTGCACCAACAATTCCCCACCTGCAGGGTGCGCAGCGACGTAATCGCCGGCGCGCAACTTGCGTGGCTGGCCTCCCGCTCTTTGGATCTCCCAGACCGCTGCCCGTGATGTGTAATAAAGTGTGGTGCCGCCAGGCGCGGCGGCAAGGCTCAGGACTGGTCCATCCAGAGGACCGAGTCTCTGGAGAATTCGGCCATCTGACACCGAAGCAAAGGCGATGGACGGGCGCGCGGGCGGCCCAATAAGAAACGCCACTTCGCGATCCCCAACGAGCGCGAACGGACCGGATGTCTGCTCTTGTGTTTCAACGAAGGCACGAGGCGCGGCGCCGGAACCGGCAACCACCAGCCGGATCTTGTCCCCGAGAGGAAACGGCATAAGGACGCGACCGTCGGGAAGGGGCAAGGCGGGAACGAAGTCACCCCCTGGGATTGTGGATAGAATCTCGGGCCTGCCGCCGGCGGCGGGGAACCGTAAGACTTCAACGGGCCGGTCGGCCTGGCCCAGAAACAGGTGACCATTCGCTCCCCAATCGCTGCTGGCAATTCTGTTTAAAAGGCTGAGCACGGCAGTGGGAGCGCCGCCGCCGGAGGGAATGGAGACGAACCTGTACGCACCCTCCGCCCGCAATTGCAGGAAGACGCGGCTGCCGTCCTTCGAAATCGACAACGATGTCTCGCCCTGATCGAAGATGGGTTGATCCCACAACTTGCGCACGCGGCCTGAGGAAAGTTGGATCGCGCTAAGATACGCCCGTGCATCCGTGTCTCCTATCCTGCTGCCCACAAACAGGGCCTCTGAACCACCAGGAAAGGAACGGATAGTTCCCCCTTGTATGAACCCGCTTCCCAGAATCGCCGGGAGCGCTTCCAGACGGCCCGTTTCCGGCCAGAAGCGGTGCAGTTGGTAACGGTGATCGGTGTTGTAACGAGCCACCAGCAAGCTTCCGTCGGGAAGTGCTTCCGGGACCGCGGCCCCCTCCAGTACCAGGCGCCGCTCTCCTCCCAACACTGGGACGCTGTAAACACCGGCGGGCACGTCGACGAAGCGGTCATAATAGATCCGGGTTCCATCCGGCGACCAGGAAATCGTCGCCGCTACTCCGTTTGCTCTGTCTCCGGTGAGAATTCTCCAGTTTCCGGAATCGGGCGTCATCACTCCCACCTGCGACATGCGGTCGACAACGCTCAGGAATCCGAGCATTTGCCCGTCAGGCGAAAGCCGAGCCGCATGCGCCATGGGTGGGCCGCCGAGTACCGACCCCGACCATGCGGGCGCTTCGGACACCGGCCAAAGCCGCCGGCCCGCAAGGAGTCCCACTGCCAGGAATCCGATCGCAATGGCGGCGGCTACAATCCACTTGACGCCCCATGCCGCCTGAGGCTGCCCTGCAATTTGGCCGCTTGAAACCGGCGTCTGGGAGAGCGTTCGCAAAGCAAACCCGAGGTCGCGTGCGGAATCGAAGCGGTGGACCGCGTCCTTTTCGAGGCAGCGTGTCACGATGAGGCGAAGCCCTGCGGGTACGGAGTCAGGCAACTCGGGCGCTTCGTCCTTGACGATGGCGGCCATAGTCTCGGCCGGCGAGGCGCGCTGGAACGCCCGTTTACCGCTCAGGAGTTCGTGGAGGATGATCCCGAAACTGAAGATGTCGGAACGATGGTCCAACGGCTGGGCGCGCACCTGCTCGGGAGACATATAGCCCGCCGTTCCCATCACGGTACCGGGGTGTGTGAGCTCCGTCATGGTCGCATCGGAGCTGCCCATCGTGGGCTTGACCTCCATCTTTGCCAGCCCAAAGTCGAGGATCTTCACGCGGCTGGCGCGGGTCACCATGATGTTGTCGGGCTTCAGATCGCGATGAGTGATGCCGGCGGAATGAGCGGCAGCGAGGCCGTCGGTAATCTGAGCGGCAAGATCGAGAGTCTTGCGGATCGTCAGACTTGCTCCCCGGAGCGATTCACCGTCCACCAGTTCGGTCACGAGGTAGAGCAGGCCATTGTGTTCGCCGGTGTCGTAGATGGCGACGATGTTGGGATGGTTAAGGGCGGCGATGGCCTTGGCCTCGTGTTCGAAACGCTGGCGGCGTGACCGGTCGGCGGCCATTTCCGATGGGAGCAGCTTGACGGCCACCTCACGTTCGAGTCTTGTATCTCGCGCCCTGTAGACTTCTCCCATCCCACCCGCGCCCAGTTGGGAGGCTATTTCATATGGACCGAGTCTCACGCCGGCGTTCAGTGTCATGGCCCTTGGTTCGGTAAAGTTTTCATTTTACCGTTATCATTTGGTTTGGTTTGGGCGGTGGGAGTTGCTCCCGCCTGCCATCGGGCCACAGAACGGTGAGCCTCTGAACTGCCGGGTTCTTCCCAAGTCCGAAGTGCACTCGCGGATCGTTTGCGCTGAGGTAGCTTGAATCCGTGCGCGCCTCGCGCCACAGCGTTTTTTCGCCGGCGCGTTCGACGCCCACGCGAGTGCCGGGCTTCACGCTCACTTCGAGCCACGCCTGCCTGGAGCCGGTCTCATTGCGCATCAGCCGCGCGGGACCGTTGTTGTTCGATACGACGATATCGATATCACCGTCGTTGTCGAGATCGCCGAACGCAGCGCCCCGGCTCACTTCCGATAGCTGCATCGCCGGGCCGCCCGCGGACGATACATCGCTGAAGCGAACCCCTGCCTCGTTGCGCAGCAGCAGATTCTTCTGGTGAAACGGATCGGGCGTACCCCGTAGCGCTTCGATGATCGTCACCGCGCCGTTCGCCATGAAGACATCGAGCCACCCGTCGTTGTCGTAATCGATCCAACCCGCGCCGAAACCCGTGAAGGCGAACGTGAGCGGGCGGACGCCAGTGCGGATCGAGATGTCCTCGAAACCCCTTACCGCGTGGTGAAACAGCGTTGCTCCCTCGCGTGTCAGGTTCAGGACAAGTAAGTCGTCATGGCCGTCGTTGTCGTAATCGCCTGACGCGACGCCCATGCCGGCCTTCGCCAGTCCGTCTTCGCTGTAGGCCGCGCCAAGCGTAAGAGCCTGTTCCAGAAACGTCCCGTCCTTCTGGTTGATCCACAGCAGGTTGGCGGAGCTGTCGTTCGCAACGAACAGGTCGGGCCAACCGTCGCCATTGCCGTCGGCGGCCGCCACTCCGAGACCGGGACCGGCAGCGGACGCGATCCGCGAAGGTACGGTAACGTCGGAAAATCGGCCGCCCCCTTCGTTGCGGAACAAACGTGCCGGGACCGGTTGGTAGGCTTTCGGCGTGCAATAATCGCGCTCGCCCGACGGGGCGTAACACTTCTTGTTGTTCGCCGGTGTGAAGTCGATATAGTTGAGCACGAAGAGATCGAGGTCGCCGTCGCGGTCGTAATCGACGAAGGACGCGCTAGTCGACCAGCGGCCCACCGCGGCTCCGGTCCGCGCCGTTACGTCCGTGAACGTGCCGTTGCCATTGTTGCGATACAGCACGTTGCCGCCGAAGTTCGTCACATAGAGATCGGTGAAGCCGTCGCCGTCATAGTCGCCCGTCGCCGCGCCCATGCCGATGCCGGCGTGACCTGCGTGGGCCTGCTCCGTGACGTCATTGAAGCGCAGACGGCCACTCGGAATCAGCTCGTTGCGGAAGAGCTTGTTCCCGCCGCCCGAGCCCTGGATGAGGTAGACGTCGAGATCGCCGTCGTTGTCGTAGTCGAACAGCGCCACCCCGGAGCCCATGATCTCCGTCATGTGGAACTCGCCGGCCGCGCCGGATTTGTGACGGAACGTGAGACCCGCCTCGGCAGCCGCTTCGCGGAAGATGGCGGGGGATGCGGCCGGCTCTTCGCTTTTTCGCTGGCATCCGCAGCAGAGCGCGAGGAACCCCGCGATGACGCGCTTCATCGGGCGCTTTCCCCGAGCGTTCGCAAGTCCTTTCCTATCGTCTCAGCCAGTTGCCCCTGGCCGCGCGAAGCCGCTTCGGCGCGCGCCTGACGGAGCATGGGGACGCCGCGCGCGCGGTTTCCGGAACGCACGCAGGCGACGGCGAGAGCATAGCGGTAGCCCGGCGTGCTGTCGTCTTCAGGCGTGAGCGTCTTTTCGAAATGCGCGATCGACTCCCCGTATTTCCGCTGGTTCACGAGAATCCGCCCCAGATGAAAGTGTGCAAGCCGGTAGCCGGGCTGATTCTCGATCGCCCGCCGGTAGTGATCAACGGCGTCCCTGACGTTGCCCTGGGTTTCGAGGAGAAAACCCAGATTCGAGTGAGCCTCGGCGTAGTTCGGATTAATCTTGAGAGCGCGCGCGAACGCCTCGCGGGCCGTGTCGTAATGCTTGAGCGAGAACTGCAAGACACCGAAATTGTAGTAGCACTCCGCCCGGCTGGGATTGAGCGCAACCGCCGCGCGATAGTGCCCGGTGGCCTTCTCCGGTTGGCCCAAACGCCCGTAGAGCGAGATCAGGTTGATGTGCGCCTGCTCCATTCCCGGATCGACTTCAAGGGCCTTGAGGTGAGCTTCCGCGGCCTCCGCCAGCTTTCCTTTCGCTTCGAGGTCCGCGCCTTCACGCATGTACGCTGTCGCCGCCACGTCGAGCCTCTTCAGTTCGGCGAGCAGCGCGTCGTTCGATGGGGGAACGGTTAGTCTGTGTTCTTCGTAGCGGGCGAAGTGCGGCTGCGCTTCGGCGTCACGTCCTTGCTTGCGGAGTGCGAGCGCCAGCGCATAGTGCGCGGCGCCGTAGTCCGGGAAGAGGGCGCACGCTTTCTCGAATGACTCAATCGCGGCGGAGGTTTCGCCCTTCGCGGCATGGACGCGGCCGGCGCCATAGTGAGCTTGAGCGCCGGCTTCCGATGACAAGAGCTTCCTGTACTGTTCGCCGCTTTCGTCGAGCCGTCCGGAGTCGAGCAGCAGTTCAGCCATTCGAAGTCGCGCCGGTACGTGCGAAGAGTCGAGGTTCAACGCGCGATCCATGGCGAGGAGAGCCGCGGCGTTGTTTCCTTCCTGCGCATAGACTGCGGAGATATAGTAGGGCCACGACGGACGCTTCGGGTCAAGTGCCTCGGCTCTCCGGTAGCAGGCCGCAGCCGCGCCGTATTCCTGATGCGCGTGGAGAATCATTCCGAGCCGGCCCGCTGCGGCGCCGTCCGCCGGATTTGCCCGCGCGGCTTCGAGAGCCTTCGCGACTTCGGTCTTGACGGCGGGCAGGAAAGCGTCGAGACTCAGTTGCGGAAGATCCGGCGCCGGAGGCCGGTTCGCACACGACACGCAGCAGACGATCGCCGCCGCGGTCCACAGCCTCACCGTTTCTCCAGCGAGACCCGGATGATCTCTTCGTCGTTGCGCGCCACAATGTGCCGGTTCGCATAGGCCGGATGCGACCACTGGACCGCGCCAAATTCGCGCCGGACACCAACGGCCGAGGTCGCCTTGAGCAGCTTTGTCCGGCTGATTTCGTGATAGCCCTGCGGCGAGAGCTTGGCGATGATGAGATCGCCGCGATCGTTGTTGATGTAGTAATGGTCGCCGTGCCGGACGATGAATCCGCTCGACCAGCGGGCCTTCTCCTGCGTCAGATCGAGGGTCTCCCACACGCGTTCCCCGGTCTTCGCATTGAGGCAGCGGAGTTGGCCGTAGCTGCAGATTCCGTAGATGTAATCGCCGTCGATGACGGGCGTGTTGATCACCGTGTGCAGGCCGTCGGTATCGATTTCGCTCGAGCTCTTTCCTTTCCAGAGGGTCTTCGCGGCGGGCTCGGCGGGGTCGAGCTCCATCATCATGGAACCATTGTAGAATGACGTCACAAGGAGCCTCAGCCCGCTGCGCACTGGCGTTGCGATCGTCATTCCCGAATGAGCTTTGTACGGCTGTTCCCAGTAGACCTTGCCCGTGACGGGATTGAGCGACGCGACTGCGGTGGGGTGAAATACAATCAGTTGCTTGACGCCGCCCGCTTCGATCATGAAAGGCGGGCAGTAGCCCGGTTCGGAATCGGACGGCAGCGCGCGCCAGATTTCTTTGCCGGTGCTCTTGTCGAACGCAACGACTTTGGCCCCGTTTTCGCCGCCGACGAGCGCGATCAACCGGTCGCCATCGACAAGCGGTGCGCCGGTCATGCCCCAGGTGGGGACATTGGTCTTGAAGTCAGCGACGAAATCTTTCTTCCAGACCGGCTTACCGGTTGCCGCATCGAGCGCAACCAGTGCACCCTTTGCGCCGAGCGCGTAGACGCGGTTGCCGTCAACGGTGGGCGTGGCGCGCGGACCGATGGCGTAGGTACCCATCAAACCGGTGTAATCGGATTCCCACTCGTGCGTCCAGATGACGCGGCCTGATTTCTCGTCGAGGCACACGACGCGTTCGGTGCCCTTACGCTTGTCGGTCTGCGAGGCGGGCGCGAAGTCGGTGACGTAGATGCGACCATTCGAGACCGCAGGACCGGCGTAACCGGCGCGTAGAGGCGTGCGCCACTCGGCCTTTAGCCCGGCGGCGGGGAACGTCTCGTAGACGCCCGTCTCATTCCATACACCCGTGCGGCCCTTGCCGCGCCACTCGGGCCAATCTTCGGCATGCGCGGCGACCTGGATCAGCAGTAACAATGTGGTAGGGAGTCTCATGGAATTCATTGTACGCTCCGGGAGAAGGGCTCGACGACCGACCATCGACTTGAGCATTACGAGGAAGATGCCGCACGGGCGGCCGCACCCGGAATAGCCGCATTTCCCAAAATGGGACGTTAGGGTCGGTTCGCCGTCTTATGTGGCGAGAGACTCTCGGGCTGATCCCGCCCGGCGGACTGTTGCCCCGCCGAGGGGTATATCCCTGCTCGTCACTTCCCGCACCTCGTCGCCGCCGGTCATTGGCTACGCTTCACAGCTGCACTCCGCTCCACTTCGGCCTCCCAGTGAGCGAGATCGTTCAGCAGTTTCGATCGTATCGGGGAGTGCTCCGAGGCTCGGTTGTTCTGCTCACCCAGGTCATTCTGAAGTTGATATAGTTCGGGCTCCTGCTTGCTGTTGACCACGAGTTTCCAATTCCCTTGGCGGACCGCCTTCTTCTGGCCCATCCGCCAGAAGAGCGTTCGCTCGGCGAGCGGTTCGCGACGGAGGAGAAGCGGACAAAGGTCGACGCCATCTGATTTCGGTCCAGCGGGCTTATCCATAACTCCGGCAAGCGCGGCGAACGTCGGGAAGAGATCGAACGACATCGCGACCTGGTCCGAAACGGCCGGCTTGATCTTTCCCGGCCACCACGCGATTCCTGGAACACGGTGACCGCCTTCGTAAACGTCGCCCTTCTGCCCGCGAAGGGGCCCGTTGCTCGAAATGTTGTGGTATCCGCCTTCGTACGTCAGGTAGCCGCCGTTGTCGGCTGTGAAGAACACGAGCGTGTTCTCACTCAGTCCGTGCCGCTCCAGCGCCGCAACGATCTGGCCGACGCTCTCATCAACAGCCTCCACCATCTCCCTGACTTTGAGCGCCACATCCTTGCCAGGCAGATCCCCAAGTTTGCTCAGGTTGTTATAGCTCCGCCCCTCGATCCGGTAACCCTTGTCGCCTGGCCCCTGCCAAGGGAAATGAATGGCGAGGTGTGGAAGGTACAGGAAAAACGGGCGGTTCCGGTTTTGCTCGATGAAAGCAACGCCGTGCCTCGTCACCAGCTCGGCCGTGTAGCCGGACTCCATCTCAATCTTCTCGTTGTGCCACCAATCCTTGCGGCCGCCGCGGTCGATGTGAGAATGATGATCACCGTCGCCGCTCGACACTCCTCTGAAATCGTCGAAGCCGAACCGCGTCGGCAGATACGGCGCATGATAGCCGAGATGCCACTTCCCGTACATCGCAGTCGCATACCCCGCGGATTTCAGAGTTCCGGCAACGGTCATCGTCCCGGCGGGAAGGCCACGATCCTGGTCGGCCTGGTCGGAAAAAGCGGATTCGAACTCACGCCCGAAGCGATTTTGATACCGGCCGGTCATGATCGCGGTTCGGGTCGGAGTGCACATCGGGCCGTTCGAGTGGAAGTCGGTGAAGCGCACGCCCTCCCGCGCAAGGCGGTTCAGGTTCGGCGTCCGGTTGGCCTTGTTGCCGTATGCGCCCAGGTCCCCGTAACCGAGGTCGTCGGCGAGGATCAGCACGATATTTGGCGGCCGGCGCAGGCCTCGCTGCGCCATGGCCGCCGGGGAGGCCATGGGAATCGTCCCGAGAGCCTTGAGGAAGCAACGTCGATTCACAGAGCCAGGAATGTCGTCCAAATAGCAGGTTTCATGTCGTTTACCGCGCCGCCGCCCTTGCCGACAGCGGTACCGTTACTGGCTGCATGCCCGCTTTCGCAAGGATCGCGTAAACGACGAAGCCGACGATGAAGCTGTACACCGCCGCTGGCTGCGAGTACTTCTGCACTTCCGCCGAAACGGGCAGGAACGGGATGATTCCGACTGCAAAGCCGATCGCCCACGCCCCGTACCCTGCCCAGTTAATGCCTTCGCGCGGCCCGGCCCACTTCTTGCCCGACAGCAGATAATCCGCCGCCATAGCGCCACAGATCGGGCCGAACGAGGCGCCCACGATCGAAAAGAACCCGATCAGGTTCGCGGCCACGCCAGTGATCGCCAGTCCAATCGCGACCGTCACGCCGACCATTGTGGACGAGATGCGCGGCACGCCTGGAATCATCGTCGAGAAGCTGTTGCCCGCGATGAAAGCGCAGAAGCATGCCGGCGGAATCGAAGCGATGGCGAACAGGAAGAACATCGCGGTCCCCAGCCCGCCGCCGATCGCTCCAATCACGGCGTCGTATCCGAATTCCTGAAGGTGGAACAGAGACCGCGCGCCCGCTACCGACAGCAGCGGCAGTCCGGCTGCGTACATCACGGCCAGAGCGATTCCGACCAAGCCGCCCAGCCTGACGTCCCTTTCATTGCGGCTGTTCATCCCGAAGTCGGTCCCAGCCGCCCCAGCCGTGGCGAAAAAACCGATAACGCCCTGAATCAGCAGCGTGAAGCCGACAAAAGGTTGAGGGTCCGTGACGACGTGCCCGCTGATTCCCCCGCTGGTCTTGAGGAGCACGACGAGAATCATCACCAATGGAATTGCATTGATAAACAGAGACAACTTGGCCACGTATTGAATCCCCATCACGCCGATGTACGCCATCGAGTAGCCCCATGCGACCGCTACCGCGCCGAACACCAGGCTTCCCGGTTTGGCGTCCGATCCGACGCCGCTCAGGATGTACTGCGTCGCGAAAAAGGTGCCCACGGCGAACCAGCCGATTTGAAGGACGCCCATGAGCAATCCGGGCATGAGGTAGCCGCCCGCGGCGCCAAAGGTTGAACTGCCGACGACATAAAGGGGAAACCCGGTCTTCATGCCGAGCATCGCCGGGACGTAGTAAAACAGCCCATAGCTCAGGAGGCCTGCCGCGGCGAGGGCGAGCAGGCAGAGGCCGAGATCGGCCCGTGTGATGGTGTCTTTCGCGATGAACTGGTAGAATGCCACCCACAGAAAAATTCCGGCGTAGCTCGGCGCCGTGTTTGCGTACCAGGGCGCGCGATTGGCCGGTGGATTGGGAACAGCCTTCGAAATGTAGCCGGGCAGCATATGTGTCTCCTTGGTTTGACGCAGCGGCCAGTATAGGCCAAATGTGCCGGCGGGAGCAAGCGGCATGAACGGCATGAACGGCATGGCGGCGTTGGCCACAAGACTGGCGCATCCCGCGACGCGCGAAGAGGCTTTCCATTTCCATCGTGAACGCTTCCGCGCCCAGCGCAACGCCAGGACATTGCCGTGAGCGGAGTCAATCGCGATCACCGCTTCGACGGCGCCATTTCGCGGCCGTCGTTGAAATCGCCGGTACCGCTGAATGCGTCGCGTGCAACAGCCCGGGCTGCTCGATGCCCGTGCACGTGCCGCAGGTTCCGCCCGAAAGTGTCCGAAGAATTCTCCTTTGCCTCTCGTAAAGTTCCAACCTGTGTCTATGAAATGCGGCAGCGCTATGAAATGCCGCGACGCCTTGAGTGTCTGATTTCCTTTGCGAGTATGCGGGAGCCTCCTTCAATCGCCTTTTGCGCACCTGCGCCGCCGTCTCCCGCTCCACTATGCGAAACTCCAGCAGTGGTCGAGAACGTCAGGCAAGGAATCGCGGGAACCGCGCCGGAACGGATGCTAAGATAGACACAATGAGTCCTAATCAAGCGGGGCAAGCCCCCAAGCTTCCCATCCCTGGCGTGCGAAACCTGATCGCCGTCGGTTCCGGAAAGGGGGGCGTGGGAAAAACCACGGTGTCTGTGAATCTGGCGGTGGGATTGGCAACGCTCGGCCACCGCGTCGGACTGCTCGACGCCGACGTCTACGGCCCTAACGTTCCCCTCATGATGGGGATCAACCGGACCCCCATGGCTTTGGGCGACCGCATTCAGCCCCTCGAGAGTTTCGGTGTGAAGCTTATGTCCATGGGCTTCCTGAATCCCGGCGACAAGCCGCTGGTTTGGCGCGGACCGATGCTGCACAGCGTGATTCAGCAGTTTCTCCGAGGCGTCGATTGGGGCGAACTCGATTACCTGGTAATCGACCTGCCTCCCGGTACCGGCGACGTCCAACTCACCCTGATTCAGACCGCTCCCATTACCGGCGCAGTGGTCGTAACCACCCCCTCCGACGTATCGCTTGAGGACGCCCGCAAAGCCGTCCACATGTTTGCTCAGGTGAAGGTTGAACTGCTCGGCATGGTCGAAAATATGAGCTACCTGATGTGCCCGCACTGTGACGAGCGCATCGACGTGTTCAGCACGGGCGGGGGCCGGCGGACCGCGGATGAAATGAAGGTACACTTCCTGGGGGCCTTGGCGCTCGATCCGACCGTCCGGAAAGGTGGCGATTCTGGTCAACCCGCCGCGCTCCGGAAAGATGCGACAGGGGAGGCGTTTCTTCAACTGGCGCGGGATCTGGTGACGCGAGTCGACCAGGTCGGACCGCCCGTTGGGCCGTCGATGGTGATATCGGACTAGTACCTAGTTGCATAAGTCAGAGTACTTGGCTTTGGGGCCGGAAGGGAACACGACTGCCTTCTTCCATTCAAACGGCGCTGCCTTTTCGTTGTAGACTTCAACAAAGTCGTCGATCGCTTGCCGCACTTGCCGC
>SXGT01406186.1_pt1 | contig 38130 bp, 26 predicted proteins | sample 3176221 | NCBI WGS metagenome assembly SXGT01 (sample SAMN11356862, study PRJNA531348) | freshwater metagenome | isolation source: freshwater sample F1-120 | place: China: Fuxian Lake, Yuxi | collected 2017-12-25 | reverse complement strand
GTCGGGACGGCGTACGGACAGCATGGCTGGAATCCACAGCCTCGCCGCAGCCTCCAGTGCGCCTGTCTTCCTGAGTTCGAGGAGCACCGCGCCTGCGGCGGACCAGTGCTGCGCTGCCCGATGCGCACGAGCCGCCAGCGGCAGCTCGGTCATCACCGCGAGGCCGATCGCCTCCTGCTTGAGCGCCATGCCCGGACCTGAAGTGCAGGTCACGGCGAGCTGTCCGCCCCACGCAGCGCCGAGCGCTGAGCACACGGCGGCGATCTCGTCCTCGGCTTGGAATGTCCTGACACCAAACGACTTCTGACCTGCGAGCGCGTGCAGAACGTCCGACGCCGGGGTGATCGGGTACGAGCCGAAGAAGATGTCACGCCCGGACTGCACCGACGCCGCGACGAGCCCAAGCGCCACGGCCTCGTTGCCCGTGATGTTGCGGTAGATGCCAGGCGCACCGGCCGGCGCCGGCGGCACCGTAAAACGAATCCGGAACAGCTCCGAGTTCTCGCCATAGGCCCAACCGCCGCGCAGCACAGCGAGGTTGGCGTCGAGCAGGTGCGGCTTGCCCTGAAAGCGGGCCGCGATCTCCTCCTCAACCACCTCGAGCCGCCGCTCGTAGAGCCAGCACATCAGCCCAAGCGCGAAGTAGTTCTTCGAGCGCTCGACCTCTTTGGAGCCGAGCTCTGTGTCTGCCAAGGCGTCGCGACACAGGCGCGACAGGTCGACCTCGAAGAGCTGATACTCGGCGAGCGAACCGTCTTGCAGCGGGTTCTCGGCGTAGCCCGCCATCTTCAGGCCGCGCGCGGTGAAGGCGTCACGGTTGACGATCAACAGGCCGCCCTTGCGGAGCGCGTTGAGGTTCTTGGCGAGCGCGGCGGGGTTCATCGCCACCAAGGCGTCGACAGCGTCACCCGGGGTGAAGACCTCGTCGCTGGCGAAGTGCAGCTGGAAGCCCGATACGCCGGCCAGCGTCCCGGCGGGCGCACGGATCTCGGCTGGAAAGTCCGGAAAGGTCGCGACATCATTGCCGGCCAGCACCGAAGCTAGCGTCATCTGGCTGCCGGCGAGCTGCATTCCGTCGCCGGAGTCGCCGGCGAAGCGCACCACCACCGACTCAAGCGTCTCGCGCTGTCGCGTCTGCGCTGTCGACTCCCCCATGGACATCGCCCGACCTCCTGCGCCCGCGCGCTGGTTCGCCGACGGAGAGCGGAGTCGGGCGTCGGCGACCGCGCCGCCGCCAGGGCTCCGCCGAATGTCTAGGCGGGCTTGCGGGATGTGTCGCGCGCACGCGCCTTGCGCTTACGGGACACCTTGATCTGGCCCTCACCGCCGGCGCTGGCCTCGTCGTCATCGTCGGCCTCGCGCCGGGCAGCGTGGCCGCCGCCGATTGTCGGATCGATCGATGGCGCCATGCGGCCGCGCAGCACGAAGGGCACGGTCGCAACGAAGATGCCGATAATCGCGACGAAGAGCATCAACTCGCGCATGAAGGTGTCGTCCATGATCTGCTCCGCGGCCGCGACCCGATTGGATTGGTGAGGCGCCCGCCTGCCGACGCCTATACCCTGACGGCGCCTGAACCCTCTACAGGGGCCAAGCGCGACGCGCCCGACCCTACCCTAGCGGCCGGGGCGCGAAGTGTACGCGCGCGGGCGACTTCTGCAAGAGGTGCATGAGAATTCCACGGCGGGAAGCCAGCTGGCGCGGTCGCGGAGGGCAGGCCGCGTTGACAAGATCGCCACTCTGACGCACAGTCTCCGCTGAGCGGGACACGACTCGCAGCGGGGGTCCGATGCGTTTGCAGGGCGGCGGTTGGCGATCGGGTCGGGCGCAGCGCGCCTCGCTCCCTTTCGGCGCCCTGTCGGCGATCGCGTTGGTCGTCGCCGCTCACCTGTGGTGGGGCGAGGGCGATCACGCCGAACCCGCCCCCCTCGACGCCCAGACGCGGCTGGAGTCGCTGCGGTCCGAGCGTGTCGAGGCCGCCGGTGCAGCGACAGGTGGGGCAGACGCGGCCCGCGCCTACCCAGCTGGGCGCAGCCCAGGAGGTCCGTCCGAGGTGCCGCCGCCGGTCGAGGAGTCGGCCAGCCGCATCGCCGGCGCCCCGGTTCAGCCGCTGGCGACGCTGATCGAGCGCGCCGGGGTCATTGAGGCCGGCTCCACGCTCGAGGGCGCGCTGGCGGCGCTCTACATTCATGGCGAGGCGGCGCGAGGCGTGATCGATGCCTACCGCACGCTGCGTGACCCCCGCAAGCTGCGGCCGGGCACACGGCTGCTGGCCCGCTTCGATGAGGACAGCCCGCTCGACGCGGCGGCGCTGCGCGAGGTGGTGATCTCCAACGCTCAAGGAGCCGACGCGGTCACAGTGTCGCGCCTGCCGAGCGAGGGTCGATCAGGCAAGGGCGAGGCCAAGGCCCGGCTGCTGGAGGATGCGTTGGCGCTGACCGGCGATGCCGACGCCAGCCTCCGCTTCCGCGCCGAGCTGGGGGGCGTTCCCGGTGAGATCGTGCGGCGCGTCCTGCGCTGCGGGATGCGTGGCAGCCTCGCGGTATCGCTGACACGCTGCGGCCATGGTGACGCCCTCATCGGTATGTTGGCGCAAGTGCTTGAGGAGCGGCTCGACCTCGAGCGTGACGTCCAAGTGGGCGATGAGCTGCGGGTCGTCTTCGAGGAGCTGGTCGCTGCCGGCGAGACGGTGCGTGTGACCGGTCTGCTGGCGGTCGACTACCGCGGCGCCGCGGGCCGCCACACGGCGCTGCGCTTTGATGGCGAGGCGTCGCACGGCTACTTCACGCCGGATGGCAAGGGCTTTGGTGCCTTCTTCCTGCGCGAGCCGGTGCCCGGGGCGCGGTTCACCTCTGGCTTTGGTATGCGTATGCACCCGATCTTGTTGCAGATGCGCCCTCACTTGGGCATCGATCTCGCGGCCTCGGCGGGCACGCCGGTGCGCGCCGTGGCTGAAGGGGTCGTCGTCGCTGTCGGTCGCGACCACGTCGCCGGGCGGTACATCAAGCTCCGCCACGCTCGCGGATACGGCAGTGACTACCTGCACTTGTCGAGCATTGACCGCAGCGTGCGCGCGGGTCAGCAGGTCAGGCGCGGCCAGGTCATCGGCGGTGTCGGCAGCAGTGGCCGCTCGACGGCATCGCATCTACACCTCGGGATTCGCCACAAGGGCGCCCATGTCGATCCGATGTCGGTGCGCGACGATGAGGGTCCGTCGGTCGATAGCCGTGACCGCAAGCTGTTCGACCGTGCCGCGGCCGAGCTGCTGAGCCTCATTGAGAAGATCGACCGCCGCAGCGGCGACGCCAGCTGATCGAGACAGAGCTGCGGCCGGCCGGCGGGACTGCCGTTCGGCGGCACCCAACCCGGGCGGCGGAGCGCGCCGCGGCCGTCTCCTACTTGGCGACGAGGTCGGCGCTGGAGGTCGGGCGCAGCTGGAACGTCCCGAACGAGTAGGTCAAGTGGCCGCGAATCGACGCAAACACCTCGTTGCCGACGAAGACGGTGAGGGTCTCGCCGGTCTTCGGGTTCTTCTTGGTGAAGGTGGTCCCGGCGGTTGGCCCGACGTGGACTTCTGGCGACGAGCTGCCGATCTGCGCCACGGCGAAGGAGCCGTGGGGTTTGCCGTCGCTGCCGATGACGTTGGCCGAGACGATGGCGACGTTCTGCAGCTCGACGTAGACACCCTCGAACTTCTCGCTCCCTGCCGAGCTCGCTGCCAGATCACCGGTCGAGACCACGTAGGGCTGAGGGGCAAAGGACGACTGCCCGAGCACCTCGACCTTCCCGGCGTCGGTCTTGATCTCGGTCTCGCAGAAGTACTCGACGACGTCGCCCTTGACCCGGACGCGATCGCCGGCGGCGACGGCCAGCGGTTCTTTGCCAAACACGACGACCTTGATGCCCTGGTAGCTGCCGTTCTGAGCGGGAGCGCCTTCGGGGCGCAGGTAGAAGACGCGCAGGGTGCCGAGCGCGGCGATGGGCGCCGTGGCGATGCCGACCTCAAGGTTGGCAGCAGAGACGGTTGTCGCCTCGCCATCGGTCTTTGCACAGACGACGCTGGCGGTGCCCTGCTGCAGCCCGGCGATCGATACACCCTGAGCGCCCTGGGCATCGGAGCCGCCGGTGTCGGCTGGGGCGGTGTCGGTCTGGGCGGTGTCGGCTGGGGCGGTGTCGGCTGGGGCGGTGTCGGCTGGGGCGGTGTCGGCTGGGGCGGTGTCGGCTGGGGCGATGTCGGCTGGGGCGGTGTCGGCTGGGGCGGTGTCGGCTGGGGCGGCGTCGGCGTCTCCCCCTGTACCGCCGCCGGCGTCAGCTGCTCCAGCGCCGTCGCCGCCCGCGGTGTCGCCTGCGCCGCCGCCGAAGGCGTCTCCGTTGGCGACGCAGATGGTGCCCGAGCAGACCATGTTCAGCGGGCAGCTACCGTCGAGGGCGCATGGCACCGCCAGGCTGCCACCGCCGCCGCTGCTGGTCGTGCAGGCGCTGGCCGCGAAGAGCACCGCGCATCCCACGAGGTAGACGAGAGAAGGCTGTTGTGGCCGCAGGACGCTGTTCATTCCAATCCTCCGCCGTCGCATTGGTCGCGGGGCTGGGCAGGCTAGGAACGCTAGGAATGTCAAGTCAAGTGCGAGCGCCGCGGGCGCAACCGACCGGGTCCGCGACGCGACAGTCGCCGCTGGAGGTCGAGGTTGTCGATCTGGCGGGCCTGGGCGATGGAGTCGCGCGGCTGCCGAGTGGGGAAGCGGTGCTAATACCGCTGGCTGTGCCGGGTGACCGGGTCCAGATCAGCGCGCCGAGTCGGCGTCAGGGCGTCCTGCGTGCCCAGATCGTGAAGCTGCTCACCGCCTCGCCGGACCGGGTCAGTCCGCCCTGCCCGGTGGCGGACCGCTGTGGCGGCTGCGGCCTGCAGCACGTGATGCCAGCGCGCCAGCGACGATTCCGCGCCGGGCTGGCCGAACGGGCGCTGCAGCCACTCACACTCGCCGCCGATGCTGACGCAGCCCTGGCCGGGCTCGGCGGGGGTGCGCCGCTCGCTTGGCGGCGACGCGCGCGGCTGCACCTGCGACGGCAAGGGGGGCAGCTGCGTGTGGGCCTGATGGCAGCACGGAGCGCCGAGCTCGTAGCGCTTGAGCGTTGCCCGCAGCTGGTGGCGGGCCTCGACGCTTGGCTGCCGCGGCTGCGGGCTTTTGCGGCGCCCTTCGTCGAAGAGGGGGAGCTGCTGATGACGCTGGGCGACGGCGGCGCGCTCCTTGCCCTGCACGTGCGGCTGCGAAGCGGGGCTCCAGCGCCTTCGGTGGCGGCACTGGAGGGGTTCCTCGCGGAGACGCCCCCGGACGGCGGCGCGCCGATCGTCGGCCTGCAGGTGCAGGCGCCTGGGCTGGCGCTCTCGGTGGGAGCGGTGCGGGTGGCCCTCAAGGATGAAGGGGACGCGACCACAGAGTGGGCGGCTGCCGGCGGCTTCTGCCAAGCGTCGGTCGAGGGCAACATCGCGATCCGAGCCGCCGTGCGGGCCGGATTGCGCGAGCTTGTCCGGCGGCGGGGCCGTCCCTTCGCGCTCGGGCTCGACCTGTTCTCCGGCAGCGGCAACCTGACGCCGCTGTTGCTCGACGTCGCCGGGCGGGTACGCAGCGTGGAGCTCGATATCGCCGCGGTGGAGCGCGCCGAGGCGCTCCACGGTGCGGTGCTTGGCGCTGGGCGCGACGCCGGTCAGCTCGAGCTGACGCAGGGCGACGCAGAGTCGCTGCCGCTACCGGGCGGAGGCGACACGCTGTGGCTCCTCGATCCCGGCCGTCAAGGCGCCAAGGGTGTCTGCGAGCAGGCGGCCTGGCGCCAGCCGGCGGGGTTGGTCTATGTGTCGTGCGCGCCCAACACCCTGCGGCGCGACCTACAGACGCTGGCGGCGGCGGGCTACCGGCGTGTCTCTGCGAGCTGGGTCGATACGATGCCGCACACCCACCACTTCGAAGTGGTCGTCGCCATGATACGGGCCGACGCAGCGTTCGATCGCTCCTAGCGAGCGCAGCACAGGGCCTGGGAGGCGGTGGCGACCTGCGTGGCACGCCGCCGCACCCTACCGAAGCGGGCGGACGCGCGCCCGGGCTCGGCCGCTGAGTCCGCCGCGCGCTCAGCGGCCAGCGGTGACGTCGGACTGACCCTAGGCGCCGGCCCTTGGCCTCTACGCTTGTTGGCGCCGGTTCGCCGCGCGCCAAATCGCCGTCTGGGGCAGCCAGCAGTTGCAAGGGTCTGGACGCGGCTGCGACGTTGAGGTCCAGCAGGCTCAGCGGCCACCGCGCTGAGGATCGAGCACCTGCGCCAGTTCGACAGACGACGAGGATGTCGGGTCGACGCCTGTCGCCACGGCCGCCTCTCAGCGAGGCGCTCTCGGCGCAGACCGCGCTGGCACGGACGTAGCACAATATCTTGATACCAAGTCTGTTTTCTCGCCTCACACGGAAAGATCTCCGGCAGGCACCGAGCTGCTTGCATTGCGACAGTTATTGTGTCATGATTACTGTCATGAACGATGGGACGCCAGACCAGACCACCTCAGCCGCGGCAGCGGGGCCCTACTACAGCCTCGCCGATCTCGAGACGTTGACCCACCTCCCGGCGCGGACGATTCGCTACTACATCCAGCGGGGCCTGCTGCCTGGGCCACAGGGCACAGCGCGGGCACCGATTTATGGCCTCGAGCACCTGAGCGCGCTCGTCGAGGCCCGCCGCCTCACCGGCGAAGGCCTGCGCCTGGACGCCGTGATCGATCGTCTGCGCGCGCTGCGCGGCCTGCCGAGGTCCGGACCAGAGGTCGGCGCGATGTGGACGAGCGTCCATGTCGCCATCGGGCGCGGCCTGACCCTCATCATCGATCAGCGGGAGCTGCAGCTCAGCGAGGGCGAACTGCGCCGAGTGGCGCTTGCGGTGACGCAGGCAGTGCAGGCGTGCGCGGCGCCGCCGACGGAGGAGGAGCGATGAGCGACAGCTTGGTGCGCGGCTTCGGCCACAGGGTCGGTCACGACCTACTGCTGCGCGGGGTGCGGGTGCGGGCGGCAGTCGAGGGGCTGCTGATGCACGTCGAGGTGGTGCACGACTTCGTCCACACCGGCAACGTGCTGATCGAGCCTGTCTACACCTTCCCCATGCCGCCGGCGTCGACGCTGCTCGACGTCGAACTCACTTTGAACGGTGAGACGCATCGGGCGATGGCGCTCCGGCGGGGATCGGCGGCTTCAGCCTATGAGCTGGCCATCAAAGAAGGTGAGACCGCTGTGCAGGTCTCGGTGCGACTCGGTGAGGTCATCACCTGCAGCGTCGGCGCGCTTCGGCCGGGCGACGAGTGCCAGATCACGTTGCGCTATGGCGTCCTGCTCCAGGTCTTCGAAGGCCACGTGCACATCGCCCTGCCGACGGTGATTGGCGAGCGCTACGGCGACCCTGGCGCCGCCGGCTTTCAGCCAGAGGAGGCGCCACGGCACAACCTGTTCGCACGCTATCACCTCGACTGCGAGCTCCGGCTCTGCGACCTCGGCTCCGCCGCTCGAGTGAGCTGCGTCACCCACCACGCGCACATCGCGCCGGACGCCTTCGGGGGCGACGTTCTGGTCACCCTGCCGCCCGACGCCGAGCTCGATCGCGATGTCGTGGTCGTCGTCGAGGCCGCGACCATCCCGCCCGTAGTCTTTACGGCCAGCGGTCTCGACCACGACGAGACCATCCTGCTGGGCCAGCTCGTGGCCCCCGCCACCGACGCCGACGACGCCGCCGACGCGCTACGGCTGCTGCTGGTGATCGACTGCTCAGGCTCGATGGACAGCCGCGACCGCATCGGCAACGCCCGTGCGATCGCCAGCGAGCTGATCGCGAAGCTCGATCCGAACGACGCCGTCGGCGTCTTGCGCTTCGGCACAGCACATGAAGTTGTACGTGGCGTTGTCGCGCCGCTGAGCGGCGCCGAGCGCAAAGACCTGCTCGACACGTTGGCGGTCATGCGGGCCGATTGCGGCGGCACCGAGGTCGCCGCGGCGATCCGCGCCTGCGGGACCGACATCGAGACCCACGGCCAAGCCTGCCACCTCGTCCTCATCACCGACGGCGAGGTCCACGACATCCGCGCCAGCGTCCAGGCGGCAGAGGAGCTGAAGCACCGCGTCTCGGTGGTCATGGTGGGGCGGCGCCGAACGCCGCGCTCGGCGCCGACGTCGCCCGGGCCGGCCATGGCCGCCTCGAAGTCCTCCATAGACCTGAAGAGGTCGCCCCCTGCGTCGCTCGACTGTGGTCCGGGCTATGCCAAACGGAGTTGCGGATCAGCGAGATCGACACTGGCGACGCAAAGCTCGAGTGGCAGGTACCGCCGCCGCGCACCGTCTCCGCCGGCCAGTCGCTGCCGATCGCCGCGGCGGTGAAGGGCCCAGTGCCGGACGTCCTCTTCGTGAAGATGGGTGGCGAGCGCTTCGAGGTCGCCGTCCGCCCGGCGCGGCGGTCGCAGCCCTGGCTGGCGCGAATGGCTGTGGCGCAGCGGGTGCGGACCTTGCCGCAGACCGAGGCCGTCATGCTCGCCGTGCGCTATCAAGTCGCCCACCCCGGCACGGCCTTCTTCGTCGTCGCGGCGCGGCGCTACCACAGCCGGTATAGTGGTCAGCCGGAGACGGTGTCTGTGCCGCAACAGCTCGTCCATGGTGCGCTCGCGCTCGATCACGCTCCCTGCGACTTCGGCCAACTCGACGCCTACGTCGCGCCGACGGGCTCCGGCAACGCGATGACACACAGCGCACTGCGGCCGCTGCACGCGCCCAAGCCCTTCAAGACGCTGAGCCAGAGCGTGCAGCGGCTGCAGGAGCGAGTCGACGACATCGACGGCCGTCAACACGACGCGGTCGGGCGCTTCGACGACGACTCGCATCGGAACCGCCTGAGCGCGCCGAATCGGACGGGGGCCTGGGTGCCGGCGCCGGTCCCGTGCAAACAGCTCGGCGCCAAGACCAACGCCGCGAGGCTGGTGCGCGCCTACGAACAGGGGCTGATCGCCGACTGCAGTGGCCTCGCGACGTGGCGTGAGCTGCGCGTCTGCGGCGTCATCAGCGCTACCGCCCAGCGTCGGCTGGAGACCCTGGCGCTCCAGGAGGGCCTCGACCTCGACGAGCTGGCCGATTGGATTTCGGCGATGGTGCTGGCCTGGCACGACGATGAGCTGCCATGGGAGCTCTCTCACCACCACCACGAAAGGCAGTACTGGCGGACGGAGCGAGGCCGGGAGCTCGCCCAGCGCTGGGAGGCGCGGCTGCAGCGGCTGCAGACCCTCATGGTTCGCTCGCGGCGCAGCCTGCACGTGCGCCTGGAACAGAGCATTGGCGTCGGCGTCGACTTCGGCGTCTAGGGTCGGGCGGTGGGCCGGGCCTGCACCTCCGGCAGCGCGACGGCGGGCCCGGCGCCATGAGGGGCCAGCGACGCCACGCGGGCGGGCCGGGTCCGCCGACGCCGAGGCGGGCGCCCGAGGACGACCCTTCGGTTCGGCGATCAGCGCGGCGCGACCTGTCGCGCCGCTGCGGGCGACATCGGCTCGCGGCGCGCTGGACGGCCGGCAACGGGCCGCCGGAAGGGGGATCAAGGTCCCGGACGAAGCTCCAACGACGCCGGCAATGCGTAGAACGGCACGCCGCTGCGGCACGGAGCTCCGGCGCTGGCGGCGCCGCTACCCCTTGGGCAGGGCGGTGCGCTTCCAGGTGACGGCGATGGGAAACAGGGTCTCGCCAAACTTGAAGTCGAAGGCGCCAGTGCCCTTGTCGGCGAAGCCGTCGCTGTTGCTGTCCTCGAGCGTGCTGGCGAAGCCATCTTTGACGTAGAACTGGCCGAAGTCGCTGTTGACGTAGAAGGGATCGAGTTGGAGCGTCTTGCCCGAGACCACGCCGGTGATGGCGTCGGCGGCGAGGCTGGCCTGATCGAAGGCATCCAGTACGACGCCCGTCATCTTGCCGCCCTCAGCCATCAAGACGGCGATATTCACCGTGATCTGACCGACAGCCTTGCTGGCCAGCATCATCTTCCATTGGCCGGAGACGTCGAAGGCCGGAACGCCGCCGGTGGTGAAGGCGATCTGCAGCGCCTGGGGGAGGCTCTGGCCGAGTGCGCTCTTCAGGCCGGCCTGGACGTCGATGCGGTAGCTGGACTCCAGCTTCAGAGCGCCACCCTGGACCTCGAAACGAGCAGCGCGGCCGCTGATTTTCCAAGCACCTGCGACGGGCGTCGCCTTGCCGTCGGCGTCGAGCTGCATCATGGCGAACAGTGGCTCTTGGCCGAGCGCCAGCACCGCGGAGAAGAGCAGCTCGGGCTTGACCTCCTTCCAGACGTGGGAGGCACCAGCCAGCGGTCGGGCGCTGTTGAGCACCAGCAGGTCGCCGGGCAGCTGGCGCAGGTAGGCGAGGACGGCGTCGCGGTCTTCCTGGTTGAGCTTGGCGCCGGTGAAGGTGAGCGCGAAGTCGAGCATCGCCGGCAGATCGAACCATTGGCCTTGGCGGCCATACGGTGCGGTGTCGTAGACGCCGAGCAGTGAGGGGACGTCGGTCTGTTCGCCCTTGGTCTTGCCCTCGACCAGCATCCCAGTGGTGCCGAGCGGGCCGCCGTGGCAGCTGGCGCACCCAGCGCCTCCGGCGTCGACCGGCTTCTGGAACACGGCGCGGCCGTGTAGAGCGACGGCGTCGAGCTTGCCACCCGGACCCGCCGCGGGGTTGGGCGGCGCGGTGACGGACTGCATGTAGCGCGTAAGCTGCTCCATCTGTTTGCCGCTCGCCTGGGCGCCGACCAACTTCAGCACCTCGCGCGAGAAGTCGAACAGGGTCGGCAGCTGGCCGCCCCACAAGAAGGGCTCGGTGCCGCCGATGTTGCGGAAGGCCAAGGTGTTGACCGGTCCATCCACGAGCAGATCCCAGGTCAAACCATCGGTGACGCCATCGACATGGCAGTTATTGCAGGAGAAGTCTCCATACTTGCTGATGGCGGCGTCGTTGAAGATCTGCTGCCCGGCGCGCACGTCCTTGGGGGTCGGATCGGCGCCGACGCCGACCACGACGTTGGGACCGGGCAGCGCCGAAAATGCCCACACCATCTTCGGATTCGGCGCTGGCTTGCCGCTGCCGGCGCCGAGACCGCTGGCTTGCACCAGCGTCGCCGCGGCAGGCAGCTCGATGCCCTCGACCTGATTGGAGAGCCAGCTGTAGGTCCACAGCCTGCCGATGGCCATCACCAGGCCGCGCGGGTCATGGCCCGTTGGGACGCGGCCGACCTCATGCAGCGTGTCCGGGCGGGCAAAAAGCACAGCCCCGCCGGCCGACAAAGTGGCGGCGAGGTAGGCGCCGTCGGGCGTCCGCAGCAGGGAGTAGGGCGACGCGGCAGGCTTCTTCTTGCCGGTCACCGGGTGGATGTCGAGGTCGTGATCGAGGGCGACTTTGGGCGCGGCTCCGGCGGCACCGAGGTCGACGCGCACCAGGTGGTGGGCGTGAGGCCGCGTCTCGGCGCTGATCTGCGCTTTGGTGTTGTCGGCGTGGCTAGTGGCGACCAACAGCGCCCCCGCGGGCTGACCAGGAGCGGCCGGCTCCAGGTAGAGGCCGCGGTTGATGGTGCCCACCTCGGGGATCACCCCGACTTGGATGGACTTGTCGACGTGGACGATGACGACGTCGCGCAGCCAAGCCTCGGCGACGGGCTCGCCCTTCTGCAGCAGGCCCTTCGGGTGGGCATTGCCCGAGATGAGGGAGGCGACGTAGAGGTGGCGGCTGATGACGTCGAAGGCCATGGCGCGCGGCTCGCGGCCGACCGACACCGACGCCTCGATCGAGCGGGTGTCGAGGTGGACGCGCACAACGCGGTCCTCACCGGCCAGCGCTACCCAGCCACGCGCTTGCGGACCGACGCCGTCGATGACGATGTTGTGGGGCTCGTCGCCGACCCGCACCGCGTCGACCAGGACGCCCTGGCTGCGGCTGACAAAGCCGAGGGTGTCGCGGGCGGTCTGGGTGACGACGAGGAAGTCGCTCTCGGGCCACACCGCCACCGCCGTCGGCCAGCCACCGACCGGAACGGCTGGGCCGGCGACCGCCTTGACCGATGCCGGCGCGTCAACGCTGAAAAGGTCGATGCGCTGCAGCTGCGCTGAGGTCGTCGCGGTCACCCAGAGCGCGCCCTTGCTACCATCGCCGGCGCTGCTCGGGTCGACGACGAGCGGCTGCGTCGGCGCGTAGTTGTGGTTCGAGAAGGTGTCCTCGGTCCAATAGTTGGCGACGACGTTGACGTCCACCGTGTCGGCGCCGCGCTGGAGGCGCCACAGGCCTGGTTGGTCGGGTGTCAGCCGGTGATCGCCGACGGTGTCGCTGCCTGCCAGCCCGGCCTTGGCGTTTTTGGGCTGCTCGACGAGGCTGACGGCGCAGGTGAGCTCCTGCGGCCAAAAGGCTAAGTAGTCGTCGCCAGCGAAGAAGAGCGTCTCTCCGAGCGGCAGAACGACCTGAAACGTCCTGGGCTTGGCGGTTGGTCCGCAGGGGCCTGGGCTCTCGATGGCGACGTCGATCGGGGCGGCGACGTCCGCGTTGGCGACGTCGGTGGCGTCGGCGGCGTCAGGGGCTGCGTCGGTCTGAGCGGCATCCTGGCCGGTCACGCCGTCTTCGGCGCTCGAGACGCCGTCACCAGGCCCGCCGGAGTCGCTGCTGGCGGCCTCGTCTTGGCTGACGTCGCTGGCGCTGGTCGCCGAGTCCGCATCGCAAGCGCTGGCGAGGGCGAGGCAGCAGAGCCAAGCGGCGATAGAAGCCGCAGCCTTTGGCCAAGGGGTGGTGTTCGCGATCATGGGTCGTCCTGGTGGCCACGCGGACTCGATGGAGGCGCGGTGCGCTCAGACTACGCCAAGCCGGTCACGCGCCGCACCAAGTTTGCGTGCTGGTGCCAGATTCCGCCTGGGATGTGGTCCCCGAACTTCTCGAAGTACTCGGACTGCAATCCGATCGCCTCGTACCATTCGGCAGGATCGACGGCGAGCAGCTGCTTCATGGCGTCGGGCAGCAGCGAGAGGCCAGAGACGTCGATAGAGCCCTCGACCGGGATCAGCCCGATGGCGGTCTCGCGTGCCTCTCCCTTGCCCTCGCATCGCTGCAAAATCCACTGCAATACCCTAAGATTGTCGCCAAAACCCGGCCACAGGAAGCGACCCTGGCTGTCGGTGCGGAACCAATTGACGCGGAAAATCTTGGGGGGGTGGCTAAGCTGCTTGCCGATGTCGAGCCAGTGATCGAAGTAGTCGCCGAAGTTGTAGCCGCAGAAGGGCTGCATCGCCATGGGGTCGCGGCGCAGCACGCCGACCTTGCCCGTCGCGGCGGCGGTGGTCTCTGAGCTCAGCGTGGCGCCGAGGAAGGTGCCGTGCTCCCAGCTCTCGGCCTCGTAGACGAGGGGCACGCGGCGCTGCCGGCGGGCGCCAAAGAGCATCGCGGCGATCGGCACGCCCTCGGGCTTCTCCCAATCGACCGAGATCGAGGGGCATTGATACGCTGGGGCGGTGAAGCGGCTGTTCGGGTGGGCAGCCTTTTCGCCCGAAGCGGCGTCGAAGGGCCTGCCGCGCCAGTCGAGCATGCCGGGCTGGGGCTCGTCGTCGTGTCCTTCCCACCAGACGGTGCCGTCGGGCTGCAGCGCGACGTTGGTATAGATGGTGTCGCGCGCGATAGAGATCATCGCGTTGCCGTTGGTCTTGCTGTTGGTGCCAGGGGCGACGCCGAAGAAGCCGGCCTCAGGATTGACGGCGTAGAGGCGACCATCGGGACCCGGGCGCAACCAGGCGATGTCGTCGCCGATGGTCTCAAGCTTCCAGCCTGGCATCGAGGCGGGCGGCTGCAGCATGGCCAAGTTGGTCTTGCCGCAGGCCGAGGGGAAGGCGCCGGTGATGTAGAACTTGTGGCCGTCTGGGCGGGTAATACCCAAGATCAGCATGTGCTCAGCGAGCCAGCCCTCCTTGCGACCGAGGGCCGAGGCGATGCGCAGGGCGAGGCATTTCTTGCCTAGCAGCGCGTTGCCGCCGTAGCCCGAGCCGACTGACCAGATCTCGTTGCTGTCGGGGAAGTGGCAGATGAAGCGGCGGTCGGGCGACAGGTCGCCGAGCGAGTGCAGACAACGGGTGAAGTCGTTGGAGTCGCCGAGCTGGCGCGTCGCGATAGCACCCATGCGCGTCATGATCCGCATGTTGAGCGCGACGTAGACAGAGTCCGTGATCTCGACGCCCACCTTGCTGAAGGGCGAGTTGGCGGGGCCCATGATGAACGGCACGACATACATGGTGCGGCCGCGCATGGCGCCGCGGTAGAGCGCGGACAGCTTCTCACGAGCGGCGTCGGGGGCCAGCCAGTTGTTGTTGGGGCCAGCTTGGTCGGCGGTCGGCGGGCAGACAAAGGTCAGGTGCTCGGTGCGGGCGACGTCGCTCGGATCGGAGCGGTGGAGGTAACAGCCGGGCAGCTTCTCTTGGTTCAGCGGGATCAACACTCCAGTAGCCACGGCGAGGGCGGTGAGGCGATCGCGCTCCTGCTCAGAGCCGTCGCAGACGACGATGGCGTCCGGCTCACAGAGCGATGCGACCTCTGCTACCCAGGCGCGGACATGCGCGTTGTCGATCGCTGGGGTGGTGGCCATGACGCGTCCTCCTTCAGTGAGGCGGACGCAGGCCAGGCGAGGCCGCGGGCGCCTGCGCGCGATTGGATGCCTTTGGCGCTCCGCCGTCAAGGAGGCGGTGGTGACACAGCGAGCCATGCCACCGGCGGCGACGACGCGATGCCGGACGATTCGGGGTGGGCCGCGTCGCGACGACCAATCGCGCCGCGCTGTGGCGGGTGGCGGCGTGCATGGCCGGACGACGTGAGGTGGCGGTGAAGCGCCAGCGCCGCGTCTCTGTGTGGCGGCGCGGGACCATGCGCTGGCGGACCGCGACGCGCTCTTCCTCTCGGGCCCCGGACCTGCTGCAATCCCCAAGGCGCACCCAGCCGCGCCGCCGAGGCGACCGACATCGATGACTGACATCCTCTTTGCCCACGCCTACTTTTTGCGCTTCGATCCCAAGCTGCATGCGGCCATGCAGCCCTATCCTCCGCTTGGCACGCTGGTCGCGGCGGCGGTGGCGCGTCAGCAGGGGCGGTCGGTGAGCCTCTTTGACGCCATGCTGGCGGAGGACGCACGCGAATTTGAGGACGCGCTGCAGGCACAGCGGCCACGTCTGGCCGTGTTGTTCGAGGACAACTTCAACTACCTGAGCAAGATGTGCTTGTTGCGAATGCGCGAAGCGGCGCTGGTGATGCTGGCGGCGGCGCGGCGGCGCGGCGTTCGCGCCCTGGTCTGCGGCGCCGACGCCAGTGACCACCCGGGGCCCTACCTCGACGCTGGCGCCGAATTGGTCTTGCACGGCGAGGGCGACGAGACGCTGCGCGAGCTGCTGAGCCGCGGCGCCGACACCCGGCGCCTGGAGCCCGAAGAGCTGTCGCAGATCGCCGGCTTGGCGTATCGGCCGCGGCCTGGCGTCGGCGCCGCCATCGTCCGAACGCCGAAGCGCCCCGTGCTGCGGGAGCTGGACGGGCTGCCCGACCCCGCCTGGGATCTGGCCGATCTGCCGCGCTACCGAAGGCTGTGGCTACAGCGGCATGGCCGGTTCTCGCTCAACCTCGTCAGCACGCGCGGTTGTCCGTTCCATTGCAACTGGTGCGCCAAACCGATCTGGGGCCAGCGCTACGCGATGCACAGCCCAGCGCGTGCCGCTGAGCTGGCGGCCCGGCTGCGCGACGACTTCGGCGCCGAACACTTGTGGTGGATGGACGACATCTTTGGTCTCAAGAGAGGCTGGGTCGGCGAGTTCGCTGCGGCGATGGCGTCGCGCGGCGGCCCTCTGCCGTTCAAGGCCCTGACCCGCGCCGACCTCCTCGTGCGCCCTGGCGAGGCCGCCGCGTTCGCTGCGGCTGGGGCCGACAGCATCTGGATCGGCGCCGAGTCTGGCAGCCAACAGGTCCTCGACGCGATGGACAAGGGCACGCGCATCGACCAGATCGACGAGGCGACGCGCCTGTTGCACGAGCGCGGCGTGCAGGTCGGCTACTTCTTGCAGTTCGGCTACCCGGGCGAGACGCGCGCCGACATCGCCGCCACCCTGCAGATGCTCCGCCGCAACGCGCCGGACGACATCGGCATCTCGGTCAGCTATCCGCTACCGGGGACGCGCTTTTTCGATCGGGTCGCCGACCAACTCGGCGCCAAGCGGCAGTGGCTCGACTCGTCGGACCTCGACATGATGTACAATGGCCCGTTTTCGACAGCGTTCTACCGCCAGCTCTATCGGGTCGTGCACAAGGACTACAAGCCGCGCCGCACCGCCCGTCAGGTGATGTCGGCGCTGCAGGGGCGCGGGTCGCCCCCGCCGCTGCGGGCGCTGGGTCGGGCCGCGATCGACGCCGCGACGCTGCCGGCCGAGCGGCTGTGGCTGGAACGGCTGGCCCGCACCGCCCACCTGGGCATCACGCCTACAGGAGCGACGATGGCGCCGGAGGAGGCGGCGGTGCCCTCTGGCGGTGGCTGAGAGGTGGACCCGCGGCGGAAGCTAGATGCGCAGCTCGATGTGGGTCGCGGCGCGCAGCTCTCCAATCCAGACCTTGTAGAGCCGGGCGAAGGCGGCCTCCGAGAGCTGGGCGCGAATGAACTGCTCGAGGATCTTGGCGTCCTTGACCGGCGCCCGACGGCGAGCGACGGCGCGAATGATGTGAAAGCCAAAGCGGGTATTGACGACCTCGGAGATCTGCCCTGGCTTTAGGGCCCAGAGGGCGTTGGCGTAGGTCTGATCGAGCATCCAGCGCCGCATCCACCCGAGGTCGCCGCCGTAGGCGGTGCCCATGTCCTCGGAGAATTCCTCGGCGGCGTCAGCGAACTCGCGCTTGCCGGTGGTGACCAGGTCATGGATCTCCCAAGCGCGCTTGCGGAGTCGGCTGACCTCTCGCGGCGAAGCGCCGTCGCTGAGCTTGAGCAAGATGTGATGGGAGTGGATCTCCTCCTCGGTCGCGCCGCCGTCGTAGTCAGCGGCGAGGACACGCTGGATCTCCTCGTCGCTGACGCGCAGCCGCGAGCCGAGCTTGGCGCCAATCGCCTGCATGCGCAGCTTCTCGGCGCGGACGTGCTCCCGGTACGACGCCATGTCGACGAAGCCGAGACCGCGAACGGCCTCGCGCAGCTCCGCCATGTCCCATACGTTCTTGCGCCGCAGGTCCTCCAGGTGAGCGTCAATGTCGGCGTCAGCGACCGTCAGCCCGAGGCCGCGCGCCGCCTCTGCGACTAGCTCGTTGTCGACCAGGGTGTCGAGCGTCTGCCGCAGGGCGTCGCGCTCATTGCGTGGCCGCTCGATCGTCGTCGGCAACTGCTGCTGGGCGGCCTGGCCCTGGGCGTGGGCCCGGACCAGCGCCGAGACGGTGATGATCTTCTTGCCGACCACGGCGGCGATCCCGTCGATCTCGGTGTACTGCGCCGGGACGGCAGCGCGGCGCACCTCTGCCGGCGCCTCGGCCTCGGCCCGCGCTCCCAGGCCGAAGACCGCGATTAGACCAGCAAAGACAACGCCGCCCGCACGCCGCAGGGCCGAACGCTCAGTGACCATGGCCATGCTCGCCGCCTCCGCCGCCGGGCCCGCCCTGATCGGGGGAGCCGCCCTCATGCCCGCCGTGGTCATGGCCATCGCCCTTGCCGTGGGCGTCGGGCAGGCGCGGCCTGGGAGAGGGGGCAGGCAGCAGACCGATGGCCTCGTCGTTGAGCTCGATCTTCGCCTTGTCGACGAGACCACGGACCAGGTCGTTGCGCGCCTGGTCACGCTTTCGCTTGAGCAGCCGCGAGCGGATCTGCGTCTCGACGTCGGCCATGGGCACGTTGAGCAGCGGCGACTTGCTGATCGCCAAGAGCAGGTGCCAGCCGCGATCGCTGCGAACGGGCTGGCTGATCTTGTAGGCGTCCAACTCCAAGGCCGCCGTCCGCAGGGCCGCCGGTAGGGTCTCGTGCAGCGCCTGCTCCTCTGGCGTGGCGCCTGGCGGCAGCCGCTCCCAGATGAGCCCGAGCGAGCCGAGGCGCTCGCGCGTACTGGCGTCCTCGCTGTGGCGACCAACGTAGTCTTGCCAAAACCCCACGATTTTTGCCGGCACGTTTGCCCCGGCGGCGAGGATCTCCTCGCGCAGCTTGCGCGCCTTGGCCTCTTCACCGACCAGCAAATGGCGCACCTCAACCGAGGCTGGGCGCTGGTAGAGGCGCAGGTTGGCCTCGTAATAAGCCTTGATCTCGTCGGGCTGCACGTCATCGAGCTTGACCTTGTCGACGACCGCCTCCTCGAGGAAGCGCCGCACTAGCTGCCCGCGCAGGGTCTCCAGCACTTCGGGATCTTTGTCGAAACCCTGGCGGACGGCCTCATCGGCGAGGACCTCGGCTTGCACCCAGTTGAGCAAGAACTCCCGACGCTTGGCCACCGTTCCGTACTGCAAGCGGACGGGCTCGGGCTGCCGGTCCAGCTTGGCCTCCAGCTCGCCGAGGGTCAGCGTACGGTTGCCAATGGTGGCCACGGGCGTCGCATGCTGCTCAGGCGTCAGCTTCGACATGCCCGCCGCGAGCTTGGGGGCCGGCACCTGCTCGATGGTCTTGGCCTTGGCCTCCGCCGTGACGCCCGGCCCCTGTGGGTGGGGCTTCTGTGGCTTGTCGCAGGCGCCGAGGCAAAGGACCGCAACCAGGGCAGGGCCGACGTGGCGCAGATGAGGTCGAGGCATGGGTGCTCCGTGACGATAGGCCGCAAGCTGACTTCCCCGGGGAGGTTGCCGGCGGCGGGGTGAAAGTGTCAGTCGGGGTGGCACGGGGGTCAAGGCGGTAGCCACTCAGCGACGACCGGCAGCGACAATGCGAAGACGCAGCCGCTGTCTACCACGGCTCGCTGCGGCGGCGAGGGGGTCGGGCGCCCTTTGGCAGACGTCGCGTGATGGTGGCGCCGCTCAAGACAGCCCCGGCGCGGCCGAGCTCTGCAGGCAATGGCGCTGGAGGCGTCATGCGGTGGCCGGCGCCAAGGTCTGGGGCTAGGCCAGCGCCAGGCCGAGGCCGCGGGCTAAGTCTCGGCCACCGGCAACAGGCGCACGATGGCGTGGGTCCGCATGTGCACGCCGCGCCCGGTCTGCCCACCTGTGCGCGTGCCCCAACACCAGACCTCGGCGGTCGGGGGGCCCGCGCCGCCTTTGCCGAACGTTAGCGCACAGCCGGAGTAAGAGCCCAGCACGATGCGCTGGACCTTGGGCAGGCCGAGCGGGGAGCCAGGCTGCTTGTCGAACCCGACGGCATTGGGCGTGCCGAAGCCGAGCTGTCCGACGACGTTGTTGCCCCAGCAGTGCGCGACGTCGCCGTCATCGATGATGCAGCTTGCGCCGTTGCCGACCGACAGCGCCTTCGCCTTGGGCTGACCGGCGCCACCGATGCCGGCGGCGAGACCCGCAGTCGGCTTGTCGAAGACCGTGTCGTTCTCGAGGCCCAGGGCATTCATCACGCCGCCGTTGAGACCGAAGCAGTAGACCTTGCCGGCGCCGTCGAGCGCGCAGGTGTGGAGGGTACCGACGGCGATGTGGGTCATCGTCTGGCTGCCGGTGACGAAGGTGGGGCTCGGCACGACGGGCCCCTTCGTACCGAGGCCCAGCGCGCCGTTGGTGTTGTTGCCCCAGCACTTGGCCACCGACATCAGGTTGGTGGCGCAGCTGTGAAAAGGACCAATGGACAGGTTGCCGATGCCATCAGACCAGGAGATCTGCTGAGGGGTCGCAGACTTGGGCGTCGAACCGGTGCCGATCGCGCCGAAGCCGCCCTGGCCCCAGCACTGCAGCTTCCCGCCGCCACTGCTGGCACAGGCGTGATTAGCCGATCGCACGAGCTGGCTCACATCGCTGACGTTGTTGAGCAGCACCGGTAGCGGCACCGGTTTGCCGTCGTCGACCCCGAGCTTCGCGCCGGCGATGTTGCGGCCCCAGCACAACAGCTTGTCGAAGCCGCCCTCGACGAGGACTTGGCAGCCCTCGTCCGGGGTCACCACGACGATCGACGAGGCGGCGAGCAGCGGTGTCGGGGTCGCGACCTGCAGCGTCCTGCCGAACTTGCCCTGAAGTCCGGTGATGCCGCCCTCGTTGTCGCCCCAGCACCACCACGCGTTCGGCGACTCGACGTCGTTCGGATTGCTAAGCGTCGAGGCGCAGTAGGCCCCCTCGCTTCCCACGAGCTCGGTCACTCCGGCCAAATTGCTGCCGTCTGCCTTGCGAACTTGCGACGGGATCAGCGGGTCTGTTTGGGTGCCCGCCTGCCACAGGCCGAGCACCCCCTCCGCGTCGTCGCCCCAGCAGTGGGCGCTGCCACCGCCGAGCACACAGCCGCCGCCCGCGGTCGTCATGAGCTTGCCGCCCGGCAGCTTGAACACCGCAGCGTCAGCCTTGAGCAACGGCGTCGGCGTCGAACGCGGCGCGGTATCACCGACCCCGAGCCCACCGCGCGTGTTGTCGCCCCAGCACAGGACGCGGCCGTCCGACGCCTGCAGGCAGGCATGGGCAATCGCGCAGCGCAGGGCTTTGGCGGCCGGGCCGCCGGGAGCGGCCTTGTCGGTGTCCTTGACCAGGACCGGCGCCGGCGCGTTCTTGCCCTGGCCGTCGCCGAGCGGCCCGCTCTCGCCAGCGCCCCAGCAGCGCACCGCGCCCTTGTCATCGATGGCGCAGACGAAACCGCTGCCAGCGCAGAGATCGACGACCCCAGTCAGCGACACCGGCAGAGGCTGCGAGGCCGGAGTGCCACCCGTGGCCTTGCCGGCGCCCTGGCCAAGCTGGCCGAAGTCGTTGTCGCCCCAGCAGTAGGGCGTCCCGGTGCTCTGCAGCGCGCAGCCGACGCCATCGCCGCTGGCGATCTGGATGAAGGGCTTGACCCCCTGCGGCGTGACCAGCTTGGTGACCCCGAGCGGCGCCGCGAGCGGCGATAGGCTGTAGACGGCGCCGTCGGTGCCGAGCAGGAGCGCCGTGTCGGCGTGACCGACGACCTGAACGATTGGGACCGGCGTCGTCACCTTTGTCGGCGCAAACGCCACGCCCTTGCCGTTGCGGCCCCAGCAGGTCAGGGCGCCGAGGCCGTCGACACCGCAGGCGCGCGACTCCGAGGCGCCGACCAAAACGAGGCCCCCAACGCTCAAGACGAGGGGCGGATGCGGCCCTTCGCCGACCGCCTTCGACGGTAACATGCCGTGGACGTTGCGCCCCCAGCCCAAGACCGCGCCCGCGAAGACGGCAAAAGCCTGGCTGGAGCTGCTGGCGCCGATGGTCCGGCCGGCGGCGACGACGCAGCCGCCGACCCCGCAGATGCCGCTCGGGCACGGCGCCCCGACCTGGCTCACGGCGGCGGTGCACCCAGTCTTGGGGTCACAGGCGTCCGTGGTGCAGAGGTCGCCATCCTGGCAGACGAGCGGGCTCTGGCCCATGCAGAGGCCTTTTTGGCAGCCGTCGTTCTCGCTGCAGGCGTTGCCGTCGTCGCAGGGGTCGAGGTCGCTGGCCTTCGAGAAAACGCAGCCGGTGCCGGAGTTGCAGCTGTCGACCGTGCAAGAGAGGCCGTCGTCGCAGACCACGGCTTTGGTGGCGCAGGCGCCGCCCTTTCAGACCTCGCCGCTGGTGCAAGCGCTGGCGTCGGGACAGGGGGTACCGTCGGGCGTGGCGCTGGCGTCGCAGCTACCAGTGGCAGGGTTGCACATCTTGGACTGGCAGGGGGCGCTCCCCGATTGCGCGCAGGTGACGACCGACGCCGGGTTGAGCTTGCAGGCCGGTGGGCCGGCGGTCTTGTCGCAGTAGAGCTTGCCGTTACAGGCGTCGCCATCCTCGAAGGGCGCGCAGTCGGCGGCCTCCCAGCACAGGCATCCCTGCTGTTGGAGCGCGCAGCTGCCGCCGCTACAGGCCTCGACGGTGCAGACAAAGCCGTCGCTGTCGCAGTCGGCGCCGTCGGTCTGGGCCTTGGCCGAGCAGGCACCCGACTTGGGGTCGCAGGCCATGGTCTTGCTGGGCCCAGCGTCGCCAGCACAGGTCTTGACGGTCGCGGGGTTGACCAAGCAGGTGCCGGTCGGCTTGTCGCAGTACAGCGTGCCATTGCAGGCGTCGCCGTCATCCATGGCCAGACAGTCTACGTCGGCCTTGCACGGGCACTTGCTGGTGGCGGGTTGACACGATCCGCCCTTGCAGATGTCGAGGCTGGTGCACCAAGTACCATCGGCCTCACAGGGACCGCCTTCGTTCTTGGGCACCGGTACGCACTTGCCCGTCTGCAGATGGCAGACCATGTCGCTGCAGGCAGGATCTGCCGCCTCGTCGCAGGTCTTCTGCGTCGCCGGGTTGACCTTGCAGACGCCGGCGGGCTTGTCGCAATAGAGCTTGGCGCAGGCGTTGCTGCCGGCGTAGGCCTCGCAGTCTGCGGTCTGCTGGCAGACGCAGTCGCCTTTGCCGGCGACGCAGGCGCCCTTCTCGCAGTGATCTCCAACGCTGCACGTCCAGCCGTCGTCGCAGGCCGCGCCGTCGGCGCTTGTGGTCGTCTGGCATAGGCCGGACGCAGGGTTGCACAGGTGCGACAGGCATGCGGTGTCGTCAGCCGTGGGGCAGCTCACCACGGTCGCTGGGTTCAACTCACAGTGTCCCGAAGCCTTGCTGCAGAACAGCTCTCCGTTGCATAGGTTTCCATCAATAAAGGCCGAGCAGTCGGCGTCGTTCTTGCAGTCGCAGGGCTCAGCGAGGGCGCCCGGTTTGCAGACGCTCGCCTTGCAGAGGTCGAGCGAACAGCTGGAGCCGTCGAGGTCGCAGCCGCTGCCGTCGGCCTTGGCGAGGAGCTTGCAGGTGCCATCCTTGGCTTGGCACTGGTTAGATATGCAGGGGCCGTCGTCGCTGCCGTCGCAGGTGATGACGGTCGCCGGGTTGACCTTGCAGGCCGCGGCAGGGCTACCGAGGTCGGCACAGTAGAGGGTGCCCGTGCAGAGGTCGCCGTCGTCGAATGCCTGGCAGTCGGCGTCGGACTTACAGGCGCAGGCGCTCTGGCCAGCGCAGACGCCGGCGGCGCAGGCGTCCTTCGTCGTACAGACGTCACCGTCGTCGCAAGCGGTGCCGTCCGAGCGTGCTTTGGCGGTGCAAGCGCCGGTCGTCGGTTCGCACTGGTTCGCGCTGCAGGCGGTGTCGGAGGCGCTACGGCAAGTGATCCGCGAGCTCGGCAGCACGACGCAGACCGGCTTGGCGCCGCTGGCGTCGCAGAAGAGCGTGCCATTGCAGGCGTCTCCGTCCTCGAAAGGCTTGCAATCGCCGTCGGTCTTGCAGGCGCAGGTCGAGGGGCCGGCGCAGACGCCACCTAGACAGGCCACGGCCGCGGTGCAGGGGTCGTTGTCGCTGCACGGGCTGCCGTCGGCGGCCGCGCCGCTGCCGCACTGGCCGTCGACGCTGCAAGTGGCGACAGCGCATGGATTGGCGGGCGACGGACAGTCGGCTGCGACCTTGCAGTCGGCGCCGCTGACGTCGACCTCGAGGGAGGGCCCCCGTCGGCGGCGTCGATGGGCGCTGGCCCGGGGTCGTCGCAGGCGGACAGCCCAATCGCGGCCAAGGTCTCGACATAGGTGGTGAAGCGCGCAATGGAGTTCACCTGGCCTCCGTGCACCGGCCAGCAGAACGGCGCGGCAGGCTGCAACGTGCCACAGGCCCTCGACGCGGGGACAGGTCAGCGGGGCGGTGCGGTCGATGCGGACAGCGGAGATCGCCGACAGCGCGGTCTCTCTCGCAAGGGTAGATGGCGACGGCGCCGGTTGACCCGGGGACTTCGACCTTGCCTGGGACGGCTCTGCCGGATAGCCTGGGGGTGGCTGGGATCGGGCTTCAGCGCAGCCGTGCGGGTCTCATCGGCCACAGCGGCCACCGCGCCGACGCTTTTGAGGCGAGTCGCCAGCTAGGACGTCGCGGATGCCGCAGGTCAACGCCAAGCCTCTGCGACCTGACGCGACGAGCGGGACGGCAGCGTGGCGCGTCTGTCCCCTCTGCGGCGGCCAGACCGTCGCTCGATGCTGCGAGGTCGAGGGGGCGCCGACCGTGCGGCCCGTGGGCTGCGATGCGGCGTCGATCGGGCCAGGAGCGCTGCTCGACGGCAAGGTGCGGATCGTCGAAGTGATCGGCGTCGGCGGCTTCGCCAAGGTCTACGGCGCGATCGACGAGCACACGCACGCGGAGTTGGCAGTCAAGGTGATGTCGAAGGCCTACATCGCCAGCGATCCCGACAATATCTGTCGCTTCGTCAGTGAAGCCGAGATCACCAGCCGGTTGACGCACGGCAACACGATTCGAGTCTACGATGTCGGCCAGACCGCCGATGGGCAGCTGATCCTCATCATGGAGCGCCTGCGAGGCCATAGCCTCACGCAGCGCATCCGAGACCTGCGGCAGGCGCAGCAGCGGATGCCCATCGACGAGGCGGCGCAGATCGCGATCGGCGTCCTCAACAGCCTGGTCGAGGCGCACGCCAGCGGCCTCGTGCATCGCGATCTAAAGCCGGACAACATCTTTTTGCACCGCGCCGGCGAGCGCGGCCGCATCGTCAAGGTCATCGACTTCGGCATCGCCCACCGCGAGGGCAGCGAGATGACCAAGGTAGGGCAGGCCTTGGGGACGCCGGCCTACATGAGCCCGGAGCAGGCCCGCGGTCAATCCATCGACGGCCGTGCCGACCTCTACGCGGTGGGCGTCATCTTGTATCAGCTCTTGACCGGGGGCACGCCATTCCCGGAAGAAGCCAACCCTTTGATGACCATGATGCACCACGTGCTGACACCGGTCCCAGATCTGCGGGCAGCGCGGCCAGAAGCCAGCCCGGCCCTCGCGGCGCTGGTGACGCAGGCGCTCGCCAAGGAGCCGGCGCGACGCTTCGCTGATGCCGCCGAGATGCGGATGACGCTGCGATCCGTCGTCGGAGCCAGCCCAGTAGTGTCCGCGGGCCCGACGCGAGCGGAGTTGGGACCAGTCGGCGACGTGAGGTCGGGTGGCCCGCCGCGTCTAGCCCGGCGCGCTCTCGGTACCTCGACCGAGCGCCGTGCGCCGCGTACAGCCGCCGAGATCGCGGTGGCGCGCGCTCACGCCTCGGCAAGGTGGACCGACACCGCCAAGGTCGAAGGTGACCCACTGGACGAGTTCGAGGTGCTGGCGCCTGCGGCCATCTTGATGATTGAAGATGAGCCCCCACCGATACCTAGCGCTTAGGCGATGCGCTTGCTACGATTTGCGCGCCCGATCGCGTCGTGGCCGAGCAGCGTCGTGGCCGAGCAGCGTCGGACGTTGGGTCGGTGTGCAACTAGGGGGTGATCGCGATGAAATATTCGGAGCATGCGCAGGTAGCACACTGCCGCCTTGCCTTTGGCAAGGGGATCTTGGCGTCTGCGGTCGCCTTGGCATTGACCGCTGCCTGCTGGCTGCCGGGCGCTGCGGTCGCGCAGCCCCTGATGCTCGCCGAGGGCGTGCTGACGTCGACCGGCGGCGTGCCTGCGGCCGACGGTGACTATAAGCTGACGTTCACGTTGTGGGACGCGCCCAAAGGCGGCAAGGCGGTCTGGAGCGAGAGCCTCGACACTAAGGTCGTCGGTGGCCGCTTCACGGCACAGCTCGGCGCCACCAAGGCCATCGACCCGGCGGGCCTGTCCAGCGCGCTCCACCTCGGCTTGACGGTCGGCCAAGAACCCGAGCTGCCGCGCCACCCGCTGATGGCGGCGCCGCTGGCGATGCGCGCCTCGCTGGCGGAGGGGCTGAGCTGCTCGGGCTGCGTCGGCGCGACCGCGGCGGCCTTCAACTACGCCGGCGCCGCGAGCAAAGGCGGACCGGCGTCTGACCTCGCCTGCACGGGCTGCGTCTCGGTGGCCGAGATCAAGTTCGACGGTGACGTCGACCTCGGCGGCAACGCGATCAAAGGTGGGAACGCCACGTTCAGCGGCGACTTGGTTGCCAAGACGGTCACCTCGACCATGTTCGTCGGCGACGGCAGCAAGCTCACCGGCATCAAGACGGCCTCTGGCGCCTGCGCCGACGGTCAGGCGGTCGTCGGCATCGCCGCCGACGGCAAGCTCCAGTGCAAGGCGCTGGTCAGCGCGCTGCCCAAGGACGGCGTCTCGCAGGTCAGCAATGGCCTGCTCAGCAACCAGTTCACCGACCTCCAGGGACCACCGCAGGCCAACGTGCCGATCCCAGACAACACGGGCGCCAGCGCCAATTCGGTGATCACCTTCCCGGACCTCGGCGAAGCCCAGGGGCTGACGATCGCGGTCGAGCTCTCCAACACCGATCTGGCGAGCGTCGCCGTCAAGCTGCTGCCGCCAGACGACAAGAAGGTCGGCTACGTGCTCTGCGATCCGTGCGGCTCCAAGGACCAAAAATCGCTGAAGGCGACCTGGACCGAGGCCCAAGCGCCCAAGAGCGGCGACCTGTCGCCGTGGATCGGCAAGAACCCGAAAGGCGAGTGGACGCTCGTGGTCACCGACAGCGCGTTCTGCGTCAAGCAGGCGCCGGGGAACGGGCCGCTCTGTGACCTCGACAAGAAAGAAGACGGCGCCATCATCGACTGGTCGGTCCAGGCCAAGACGCTCTCGACGAAGAAGGTGGCCGCCACGTCGTCGCTGCAGCTGCTGCCGGTCGACGTTGCGCCCTTCACCTGCACGATCAACCACATGGGCGCGCTGTACTTCAACAAGAAGGACAAGGCCTTGCGCTATTGCGATGGCGCGGTCTGGCGCACGCTGGCGGACACCTGCGGCAACGGCGTCTTGGAGCCCGGCGAGGAGTGCGACGACGGCAACAACAGCGACGGCGATGGCTGCAATTCGACGTGCAAGCCGGTCTGCGGCGACGGCTTCAAGGTCGGCAAGGAGGAGTGCGACGACAAGAACAACGTCGACACCGACGCCTGCAGCAACCAGTGCGTCGCTGGCTACGCCACCATTCAAGGCAAGCCCGGCGTGAGCTGCCTCGAGATCTCGACCAAGTACGCGGCGGGCGGCGGCAAGGCCGCAGACGGCAGCTTCTGGATCAAGGCGCCCAAGGGCCAAGTGCTGCAGGTCAAGTGCGACATGACGACCGAAGGCGGCGGCTACACGTACTTCGCCATCGACAGCGGCAAGGACACCTACCGCAGCAGCGACGACAACAGCTGCAAGGACTATGGCCTCGACATCGTCTACCCGCGCAGCAAGCAGCAGTGGATCTGGATGCTCGACCAGTTCGGCGCGAGCTACTTCTCGACCGTCCCAGGCGTCACCAAGCCGGGCAACGGCGGCAACTACACCGGCTGCGTGATGCGCTCGCCCGGCGACTACGGCTCCGGCTGCCCCGACTGGAAGGTGCCCGATGGCGGTCGTTGGTGGCTGCGCGACGGCACCTACGGCGAGCCCAACGGCGACTACGATGCCAACTGCTGGCTCTCGATGTACAAGCACGACGCCAACGACATCCAGTTCAACGACGGCAACTGCAGCTACCACACGACCAAGTACCTCTGCTCAACGAACGACAAGAAGTAGCGGCGCCCTCGCGCACCGGGGCTGCGGCCGTTGGCGTCGAGCCCATGCGCCTCGCCTTGGCGCTCTCGATCTTTGTCGTCGTCGGGCTGCCGGCGGCGCTGCTCGGCGGCATGCTGCCGGCGGCGGCGCTGCGGTCGGGGCTGCGGTGGTCGATGGCGGGCAGCGCGATCGGCGGTGTGGTGCTTGCGCTCGCGGTCTGGGCGGCGGCGCTCGCGGCGACCCTCCGTCGTGGCGGCGTGCGCCTTGAGTTTGGGGTTCCGGCGCTGCTCGTCGCCGCCTGGCTGCCGCTGCGCATGGTGCAGCTGCTGGTGATCTCGGCGCCGCAGGGGCTCGTCACCATCGGCGGCGGAGACTTCGGCAACCACCTGTGGATCGCCGCCCAGCTCGCCGACAGGATGCCAGGCGTCTACCTCGGTTGCACTGGCTGGCACATGACCCTGTGGACGCTCTCACAGGCGTTCGACCTGCCCATGGCCGACGCCGCGGCGTTCGCCGTGCACCTGCCAACCGGGGCAGCCCTCTCGCTGCTCGGGCTCGGGGTGGTGCGGGCGGCGAGCGCCGGCTGGCGGGGCCGCCCGGCGCTCGGGGCGGCGGTGGGGGCCGCGCTCTCTCTCTGCGTCTTTGCCGAAGAATTCGGCTTCGCCGTGCTGCATTACCTCGCCGCCGAGGGCTTCGTCGCGCAGCTCCACGCCCTGCTGCCTTGGGCCCTGCTCTGGGTCGGTTTGGCCTGCGCGGGCGGCCTCGGCGAGGCGCTGGTGGTGTCGCTGGTCGGGGTCGTGGCGATGCGCTACAGCTACGCCATGGACCTGCCTGCCCTGCTGGTCGGGGTGGCGCTGCTGGCGGCCGCTGCGGCGAGGCGAGCCCCGCCCTGGCCATCGCGCCTTGGAGTGGCGCCGCCGTGCTGGCCCTTTGCCGCCCGGGCCCTGTTGCTCGGCCTCAGCGCGCTGGCGGCGCTGCAGGCGGCGCTCTTGATGGCACAGCTCAGCCTGTCGTGGGCCAAGCCTGGGTCGCTCTTGCACCCGACGGTGTACGGCCGCCTGCTCGGGCTGTCCCTCGGTGGAGCGGGGGCGTTCTTGCTGCTGCTGCTCCAGCCGAAGGCGAGGGCGCTGGCGGCGGCGGTGTGGGTTCAGGTCATGTTCGGCGCCCTGGTCGTCGTCCTGCACCTGTTGCAACCGGAGTGGCCTCGTGAGTACTACTTCTTCAAGCATGGCATGTGGCCAGAGATGATGGGCCTGTGCGCCGTGGCGGCCGCCGCCGGTGCCGCGGTCGCCGTGACGGTGACGGCGCTGGGCGGCAGGGCGCCACCACAGTCCGGGTCGGTGGCGACGATCTTGGCGCGGCGGACGCTGGCGCTGCAGTTGTTGGCGCTGACGGTGGTCTTGGCGGTCTTCGCGCCTGGTCGGGTGGCACAATCCAACCTGGCGATGGTGGTGGGGTACCAGGAGCGCGCTGGGCTACGACCGTGGGCCCAGGTCTCGCCGCTGGTCGATCTCTCGCTGTTGTCGCTCGCCGACGCGGTGCGAGCCGATGGCTACGCGGTGCAGGGCGTCCTGCATCCGCACTGGCCGGTGCACAGCTTTATGGCGTCTGCTGTCCTCGGCTGGAGCCCGATCGAGCCGGCGCCTGAGGTGGGGCTGCACGATCGGCGCTGGATCCCATTTCTGCATGGCGACCGCCCGCAGCCTGGCGCTTGCCTGCTCGTCGCGGCGGGCGCGCACCGACTGGCAGCGTGGCGGCGGCATGCGTACGCCACCGGCGGCGTCGCTGGTTCGCGGGTGCTCGCCGAGTTGGCAGGGGCAACGCGCTGCGTCGATGGCCCACCGATGGCGCCGCAGCAGCCACCTGAGCGGGCATGCGCCTTGTGCGGGCCGCGGTTGGTGGCGCGGTGACGTCGGCGCCGGCGCCCGTGGGTCAAGGCGGGCAGGCGGCCGACGCCGATCTGGGATCGCTCCTGTGGCGCGCGGCGCTCGGCCTGCTTGTCGTCGCCAGCGCCGCCATCGGCTTGGGGATCGCCTTCCGCGAGCCGGTGATCGCAGCGGCGCGCGTCTTCGTCGAGGCCACAGGCGGCTGGGCGGTGGCGGTCGCGTACTTCGTGCCGATCTTCCTTGTCGTGCCCATGCCCCTGGAGGCCGTGACGACCTTCGCCCTGCTCGGCGGCGTGCCGTTCTGGGAGGCGGCGGCGTGGGGCTGCATCGGCACCCTCGCCGCGGGCCCTGTGGGGTTCGCGGCGGGCCGACGTCTGGCGCAAATGCCGAAGATCGCGACGCTGCTGGCGACCAGGGGCGCGCGAGCGCAAGCGGTGATCGCCCGCCACGGCTGGATCGCGCTAGCGCTGGCGGCGATGATCCCCGCGCCTTACGCTTGGTTCGTCTGGGCGGCCGGCGCCCTTGGCATGCGCTGGCGGACCTTTCTCTTGGTTTCCCTGTTGCGCGTGCCACGGGTGGTGCTTTATCTGTGGTTTGCGGAGCTCGGGACCGCCGCGATCGCCGGCTAGCCAGCGGCAAAGCCGTGGGGAGCGCGCCATGACCGCCGGTGCGACGAGTGACTGCACGACGCCGCGGGTCTCGCTGACGATGCGCTACTTCGCGTCGGCGGCGCAGGCCACGGGCTGCCAAGAAGAGACGTTGACGCTTCCGGCCTCTGCCTCGGTGGAGTCGGTGTTTGCCGCGCTCGCCGCGCGCCACCCGCCGCTGCAGGGGCTGCTGCCGGCATGTCGCTTGGCCCACAACTTCTCGTTCGTCAAAGGTTCCTTGACGCTCGCTGCGGGAGATGAGCTGGCGGTCATTCCACCGGTGTCGGGAGGCTAGGATGCCCTTGCGCGCAGCTCGGACGGCGATGGTCGCCGGCGCCCTGCCGGCGGCGCAGATCGCTCCGTCGTCGCTAGTGAACCCGCACGACGGCGCCGTCGCCAGCTTCCTCGGCGTCGTCCGCGACCACCACGGCGGCCGCGCGGTGGCGTCGCTGCGCTACGATCACTACGGACCCATGGCTGAGCTCCAGCTGCAGCGCATCGCGGCTCTGGTGGCGGCGCGGCTCGACGCCGGGGAATTGGCGGCGCCGGCCCAACCCGACGGCCACCCGCTCCACCTGCAGATCTTGCATGCCCATGGTGAGCTGGTGCCCGGCGACGTCTCGCTGGTCGTCCACGCCGCCAGCCCGCACCGGGTCGCCGCCTTCGCCGCCTGCCGCGAGGTCGTCGAGGCGATCAAGCGCGATCTGCCGGTGTGGAAGCTCGAGCGCTACGCCGACGGTGGCGAGCGCTACCTGCCCGGCTCCTAAGGGCGGCCTAGGCTTGCAGCAGGCGTGTCTGCACGGCGGACAAGGCCGTGCGCCCGCTAGGAGCCGTACTTGACGCTGCACCCCCACGCCTTCGTCATTGGCGTCGGCACCGGCTGCCCGGCGCGCGCCGCGACGAGCGCCTCGTCGAGGTAGTGGCGCTCCGGCCCCTCACCGGCCTGCTCGCCGTAAGGCAGGTTGTCGAGGGCCCCGGCGTAGACCAGCACGCCGGCCGGGTCGATGACGTAGAGGTGGGGCGTATTGGTGGCGCCGTAGGCCCGGCCGACCCCGCCGCTCTCGTCGAGGAGCACCGGGTGGCCGAGCTTGTACTCGGCGATGGAGGCGTGGTTGCGCGTCTGGCCGTGCCCCTGCATCCCCGGCGCGCCGGAGTTTATCGCCAGCCACACCACCCCCTCTGCCGCGGCGCGAGCTGCGCGGTCGACGAGGCCGCCCTCGGTGTGGGCGTGCTTCACGAAGGGGCAATCTGGGTTGTACCACTCGAGCACCAGCACCTTGCCCTTGGCCTCAGAGAGGCGCGTCAGCCGGCCCTGCGTGTCGGGCAATACGAAGTCTGGGGCCGGCTGGCCGACCTTGGCCACAGCGTCGGCGGCGATGCTTGGGGTCAATGGCGCAGCCAGAGCGACGGCGACGACCGGCGCCGCAGGTGCGACCGGAGGCGCCGCCGCTTCGACAGCAGGCGACGCGCCACGCGCGACCTCGGCCGGCGCGGGCAGCGCGGCCGGTGTCGGCGCAGTGGCTGGCGGTCTGCCGCAGCCAAGCGCGGCGACAGCGCAGGCGATGAGCGCCGTCGCGAGAGGCCGCGCGGGCGATGACGAGGCGTCGGGCCTTCGAGAGCGGAGCATCGTAGCCTCCAAGTGGCGCAGCGAGGCGCCGCAGCCGCGAGGCGCCGCAAGGGCTTGGGGCGCCAGCGCGTGATCTTGTCACGGGCCACTGAGTCTGCCGCAGAAGTCGGAACGGGGCCATGCCGAAAAGAGTCGACTGCCCATCCCGTCCTCTGCCGCAGGCACAGCGCGTCAAATCCGGCGCCGCCGGCGGACCGCGAGTCGCCGCGCGGCGCTCGCCGCGATCGCGCACGAGCGGTGCCAACGAGTGGCGCAGCGCGTACTGGCTATGCTGAGCGGCAGAGAAGCGCGACCGGTGAGAACTCGCTGCGCCTCTCGCCGTCTGTCTTTGTGGGGCTCGGCCTCGGTGGCCGGAGACTTGTCTCTCTCCGGCCATCCCGCACCGGCGCCGCGCGTCATTCGGCGGCCATGGCGCGAAACTGAGGCGGTCTCTACGCCCGCGCCACCGAGCGCATGCGCTCGACGTCGAAGACGACGTCCCGGCCGCACAGCGCGGCGGCGCATGGCTGCAGCACCTCGCGCGCCATCGCCCGCACCACGGCGCGGAAGCGATGTGACGGCAGCCGGCCCCAGGCCTCCCAGTTCGCGAGATCGACCGCGGGCTGTGGCGGCGGCTCGGGCAGGCGCTGCATGGCACGCTCGAAGGCCTCGGCGACCGCGGGGCGCAAGGTGGCGTCTGTGCGCAGCGCCCAACGCACAAAACGCCAGGCCAGCTCAGCGTGGCGCGCTTCGTCTTCGGCGATCTGCCGCAGCGCTGTCTGCACCGCCGGCACCTTCGCCGTGCGCGCGGCCTCGGCGCACAGGGCCGCCGCCAGCGTCTCGCCGACGCAGCCCTCCTCGACCGCGGCGAGGGCGGCCGCGCGCAGGTCGGGCGCCAACTGCACCGCGGCGGGCAGCGGAAGGGCGGCAGGGCCGATCGGGGTCCCGGCCGCCAAGCTGGCGAGGGCGAAGCAGCGCTCGGCGTGATCGACCTCATCCAGCACGGCGCGCGCCGCGTCAGCGACCAGGTCGACGGGCGCGCCGAGGCGCAACAACTCGAGGCCAAAGCGCTGAAAACTGGCGATGCTGGCGTGCTCCAGCGCGGCGTCGCCGGCCCACGCCTTTGCGATCGCGGCGCGGACGTCGGCGCTGAGGGCATCGGCGCGCGCGGCGTCGCCCTCGGAGAAGCCGAGCCCAGACCAACCGGCGTCGGCCCGCATGTCCGCCAAGATCGCGACGCCGCCAGCGCGCAGCGGCCGACCGCAGCAGCCGCCGGTGCAGAAGACGTAACAGCAGGTGTCGCCGACCATGATCGGGCCGTCGTGCGCAGGGTTGCAGCAGCCGTCGAAGACGCGCTCCTTGACCGGGCAGCCTTCAGGTGGCACCGGATAGTCGATCTTGGGCGGTCCAGCGTCGGCGGCGCCAGCGTCGACCTGCTCGCCGCCACCCCACTTGTTGTCTACGGCGTAAGCGAGCTGCGCGGCGTTCATGCACTCCTGCTGCGGCTTGCCGAACGTGCAGACGTCCATGCTGAGCCCGCCGTCGCCAATGACGCCGTCGGCGCTGCCATCACCACCGCTGTCGCCGCCGGCGTCGCCGACAGAATCGCTGGCCGTGTCACCACCGGCGTCACCGACCGTGTCTCCACCAAGAGTCCCGTCGGTGTCGACGCCGACGCTGGAGTCGGTGGAGACGTCGCTGCCGCCGCCGACGTCGCCTACGTCCGCGCCATCGACCGCGGACTGGCCGTCGCCAGTGTCCTGCACGGCGTCGCCGAGGGCCTCTGTCGCGCTCGCGCCGTCATCGACAGCGCTGGTCGAGGTCCCGGCGGCTGGCGCGGCGCAGGCGACGGTCCCCGCGCCGAACAGCCCCATGGCGACCAGGAGCCGCCGCCGCAGTGCTATGAAATCGCGCATGATCCAGCCATCCGCTCCCTGCCGTTGCGCCGACCTTGGCAGACTTTGCCGCGGTGCGTCAACAGCCACGTCGAATCGAGGTCGTCTTGGGCGGCGCGGCCGATCGGCCCATGGAGCGGTCGAGCGTTGGCCGGCGGCTCGGGGAGAGACGGCGGGTGGGTCAAAGATGCCCCGGGGCTAGCTGCGCGGCCCGGCGGTCGCTACGGCCGGGGCAGGCGCTGCGGCCCGCTCGGCGACCTTGGCCAGAGTCAGCTCGCTGAGCTCGTCTTGAAAGCGGACGCGGGCGAGCATTCGCTCCTGCTGCGCCTCGACGATGGCCATCGTCGTCTTCTGCACGGCCTCGCTGGTCTCACGCATCTTCTTTTGCAGGTGCGCTTCGAGGCTGGCGCCGCGGGCCATCCCCTCCAAGCTGGCGAGCTGGCCGTGCAACTCATCGAGCCGGACGCGCAGCTCGGCGACGCGCTCACGCAGCAGGGCGATCTTCTCTTCAGCCTTGGCCGATGCCTCGTGGTGCTGCATGACCCGCGACATGGCGGCCTGCAGCTCGGCGTCCTTGGCAATGTTGACGAGGTGCAAGCGCACCATGTCGAGGCCGACTGGGCTGCGCAGGTCGATGGTGCGCTGCAGCGGCGTCGCCTCGACCAGGGCCAGCGTCTGGACGCTGCCCGGCGCCACGTCGACGGCGTAGAGGCGGGCGGTGCCGAAGCGCTCAAGCGTGTCCGGGCCTTTCTGTAGCGTCCAGCCCTGCGAAGTCTCGTGGCGGACCAGCACCGTCACCTTCTCGTGGCTGCGGTTGGCGATGCGGTAGCTGTGTCGACGCAGGTGCTGCACCTCGGCGGTCAGCACGCCGCGGCTGAGCTTGAGCAGGCGGGCGATCTCCTCGCCCGCGTCGGCGTCGCGCTCCACCGTGACCTGGCGATCGAGGGCGTAGGGCACGACAGCGCTGCGGCCAGGCGGAATCGGATCTGCCATCCCCTCACCGATGAAGCGACCAGCGCCATAGACGGTCATCGGGCCGGGATCGAGGGTGTAGTTAGTCGGGTTGACGAAGCGCACGGCGCGGAAGGCGTATCGCCCGTCGCCACCGCGCCCCTCTGGCGCGTACAGGTAGACGATGTCGCCTTTGGTTTTCGACTTCAAGATCGAGACCATCGCCGAGCTTCCCCGGGCGACGGTCATGGCCATGCGGCTCTCGAAGTGGCTCTCCCCGACCGGCGGCGCGTCAGCCTGCGAGACCTGGCCCGACTCTCCGGCCGGCGGCGTCGGCAGGGCCACGATGCGGACGCCCGCGCTGCGGCCAGATTGCACGCCCTTGCCGACCGCCGCGACCTGCGCCGGTGGGACACCGCGCTCGATCAGCTGGTTGCGCAGCAAGTGGGCGCGGTCGCGGGAGCGGTCGCCGAAGTCTGGCTCATTGCTCGCGGCGTACCCCTCGACACGGACCGCCTCGCCAGTGCGCCGCAGCCGGTCGGCGAGGGCGTCGACCTGGGCGTCGCGAGCGTCGCGCGGCTCCTCTGCGTCGTTCTTCTTGGCGTCTGCCTTGGCGAGCGCCTTGATGCTGTAGCTGCGGTAAGCCTGCTGCTGCACCTTGACCGGCGCCGCGGGCCTGCCAGCTCGCGCCACGCCTGCCCGCGCACCAGCGCCCTCGCTGCTGCTGGTTTTATCGACGCTCGCCGGCGCCTCGGCGACGTCAGGGTGCCCCTCGTTGCGCGCGATGTCCTTGTCGTCGACGGCGGCCAGCTCGCGCTCAGCCGGCTCGCCCCGCTCGGTGCCCACGGCGCCGCCGCGGGGAGGCGCCCGCACAAAGGTCGCCTCACCGTGCAGCGTCTGTCGCTGCACGTGGCGAATCGAGCGCAGGTCGTAGCGGAAAGCGAGGGCCGACGAGGAGCCGACCCCGACGCGGACGGCGTTCCAGTCCTCAGCCGACGTGTTATCGACCACCGCCCACCCCTGCAGCTCGACGCCGTGGGTCTGGCCGCGTTCGTCTTGCTGCAGGACCACACGATAGCTGGGCTTCCAGGCCGCAGCCTCGGTGACGTAGGTGAGCAACACCTCGCGCTTGTCGCGGCGCACGCCGTCGACCGGCGGCACGGTGACGACCAGCTCGGTCACGCCGGGCTGCCGGGTCGGTCGGTGGCCCGGGGCCGGGAAGGCGACGGGTAGCGGCTGGCCGGTAGCGAGGTCGGTGATCGTCATGGACTTCAGGAAGTCGTCGATCTTGTCGCTCGGCACCGCGATGGTGAGCTTGCCGTCTTCGACGGTGGCCCGGCGCTCGTAGTACGCGACGCCGTTGCGGTAGATGACGACCCGACCGAGCGCGGCGCCATCGGACTGGACGGCGCTGCTGTGCAAGCCGCCACACGCGGCCAACAGGCTAGCGACGACGAGGAGCGCAGCGGCCGATAGCGGTCGGACGTTGTGCTGAGTAGGGTGGCGAGCAAGGAACGTCGACATGGGTCTCCTCCGGCCGGCGCGCAGGTGCCGGTCAGTCCTTGGACGCTTGAGCGGCGCGTTCGATCTGCGCAGAGTGACCGTGCGGCGCCGACGCATCGGGCGCCAGGAATGGCCGGCGTCAAGCGGGGTTGGAGAGGTCGATGATCGAGCTCCTCGCCATCGCCTTGTTCATGTTGTGCTCAGCCGCGCTGGGCGCCTCCTTGCTGCTGCCGTGGGAGACGCTGGCCGAGGTCGCGGCTTGGCTGCTCGCGCTGGGCGCCTCTCTAGGGCTACCCACCGGTTTGCTCTACCATGTCTACCTGCGGCGGGCGCTGGAGCGGCGCGGCGCCCTGCCGGAAGACTGGTACTGGCGGCCAACAGAGCTGCATCCGCTCCTGGAGCCCGGAGCGGAGCGGACGCGAGTGTTAGTCTGGGGCGGCCTCGGCGCCCTTGGCTTCATGGTGATGGTGGCCGGCCTGCTGGCGCTGGCGGGCGCCACGACACTGGTCTACGTGCGTCCCTGAGGGGCGCGACCCGGCGGCGCTGGCGGCGGCGCAGCCGACGTGGCAACTTGCGTCAGCAGGCTGGGCCTCTGCGCCGGCGGAGGCGCGGCGCGACGGACAAGGCGTGAGCAAACAAACGGCAGCGCGCGGCGACATCGCCCAACCGGGCGCGGCCCAGGTTGCGCCATGGCTCGGCGCTGCGCTGGCGTTCGCGAGCCTAGGGGCGGCGTTTGGACCGAACTACCTGACGAGACTGCCGGCGGCGCCCTGGACCTTGCACCTCCACGCCCTGACCGCGCTGGCCTGGCTGGTCTTGCTGGCGGCGCAGCTCCGGGCGGTGCGGTCGGGTGCGCTCGGCCGCCATCGCCGGGTCGGTCGCGTGGGGCTCTCTCTCGGTCCAGCTGTGGCGCTGGCCGCGCTGCCACCGCTGCTGCAAACGGCGCGGGCGGTGGCAGACGGCGAGGCGTCGCTCGGTCAGCGCGGTGAGGCCGCGTATGCCTTGGTGCTCGCCGGCGGCGCGCTGTGCGTGTTTGTGGTCGCCTTGGCCGCTGGGGCGATGCAGCGCCGCCAGCCAGCCCTGCACGGCGCGTGGATGGCGCTCACCGGCCTCGCCCTGAGCGGCGCGGTGGTCCAGCGTCTGCTGCTGTTTTATGCGCCTGGTTTCGAACGGGTCGAGTGGGCCGGCCACGGCGAGCTGTGGCTGATGGAGGCCTGCTGCGCGGCGCTTTGGATCGACGCCCGCGCCCGCCGACTGCGAACAGCACCGGCGCGGGTGGGGCTGATGCTCTACCTCGCGACTCACGCGCTGTTCACCTTCGCTGCGCCCGCGCTGCCAAGGCTCGTCGCGCCCTCGCCAGCGGTTGACGACGCGGCGGACCAGCGGTAGCCCGCTCTGCAACGACGCGGCGCGCGGCGACGGCCTCGAAGCTGCCGGCGGCGGGGCGAACCGGGTGCGGAGGGATCGGAAGGACGATGGCGAGGCCTCCAACCAGCCGCGGCGCGACGACCTGGGCCGCGCGGGTGCTCTTGTACGCGGCGGCGGCGTCGGCGGGCTTCCACGGCGCGCGCCTGCTCGACGTCGCGGCGCCGACCGTCACCAGCGGTGCCCCGGAGATCGGCCAAGCGCCAGCCTCAACGACCTCCTCTGCCTCTTCTGCCCAGGTGGCGGCGGCTCAGGCGCCCGATCAGGAGGCAGGGCTCGGGGCGCTGCGCTTCGTTCTCGGCGCTCGGGGGCTGCTGCCGGCGATGGAGGCCGCGGCTGGCGCCGAGGGCGCAGGACTGCCCGCGATCGCGCTACGGCCGCTCCGCGAGCCCGAGGCGCGGCTCGCCCAGTGGCTGGTGCTGCGCTACGAACAGCAGGGGCTCCTTGACGACGCGCCGGCGCCGCTCTCGGCGGACGCCGCGGACGCCCTGCGGACGCTGCAGGCCACCGTAGTTCGCCGCTGGCTGTTGCCCCCGAAGGCCTCGCCATGACACGCACGACGGAGGCGCTCTGCGCCTTCGCGGCGCTGCTGCTCGGCGTCGTCACCGCCGCGCTGACGGCGCAGACACCCGCCGCGCCGACGCCGCCCGGCGCC
>SXGT01928837.1_pt1 | contig 38152 bp, 27 predicted proteins | sample 3176221 | NCBI WGS metagenome assembly SXGT01 (sample SAMN11356862, study PRJNA531348) | freshwater metagenome | isolation source: freshwater sample F1-120 | place: China: Fuxian Lake, Yuxi | collected 2017-12-25 | reverse complement strand
GGGACAGCACGGCGTAGCCACAGCGACGGTATGCGCGCTGTTTGGGCTCGAATGCGTCGTCTACATGGGCGAAGAGGACATGCGGCGTCAGCGCCTCAACGTGTTTCGGATGCGGTTGCTCGGGGCAAAGGTTGTGGGTGTTACCAATGGCAGCCGCACTTTGAAGGACGCGATCAGCGAGGCCATGCGCGACTGGGTCACGAATGTCGGGACCACGCACTATCTGCTGGGCTCGGCGCTCGGTTCACATCCATATCCTTTGATGGTTCGAGACTTTCACAAGGTGATGGGCGAGGAAGCGCGAAGGCAGATTCAGGACGTTGAAGGACGTCTGCCGGATACGATCTTCGCCTGTGTCGGCGGCGGCAGCAACGCCATCGGAATCTTCCACGCGTTCCTTCAGGACGCTTCGGTGAAACTTGTGGGTATTGAGGCCGGCGGCTCGGGCATGGCCCTCGGACAACATGCGGCCAGATTCTCCGGCGGATCGCCTGGAGTCTTGCAAGGCGCGCGCAGTTACCTGCTTCAGGACGAACACGGCCAGATTTCGCTTACCCACTCCGTCTCGGCGGGTCTCGATTACGCACTGGTCGGACCCGAGCACGCATGGCTTCATGACAACGGCCGCGCGGAGTACGTTTCAATCGGCGACCGTGAAGCGCTCGACGCGGCGAGACGGCTGTCCCGGACGGAGGGCATCATCCCGGCTCTCGAATCGGCTCACGCCGTCGCGGAAGCCGTGAAGCGGGCGCCCGAAGCTCGCGGACAAGTGTTCCTGGTAAATCTTTCCGGACGCGGTGACAAGGATATCGATATCTACCGGGAACAGATGGGAGACCTTGAAGGCTGATGCCTGACACCCGAATCTCCCGAGTGTTCGACCGCCTGAAACGCGACGGGCGCAAGGGTATGGTTGCGTACATCACGGCGGGCGATCCGTCTCCCGGCCGCACGCCGTCGCTTGTAGAAGCGCTGGAGCGCGGCGGTGCCGATGTTATTGAGCTGGGCGTGCCGTTTTCGGACCCTATCGCCGACGGCCCCGTCATTCAACGCGCCGGGGAGCGCGCGCTCGCCGCCGGTACTACGTTGCGCGAAGTACTCGCGATCGCGGCCCGAATTCGGGAGCGTTCCGGGATTCCGCTGCTTCTGTTCACTTATCTGAATCCCGTGGTCCGCTATGGAGTGGAGGAACTGGCCCGCGACGCCGCGGCCGCGGGCATCGACGGTTGCCTGCTCACAGATGCCAGCGTCGAAGAAGCGGGGGAGTACGTGGAAGTTATGCGCCGCCATGGTCTCGACACCGTTTTTCTTGCCGCACCCACCAGCACGGAGCGGCGTCTAAAGCTGATCGCGGAGTACTCGACGGGATTCGTCTATCTTGTATCTCGGACCGGCGTGACGGGCGAACAGGAATCGCTCTCCGCCGCGGCGCTCCCGCTTATCAAAGCGGTGCGCAATGTCACGGACCTGCCGCTCGCCGTTGGGTTCGGCGTGTCGAAGAAGGAGCACGTGGCCGAGCTGGGGCGTGAAGCCGAGGCCGTTGTGGTGGGCAGCGCCATCATGCGGCTCATCGAAAGCAATGGGGGAGACGCCTCGCTCGAACCGCAACTGGAATCCTTCATTCGGGAATTGAAAAGCGGATTTGGAGCCGGACGCACATGAACGAAGACTCTGTCAGGAACTTGCTTGCGGACTGCCGGCAGCGGATCGACGTGGTGGACCGTCGGATCGTCGCGCTGTTGAACGAACGGACGCGCGTCGTCCAGGAAATCGGCCGCATCAAACAGGAATGCGGTCTGCCCATCTATGAACCGAAGCGGGAGGACGAAGTGTTTCAGAACGTCACCGGGTGTAACGCCGGCCCGCTGGCGGCGGATTCTGTGAAGCGCATCTTCGAGCGCATCGTCGACGAGATGCGGAGCGTTCAGCGGCTGCGTATGGAGGGGGACCGGTAAATGCTCGTAGTCATGCAGCAGGGCGCTACCGAAGCGCAGATTCAGCAGGTGATCGACCGCCTGATCGGGCTGGGCTTCAACGCGCACCGTTCCACCGGGGCGATTCAAACGGTGATCGGAGCCGTCGGCGGGCAGGGCGGCCTCGACACGGCGCTCTTCCATGTGATGGATGGCGTTCAGGACGCGAAGCGCATCACGTCGCCGTATAAGCTTGCGAGCCGGAATTTCAGGCCCGCCGGAACCATCGTGAACGTGGGGGGAGTGGAGTTTGGCGGTAAACGCATCGTGGTTATGGCGGGCCCGTGCAGTGTCGAGACCGTCGACCAGATTGAGCGAGTGGCTGACTTCGTGGCCGATGCCGGCGCACGCGTGATCCGCGGCGGCGCGTTCAAGCCGCGAAGCTCGCCCTATAACTTTCAGGGCCATGGAGAGCCGGGCTTGAAGATGTTGCGCGACGCGGCCAAACGGCGCGGACTGCTCGTGATCACTGAAGTGATGGAGATTTCGCAGATTCCGATGGTGTGCGAGTACGCCGATATCCTGCAAGTGGGTGCGCGTAATATGCAGAACTACAATCTGCTTCGGGAACTGGGCAAGGCGCGGAAGCCGGTGCTGCTGAAGAGGGGCCTCGCCGCGACGATTGAAGAACTGCTGCTCTCGGCTGAATATGTTCTCTCCGGCGGGAATTACGACGTGATTCTGTGCGAGCGTGGAATTCGTACCTTCGAGACCTATACGCGCAACACGATGGACATCTCGGCGATACCGGTGGTCCACAAGTTGTCTCACTTGCCGATGGTCGGGGATCCCTCGCATGGCGTGGGGCTGCGAGACAAGGTCCCGGCGATGGCTCGTGCGGCGGTCGCGGCCGGTGCGGACGGCGTGCTCATTGAGGTACATCCCGATCCCGATCACGCTTTCAGCGATGGGGCGCAGACGCTCAATCCCACGCAATTCCAGGACCTGATGGGCCAGTTGCGGTTGATTGCCGCGGCTGTGGGCCGGAGTATTTAAGAGACCCATGCGCACGGTTGTGGTCGCGGGCACGGGCCTCATCGGTGCGTCCTTCGCATTGGCGCTGAAAAAAGCCGGCTTCGATGGACGCATCATTGGAGTGAGTTCCGAAGCCGCGTTGCGCGACGCGCGGGAAGCCGGGGCTATAGATGAAAGCGCGCCGTTGGCGGAGGCCGTGTCGCGCGCGGACCTCCTTTTTCTCGCGCAACCGATCGGGCGGATCGTCAACACGCTGCGTACGATTGATGCGCGGGACGTCCTGATTACCGACGTGGGAAGCACGAAGGTCGAGATCGCCCGCACAGCCGCGCGGCACATCAGGCACGCCCTGTTCCTGGGCGGCCATCCCATGGCTGGAAAAGAAAGACGCGGGGCGGGTGCGGCCGATGCGGATCTGTTTCGTGGGCGCACCTGGGTCCTGACTCCTATCGCCGACGGGGACATGGAGACTCCGGCGGCAAGGGTGTTCGTCGGGTGGCTGGAGCGCATTGGAGCCGTTCCCGTGGTTCTCACGCCGGAGGAGCACGACCGGCTGGTCTCGTTCACCTCGCACCTGGCGCAGTTGGCGTCCACCGCCTTGGCCTCGACGGTGGCGGAACACCTTCAAGCGCCTGAACACTCGCGCGTCTCCGGGCCTGGTCTCATCGACACGACGCGGCTCGCCATGAGCGCCTACGAAATTTGGCGCGACATCCTCGAGACCAACAGCGGCAATATCGATCGGGCGCTTTCTGCGTACATTCAGAAATTGGAGCATCTGCGTGAGAACCTCCGGACCGGACAGATGCGCGAAGAATTTGAGACGGCTGCGGCGTTCGCGTCGAAGCTAAGGCGGTAGACTGACGGCCAATTCGCAGTTGCATTTTTAGCCTGAAATCCGAATTTGGACACTTAAACCAATTATTTTCAGCGGCTTGCAGGCTGGAAAGCCAACTTCGCCGAAGTTGGCTTTCCACAGCGTAAACCATTCAAAATACGTCGGATAGTCTTTGAAATGATTGCAACTTCGGATTTCAGGTTTAGACGGTTGATGAGCGCCAAGGGCCGATCTGGTATTTGATTCTGAGCGCAACCCTGGACCAGTCACATCGATCCGGTTGCACGGTTCCAGCCAAGGACAGGGCCAGGACAAGTAGGAGCGTGTTCCTCTCAAGCCTCCCACGATCTCCGGCCGCTGGCATCGCTTCTCCGGCCTACGAAGTTCCTCGAGACCGGCAGCCCAGGCTTGCGCTTCCTTGATCCATCTGCCCTTTCGAGCAACGCAGCCGTCTACGCGGAATCTCGACGTCGCGAAAAAACTGAAATTATTCTTCTGCGTCACCCCCATGCAAGCCGTTGACCTGTAAAGGCTTGCGGCGGTTGCAGGGTCAGCGTCTCGCCGCACGGCCATAATCGGGCCGTCCCCCGGGCAGACAGTCGCCGCCATTTCGCCCGTCCCTAACATTAAAAAACGTTTTGCCCTATTTCCCAATCACTTACGTCGAATCCACGTTTTCGTCCGGCCGGCCGTGGTGTACACTTCATTAAGTGAGAATCGCCGGTCGCTCTGGTATCAAGAAAGAAAAACGAGAAATTAAATTTCTGCGTCACCCATCTGCAAGTCCATGATGCAAATATACTTACGGACCTCGCCAAACCCGCCTCATCCGCGGCCCCCGATTCCCCTGAGAATCGCCATCCCCGAATCCCACATCCAATCTTGGAGAATACTCCGGCCACCGGCTCTGGGTTAGTATCGCCCACACCCGGCTTGCGCGAACCCATGCTTAAGCGCTAGATTGATTATGACTTCACCTGCCATCAGCCTGGAGACCGAACTTCACTGGCTTGCTTTGCGATTGATCCCCGGACTCGGAACCCGGAAGGCTGGAAAACTGATTGACCGGTACCGGACGCCGCAGGCGGTTTTTCGCGCATCCCGGTCGGAACTGGAGTCGCACGGAATCGGGGGCGCCGTCGCACAGACCATCGTGAGCGGCTGTTCTTTTGAGGATGCGGCCGAACAGCAGCAGCGGATGAAGGATGCCGGCGCGGTGGCCGTTCCGATCGTCGATCCGCGATATCCGGCCCTGTTGCGGGATATTTTCGATCCGCCTGTACTCCTGTTCGTCCGAGGGCGCGTCGAGTTATTGTCCACGGTTTCACTCGGCGTCGTGGGCACACGCCGGCCGACGCCATACGGTGTCGCGGCGGCGGAAAGGCTTTCGGCGGATCTGGCCCGCGCCGGCCTCACGATCACAAGCGGGTTGGCCCGTGGAATCGATACGGCGGCGCACCGGAGTGCCCTTGCGGCCGATGGCTCGACCATCGCTGTGCTAGGCTGCGGAGTGGACCTGGTTTATCCGTCGGAAAACCGGCGGCTTGCGGCGGAGATCGCAGCGAAGGGGCTGATCCTCTCGGAATTCCCGATGGGATCGACGGCGTTTCCGCAAAATTTCCCGATCCGGAACCGCGTCATCAGCGGACTGAGCGTGGGGGTTATGGTGGTCGAAGGCGCGCAGTACAGCGGCTCCGCGATCACGGCGAAGCTGGCGCTCGACCAGGGAAGGGAAGTGTTCGCCGTACCCGGCAACATCACTTCCAAGGAAAGTTGGGGGCCGAACCTGCTGATCAAGCAGGGCGCGAAACTGGTCCAGGAATGGAATGACGTAGTTGCGGACCTGCCGGAGCAGGTGAGGGCGAGGCTGATATCGGAGGGCCGCGAACGGCTGATTGCGGGCTTCGCCGAAGGCAAAGCGGCCACCGCACCCGAGGGCGGTAATCCGCTCTCCGCCGGCCCGAATGGCGAAGTCGGCCGGCGGGTTTTAGAGCGGCTGAAAGTGGATACCGCTGTAGCGCTGGATGATTTAGTGGAGAGTTTGGAGGACTATACCACACCGTCGGAAGTGATCGCCGCTTTGTTCGAACTCGAGATGCTCGGACTCGCGAAACAACTTCCGGGCAAGAACTTTGTTAAAGTGTGGTGACCGCGTTCGAAGTCAAATATGCCAAAGGCACTGGTTATCGTCGAATCGCCCGCAAAGGCGAAAACAATCATGAAGTACCTGGGGAAGGGCTACTCCGTAATGGCGTCGCTCGGCCACGTGAAAGACCTTCCGAAGAAGGATCTCTCGGTCGATGTCGATAACGGCTTCCTCCCCCACTATGAAGTGATTGAGGGGAAGAAGAAGCTGGTTCATGAGCTCAAGCAGGCCGCCAAGGGGTGCGATCAGATCTACCTTGCGGCCGACCCCGATCGCGAGGGCGAAGCCATCTGCTATCACCTCCAGGAGGAACTCAAGGGTAAGGGCAAGCACGCTCCGGAAATCTACCGCGTGATGTTTAACGAGATCACCGCGAACGCCGTGAGAAGGGCCTTTGAGAAGCCGCTCACGGTGAACGTCAATCTTGTGGAGGCGCAGCAGGCCCGCCGCGTCCTTGACCGCCTGGTGGGCTATAAGATCTCCCCCTTGCTCTGGGATAAGGTGCGCCGGGGGCTGTCGGCCGGCCGCGTTCAGACAGTGGCGTTGAGAGTGATTGTAGAGCGCGAACGGGAAATCCGCGCCTTCAACAAGCAGGAGTACTGGACGCTGGACGTCAGCCTTTCTGGCAGGAAGCCGCCGCAGCTTTCGGCGCGGCTGATGAAGGTCAACGACGAAACGCCGGAAGTCACCACGGTGGAAGCGGCAGAAGCGATCGTCGCGCGGCTCGCGGACGCGTCCTACGTCGTCAAGTCCGTCGTGACCCGCGAAAAGCGCCGCAATCCGGTGGCTCCGTTCATTACCTCGACTTTGCAGCAGGAATCCTCGCGCAAGCTGCGCTTCAGCGTGAAGCGTACCATGATGCTCGCGCAGCGCCTCTACGAGGGCGTTGATCTCGGCGAGGAAGGTCTCGTCGGTCTCATCACCTACATGCGAACCGATTCCACGCGCACTTCGGACGATGCCTTGGCGGATGCGCGCACACTGATCGGCGAACGCTATGGAGCCGAGTATCTTCCGCCCGCGCCAAATGTCTACAAGACGAAAAAGGACGCACAGGACGCGCATGAGGCGATTCGTCCATCCTCCGCGCTGAAAACGCCCGACGCAGTCGAGCCTTATCTCGCCGAAGACGAGATGAAGCTCTACCGCCTGATCTGGATGCGCTTCGTCGCGTCGCAGATGATGCCCGCCGTCTTTGATCAGACCTCGATCGATGTGACCGCTGCCGGTAATGATGGCAGCGTGCACATGTTCCGCGCCACCGGTTCCGTTCCGCGGTTCGACGGCTTCCTTCGTGTCTATGAGGAGGGCAAGGACCAGAAGGACGAGGAAGACGAAGAACTGAAGCACAAGCTGCCCGTGGTACAGGAAGGCGAGTCGCTCCGCTTCCGCTCCCTTACTCCGGAGCAGCACTTCACCGAACCCCCGCCGCGCTACAACGAAGCGACGCTCGTCAAGAAACTCGAATCGGATGGCGTGGGAAGGCCGTCCACCTATGCCTCCATCCTGTCCACGATTCAGGAACGCGAATACGTGCGCAAGGACGGGGGCCGTTTCACGCCCACCGAGCTTGGGATGGTCGTGACGGACCTCCTTCTCGAAAGTTTCGACGACATCTTCGACGTCAAATACACCGCACGGATGGAGGAAGAACTCGACGAGATCGAGGATGGCACGCTCGATTGGCGCGTCGCGATGAAGGAGTTCTACGAAAAGTTCGACGCGGACCTCAAGCACGCCGAAGAACATATGACCAACATCAAGCGGATGGAGCGCCCCACCGACTTGACGTGCGAGAAGTGCGCAAAGCCCCTGGTCATCAAGTGGGGCAAGCACGGAAGTTTCATCGCGTGCACCGGCTATCCCGACTGTACCTACACGCGAGAACTTACGGTCGATCTTCCGGATGTGGAAGGCGCTGACCTTACCGAGCAGGGCGACGAAGAGTACTGCGAGAACTGCGGCAGACCCATGGTTCTTAAGAAAGGCAGGTTCGGAACATTCTTCGCCTGCACCGGATATCCCGATTGCAAGACCACGAAGCCGGTGGGCGGCTCGCAGAAGAAGGCCGACGTTCCGCTTGAGGAGAAGTGCCCGCAGTGCGGGAACCACATGGTGCTCAAGAGCGGCCGGTTCGGCGAGTTCACGGCGTGCAGCAATTACCCGGCCTGTAAGTACGTGAAGCAGAAAACCATCGGCGTACCCTGTCCGGCGTGTTCGAACGGAGAAGTAGTCGAGCGCCGTTCGAAGCGCGGTAAGACATTCTTCGGGTGTTTCCGCTATCCCGATTGCGACTTTGTCGCTTGGGGCAAACCCGTATCAGAGGCGTGCCCGAACTGCGGCAGCGCCTACCTGATTGAAAAGTGGCTCAAGGCCGGTCCCATGCTTCAATGTCCGAACAAGGAGTGCAAGTTTAAGAAGGACGCTCCCCATTTGGTGGCGGAGCCCGTCGCGATTGCGAGTTAGAGGACTCCTCAGCCATAGAGCCGATCTTATTTCGGGTGCGGTGTTTTGCCGTACCTTTGCTCGCGAACACGTTGGAGATCCACACCGCCGCAGGCACCATGAAGTTTGGCGCGAATTCGACTCTGGCCACCCAGCCGGACTTCTCCACTACACGCCGCCACGTGGCGTTCGCGGAATTCTCGTAGCAGAGCAGTCTGGCTGACCGATGTGCAATTCGCCAACGACAAACGCGAAGGCGAATACCGGGATTCCGAATGGCCTGCTTGCGTGAAGTGGCGGCCGGCGAGTTGGCCGCGAAGCCACGTTAGATTACGGACCACTATCCGCCGTTCGGCGAAACCGTCTTACGGTCGCAAAGTTTCGAATATTATTTCGCGTAATTGTTCAACAACTTACGCGCATTCTCGCCCTTCGGCCTTTCGCTCTTGCTGTAGACTTTATTCAAGTCAAGCGTTCTCCCGGCCTCGCAAACGCCGCAACAGCTGGCCCCGGGGCCGTTACCCGAAGCGTTCCGAGTTGGGCAGCGCCACCTGATCGAAAAGTGCTCGTGGATGCGCGACGGACCAATCCTGTTTATCGTGACTTCCTGAACTGATTGGGCGATGACGAATCCGGGATGCGGTTCGCAGGCGCCCTTCCTGAGCAAGTGTGTCAACAAGCCGCGCCACATCCGCTGAGGGCGGCCACTTCGGCGATTTCCTGGCGTGCCGGTGACCGGAAGACCTTTAATCTGGCCGCGGAGCAATACGCTCAGTTGCCCTGAGCTCTTCAGTCCGTCCGTATTTGTGTGATGTGGGCTGAGCCGTGGTGCTATTATCGAGTTCAGTTCAGGAAAGCAAGGAGTCCAGGCAATGCAGGAAGGCATCGGCTTCTGGGCCACAGCCGGCCCCGTCACATCGGTGCTGGTGAATCTGTCGATATTGGCCGGCGTGATTGTAGCCGTCATCAAGCTCCGCGTGCTTCACATCCTCGAGCGCAAATACCGCTCCGAAGTGCAATGCACGCACCACGCGATCGGAAACGGCCGCGATATCTTCCTAGCCGACTACAGCATTCACAACACGGGCGAGATGCCGATCATGCTCTCAAGCATCAGCCTTCGTTTGCATCCGGCGGCCCGGGAAGGCGTGCTTGTGATGCCCGACAGGAAGACTCTGCTGGCGGAGCGAGTCATAGAGTCGGCCGAGTATGAAAAGCGAGGATTGTTTCAACTTGAATCCGGGGAACGCAGCATTTTTACTTTACGCTGCGAACTTCCTGAACTGAATGCCCCCGTCTTTCTACTTTGCCAGATTTCGTGGCCCTATCGTCGCGTTCCGGCGCCGTACATCAGTCTGTACGTGCCTTTCAAGGGTGCAACCAATATCGAACGCTCCGCAGGGTAGCTGAATGCTGGCCAGCCTCGGGAGTCCCGGCCGTGGCTGCTTGGCTGTGCCCGGCGATTACTGAGATGGCGCATTCGATGCCCGCACGCTTTCCGAATCGGTTGGCGTCGGGACGCCCCGAGGAATTCCGGGGGATGGCTCGAATCGGAAGGAGCGGCGCGGGGTTACTTCGCCGAGGAGGCAGGATTGCGATTCCGCGCCAGGGTCCAGGATTGTTGCGTGCGGTTCCGCGAAACGGCTGGGATCGACAATTGGCGGCACGTCTGGTGATCTCCGGAAACCCGGTGGGGCCTCCGGGGCGCTACCCTGGCCGTTTACGCTACGCCCATCTCTCCTTCCGGCTGAGCGTCTTTCCAGATGCAACGTTTCACCCGGCGTGCGTCTATCGGTAACTGTGACCCGGTGGTGGCTTTTGCACGCCGGCCGCCATCAGCCATTGGTGGTTGATCCGGCATCTGGATGGTCTTGACTGCAAGGTTGAGGCGGGCTGGTGGGATCTGACTTCCGTGATCCCAAGGCCGCTCACACTCAGCCCCTTCACTTGAGCGACCAATTTCGGGAAAGGATTCGGGGAACCAAACAAAGAACGGGTGCCCGTCTCAAACCGGCTCGCTTTTCGGAAAAGAGGCTTTCGCGATGCGCTGACGAACTCACGCCGAGCGCCGGGACGCCCTGCAACGTACCTTCCCATGGAATCTCGTGCGACCAGGCCAAACGCCGTCTTCCGCGAACGCAGGTCAATGGAGTGCGTCTGATCCGCTGGTTATGAAGGACTCGCCCTCCTCGCGAGGCTGTCTCGGTCTCACATGTGGAACGGACGTCCTTTCTTCGGCCCCGCCTGCTTTTCTGTGCGCTGGATCAGGATTTGGGGAATGAGGGGAGTTTCCCGCGCCTTGACCAGACAGGGGTTATCGTTGTACGGTAGGCTACGAGTCTAGTTTCAGATTAGGATCGACATGATATTACCGCAAACCTACTACGGTGCCCTGCTGTTGCTGTTGCTCACGACGTTCTGTTGGGGATCCTGGGCCAACACGCTGAAGCTCGCCGGGAAGTGGCGATACGAATTGTACTACTACGATTTTGCCCTTGGCGTGCTTCTGGCTTCCATCGTGTGTGCCTTCACCTTCGGTTCGCAACCCACTGCCGATGGTCTCGAGTTCCTTGACGATATCGCACACACGGGCCGCCGCCAAATCTTCTATACGTTCGTCTCGGGGGCGATTTTTAACCTGGGTAATATGCTGCTGCTGGCCGCAATTTCAGTTGCGGGTCTCGCCGTGGCGCTCCCGGCCGGACTGGGTACCACTCTTGTCGTCTCCGTCGTCGTGGGCTTCTTCGTTCAGCCCAAAGGGAACCCGGTGTTACTCTTCGCCGGTGTCGCCATCGTCGTCGCTGCGGTTGTCACAGACGCGCTTGCTCACATGGCACACACCCAAACGAAGGCCGAGGGAGATGCCAAGCTCGGAAAGACCAAGCCTTCAAAGAAAAAGAAGGAAACCGGCCTAAAAGCCATCTTTCTCAGCGTTATTGGCGGCGCGGCGATGGGTTCCTACTTTCCACTATTGGACGTGGCCAAAGCCGGGGACCTCGGGATGGGGCCCTACTCTCTCGCACTCGTCTTCGCGGCAGGCGTGTTTTCGTCCACGTTCGTTCTCAACTTGTTCCTGATGAATCTTCCTGTGCAGGGAAAAGCTGTCGAAGTGTTCGACTATTTCAAGGGACGAGCCAAGCAGCACCTCCTCGGTCTCGCTGGCGGGGCCGTTTGGTTTTCGGGGACCATGGCGAGCCTCGTAGTGGGCAGCGCGGCAGCGAAGGATGCTCAGATCGGCCCCGCTCTCACGCTCGCCCTGGGACAAGCTGGTACCCTGATCGGCGCGCTTTGGGGTTTGTTGGCATGGAAGGAATTCCAGAACACGGACATAAAGGTCAAGACATTGATTATATTAATGTTAATACTGTTTGTGTCTGGGCTTGGCATGATCGTAATTGCTCCGCTATACTCGCGTTAGCGGACCGTCGGATCGACGATATCCTGTAGTGCGGGAAGCGGTTTGGACTCGGGCCTGAAAACCGCCAGCCTGCAGGCTAAAAGCATCGGTCCAACGCGATGGTACCTGCCGAGCCAAATTGAGAAGATAGTACTAATAGAACCCGTGCTAGAATTCACCCATGACCCGCTCTGTGCATGAGCATTACGATATCGTCATTATCGGAGGCGGCCTTGCGGGCCTCACTCTCGCCCGACACCTCCTTCTCAGTACCGGCAAGACCGTCTTACTGCTGGATAAACGCCAGGAACTTCCAGGACCTTCCCAGAAAGTCGGCGAATCGCTGGTTCAACTGAGCGGGTATTACCTCACGAAGGTCCTCGACCTCGACGAGCACCTTCTTACCGAACATTTCCTGAAGTACAACTTGCGTTTTCAATGGAAAACCGAAGGCCGCGACAATCGCGCCTTTGAAGATTACAGCAAGTCCTTCATCCGCTTGAGCTCGAATATCCCCACGTTCCAGCTCGACCGCAACGTTTTTGAGGCCTACCTGCTAGGCGTGCTCTCCGCGGACGCCCGGTTCCGGTTCGAGGGTGGCGCCAGTCAACTCGATGTCGAGCTCTCGGAAACCGGAGCTCATCAGGTCAGATTCTCCGGTGCGCAAACCACCGCCGCCTGGATAGTTGACGCCTCGGGCCGCGGGCATTTCCTGAAAAAGAAGCTCGGGCTGCTTCACGAGAACACGATCAAGCACGGCTCCACATGGTGTTGGGTCGAGGGTTTGGTCAATATCGAGAAGCTGACAAGCCGCTCACGCCGCGACATTCGAATTGACCCGCATCGCAACAAGCAAGGCAACATGCCGTACTTCCTGGCGACAAACCACTTCTGCGCCGAAGGCATGTGGTTCTGGATCATTCCGCTGCACGGGAAGACGAGTCTCGGATTGGTCTACGACCGGGCCGTCCTCGATGGTGAGAAGGTTTCGAGCGCCCGAAAGATGCTCGATTTCGTCTGTAAGCAATGGCCGATATTCGAGCGCGATCTGCCAGATCGCAAAATCCTGGACGAAGGCCGGTACTTCGACTTTTCCTACGATGCCCGCCAGACCCTCAGTCCGTCGCGATGGGCAATGACCGGCGAGGCCGGACGCTTTTCCGACCCGCTCTACAGCCCCGGAACGGACCTCATCTCCATTTACAACACGCTAATCGTGGATGCCATAGCGGATCCCGACGCCTCGCCCGAAAATGAGAATTTCCGGGAAAAGTGCCGCGTCTACGAGCAGATGATGCGCATCATGTATGAGGCCTACGTCCCTTCCTATTCGATCAGCTACGATTGCCTGGGAGATCAGGAAGCCTTCACGCTCAAGTACACCTGGGAACTCGCCATCTACTTCACCTTCTACGTGCAGCCGTTCCTCAACGATTTGTTTACGGACCTTCAATACCTGCCGTTTTTCTTTCGCAAATTCGGCCTGCTCGGCCCCATTAATCGAAACATCCAGAATTTCCTCAGTGGTTTTTATAAATGGAAGAAGGGCAGGGAAAAGATGGTGGGCGCGCCGCTCTTGAACGACTTCTACGATATGCTGCCTCTGCGCGACTCGGAGAAACTGTTCTACGAAGTGGGATTGACGCGCGAAGAATCCATGGAAGTGATGGAGCGGCAGTCCGCGCGTCTCAAGGAGTTCGCCCGCTACATCGCCGCCCAAGTCTACGCCTCGGTGATGGGAGATAAGAAGGTGCTCTTGAACGCACCGTTCATCGAGAGCATCAAGCTTCGGGATTTGCGCTTCGATCCCGCTCGTATGCGGGAGCAGTATGCTCCATTCGCGGACCGCACCGAGATGCATCACTGGAATCTCAATCCGTTCGCGCTTGAGGGCTTCATTGGCGCTTCGCGTGAGGAGGTAAACGCATGACCGACCTGGCTCCTGGGCTGGAAAAGTGTTTCTTGTTCGATGCAGTCGAAACCTCTTATGAAATCTGCGGCATCGAAGGCCGCCTCCCCGAATGGCTCCGAGGCTCGTATTACGTAAACGGGCCGGCGCGGTTCGAGCGTGCAGGGCAGCGCTACAAGCACTGGCTCGATGGCGACGGCATGGTGCTCTCCCTGCGATTCACCGGCGATGGAGTCCAGTTCACCAGCCGGTTCGTCCAGACCCTGAAGCTACGGGAGGAAGAGACCGCCGGACGGTTCCTGTACCGCGGTTTCGGGACGGCTTTCGAGGGCGACCGCCTTCGCCGCAACGTGATGCTCGAACCGCCGAGCAACGTGAGTGTTTATCCCTACGCGGGAACGCTGCTGGCGTTTGGCGAACAAGCTCTGCCGATCGAACTGGACCCGGTCACGCTCGAAACGAAGGGCGATTACGACTTCAATGGAAAGCTGAACGAGGTCAGCCCATTTGCCGCGCACGCGAAGTTCGATCCGTCGAACGGTCACATGATTAACTTCGGCATCTCGTTTTCCGCAACGCAGCCGATGCTGAACGTCTATGAGTTCGACGCCGGCGGGAATCAGATCCGCCGCCGCCGCTATCCTCTCGAAATGCAGCATTCGAATCACGATTTCGGCATCACGGATAATCGAGTGGTCTTCTTCCTGAGTCCGCTGCTCATGGACTTCAACCGCTTTTGGGGCGATCGGGTGTCGGTGATGGAAGCGCTCGACTGGCTTCCGGAGCGCGGCAGCCGCATCATGGTGTGTCCTCGCGAATCGAAGACGGAAGGCGCCTTTTGGGTGCCTGCTGGCTCGGGTTATTGCCTGCACCTTATCAATTGTTTTGAGGAAGGGTCACGGCTCACCGTCGATATTCTCGAGCTGGATTCGCCTGTGTATCCGGAATATCAACCGATTCCAGACCTGTTTCCGAATGTGGCGAAATGCCGTCCGGTCCGCTACGTCGTGGATCTCGAATCGCGCACCCTCGTTGAGCGGATTGCCATGGACTACGAACTGGCCCCCGACTTTCCTGCCATTGATACGAACCTCGTCGCGAAAAACTACGACGAGTTTTGGATGCTGGGAATTTCCGAAACGGGCGGCGAGGGGCGTAAATTTTTCAACCAACTGGCTCACGGTTCGTGGCGGAAGGGCGGCGTCCGGGACGTCTACCAGACAACCTTGGGCAGTTACCTGGGCGGCGAACCGGTGCATGTGGCAAACCCGAAAGACCCCGATGGCGGCGCGGTCATCGTGGAAAACGTGGACACCTCTTCCGGTCAAGCGGAATTTTGGGTCTTCAATGCCTCGGCCGTGGCTTCCGGGCCCGTGGCGCGGCTGCCGTTGAGGCACCGGATTCATCCCGGTTTTCACGCAAGTTTCGCGCCGTGCCAGTCCTGATCTGCGTTCTTTCCGCCGCCTTTATTCTGTGGGTGCTGGCGGGCTATCCGCTGTTTCTCGGGCTGCTGACGCGGTTTTTTGAAAAACCGTTCTTGAGGGAATACAGTCCACGCGCCGTCAGCGTGATCTTGCCCGTTTACAATGGCGAACGCTGGGTCCGCACCAAGCTCGAGTCCATTCTCGGGCTGGACTACCCTCGGGATCTGGTGCAGATCATCGTCGTTTCGGACGGATCAACCGACCGCACGGACGATCTGGTTCGGGAGTTTGCCGGACAGCGTGTGGAACTGGTTCGAGTTCCGCAGGGCGGAAAGGCGCTGGCGCTCAACGCGGGCATGGCGCGCGCACACGGCGAGATTCTGTTCTTTACGGATGTCAGGCAGGCGCTGGAGAAAGATTCCCTGAGGCGGCTTGTCGAGTGTTTCGCGGATCCCTCGATAGGTGTCGTGAGCGGGGAGCTTGTTATCCGGAAAGGCGGGAGCACGGAGGAAGCCGACATCGGCCTTTACTGGCGCTATGAGAAGTGGATTCGGAAGCACCAAAGCCGCCTTGGCTCCGTGCCCGGAGCGACGGGATCGATCTATGCGATGCGGCGGTCGCTCGCGCGCCCACTGCCCGCGGCCACGCTCAATGACGATATGCACCTTCCTCTTTCCGCCCTGTTCGCCGGCTGCCGGGTTGTCTTTCAAGGCGAAGCGAAGGCCTACGATTATCCCGCTGCGCTCGGCTCCGAGTTTCTGCGGAAGGTGCGCACCCTTGCCGGGGTCTATCAGGTGATCGCCGCCTTTCCCGGGTTGCTTTCGCCTTTGAGCCCCATCTGGATTCACTTCATTTCGCACAAGGCTGGGCGCTTGCTGCTCCCACACGCGATGATCGCGATCGCGGCATCGAGTTTCTATTTGCCGGGGCCGTGGGCGTGGATGACGCTTGTGGGCCAGGGGGCGTTCTACGCGCTCGCGGCGCTCGACCCGTGGATGGGGGCGCTTGGTCCATTGAAGCGCCTGTCGTCCCTGGCGCGCGTGTTCGTGACAATGATGATCGCGGCATTTCTGGCGCAGTCGTACTTCTTTCGCGATGCGAAGACGATGTGGAAGACGACGGAGGTGAAACCTGCGGCTTGAGAGACCCTGAAATGGCACACCGAATTCGTCGCTTTTGCCATTTACATCCTGCCGATCATAAGTTGTAGCGAATTGATATAACGATAGTTAACGATAGACACTTGCTGCGGAGGACATTACGGTGATTTTCCGGCGGTCAACTTCAATCTCCAGCAAACATCACGGAGCGCAAGACCTCGAACACCGCCTGTCTAATCGAGTGCCTGCGCTGTCCTGACCAACCGCGACCATCGATTCGTCCAGTCGCATTCCGCCAACACCTACGTGAGTGGCGCTTCGCTCAAATCTCGCGATGCGATACCCTGAGGTCCCGCGTCATCCCATCAGCCATCACCCGGCGCGAGCTGTTTCGCGTCATGCTCGCCGCGCCCGCCGCGGCGGCCCTCACTTCTTTGCGCGCATTCGCGGCGCCGGATCTCAACAATGCAGATCAAAAATATCGCGGGCAATTGCCTCATCCGTATCGACACAGACGCCGGTCTGACCGGCTACGGCGAAGCAGGCTCAACCGGGCCCATGGCCCGCGCGCGCATCGAAACTCTGAAAGCCCTGCTCATCGGGAAAGATCCCCTCCAGATCGAGGTGCATTTCCATAACATGACGACGTTTATTCACACTTACATGGCGCACATCCCTACCATCAGCCGCATCAACTTGGCCCTGTGGGATCTCGCGGGAAAGATTACCGTGCAGCGCGTCTGCACTCTACTGGGCGGACCGTTCCGCGACGCCATCCCGATGTACTCCCACGGCATCGGCCTCGACATGCTCGACAAATCCTCGTGCCGCGGCTGGGCGCAGCGCATCAAACAGATGCCCGAGGGCTTCAGCGCCTTCAAGAACAACATCGATCCCGTCCTCGGCGTTCCTTCCGCCCGCTTCGCAGCTACGCTTGACGGGTCGCAGTTGCGCAAGGTGGCGCGCGGTTACTCCAATTGCCGTGAGGCCGTCGGAGACGAGATTGACATTGCCGCGCATTGCCATAACGAGCTCGATACGCCGAGCGCCACCACCGTCGCGAAGGCCGTGGAGGCAATGAATCCGCTCTTTTTCGAAGATCCGTTGAACATTCCGGATTCGGAAGCCTGGGTTGCGCTCAAACGGTAGAGGCGCGTTCCCATCCTTGCGGGCGAGAAGATCGAAATCGTCGGCGGCTTCCGGCCGTTTCTCGATCACCAGTCGGCCGACATCATCCATCCCGATCTCGCGCTTGCACGCTGGATTAACGGTACCAGGAAGATCGCCAACTTCGCGGCGTTGACACGCACGCCTGTCGCGCTGCACAATGTCGGGTCCGTCATTTTGAGGTTTGCGAGCGCGCATTTTGATTCATCGATTCAGAATTTCTATCGCTCTGACAGCGCGCTGGGAAGGCCGGCGCGGTATGTCGAACAGATGGTCGTCCGCAATCCGCCCGAAGTGCGAAACAGCCAGTCGAAGGTTCCGCCGGGTCCGGGACTCGGTCTGGATTTGAATCATGAGTTTCTCAGGCGAAACCTGATTCCAGGTGAGGAAGATTGGGGGTAAACTAGTTTGTTGTGATTCCACTGTCCCTGGCGATCGTCGTCGCCGCGTGCGTGCCCGCGCTAGCGCAAGACCTTCCGTCGAAAGCATTTGCCGTTCTTCAATCGAAATGCGCCGAATGTCACGCCGGCGGGATGAAGATGTCTGGACTCGACCTGTCCTCGCGCGATTCAGCCATCAGGGGCGGCACGCGCGGGGCGGCGATCCTTCCAGGCAACTCGGGCCGCAGCCTTCTGTTTCAGGCCGTCTCACAGGCTGGGGCGCTGAAGATGCCGCCGGGAAAAGCGCTTGCCCGGGAAGAGCTGGACGCTCTTCGGGAATGGATCGATGGTGGCGCGCCGTGGCCCGTTGTGTCCCAGCAGGCAAAACGCAGCGCATGGTGGTCTTTCCAGCCCGTCGTTCGGCCTTCGGTACCGAAGACCGGCTCCGCCTGGCCCGTAAATTCGATTGACGCCTTTATTCTCCACGCGCTGCGTGCAAAGGGCCTGAATCCATCGCCTGAGGCCGATCGCGCCACTCTCATTCGACGTCTTTATTTCGACCTCACGGGGTTGCCGCCTGCCGCGGAACGCCTGCAATCGTTTGTTTCGAGTAAGTCGCCGAAAGCCTACGAAGAACTGGTGGACGAACTGCTCAGTTCGCCGCAGTATGGCGAAAAGTGGGGCCGTCACTGGCTTGATCTCGTCCGCTACGCCGATACCGCGGGCTTCGAACTTGACAGCCACATCCCGGACGCCTGGCGCTATCGCGACTACGTGATCGATTCCTTCAATCAGGACAAGCCGTACGACCTCTTTATTCGCGAACAACTCGCCGGGGACGAGGTAGCTCCGGAAGATCCGGCCGCCGTTACGGGAACGGGTTATTTCTGCGTAGGCCCGAACCGCGATTACTTTCCAGATCAATCCGACATAAACCGCGTCGAGACCCTCACCGATTACGTCGATACTACAGCCTCTGTGTTTCTCGGCCTGAGCGCCGGTTGCGCCCGCTGTCACGACCACAAGTTCGACCCCATACCCCAGAGGGATTACTACAGGCTTCAAGCCGTGTTTGCTCCGGCCGTCAAGACGCGCGTTCCGCTGACGAGACTAGGTTCGCTGGCCTTTGATGTCGCCGAGAATATTCGCGAGATCAAATTGCGTGAAATCGGAGAGCAGATCGGCGCGCTTGAGGAGCGGTGCCGCAGCCAGGTCAAGAACGGTGCAAACCGGGACGCCGAGATCCGCGCCTGCCTCTCACCGGCCGAGCGGGCGTCGCTTGATGCCCTGGGGCAAAGTCTGATTCGTCTATTCAGCAACTACCGCGCGAAGCCCTTCGCCTGCGGAGTGAACGATGTTGGCGATTACTCGCCAAAGACCTACCTGCCGGTTCGGGGATCGAAGACCGGCGAAGAGGTCGCCCCCGGCTTTCTCGCGGTGCTTGGCGGCGGGGACATTCCCTCCATTGGGCCGCCGCGTGAAGCTACCGGACCCATTCCCCTCAGCCAGACCACGGGGCGCAGGAGGGCGCTCGCGGAGTGGATCGCGCGTCCCGGGAATCCGCTCACCACGCGCGTGATGGTGAACCGGATCTGGCAGTTTCATTTCGGACGCGGAATTGCCGCGACGCCCAGCGACTTTGGAACCCGCGGACGCCTGCCGACGCATCCAGAACTGCTTGACTGGCTCGCGTCCGAGTTCGTAGCGCAGGGGTGGTCGATGAAGAAGATGCACCGGCTGATTCTGAATTCCGCGACCTATCGTCAGAGCGCGAATGCCGGCGTTGATTCGGCGTCCAGGGACCCGGAGAATCTCTATCTCTCGCACTTCTCGCGCCGGCGCCTGACGGCCGAGGAGATTCGCGACGCAGTGCTGGTAAGCGCTGGAACGATCAATCTTCGAATGGGCGGCACGCCCGTGGTTCCGCCGCTCAGTGGCGAGGAACTCTTCAATCTGATTGGCCGTCCGGGCGACGTCTGGATTGTAACGGCGGACAAGCGTGAGTACACGCGCCGAAGCGTCTATTTGATCCAGAAGCGTACGTTCCGCGTTCCGATGCTGGAAGTGTTCGACACGCCGGACAACATGCTTACCTGCCCGCGGCGCGAAAGCAGCACAACGGCGCCGCAGTCCCTGACACTCTTCAATGGACCTTTCGCGACTGAACAGGCAAGAGCTCTGGCCGCGACTCTGGTTTCGAAGCACAACGATGACGCCGGCTTGATCGCGGCCGCGTTCCGGCAGGTGTTGCTGCGAGCCTGCCTGCCAGCCGAACAGGCCGTGGCCGCGCAGTTCCTGCAAACTCAAAGAGCGAATACCGGAAGCCGGGAAGCCGCCACAGCGGAGCTGATTCGAGGACTATTCAACCTGAACGAGTTTCTCTATGTCGATTAACCGGATGCGTACGCGCCGAGACCTTTTGACGAACGCGGGGATGGGATTTGGGGCGTTGGCCGCGAGTTCGCTGCTGCCGGCGGCGGCAGTGAGTCCGCTCGCGCCCAAACCGGCCCCCTTGCCCGCGAATGCGAAGGCGGTGATTTACCTTTTCATGCACGGAGGTGTGAGCCACGTCGACACGTGGGATCCTAAACCTGAGCTTGCGCGGCTTTCCGGCCAAACGCTGCCAGGAGAATTCGTCAAAGGTCTGAAGACGAGCCGCATCGACTTCACGAAGGCTCTGGTCCGCGGCAGCCCCTGGAAGTTCCAGAAGCATGGACAGTCCGGCATCGAAGTATCCGATTTGTTTCCCCACATGTCGAAGCACGTGGACGAAATGGTGCTCATCCGCTCCTGTCATGGTGATGCCTTCGATCACGCGCCGGCTATGTACCTGCGCAGCACGGGTTCGCAGTTTCCGGGGAAACCGAGTCTCGGCTCCTGGTTGCTTTACGGCCTGGGATCGGAGAACGAAAATCTACCGGCGTTCGTCGTCATGTCGGACGGCGCGATGAAGTCGGGGCCGCAGGGCTACGGCGCGGGTTACCTTCCCGCCGTCTATCAGGGCACCGTTTTCCGCGCCGGGAGACAGCCGATTCTCGATCTCGCCGCGCCTCCCGGTGTATCGGATCAGACGCAGCGCGCGACGCTCGACTTCATCCGGGCCATGGACAAGTCGCACCTCGACGCACGCCCGGGAGACTCGGAGCTTGAGGCGCGCATCGCCTCCTACGAACTGGCGTTCCGGATGCAGGCGACTGCCCCCGAGGCCGTTGATATCGAAAACGAATCGGCGGCGACGAAGAGGCTTTACGGTATCGGCGAAAAGGCAACGGACGATTTCGGGCGGAAGTGCTTACTCGCGCGGCGCCTGGTAGAGCGCGGCGTGCGGTTCATTCAACTCTATTCGGGAACGCATCTCGGTGACGACTGGGACAACGCGCACAACGATCTCGGCGGGTCGCACACGAAGATGGCGGCGAAATCGGATTTGCCGATATCGGGACTGCTGCAGGATCTGAAGGCCAGGGGAATGCTGGCATCGACGCTCGTTGTGTGGGGCAGCGAATTCGGACGCACGCCGCTCGCCGAGGGGAAGAACGGGCGCGATCACCATCCGTACGCTTTCAGCATGTGGATGGCAGGCGCAGGAATCAAGGGCGGACGGGTCTATGGATCGAGCGACGAGTTCGGTCTGCGCCCGGCGGTGAATCCGGTCGATTCGCACGACGCCAACGCGACGATTTTGCGATTGATGGGACTCGACCACGCGAAGCTGACGTATTTTTATCAAGGCCGCGATCAGCGGTTAACGGACGTTCACGGAGAACGGGAGTTCACGAAGTTTCTGTTGAACGGGTAGGCGTTTCAGTCAGTCGTCCTGGGTCTTGGCAAATGCTCATAGTGATGAAAACGCGCCGCGTGGGATGAGACTCTAAGTTCGTCCTGCGCTCCATCCCATGCTACGATCAAGGTTTAGCGGAACATTCAGAGCCCCAGCTGCGTCTGACGTTTGAAGGATTCTCTCTGTGAAGACGAAGTGGAAAATACTCATTATTCTCGGGTTACTGGTAACGATTGCGGGCGGTGTTTACGCCAGTATTCAGTATAAGAAGCGCGGCATCATTACCGTTCAGACTGGAAAGGCTATCCGGCAGGATCTGGCCGCTGTCGTCACGGCTTCGGGAGAGATCAAACCCCGGAATTACGTGAATATCGGTGCGAACGCCATGGGACCCCGGCAGATAACCGAAATCCTCGTAAAGGAGGGCGAAGTGGTGAAGCACGGGCAGTTGCTCGCAAAGTTGGAGGCTGTTCAGTCGCAGGCTGACGTCACGGCGCAGAAGGCGGCCATCAGTTCGGCGGATGCGGAGTCCTCCGCATCAGAAGCCGCTGTGAATGCGGCGGACGAGAACCTGAAGACCCTTCAGGCCTCGATCGACCGGGCGAAGGCGGAAGTGGAACGTTCACGCCTTTCGTTCGAGCGGGCAGAACTGCTGTACAAGGAAGAGTTGATCGCGCGGCAGGAATTCGATCTCCGCAAGGCCGAGTACGACGGTCTGCGGGCGGGCGTAAGAGAGGCAGAAGCGAGATTAGTGCAGGCAAGAGCGCAACGGCAGCAGTTCGCGGCGCAATTGGGTGCGGCGCAGAAACGCGTAACGCAGAGCCAGGCGGGGCTGGCACGTCTTGCTGACGTATTGGAGAAGCACTACTCCTACTCGCCGCTCAATGGCGTCGTCACCAACCTGCCCGTCAGGGTGGGCGAAACCGTTGTGCCTGGTATTCAGAATTCCGCGGCCAGTCTGATCATGACAATCGCCGACATGTCCCTTATCACCGCGGAGGTCAAGGTAGACGAGACCGACATTGTCAACGTGAAACTTGATCAGATTGCCGATATCACCGTCGACGCGATGCCGAACCGCACGTTTAAGGGACACGTCATTGAGATCGGCAACACGGCGATTCTCCGTTCCACGGGCCTCGCGGCTTCGCAGAGCAACATTTCGAGCCAGGAAGCAAAAGATTTCAAGGTCGTGGTTGCGCTCGACAACGCGCCCGAAGACATACGGCCGGGACTTTCCTGCACGGCCAAGATAACGACCGCTACGCGCCAGAAGGTGCTCACCATCCCAATTCAAGCGTTGACCATCCGCCAGAAGGGAGATTTGGAACCGAAGCCGAAGGATGGCAAAGAAACGAAAGCCGCGAAGGAAGGGAAGGGCGCTGTGATCGATCCGGCGGTCGAGAAGGCGAAGAAAGAGGAAATTCAGGGTGTGTTTGTGATCTCGGGTGAGAAGGCGGAATTCCGCAAGGTAGACACCGGAATTACGGGCGCGACCGATATCGAAGTAACCACGGGACTCAAGGACGGCGACGAGATCGTCACCGGAAGCTACAAGGTGATTCGCACCATGCGTAACGAGGCGAAGATCAAGGTAGACAACAAGGCCCCGGTCAAGACGGAATCTTAGGTCCAAGGAAACTGAATGGCACACGCGGCAGCGGAAGAAATCGATCGCGGAGAACAATTAAAGCGGGACGGGGTGGTTATTCGCACCTACGATCTCTGGAAGACGTACATCATGGGCGACCAGGAGATCAACGCCGTTTCGGGCGTGGATATCCAGATCAGCCGGGGCGAATACGTTGCGATCATGGGGCCATCGGGGTCAGGCAAGTCAACGCTGATGAACCTGATAGGGTGTCTCGACACCCCCAGCAAGGGGCAGTACTATATCAACGGCAACCTCGTCAGCAAGATGACGGATGACCAACTTGCCCACATTCGCAATAAGGAAATCGGGTTCGTCTTCCAGACTTTCAACCTGCTTGCGCGCGCCACCTCGCTGCACAACGTGGAGTTGCCGCTGATATATAGCGGAATTTCCTCGGCCACGCGACTTGAGCGGGCGAAGGCGGCTCTCCGTGCCGTCGATCTCGAACGCCGCATGTACCACAAGCCGAGCGAGTTGTCGGGCGGACAACGCCAGCGCGTTGCCATCGCGCGGGCCCTGGTAAACAACCCATCCATTCTACTCGCCGACGAACCTACCGGAAACCTGGATTCGGCAACCGGCACGGAAATCATGGCGCTTTTCGAACGTCTCTACCGCGAAGGGAACACCATCATCCTGGTTACCCACGAACACGACATCGCGATGCACGCGCATCGCATTATCCACGTTCGCGACGGTAAGGTCGAGAAAGACGAAAAGGTCGACAAATAAACGGCCTCTCGGCACTTCCATTAGGCGGCTGGGCGAGGGTCCCGATGATCGCCGTGGCTGGATTGTCTCACGGCGCCGGGCTTGCCGTACAGGATCGGGCTTCCTTTATCCGCATGATCTGTGCGATCGCGCTGCCGCCCGGGGCAGTGCCTCCGGACCTGTCCCTGGCGAATTCATAGATCAAGCGGCGACTGGAGTTTGGTACAGCCCGCGGCGATGCTTCCGCCATTGGTACGAGTTGAAATCGATAGCTGATGCAGATCCGTCATCATCCGGTTCCGGCAAACGCCCTTCCAACCCGGTGTGCGTTCGAAGGCCGTCGTAGTAATGTTGGAACTCGGTCAGTTTTGCATCCGGATTCGGCAACTACGGAACGGGGGCCCCCGGCCCCGCCAGTCGGATTACGGTGACGATCAGATGAACGAGCAGGATTGAGCAGGATGATGAAGTCGCGCATCTCGGCAATCGTAACAATTCCTCGCGGGCCGCAGTATTCAGGCCGATTTGGCAATTCGCCATAGACAGGTACGAGTTCAAGACGCAGGGAATCAAAAGCCCTAAGCGAGTTCCCTTCAGAAGGTCAGCCGCAGCACCATCACGATGATCCGGGCATTGACGGTAGGATCCTGACGGATCAGGCCAAAGTTCGCATTAGTGACATTGTTGCCGTTGGAATCCAGCCGGCGGAAATAGGTCGTGTTGAGGGCATTCAACAGGTCAGCCCGGTACTCGAACCGGATGCGTTCGGTGACGGCGAACTGCTTAGCCATGGTGAAGTCGAGGTTGTTCAGCCCGAATCCGCGCACGTCGGGGAAGCGGGTTGGAAACGTGCGCAAGGTGAACGGCGCCGGTCCGGCGACGCGCGGGAACAGCGAGGTGTCGAAATACGGCACGTAGCTGACGTCGTAGCGCGGCTTGCCCATCTTGCGGGCCAGTTCGTCGCGCTCGCCGGCCGACAGCTTGGCGCTGCGAGCTTCGAGCGGCGCAGCGTTCGGGAAGTCGAGCGGCGGGCCCGCGCGCTTGTTGTAATTCCCCGCCAGGTTCCAGCCTCCCAGCAGGAAGTTAGCCGCGGGGTGCAAGCCGCCGGCCCATTTGCGGCCCCTGCCGAACGGCAGGTCGTAGCTCCACAGCACGCCGAGATGGCGCGGAGCGTCATAGTCCACCAGGCGCTTCTCCAGCTTCGATGCCTCCGGATTCGCCAGGTTGAAATCCTGGACATTAAGGAAACTCGCCCTTTCCAGGGTCTTGGAGATGGTGAAGTTCACCGCCAGCGAAAACCCGTTGGCGAAGCGGCGCACGAAGCTGGACTGCATGGCGTCGTAGCGCTGGCTGGCGATGGGAATATTGGTAGCCGTGACGCCGGCGAAGTGCGGGAACGGCAGGAGCAGCTCCTGGCGGGCAATCGTCGCGCCGTTCTTTGCCGCACTGCTCGGCAGCAGGCCCCGCATGGGATTCGCCACCTGCTCGCTGTAGTAGCTTGCGGGGCGTCCGAGTTGATCCGCTGGAATGACGTTGATATTCGCGCTGATGGGCAGCTTGAAGGTCTGATTGCCGACATAAGACACGTCCGCGCGGATTCTCCACGGCAGCTCATACTGAAAGCCCGCCGAATACTGATGCGAGTAAGGCAGCGGGCGCTCGCGGAAGGGGAAGCTGACGCCCAGACCGAGGTTCGTCGCCAAACCCAGGCTGCTGCCCACAGGCTGCAGCAGGCCCTCGGGGAAAGCGTTGGCGATGTTCAAGCGCGGGGTCAGGCCGCCGTCGATGGAGTTGGTAACGGGGGTGCTCCGGCTGAATCCGTCGGCCGGGCCGCTGGCATACTGGCCCAGCGAAACCAGACCGTAGCCACCGCGGAACACCAGCTTGTCCAGGATCTTGAAGGCCACGCCCAGGCGGGGCGCGAAGTTGTTCAGGTCACGATTGAAGGCCTGTCGGGCATTGCCGCCGGTTCCCGCGTAGACCAGTCCTCTCGTGAGAGTGAGGCCGGGCGCGGAGATCGCCGCAGGCTTGTCGAGGGCGAAATCGTTAATCATCCGGTTGTAGCGCTCGGCGACCGGAGCCTCGTAGTCCCAGCGGAAGCCGAGGTTTAGGGTCAGCCGCTGGGTCACTTTCCAGTCATCCTGAATGTAGCCGGAGTAGTAGTGAAAGCGATTGGCCGGGCTGATATTGCGGTCGATCGATCCGCTGGACGGGTATCCCAACAGGAAGGTCGCGATCTCGTTACCGGAAAGGGCGTCGCCGCGCCGGGCGTCGCGCTGGCTCCAGTTCTTGGTGAAGTCGTACACTCCACTGGCGTTGCCCGGACCGATGTTGTTCTGGTTGTAGCGCCGGAACTCGGTCCCGATTCTCAGCACATGCTTGCCGAGAACCCAACTGATGTTGGGCTGAAAGCTGTAGGAGTCGCTGGCATCTGTGGAGGAAGGCGACGTGCCGAGCGACGAGTAGTTGCTGCCGCTGAAATTGAACCGTGGGAACTGCAAGAACGAGTACTGTGAAACGAGATTGGAATCGAACCCCAGTTTCCGTGGGTCGAAGCCCACGCCGAAGATGTTTCCACCGAAGTTGTAGGTGCGCGACAGCCCGGCCCGCACGTTGAGCACGAGCGTGGGCGTCAGCGTGCTGGTCCAATCGGCCGCCCAACTCGAGGAACTCCGCGTCGACGGCGCCTCACCGCTGGGTTCGGCTTCGTTGGTTCCCCACACGATCTGCGCGAAGTTGAACCAGGGTGTCTGACCGTAGCGGAAGTAGACGTTATTCTTGCTCCCGATCCGGTAGTCCAGCCGCCCGATCCACTGGCTGTACTCGTTGTGGGTATTGTCGGTGTTGGCGAAATTATTGAGCTGCGCCGCCGATTCCCCCACCGTGTTGGCCTTCGGCAGATACGAGAGCACCTTCGATGCGATGGGGTTGACTCGCGCGCCGGGAATGCGGTTGCCGACAAACGGAATCCGGATGCCGGTGGTGGCATCGGTCGTCAGGGGATCGTAAATCAGGACGGCGTTGCCGCTGCGATCCCTCAGGTTCGAGAAATCGCCGCCGAGCTGTTCGGGAAGGGGAATCGTGCGAATCTGACCCGACGGGCGCAATTCGCGCAGCCCCTCGAAGGACAACATGAAGAACATCTTGTTGCGGCCGTCGAAGACTTTGGGAATGAAGACCGGACCGTCGAACTCGAATCCGAAGGTGTTGTTGCGGAATTTGCGGTTTGGATAAGGCGTATTGGGATTGGCGGCGACGGCGGCGCCGACCAGCTTGTTATACTCCCATTCCGCCGCGTTGAACTTCTCGTGCTTCAGGTGCCAGTACATGGCGCCGTGGATCGAGTTGGTTCCCGACTTGGTGCTGAACACGTTGACGCCCCCGCCGGTTCGGGCGTACTGCGCGTCATAGACGTTCGTTTGCACCGAGATCTCGGCCAGCGAGTCGAGCGCGGGAATGAAGTTGACGCCGCGGCCCGGGCGCGTATCGGTGACCCCGTCGATCACGGTTTCATTCTCGCCGGCCTTGCCGCCGGAGATCGACACGCCGCCGACCTGGCCGTAGGCGTACAGCTCAGCCGATCCCCAGTAGCCCGTCTTGGTGACGCCAGGCAGGGCATGCGTCAGCAGAAACGGATTGCGCCCGTTGTTGGGGACCTTCTGAATCAGGTTTTTCTCGATAAACGCCACTCGTGTAGCGCTCTCCGTCTGAAGCAGCGAGACGTTGGCGGAGACGGTGACCGATTCGTTGAGTTGGCCGACCTGAAGTGCGATGTCCAATCCCAGGCGGTCCGAGACGCCCAGGACCACGTTCTCGCGGATGAACTTCTTAAATCCGGTATGTTCCACGGTGACCGAATAGGTGCCCGGCACCAGAAAGCTCACCACGTAACGCCCGCCCTCGCCGCTGGCGGCCTCGCTCGATCCATTGGTCGCCACATTGGTGACGACAACTTTGCAGTTGGGCACCGGCGCCGCGCTGGAATCGGTGACCGAGCCGGAGATGGAAGCGCGGAACTCCTGCGCGCTCGCGACCGCGCCGAACGCCAGAAGCAGAAGCAACATCCTCATATTGCACCCCCTCACCCGGTGTTACTCCCGGGTTGATACATACAAGAATACACCTCCGGGCGGGGGTAGACACAATGGCGAGTGAGGTCGAGATTCTACCCGTACAGTCCCCTGAGCCGCCGAATTGCTGATCGCGCCTTCCATCCTCTCACGCGTCCGAGGAGGTCCGAGGTCAACCGCTTTTCCCGGCGGTCAATGACAACTGTTCTTCCCAACTGCCATGATCTTACGCGAGGATACCCATCCGCTTCGCGACGCGCGTCAGGATCTCAAGGGCACGGTCCAGTTGTGGCTTCGTGTGAGTCGCCGTCATGATCGTCCGTATACGCGCCTTCCCCTCAGGAACGGTCGGAAACCCGATTCCCGTTGCGAAAACGCCCTGTTCGAAGAGCTCCCGTGAGAATGCGTGCGCCCGAGCGGCGTCACCTACCATGATCGGCGTAATCGGCGTTTTACTCATCCCCGTATCGAAACCAGCCGACTGCAAGCCCTGCTTGAAGTATCGCGTGTTATCCCACAGATTCTGAATGCGTTCCGGCTCCTGTTCGAGGACGTCGAACGCCGCAAGACATGATGCCGCGACCGATGGCGGGTGCGAAGTCGAAAACAGGAACGGCCGCGCCCGGTGGTACAGGAAATCGATCAAATCGCGGCTTCCGCACACGTAGCCGCCGAGCACGCCAATCGCTTTCGACAACGTTCCAACCTGGATATCGACGCGTCCGTGAAGGTCGAAATGATCAACCGTTCCACGTCCGGCGCGGCCGAGAACTCCAGAGGAATGTGCGTCGTCCACCATCATGATCGCGCCGTGCTCCTCGGCGACAGCCACCAACTGAGGCAGCGGGCCGATGTCGCCGTCCATGGAGAAAACGCCGTCGGTAATGAGCAGTTTCCGTCCGGGCACGCCTGCGAGACCGGCGAGGATCCGGCTTGCGGCGGCGTGATCCTTGTGAGGGAAAACGTGTATCTTCGCCCGCGACAGCCGGCACCCGTCGATGATGCTCGCGTGGTTCAGCGCATCGGAAACAATGTGGTCTTCGGTGCCAAGAATCGCGGAGACGGTTCCCGCATTCGCCGCGAAGCCGGACTGGAAAACGACGCAGGCCTCGACATTCTTGAAGCGCGCGATCCGCTCCTCAAGATCGAGGTGCAGCCGCATAGTACCGCTGATAGTTCTGACCGCGCCCGATCCCGCACCGAACCGCCGAGTGGCGTCGATCGCAGCCTCGATCAGCTTCGGATGCGTTGTCAAGCCCAGGTAGTTGTTCGAGGCAAGATTGATCACCTCCCGCCCGTCGAAGCGGCTCTCGGCTGCGCTCGCCGATTGAAGCACGCGCAGGCGCTGGAAAGTTCCGGCTTCGCGCCATGCGGCCAATTGCTCGCCGAGGAAGCCCAGGCGTCCGCTGGCGTTCCAGCTCACGCGCCCTCCCAGTCCAGAATAATCTTGACCGCCTCACCGCGCTCGAGCAGATCGAAGGCGTCGAGAAACCGGTCGAACCGGATGCGGTGCGTGATCAGCGCCGACAGGTCGGGCTTGTACTCGAGCAGGAAGCGCTCGGACTGGTACCACGTCTCGAACATCAAGCGCCCGTTGATGCCGCGCACGGTGACGCCCTTGAAGATAATGGCTTTCGAGAAGTTGAGATTCACGTCGGCTGAGGGGATTCCGAGCAAAGCCACCTCGCCGCCGGGGCGTACGATATCGAAAGCGCTTCGAATCCCCTGGGGGCTGCCCGAGATTTCGAGAACGACATCCACGCCGATACACTCAGGCGTTGCTTGAACGAAAGCGTCGGTCCACCCGGGGACCGCGGGATCGAAGGCGGAGTTTGCCCCCATCGCAAGGGCCAGAGCTCGCTTTCGAGCCCGGGGCTCAACCGCCATTACCGAGAGCGCGCCAGCCGAATGAGCGATCTTGCACGCGAGCAGTCCGATCGCGCCAGCCCCCACAACCGCCACGGTTCGGCCCGCCACCGGCTGCGCCATCACCGTATGCATCGCGTTTCCCAGAGGGTCGAAGATGGCGGCGACGTCCGTTGGAATCCCCGGACGTACCTTCCAGACGTTGGTTTCAGGCATGCGGATGAACCGGGCAAAACAGCCGTCGCGGTCGACGCCAATGATCTCGACGGCGCGGCAGATGTGGGCTTGGCCGGTACGGCAGAAGTAACAGTGGCCGCAGCCGATATGTCCTTCAGCCGAAACCTGCTCGCCCGGCAGGAAGTCTTTCACTCCGGCTCCCACCTCTTCCACGCGGCCGTAGAACTCATGCCCGACGATAAATGGAGGCCGCGTGCGATTTTTCGCCCATTCGTCCCACTGGTAGATATGGAGATCGGTACCGCAAATCCCCGTCTTTTCCACGCGAATCAGGACGTCGTTTCTTCCGCATTGCGGCCTGGGTCTCGATTCAAGCGACATTCCGGGCGCCGCTTGGGGCTTCACCAGCGCGGGCATTGTGGGCAAATGAGTGGGCTCCTGACTTGCATTATCGCGCAGCGCGGCTGGTTTGGCTCGGCGTTTCGCGCATTTGCTGTGCTAAATTGAAGAATTCATGCCAGAAACGAAATCTCTCGAAGAGTTACAGGTAATCTGCCGGCGGGTGCGCCGGCAGATTATCGAGATGATCTACGAAGCGAAATCCGGCCATCCGGGCGGGTCGCTTTCAGCCGTCGAGACGTTGATCTCACTTTATTTTCAAGTGATGCGTCACGATCCGACAAACCCTTCGTGGAAGGATCGCGATCGCTTCATTCTTTCCAAGGGTCACGCCTGTCCGGTGCTTTACGCCATCCTCGCGGAACGCGGCTACACGCCCAAGGATCAACTCAACACTCTACGGAAAATGGGGTCCATCTACCAGGGCCATCCGGACGTCCGTTTCATACCATCTCTCGACGCATCGACGGGTTCGCTGGGCGAAGGCGTCTCGCTTGCCCTCGGTATGGGCCTCGCGGCGCGTCTGAACGGCAGCCCCTCGCGAACGTTCGTTATGCTCGGCGATGGCGAAATTCAGGAAGGGCAGGTCTGGGAAGCGGCCATGTTTGGCGCGTTCCACAAGATGGATAACATCGTGGTCATCGTGGATTACAACCACATTCAACTGGATGGATTCGTGAAAGATATAATGGACGTCGAACCGCTGGCGGACAAGTGGCGGGCTTTCGGATGGCACGTGATCGCCGTCGACGGCCATAGTATTCCCGCGCTTCTGGCGGCTTTTGCCGAGGCGGAGGCAACCAAAGCGGTTCCAACCGTGCTGATCGCCAACACCGTCAAGGGGAAGGGCGTTTCGTTCATGGAGAACAATCCCAAGTTCCACGGCATGGCGCCGACGCCGGACGAATTTCGTCTGGCGATGCAGGAGCTTCAGTAATGACGACAACCACGAAGTTCGAACTCAAGCTGGGCGCAGCCACGCGCGAGGCATTCGGTAAGACGCTGGCGCTGATTGCCCGCACGAATCCCGACGTGGTGGTTTGCGACGCCGATTTGTCGAAATCGACGAATACGCATTTCTTCGCCAAGGAATTTCCGGACCGGTTCTTCTCGTGCGGGATCGCGGAATCGAACATGGTGGCGATTGGCGCGGGGCTTGCCTACGCTGGGAAAATACCGTTCGTGTCGAGTTTCTCCGCGTTCGTGATGAACAAAGGCTTCGAGCAGTTGCGCGTCACGGTAGCGTATCCGAACCTGAACGTGAAGGTGGTGGGAACACATAGCGGAATTTCGATCGGCGAAGACGGACCGTCGCAGATGAGCATCGAGGAGATTGCGCTCGCCTGCTCGCTGCCTGGATTCATCGTGCTTTCGCCGGCGGATGAGGTGTCGATGACGGCGCTGATGCATCTGGCAACGGCGCATGTGGGGCCGGTGTTTATCCGCGCGGGCCGGATGAAAGCGCCCGTCATATACAGCGCGGACCAGAGGTTCGAGATCGGCAAGGCGATCAAGGTGATTGACGGCTCCGAGGTGACGATTATCGGCACGGGCCTGCTTGTCGCGGAGGCGATACGCGCGGCCGAGACGCTCGAAAGCGAAGGCATTTCGACGCGTGTGATCGACATCCACACGGTGAAGCCGATCGACCGGGAGGCCATTGCGCGAGCGGCGGCCGAGACTGGCGCAATCGTCGTGGCGGAGGAGCATTTGGTGGATGGCGGATTGGGCGTGCGTGTGGCGCAGGTGGTGGCGGAGACGCACCCCTGCGTGATGGAGTTCGTGGGGATTCAGAATACGTACGCGGAGTCCGCCGCGCCCGAGGAGTTGCTCGACAAGTACGGGTTGGTCGCTCGGGATGTGGCCGCCGCAGCTCGGAAGGCAGTTGCGCGCAAGCGGGCTTGACGGGCGGGAGTTGGGTTTCGCTTTGAAGTCTACCCTCAAGGGCTGCGTTCCGCCTTACCTCGGCGCCGATCTGACGGATCGCTACTCCAAAGGTTGCCGGAATGTGGATGTCTGCGGCTTGACGCGCGGCAAGAACGGCAAACTCATGGCTTCGTTCTGGGCATGGTGGTGGGATGCCGCCCCTGCGGAGTTAGACGTCATTGTTATCGCCGAGGAGTTGGGGAAGGCGCGGATCGCGATGCTTGACGGTCCCCAAGGCCTCGCCGCAAAAGGCTCCGCTCTCCGCGCTTGTGAGAAGAAGAGCGCTGCCGTAGGCAAGACCCCAGACACACGTCCGACGGCAGGCTTGCCCTTTTCGGGTTTCATTCGTTCCTCGCTCGATTTGTTCCAGGCATTGAAACGGAAATGCATGTGTATTGACCCTCCCAAACTGGTGCGCGGGGTTTTCGAAGTATATCCGGGGCACATCTGGACGATCTTCAGTGGTAGCCTTCCTAAGAAGTCCACTCCTGAAGGCAGGCTGGCGCGAAAGCGCATTCTTGAAGTTCTTGGCGTCCGCGGACTGCCAGATCTGCCAACGCACGACCAGAACGACGCCGCCATCGCGGCGGTTATGGCGGCCGCCGCGGATGGCAAGGTTCCTGGCGTACGTCCGAAGAGAATCGGGCTTCCGCTGTACGTCGATTCCGATGCCACGCTCCGCGAAGGACAGATGGTCATTCCGGAAGTGAGCCGCAATAAAGCTGAGTTGATTTCCAAGACTCTTCAACTAGCCACGTCGGATGCGAATGGCGTGGCTTTGTCGGGCTTCGGTAAAGCCGACAACCGCGCCAAACGTCTGCTTGACAGGCTCATTGCCGCCGCGTTGAACGGGAATGCGCTTGTATGTACATATTCGTGGGCATACCGGTATCTCTTCGGGGATCCGAGTGGCAAATGGTCACCGGCGCGCACCAAATGTGTTGTCGAAGCTGCCAAGCGGACGTCTCACAGGAACCTGCCCGGTTTGGGGCCAGTTAGTCTGGACGCGTTCGTTGTGACCAAGAACACTAGGCTTCCGGGTGGCGGCCACTGGCAATCGGCTAAATATCATTGCGAAGACTGGGAGAGGGTCCTAGGCACCGCGAGAGTCCTCGCTGACGCGGAGCCGTTGCCAAGGAATCCCGGGAGACGGTTGAGTACCTGATACGTACGGCCTGATGGTCCAAGGTGTCGTAGCGGCGGCGCGCGAAGCCGTAGCCAAGTGCGCCTGACTCTCGAATGCCACCGAAAGCAAGCAAAGCAAGTTCGTGGCTAGTCGCCCCAGTCGTTTCTACAGGCCAGTGACGATTCTGAGACCAGGTACGCCCGTATAATCCCTTGGATTGTGAGTCAACAGTGGCGCCTCATAGAGGAGCGCGGTCGCGGCGATCCAACCGTCGGCGGCTTCAATCCGGCGTCCTGCCGAACGCGCGCTCACCATCACTTCCGCCCATTTAACAACCAGATCCCGTGAAGACGGTATCACCACGAAACGAATCATGAACTCTCGAAACCGCGCAACTCTCAGACTCCCCCATCGAGATTGAAGAGTCCATTGCTCCAGTTCGGCCTCGGTCATGAAGGAAATGATCTGCCCCCGCTGAGTGCGCGGCAAGAATCGCTCGGCTCGGCTATCGCTCTTGAAGATGAAGGAGATGACATCCGTGTCGAGGACAACCTGACTCATGCCGCCCGATCATTCTTCGTATGACCTCGCCACTCCCGAACAGCCGCGAGGAAGTCATCGACGGATTCGCCCTCGGGACGAGTTTCGTCTGGCGATGCAGGAGCTTCAGTAATGACGGCAACCACGAAGTTCGAGCTCAAGTTGGGCGCGGCCACGCGCGAGGCGTTCGGAAAGACGCTGGCGTTGATCGCGCGCACGAATCCAGACATAGTCGTGTGCGACGCCGACCTGTCGAAATCGACGAACACCCATTTCTTCGCCAAGGAATTTCCGGACCGGTTCTTCTTCTGCGGAATCGCCGAATCGAACATGGTGGCGCTTGGCGCGGGGCTGGCCTATGCGGGGAAGATACAGTTCGTGTCGAGCTTTGCCGCGTTCGTGATGAACAAGGGTTTCGGGCAGTTGCGCGTTCCAGTGGCGGGGGGCTGCAGGGGCTGTTCCACCGGGGCCGCAGTTGTTCGGAAACGGCGGGCGCAATATCCTGCGCGGCCCGGGAACCAGGCAGCTTGATTTCTCGCTGTTCAAAAGGATTTTCCATTCTCAGAAGATCTGGCGCGCCGCGTGCAGTTCCGGGCGGAGTTCTTCAACCTCTCGAACACGCCGCAATTTAACAATCCGAATGCAACAGTGGGGGTGGCTGGTGCGGGCACCATTCGTTCGGCCGGCGCTCCGCTCACCTTCCAGCGCACCTCGCGGCAGATCCAGTTCGCGCTCAAGCTCTATTTTTGATTGCGAATCGAAGTGAAGCTTCAGCGTGCTGGCACGCGTCGCATGCGACGTCGGCTTTCATTTCACGGCGTGATCGCGAAGTCAGATTGTGCGCGGCATCGCCGGGGCGCCATACTTTGATCGGGCGCGGAACGATCCCAGGCTGCGTCAACGTCTGATCGTGGCGGCGAACAGGCAATGAAATGATCGCAATCCTCGCGGCCCACCTCACAGGTCACTGGCGCAGCGGCGGCTCGGCAGCACGATGCAACTGAATGGTCCCGAATTGGATGTTCAAGATGACGTCCTGGTCATCGTCCAACGGCTCCGGAGCGGTGCTCTCTCTTAGACGATCTCGCGGATCACGCTGCCCGCTACATCCGTCAAGCGCATCTGGCGGCCGTTGTGATAGTAGGTCAGACGCTCGTGATCGAGTCCCAGCAGGTGAAGCATGGTGGCGTGAAGATCGTTGACGGTCTTCACGTTTTCCTCGGCGCGATAACCGAATTCGTCGGTGGTCCCAACAACCTTGCCGCCCCTGATCCCGCCCCCGGCCATCCAGATTGAAAAGCCGTAGGGGTTGTGGTCACGCCCGTCCATGCGTTGTGAAATCGGCATGCGGCCGAATTCTCCGTGCCAGATGACGAGCGTGGAATCGAACAGACCGCGCTGTTTCAGATCTTCGAGCAGGGCCGCAATGGGGCGGTCCGTCTCCCCGGCGTGCATATCGTGGTTGCCCTTGAGATCGAAGTGCGCGTCCCAACTCTCAGCGAAATTTCCGCCACCGGAGTAGATTTGCACGAACCGCACTCCGCGCTCCACCAGACGCCGTGCCATGAGGCATTGCCCGCCGAAATACGCGGTGAGTTTGTCGTCGAGGCCGTAAAGGGTCCTCGTCGCCCTGGATTCATTCGCGACATCGACCGCCTCCGGCGCATGCGACTGCATGCGGTAGGCGAGTTCGTAGGAGGCGATCCGCGCGGACAGCTCGGAGTCGTTCGGGTTGCGCCGGAGGTGCTCATCGTTTAGTTTCCCGATGAGGTCGAGCCAGCGGCGCCGACGCTCGGGCGAGACTTCCTTCGGCGGACGAAGATCGACAATAGGATCGCCGGACGAACGGAACGGAGTGCCCTGAAGGGCCGCAGGCATGTAACCGCAACCCCAGTTCGGAGCGCCTCCGATCGGGCCGCCGCGCCAATCGGAGAAGACCACGAACGCGGGAAGATTGCGGTTTTCCGTGCCAAGACCGTAGGTGACCCACGACCCCATGCTCGGCGAACCGGCCAGGATGCTGCCGGTATTCATCTGGAATAGAGCCGGCGCATGGTCGGGGCTGACAGCCTTCATCGAGCGGATAAGCGCGAGTTCGTCGGCGTGTCTCGCCACATGGGGGAACAGGGACGAAATCTCCATTCCGCACTCGCCGTGTCTTTTGAACGCCCACGGCGAGCCCATGAGCGCCCCGGGGGAACCCTGGGACACCACCACTTCGCCCTTACCGTTCAGTGCTTCGCCCTGGCGTCGGGCGAGCTCCGGTTTCGGATCAAACGTGTCGACGTGACTGACCCCGCCGTAACAGAAGACGGAAATCACGGCTTTCGCCTTGGCTGCGAAGTGAGGCGCGCGGGGCGAAAGGTCGGACGGGTCTATTGCGCCAGTAGGCGTGGCTCCCTTGACGCTGGTGCTGCTGAGCAGATCGGCTAAGGCCACGCCGCCAATACCCGCTCCGCATCTCCACAACATGTCGCGCCGCGAATAGAATCTCTGGGTCATGGTATGAGTTACGGGATATACACGAATTCGTTCAGGTTGAACAGGGCCTGACAGAAATCGACCAGTCCGTAGGGACTGGAACGTATAAAATCAAGGGACTCGGATCGTTCGGACGCGGAGGGTGAGCGGCCAAGGGCAAGACGGTAGGCGCGATCAACGCGGGCGTCAACTCCAGCCGCTTCGCGCTCCAGGCGTTGCGCGAAATAACGGGCATGCAGGCCGACCGAGGAGTTGTTCATCAGCATCAGGGCCTGAGGCGCAATGGTCGAGCGATTGCGGCGAGCGCAGGAACCGGCCGCGTCCGGCTTGTCGAAGACTTCGAGCATCGGCAGCGGAATGGTGCGCTTGTGGCTGACGTAAACACTCCGCCTCCAGGTCTCGGGATCGCTATCCGGTTTGCCGGGCCAAGTGCGCCCCGTGCTCGATTGCCAAAGGGCCGGATCGATGTAGGGATGAATCGGCGGACCGCCGGTCTTCCGGTCCAGGGTCCCGGCGACGGCCAGGATGGAGTCGCGAATGAGCTCTCCTTCCAGGCGCCGGCGCGGCATGCGCCACAGCAGGCGGTTCGAGGGGTCAATCGCGGCGCTGGCCTGAATATCGTCGCTCGCCATCTGCCAGGCGTTCGAAGTAAGTATCAGGCGGTGCACGGCCTTTACGCTCCAGCGCTGCCGCATGAATTCCACGGCCAGCCAGTCGAGCAGTTCGGGATGAGTTGGAGTGAGACCGCTCTTTCCGAAATTGCTTGGGGTGGGAACAATACCTTCACCAAAGTGGTGCTGCCAAATCCGGTTGACCATAACGCGGGAGGTAAGCGGATTGTCCGTCGAAGCGACCCAGGCCGCGAACGTGGCGCGCCGCATGCTGGATTTCGTGCCATCCGTAGGTTCCGGGAACGCCACCTCCGCTCTTGAGGCGGCCGACAAAACGCCTGGCGTCATAAGCGATCCCTTGCTGCCGGGGCTGCCGCGATGAAGAAAGTAGGCCGGCTCAGCGCGGGGGGCCTTTTCTGCGATCCCCATCGCGGCGGGAAACGGGGCGGGGCGTTCCTGCTCCAGGCGGGCGATCTGATCACGCAGTGCGGCGTCGCGGGCGGCATCGGAGGGCGGCAATGCGGCGAGGATCTCCGGTTCCGGGATACGAAGCGTCTTCTCGACTTGCGAGGCGTTGAGTCTCTGCCCTTCGGTTCGCATTTCCTCCGGTGTACGCAGGGCAACCTGGATGTACTCCGGGAGCCGGGCCTTCTTCTTCGCGAGCAGTGCGTTTCTGTAGGGCTCTTGGAGCGCGGTCCGCTCCTTCTTTAACGGGGCTTCCAGACCGTCGATGCGTTTCTGCTCTGCTTTGTGGCTCGCGACCTCGACTTCACCCACCAGAGGAAGGTCCTCATGTTGGGTGGAAAAAAAGACGGCCTGCATCCGGTAGTAATCTTTCTGCGGGATGGGATCGAACTTGTGATTGTGGCAGCGGGCGCATCCGGCGGTCATGCCGAGGAATGCGCCGGTGCTTGTCGAGATCAGATCGTCGAGCTCGTCCATGCGGGTCTGCTCGGTTTTCATGTTCGCCTCAAGGCCGTTGCGGAGGAAACCGGTCGCAATGAGCGCGTCGTGAGAGCCTGGGTCGATCTCGTCGCCGGCAATCTGCTCGCGGAT